>CDYF01018394.1_pt1 | contig 10600 bp, 10 predicted proteins | sample 554801 | NCBI WGS metagenome assembly CDYF01 (sample SAMEA3182078, study PRJEB8094) | gut metagenome | biome: human; feature: gut; material: Stool; isolation source: human stools | place: Canada | collected 2012-11-20 | reverse complement strand
ATATATAATAATATCTAAGATATATCTAGGAAGACGAACATATGGAAAGTCTAAAAAGCAAAGCCTATGAAATTATCAAAAAGCGAATTGTTTGCTGCGAATATGCTCCTGGAGATATTCTGGACGAAAAAGCGCTGATTGATGAGTTTGGCGTTAGCCGCACCCCTATCCGTGAGGCGCTTAATGTTCTAGCGGAGGAAGGTATGGTTGATATTATGCCACGTCGTGCGATTCTGGTTTCGCACATTTCAACCAAAGACGTATCTAATCTATACCATCTTCGCCTCCTCTTGGAACCGGATAGTGTGAAAATTGCCGCCGAAGCGAGCGACGCCAACTGCCTAAAAGAATTCAGAGAGCGGATTCTTACTTCAAGAAAGACTGATATTTATACCTACTCCCAACTTGACAGCGAGTTGCATCTTTATATCGCGCAGTGCACCCAGAATAACACGTTAATTCGCTTTATGAAGATTCTGATGGATCAGACACAGCGTGTACGCTTTCTCTCATCTGATTTTGCAGAGCGCCGAGAAGGTGCCTACAAGGAGCATCTTGCCATTATCGACTGCTTGCAGCGCCGCGACGGCGATGCAGCTGCGCAGCAGATGATACAGCATATTTGTGCAGCCCACAAGGGAATTGGATTGGTTTATGATTCTCGTTTTTGCTACAATGTCTGACAGAGAGAAGTGTTTTTAAGCTCGCAACTGATATATCATTTGGATATCAGCTCAATGCATATGCAATTGAGTGATATAAAAAATCAAAAAAGGAAGCGATAAAATGAAAAAGATCTTAGCAATGGCTTTGGCGCTGCTATTCGTTGCCGCTCTATTTACCGGCTGCAGCAAAAAGGCCGAATCGCCCTCGGAGCCTAACGCCAATGATGTAGCCTCCGATACCACAGAAGAAGTAAAAGAAAAAACTTCTGCAGACAATACCGATGCAGACAGTCAGACGGTAAAGATTGGCTTTGCAATCAAGTCGACTGGCAGCTCATTCTATCAGGCTCTTGCAACCGGTGTTCAGAATGCCTGTGAGGAGAGAGGCTGGGAATGCACGGTTCTTAATGCCGACATGGACATCACAAAAGAACAGGAAAACGTTGAAACGTTGATTGGTCAGCAGGTCGATGCGCTGCTTCTTGACGCTATTGATCCCCTAGGTGCGGTCGCTCTTGTCAAAGCTGCTGTTGCTGCTGGAGTACCTGTCATTGAGGTCGATGCACCAATCGACGCAAGTGCGGAAGTCATCACCACAGTCTATAACAACAATACTACAACTGCATTCATGGTCGGCAAGTACATTCCTCAGTTTTTTGCCGACGACGAGCTGATCAGCAGTGTCGTTTTGAGCGGTGGTAAGGGCAACACTGGCGGAACTGAACGTCGGCAGGGAATGGTTGCAGGTATCATCGCCGAGAGAATGGGGCTTAGCGAAGAAGAAGCGTGGTCGGAAGCAGCAAAGTTTGATGAAGATTTAATTGCAAACGGTCATGCATTCCACGAAGGTGCCAATTTAGAAATTCGCGGGCAGGCATACTGCAACTGGCTTGCAAGCGATGGTTTGGATGGCATGGAGGATTTGCTTGTTGCAAACCCGGACATCAACTGTCTGCTGAGCGAGAATGATGACATGGCGCTCGGTGCGCAAAAAGCAATCACAGCTGCCGGAAAGGACAATCAGATTCAGGTTTTCTGTGCGGCAGACGGTTCTAAAGAAGGCTATCTTCAACTGAGAGATAACCCGCAGTGGCGTGTCATCGGCGAGAACAGCCCTCCGAAGGTCGGCGCACTTGCAGTTGAAATTGCAGGTCAGGTAGTACTTGAAGGAAAAACTGCCAACGATTTTGATGCAGTTGTGATGACGGAGGCAAACATTGTTACATCGGATACCGTCAATGATTTCTACGACCCCGACTCCCCGTTCTAATTAACCCTTTAAAATAATATTGAGACAGCTGGATTGCATAGCAATCCAGCTGTCTCAAAAGAATATGGAGGCGGTCACCTTGGAAAAAGAATATTGCGTTGAAATGCAAAGCATTTCCAAACATTTTGGAGGTGTTCAAGCATTAAAGAATGTTGATTTTCGCCTTAGACGGGGAGAGGTGCGAGCTTTGCTCGGTGAAAATGGAGCTGGAAAATCAACACTGATGAAAATACTTGCTGGAGCTGTGAGTGCGGACAGCGGGATCATTAAGATCGACGGGAAACCGGCTACGATACGCTCCCCGAAGGACAGCAGAGATCTTGGTGTCTCAATCATTTATCAGGAATTTGTTCTGGCACCGCAGCTTTCTGTTGCAGAAAATATTTTTCTTGATAGGCTGTCCGAAAAAAGTGGAATCGTGAATTGGAAAAAAATCAATGCTGCTGCTAAGAAACTTTTGATGGAAATGGGGTTCGACATGATCGATCCTAGAAAGCAGGTTGGATCCATGCCCGTTGCATATCAACAGATTGTGGAAATCTGCAAGTCGCTTTCTCAGGACGCGCACATCCTGATTCTAGACGAACCAACGGCGGTTTTGACATTCGGTGAAATCGAGCGCCTTTTTGGAATTGTAAAAAAGCTGAAAGATTGCGGCTGGGGCATCATATATATTTCGCACCGCCTGGAAGAAGTTTTTCAGATCTGCGATACTGCAACGATCTTGAAGGACGGAGAATTCGTTGGTGAGTACGATGTAAACACGTTGACAAAACGGGAACTTGTCAACCTGATGGTTGGTAGGACAATGAGCAACTATTACCCTGCACGAGACCACAACATCGGTAAAACAGTGCTCTCTGTTTCTCACCTCGCAGCAGGATCCTCTGTAAAGGATGTGTCATTCTATGTGCGTGCCGGAGAAGTACTAGGTATCAGCGGTCTCGTTGGTGCAGGACGAACCGAAAGCATGCGTGCAATTTTCGGTATTGATAAAATCGATAGCGGAGAAATTCTTTTAAACGGCAAGTCAGTCCGGTTCTCTTCCCCCGACGCAGCGGTAAAAGCCGGTATCGGATTCCTTCCGGAGGATCGGAAAAATGAAGGGGTTGTTCTTTCTCAGAGTATTCGATTCAACACGACCTTATCTAACATTGGCAGTTTTTCGCGCTTTGGGATTAACTCCTACTCGAAAGAGCGGAAGATCGCCGAAGAACTCCTTACCAAGCTGCACACAAAATATGGAGGACTGGAGGATCCTGTAAGCAGCCTCAGCGGTGGAAACCAGCAGAAAGTCGCGCTTGCAAAATGGCTCGCTGCAAACTGCCAAGTCATCATTCTTGACGAGCCAACAAGGGGCGTCGATGTTGGTGCAAAAAGCGAAATCTATTCGATCATCAATTCGCTGGCACAGGATGGCGCTGCGGTTATTATGATTTCATCCGAAATGGAAGAAATCATAAATATGTGCGACCGCGCCGTTGTCATGCGTCAGGGCATCGTAACTGGTGAGCTGGATAAGAAAGAATTAAATGAGCAAGGGCTGATTGCTCTTGCAATGGGAGTAGCTTAAATGAATAATACAAAGAAGAACCATATGCTGCATATTCGATCGTTTATCAAGAACAACAATATGTATATTTTGTTCTTGGTACTCCTCATCGCATGCACTCTTTTGTCTCCTGACTTTCTAACGCTCCACAATATTATCAATTTAGGTAGGCAGCAGTCCGGCTTGCTGATTATTTCAATGGGTCTACTCTTTGTCATCATGACCAGTGGCATTGATTTGGCCAGCGGTGCTGTCATGGCGCTCACGAGCGTTCTCATGACATTTTGCCTGACCACGCATCAGATGAGTATGACAGTTTCCGTTCTCATCTCTCTGCTTGCAGGGGCACTAACTGGCTTCTGCTCCGGCATCATGGTATCGTGCATCAAAATGGCTCCGTTCATCGTGACACTTGCCATGCAGATCATTGCACGCGGCCTTGCTTATGTCATCTCCAACGGTAACCCTGTCCTTGCTCCGCCTGACGGTATTGAGAAACTTGGAGTCGGCAGCGTCGGTGCAGTTCCCACTCTGGTCATTCTTTCGGCGCTCATTGTCGGGATATTCTATTTTTTGCAGCACCATACTACCTACGGACGAATCACACTAGCGATTGGCAGCAATGAGAAAGCTGTTCATCTTGCCGGTATCCGTGTTAGTCGCTATATCACTGCCGTTTACACAATTGCTGGAATATGCTCTGCAATCGCAGGCATCATTTCTGTTTCTCGTACAGGGATTGGCACACCGCAGGTCGGATCGGGCATTGAAACGGATGCAATTGCCGCATGCGTCATTGGCGGCGCAAACATGATGGGAGGCGAGGGTAGCGTCCTGAAAACAGTCGTTGGTGTGTTTGTCTTGGCGCTAATCAGAAACATTATGAATCTTCTGGCTATTCCGTCTTATCCACAGGATATCATCAAAGGTGCTGTTATCATTTTGGCAGTGCTCCTGCAGACTGTAACATCTCGTAAATCGTAAAGAGGGTCAATATGCTTTATAACAAATCAGAGCTTTCTAATTTCTGTAAAACAGCGCTTATGGCGCAAGGTGTCTCCGAAAAAAATGCACAGGTCACTACAGCACTTCTCATTGAAGCGGATGAAATGGGAATTCACTCACACGGCGTCAAGAATCTTCATAAATACATTGAAAAAATCAGGTTGGGGAAACTCAACCCTGCCTGCCAAATCGAGGTCATCAGTGACATGCCTGGTTGTGCAGTTTTGGACGCGCATAACAGCATAGGTATGGTCTCCGGTTATCGCGGCATGAAACTTGCAATGGAAAAAGCGCGTAAAACCGGTATCGGCTACGTCTGTGTGCGCAACAGTTGCCATTTTGGTGCAGGGGGTGTTTACTCTAATCTGGCAGCACGAGAAGGGATGTTTGGCATTGCCATGAGTAATACCGATCCAAATATGGCAATTCCCGGAACAATCGGAATGACAATTGGTAATAATCCATTTTCCTATGCATACCCAAAGGAAAATGGTCAGAGTGTGTTTTTGGATATTGCACTCTCTGCAACCGCCGCACTAAAGATCAATAAGGCAAAGCAGGCGCATGAGCAAATTCCGAACACTTGGTTGATTGATGATCACGGCAATGCAACAACAGATCCATCGTGGTATGGTAATGGTGGTGCGCTTCAGCCGATTGCTGCGTATAAAGGCTACGGCCTTTCCGTCATGGTGGAAGCACTTACGGCAATGATGTCTGGCGGGTGCACTTGCCGCGATGTGCCGAGTTGGTGTTTCAATCTTGACAGCTATAATCATGTATGCCACGCTTTTCTTGCATTTGATATTGCTGCAATTACTGGCGAACAGAACTTTCTGAATGCCGCTTCCACCTACGAAAAGTATCTCAAGAGCGCAAAAACGAAGGATGAGCGAACGACTGTTATGATGCCCGGCGAAATCGAGTGGAACAATATACAGGCTGCAGAAGTCGGCATTGACCTTCCTCTTGATGTCGTATCTGAGTTGGACATGCTCAAAGAAATGGTAGCAGAGAAATCCTGAAAGGAAGAAATGTATATGCAACGAATTGATTGTGGCGGTAAGTTTACCTATGTATTCACTCCCTATGCGCAGCCGATTGCAGAGGTTGAGGACGGAGAGACCTTTGAGGTCGTAACAGAGGATGCCTTTGTCGGTGCGCTTAACAGTGAAGAACAGAACCCCGAAGCAATCGTTCCTTTTTTCAACCCCCAAACGGGACCAATTTTCGTACGAAATACTCTGCCAGGAGATACGGTGAAGATCAGCATCTTAAGCATTGAGCCTCGCCGCAATTGGGGTGTCAGCAGCATACAGGGACACTTTGGAGCGCTAGGATGTACCAAAACTATGCCTCTTTTGAATCGTCCGCTTGAAAACCGTGTATATCTCTATGACTACAGAGATGGCGAGTACATTTGCAGAAAAAATCCACTGCTACACTTTCCGCCTATGCCGTTTATTGGAACGATTGCAACAGCCCCTGCAATAGAAGCTATTTCTTCGCTGACACCCTTTGAGCAGGGCGGAAATATGGATGTCCCGGATGTTTGCCCCGGTAATATTCTATATCTGCCCGTTCGCCAGCCGGGCGCTCTGCTCTATATTGGCGACTGCCATGCATGTCAGGGACAAGGTGAGGCATGTGGAACGGCGCTTGAAATTGCAGCGATTGTAACACTCCGCGTGGATGTTCTTCATGAAAAGCCACTGACATGGCCGCGTATTGAAAGCCCATCGGAGTTGATGTGCGTAGGAAGTGCACGCCCAATGGAGGATGCGGCACGAATTGCATGCAGTGAAATGATCAATTGGATGGGCGAGTACGGATGGTGTGACATGGATGCCTACCAAGCAATCACAATGGCGGCAGATCTCTATATCGGAAATATGGTGGACTCTGCGTATTCCGTTGTTATGAAAATGAAGAAAGATTTTGTAAAACGTGAAGGATGCTTACTATGACAAGAGAAATTGTACGGTTGAGTGCGACGGCTGTTATTCCTGTCGTTGTATTGGACGACGCAAAAGATGCGGTCGCGACGGCAAAGGCTTTGCTTGCCGGCGGCGTGGACGTGATGGAGATTACGTTCCGCACGGCGGCTGCCGCGGATTCGATCAAGGCCGTCGCCGAAAGCTGCCCCGAGATGCTCGTTGGCGCGGGTACAGTGATTACGCTGGAGCAGTGCAAAAAAGCGGTGGAATGCGGCGCGAAGTTCATTGTTGCCCCCGGCTTTGACGAAGAAGTTGTCCGCTGGTGCGTGGAGCACGGCGTGGCCGTCACGCCCGGCTGCGTGACGCCGACGGAGATCATGGCGGCGATGAAGCTCGGCTTGACCGTTGTGAAGTTCTTCCCGGCGGGCGTCTATGGCGGATTGGCCGCGATGAAGGCACTGTCCGGCCCGTTCGGTGGGATCAAATTCATCCCGACCGGCGGCGTGAATGGTCAGAACATCGGCGAGTTCATTGCCGCGCCGTTCATCCACGCGGTCGGCGGCAGTTGGGTCTGCCCGAAGGCGGACATTGCGGCCGGCAATTTTGAGAAGATCACCGCGCTTTGCAAGCAGGCAAGATCTGCCGCGCTCGGCTTTGAGGTGGCGCACATCGGCGTCAACTGCGAAAACGGCGAGGACTCGCTGGCTGTCTGCAAGAAGCTGGACGAGGCGTTTTCTCTCGGCGTGAAGGAGGGCAATTCCTCCAACTTCGCCTCCAACGGTATTGAGGTCATGAAATCCATGTACCTCGGCAAGAACGGTCACATCGCCATCCGCACGAATTCCGTTCCGCTTGCCGTTGCGGAGCTGGAGAAGAAGGGCTTCGTGTGCGACATGGAGACAGCCAAGTACAAGGGTGAGCGGATGATCGCCGTGTACCTGAAGGACGAATTCGGCGGCTTTGCCGTGCATCTGCTGCAAAAGTGAGGAGGAGCAATCATGAAAATTTTGACATTTGGTGAGATCATGCTCCGCCTGAAAGCGCCTGGAATGACGCGGCTGCTGACCGATCACTATCTGGAAGCTACCTTCGGCGGCGGCGAGGCCAACGTGGCCGTGTCGCTCGCGAACTACGGCATGGACGTCGGCTTTCTGACGGTCCTGCCCGATAACCCCATCACAGACGCCTGCGTGCGCGAGCTGCGCGGCTTTGGCGTTGACACCTCCCGCATCGTCACCGGCAACGGCCGCTTCGGCGTGTACTACGTCGAGGGCGGTGCGAACCAGCTGCCGAGCCGCGTGGTCTATGACCGCGCCTGGTCGGCCATCGCGATGGCCAAGCCCGGCGATATCGACTGGGACAAAGCCTTCGAGGGTGTGGATTGGTTCCATATCACGGGTATCACCCCGGCCATCAGCGAGTCCGCGATGGAACTCAGCCTGGAGTCCGTCAAGGAAGCGAAGAAACGCAATATCACCGCCTCCTGCGACCTCAATTACCGCAAGAACCTCTGGAAATACGGCAAGAAAGCCAGCGAGGTCATGCGAGAGCTTGCAAAGTATGTCGATGTGGCGATCGCCAACGAGGAGGATGTGCAGAAGTCGCTCGAAATTACCGTCGATGTGAACGTCGAGTCCGGTGAACTCGACCGTAAGAAGTATAAAGCGCTCGGCAACAAGGTGCTGGAAAGCTATCCGAACATGAAGTGCATCGCGATCACACTGCGGGAGAGCCACAGCGCCGACTGGAACGGCTGGGCGGCGTGCCTGAATGACGGCAAGGACTTCTATGTGTCCAAAAAGTACGAAATTCGGGACATTATCGACCGCGTGGGCGGCGGCGACAGCTTTGCGGGCGGCCTGATCTACGGGCTGAACCACTATGAGGACAAGCAGTCTGCGCTCGAGTTCGCAGTCGCGGCGAGCTGCCTGAAGCACAGCATCCCCGGCGATTTCAACCGCGTCACCGTCTCCGACGTCACCAAGCTCATGGGCGGCGACGGCACCGGCCGCGTGCAGAGATAAAAAGGAGAACATCAGCATCATGGAATGGATCAATGAAAAAGCCAAAACGCTGAAGCAGGGCGCAATCCGCGCCATGTTTGACCGCGCAAACACCATGACCGGCGTCATCAGCCTCGGCATCGGTGAGCCGGATATGCCGACGCCGAAGCTGGTCTGCGAGGCGGCAAAGGAGGCGCTCGACAAGGGGATCACGCACTATACGCCGAATGCCGGCACGCTCTCGTTCCGTCAGGCCATCGCGGAAAAATCCTACCTGAAGGACCTGCACTATGACCCGAAAACGGAGATCATCATCACCAACGGCGGCATGGGCGCGCTGAGCCTCCTGTTCCTTGTCCTGCTGAACAAGGGCGACGAGATCCTGATCCAGGACCCGCAGTGGCTGAACTATGTGGCCCAGGTCGCGTACTGCGACGGCACGGCTGTCCGAGTTCCCACGGATCTGGAGCATAATTTTGAAATGCAGCCGGAGACCATCGAAAAGCTCATCACGCCGCACACCAAGGCGCTGATGATCAACACCCCGAACAACCCCACCGGCTCCGTTATGACGCGCGAGACGATGGCGAAGATCGCGGAGCTGGCCGTGAAGCACGACCTGCTGGTGATCTCCGACGACGTCTACAACACACTGCTTTACGCCGGAGAAGAGGCGCCCTGCATTGCCTCGTTCCCAGGCATGAAGGAGCGCACGGTCATTGTCAACAGCTTCTCGAAGTCCTATGCCATGACCGGCTGGCGCATCGGCTTTGTCGCGGCCCCGGCGGAGATCGTCGACCGCATGACCAAATGCCAGGAGAACTTCAACGCCTGCGCCAACGCTCCCGGCCAGTACGCGGCGACCGTCGCGCTCGACCATCCGGAGCTGTGCGAAGAACTGCGCCAGATCTTTGAACGCCGCCGCAGCATCCTGCTCGACGGGCTTGCCAAGATCGACGGCATCCGCTGCAACCGCCCGAACGGCGCGTTCTACGTGTTTGCCGACATCAGCAGCTTCGGCCTGAGCAGCGTCGAGTTCTGCAACCGCCTGCTCGACGAGCAGAAGGTCGTCTGCATCCCGGGCAGCGCCTTTGGCGAATGCGGCGAAGGCTTCATCCGTATCGCATATACCTGCTCGGATGAGAACCTGCATGAGGCGCTCCGCCGCATCGATGCCTTTTGCAAATCACTCTGATATTTTCTTTTCCATTTTACCCCTTTTTCCACTTCTGCCGACGGCAGGCTCACAGCGCTGTACCTGAATGATTGACTGCGTTGAGCGTTCCTGTGCAGCGCTGTGCTGCAGTTGAACTTATTGCTTTGAAAGGAAAATGTTCTATGGCACAGGATCTCTGCGCGCGGCTGCGCGAGAAAAAGCTCATTTCGATCGTCCGCGGCGCACCGACGGAAAAGATCACAAAGATCGCGGACGCGATCTACCGCGGCGGCTTCCGCTTCATGGAGATCACGTTTGACCAGTCCGGAAAGACTCCGCATGCGGTGACAGCGGAGCAGATCCGCATCGTGCGCGAAGCGTTCGACGGTCGGCTGCATGTCGGTGCGGGCACGGTTATGACCGAGGCACAGCTGAAGCTCGCAGCGGAGGCCGGGGCAGAATATATCATCTCGCCGAATGTGGACACCGCGATCATCCGCGCGACGAAGGCCGTGGGCCTGATCTCGATTCCCGGCGCATTTACGCCGTCTGAGATCGCAGGCGCTTATCAGGCCGGAGCGGACTTCGTCAAGCTCTTCCCGGCGGACTGCGTCGACCTGAAGTATATCAAGGCCGTCCGTGCCCCCATCAACCACATCCCGCTTCTGGCGGTCAGCGGTGTTACGCCGGAGAACCTCGGCGATTACCTGAACGCCGGAATGGCCGGCGCCGGCATCGGCAGCATCCTGGTCACCAAAGCGGATGTCGCCAACGAGGATTACGACGCGATCGCGCAGCGCGCGGCGCGCTATGTGGCCGTGGTGGAAAGCGTCTGATCCCATCTGAAGATCGCAAAAACCCGGCTGGCGTTTGCAACACCAGCCGGGGCATTTTATGCCCGCGCGGTCCCGAGTGAGAACAGCGTGGTTTCGTATATTGAAGATTAGCGGGCGGCCTGCGTCAGCGACTCCGCCTCCTTCTCCAGCAGCTCGTTCAGGGTTTCCTCCACGCT
>CDYF01022912.1_pt1 | contig 11273 bp, 4 predicted proteins | sample 554801 | NCBI WGS metagenome assembly CDYF01 (sample SAMEA3182078, study PRJEB8094) | gut metagenome | biome: human; feature: gut; material: Stool; isolation source: human stools | place: Canada | collected 2012-11-20 | reverse complement strand
CAAAGAGAGAGGAAGGATATTTCGAGGGAGGCGGCTACGCCGTGACATGGGCGTTCGGACACCTCGTGCAGCTTGCCATGCCCGACGGTTACGGCATACGCGGCTTTGTCCGTGACAACCTGCCCGTCATACCCGACACCTTCACGCTCGTCTCCCGTCAGGTAAAGACGGAGAAGGGCTACAAGCCTGACAGCAGCGTGGTGGCGCAGATTAAAACCGTCGCCCGGCTATTCAAGGAAAGCGAACAGATCATCGTGGCGACCGATGCCGGACGCGAGGGTGAGCTTATCTTCCGCTACCTCTACCATTATACCGGATGCACCACCCCGTTCGTCCGCCTCTGGATAAGCTCGCTTACCGACAAGGCTATCCGCGAGGGACTGCGCAACCTCGAAGCGGGCGACAAATACGACAACCTCTATCTTGCCGCCAAAGCACGGAGCGAATCAGACTGGCTCGTGGGCATCAACGGCACGCAGGCACTCTCCATCGCCGCCGGACACGGCACTTACTCCGTCGGGCGGGTGCAGACACCCACGTTGGCGATGGTGTGCGCACGCTATTGGGAGAACCGCCGCTTTACCCCCGAAGCCTTCTGGCAGCTCCATATCGCAACGGACGGCTGCGATGAAGGAACGGTGAAGTTTTCCTCTTCCGAAAAATGGAAAGAGAAAGAGTCCGCGACGGAACTGTATAATAAGGTGAAGTCGGCAGGCACAGCCACCGTCACGAAAGCCGAACGCAAGGAGAAGACGGAGGAAACACCGCTCCTGTACGACCTGACCACGCTCCAGAAGGAAGCCAACGCCAAGCATGGCTTCACGGCGGAACAGACGCTTGAAATCGCGCAGAAGCTCTACGAGAAGAAGCTCATCACCTATCCGCGAACCGGAAGCCGCTACATTCCCGAAGACGTGTTCGCGGAAATCCCCAAGCTGCTTGCCTTCACCGGCAGCCTGCCCGAATGGAAGGGCAAGTTGCAGCCGAAAGCCGTGCCGACACGCCGCAGCCTGGACGGCGGCAAGGTGACAGACCACCATGCCCTGCTCGTCACGGGCGAGAAGCCGCTGTTCCTCTCCAAAGAGGACAGCACCGTCTATCACATGATAGCCGGGCGCATGCTTGAGGCTTTCTCCGAAAAATGCGTCAAGGACACTGCCACCGTCACGGCAGAGTGTGCCGGAGTGGAGTTCGTGGCAAAAGGCAGCATCATCAGGCAAGCCGGATGGCGTGCCGTCTATGGCAAGGAGAATGGAGAAGAGAACAACAGCCAAGAGGAAACCGCCGCCATTCCCTGTTGGCAGGAAGGCGACACGCTGGCACTGAAAGCCGCCTCCATCACGGAGGGAAAGACCAAACCCAAGCCGCTGCATACCGAAGCCACCCTGCTGTCCGCGATGGAAACGGCTGGCAAGGAGATAGAGGACGACGCATTGCGGCAGGCTATGAAGGATTGCGGTATCGGCACGCCCGCCACCCGTGCGTCCATCATCGAAACGCTTTTCAAGCGCGGCTATATGGAACGCTGCAAGAAGTCGCTTGTCCCCACCGAAAAAGGGCTTGCCCTCCACTCGGTCGTGAAGGCGATGCGTATTGCCGATGTCGCCATGACGGGCGAATGGGAAAAGGAATTGGCACGCATCGAGCGTGGGGAACTGCCCGCCGATGACTTCCGCAGGAAGATTGAGGCATATACACGGGAAATTACCTCCGAACTGCTGTCGTGCGACAAGCTGTTCGCCCGCAGGGATTCCGGCTGCAAGTGTCCCAAGTGCGGAGTGGGGACGATGCAGTTTTACGGCAAGGTCGTCCGCTGCGACAACGCGGAGTGCGGTCTGCCCGTGTTCCGCCTGAAAGCAAACCGCACCCTCTCTGATGATGAAATCAAAAACCTGCTCACCGACGGACACACGAAACTGCTCAAAGGATTCAAGAGCAAGCAGGGCAAGAGTTTTGATGCCGTAGTCGCCTTTGACGGGGACTATAACACGGTTTTCGTGTTCCCAGAAAGGAAAAGTAAAGCGACCTCTGCGAAAAGAAGAAAATAAATGTTTAACTTTGCCACTGGTTCAGAGTAATGAATTGTTCTTCGATACCGGATTACACTCATACTTTGGATTTAGTGGTGGCACTCGGAGGGATACCGGGTGCCTTTTTCTTCTCGTTTTCCAACGATTATCCCTATCATCATTATCAATCCACTAAATTCCAAAGAAATGAACAACAAGAAGAAAAACGAGGGTCGGACCGACTTTTCCTATTACGGTCTGTACCTGCTGGACTACCTCACCACGAACAAGTTTGAACAGGCAGCCGATGAAGCCTTCATCCGAGAAAGAACCGACCGTGCCGCCGAAGCGTATGAACGGGCAAGGCTCGAAGGCTATCCTGTCGACGGGGCGCAGGAACTGGCGATGAAGGTGCTGACGGAGGGCCTTCGCTACTCCAGGCACGCCATCCTGCGCGAAGTCGTGGAGAACGAATTTGCGGGTGAAGTGCCGGAAGAAAAATGTGAAGCCTTTACCCAGAAGCTGCTGCCGCTTGTCGGAAACGTATTCTCCATCTATGACCTCTCGGACGACAATTTCGCCCTGTCGCCCGAATATGACCTGCTCTACACGGAGCTGACGGGAGCCGTCATCCTCTATATCGAAGAGTATGGCGTTTAACCGCAAACAGAGACTGCGGGACAACATCGAGGCGATACGGACGGCATTCCTCCTTGACAGGGAACAGCGCACACCCACCGCACGCGAACGGCTCTTGTTAGAACGTTATTGCGGTTTCGGGGGACTGAAGAACATACTCAACCCTGCAAGGGAACTGACGGATGCCGTCCACTGGGCGAAGTCCGACCTCGAACTGTTTGCCCCTACCGTGGAACTGCACAGGTTGCTGCGGGAGAACACAAAAGACGAGACGGAGTACAAACGGAATATGGATGCCATGAAGCAGTCCGTGCTGACCGCCTTCTATACCCCGCCGGAGATAACCGGGACCATCGCGGACGTGCTGCATGAACACGGCATCCGTCCCGACCGGGTGCTGGAGCCGTCGGCAGGTGTCGGTGCATTCGTGGACGCCGTGCTGGAGAACAGACCGGACGCGGACATCATGGCTTTTGAGAAAGACCTGATGACGGGCAAGATACTGAAGCACCTGCATCCCGGACAGAAAGTAAGGGTACAGGGCTTCGAGAAGATAGAAAAGCCGTTCATGAACCATTTTGATTTGGCTGTCTCCAATATACCGTTTGGCGATGTGGCGGTGTTCGACCCGGATTTTTCGGGCAGCAAGGATCCTGCAAGGCTCTCGGCGGCACGGACGATACACAATTACTTTTTCCTGAAAAGCCTTGACGCGGTGCGTGAAGGCGGAATCGTGGCGTTCATCACCTCGCAGGGGGTACTGGATGCCCCGACCAACGCGCCCATACGCGAGTATATGATGAACCATGCCAATCTGGTGGGCGTAGCCCGCCTGCCGAACAACCTCTTTACGGATAACGCGGGAACGGAGGTGGGCAGCGACCTGATTATCCTGCAAAAGAACAGCGGAAAGAACGGTGAACTGTATTACAACGAAAAACTCTTCGTGCAGACCGAACAGACCCCTATCGGCACTTCCGTAAATGGGTATGTATGGAGCATCGGCTCGCTTTCACACACGGATTTGATCAGAAGTACCGACCCGTACGGGAAACCAGCCTATAAACTCCTGCACTGTGGGGACATCGCACAACTGGCGGAAGACTTGCGGGAGCATCTGAAAATAGAACTGCAACAACTTGACAGGAAACTGTATGAGAGACACAGGCTGCATCCGACAAAGGAGGAAAGCACGGCTGCGGAAGTGCAACCTGCTCCGAAAACAGAAAAGGTATCACCTTCTGTAATAGCCCCCGTTTCTGTAATTGAGCCTGTCAAGGGAGTGGAGAAGCCGCAGGCACAGCCCATAGAGGAAAAGCCGGAGATTGAGCCGCGCCAACCCAATCATTCGTCAGCCGTACAGCTTACCCTGCTCGACCTTTGGGGTATGCCCATAGAGGAACCGGTAAAAAAGAAAAAGGCAGCGAAAAAGGAAAGCAAGCCGAAGCCTATGCCGTCCACGCCTAAACCGCAAGTCAAAGTTACTCCACCCGTTGAAGCCGCCAAGCCGGTAAACGGTAATAAGGAAGAAAAGCCGGAAAATGCCGAAAAGCCAAACGACCCGGACGACATTTACGCCACTCTGGATTGGGAAACCAATCCTCCCATCAACGGCTTCTATGAGACAATGATGAGCCTGACAGCGGAACGGCGCAAGGCCCTACGGCTTGAGGCAGAACGGCACAGGCAGGAACAACTGAAAAAGATGGGTATCAAAGACACGTTGAACCCTGCTTTTGCGCCTTCTTCGGACAATATGGATAAAAAGCCGGAACAAACGGAAGAAATAAAGCAACCTGAAACACCGGCAGAAGTTGTGCCTACTTCCGAAACGGTTGCCACTTCCCTGTTCCCGGAACTTGAAACGGAAAAGCCGAAGGAGGAAGTCATGGACCTTTCTCCCCGTCCGTTCAACGGCCTGCTGGAGCCACACCACCGTGACGGCTCGATGGTGCTGGATGCTTCACGCAATCTCGGTTACCTGAAAGACCTCACGCCTTACGGTGCGACCTTCCAACCGCTCGACCTCCGTGGCTATCAAAAAGAGAAAGCGATGCTGTATATATCGCTCCGTGACGCTTACGAACGTCTGTATAGCCACGAGACGGAGAACCATACGGAACACAAACCGCAGCGCGGGTATCTCAACACCTACTACGATGAGTTTGTCATGCGTTACGGTAACCTCAACGCCAGACAGAACGTGAAACTGGTGATGATGGATGCCGGAGGGCGCGACATCCTTTCGCTGGAACGTGCGGAGGACGGCAAGTTTGTCAAGGCGGACATCTTCGACCGTCCCGTTTCCTTCTCGGTGGAGAGCCGTGTCAATGCAGGCTCTCCCGAAGAAGCCTTGTCCGCATCGCTCAACAAGTTCGGCACGGTCAATCTCGGCTATATGCGGGAGATAACCGACACTACGGAAGAGGAACTGCTTGGTGCCCTCAAGGGGCGCATCTTCTACAACCCGCTCGTAACCGGTTACGAAATCAAAGACCGCTTCATCGCGGGGAACGTGATAGAGAAGGCGGAACGCATAGAGGGCTGGATGGAGGACAATCCCGAAAGTGAGCGGATGCCGGAGGTGAAACAGGCGTGGGAGGCATTGAAGGAAGCCGAACCGCAGCGCATAGCCTTTGAAGACCTCGACTTCAACTTCGGTGAACGCTGGATTCCCACGGGCGTGTATGCCGCATACATGAGCCATCTTTTCGACACGGACGTGAAAATCGCCTATTCCGCCAGCATGGACGAATTTTCCGTGGCGTGCGGCTACCGCACCATGAAGATCACGGACGAGTTTTTAGTAAAGGGCTATTACCGGAACTATGACGGTATGCACCTGTTGAAGCACGCCCTGCACAACACCTGCCCCGACATGATGAAAAGTATCGGCAAGGACGAGAACGGCAACGACATCAAGGTACGCGACAGCGAGGGCATACAGCTCGCCAACGCGAAGATAGACGAAATCCGTAACGGGTTCTCCGAATGGTTGGAAGAACAGTCGCCGCAGTTCAAGGAACGGCTCACGACGATGTATAACCGCAAGTTCAACTGTTTCGTGCGCCCGAAGTATGACGGCTCGCACCAGACTTTTCCCGACCTCAACCTGAAAGGGCTGGCAAGCCGGGGAATCAAGAGCGTTTACCCGTCGCAGAAGGATTGCGTCTGGATGCTGAAACAGAACGGCGGCGGGATCTGCGACCACGAGGTGGGAACCGGCAAGACGCTGATAATGTGCATAGCGGCACATGAGATGAAGCGTCTGAACTTGGCGCACAAGCCGATGATTATCGGGCTGAAAGCGAATGTGGCGGAGATTGCCGCCACCTATCAGGCGGCATATCCCAATGCGAGGATTCTCTACGCTTCTGAAAAGGATTTCTCGACCGCCAACCGCGTGCGTTTTTTCAACAACATCAAAAATAACGATTACGATTGCGTCATCATGTCGCACGACCAGTTCGGCAAGATACCGCAGTCACCGGAGTTGCAGCAGCGCATCCTGCAGGCGGAGCTTGACACGGTGGAGGAAAACCTCGAAGTCTTGCGGCAGCAGGGCAAGAACGTGTCGCGGGCGATGCTGAAAGGGCTGGAGAAGCGCAAGCACAACCTTGTGGCGAAGCTGGAGAAGGTGGAACACGCTATCAAGTCCCGCACGGATGATGTGGTGGACTTCAAGCAGATGGGCATCGACCACATCTTCATTGACGAGAGTCACCAGTTCAAGAACTTGACTTTCAACACCCGTCATGACCGTGTGGCGGGATTGGGAAACTCGGAAGGAAGCCAGAAGGCCCTGAATATGCTCTTTGCCATCCGTACCATACAGGAACGCACGGGCAAGGACTTGGGGGCTACGTTCCTTTCGGGCACGACCATTTCCAACAGTCTGACGGAACTGTACCTGCTCTTCAAATACCTGCGCCCCAACGAACTGGAACGGCAGGACATCCGCTGTTTCGATGCTTGGGCTGCCATCTTCGCCAAAAAGACGACCGATTTTGAGTTCAACGTAACGAACAATATCGTTCAGAAGGAGCGTTTTCGCTATTTCATCAAGGTGCCGGAGCTTGCCGCCTTCTACAACGAGATTACCGACTACCGCACGGCGGAGGATGTAGGTGTGGACAGACCAAACAAGAATGAGATACTGCACCACATACCGCCCACACCGGAGCAGGAGGACTTCATACAGAAGCTGATGCAGTTTGCCAAAACCGGCGATGCCACTCTGCTTGGCAGGTTACCCCTGTCGGAAACGGAGGAAAAGGCGAAGATGCTCATCGCCACCGACTACGCGAGAAAGATGGCTCTTGATATGCGCATGATAGACCCGAACTACGAGGACCATCCCGACAACAAGGCAAGCCATTGTGCCAAGATGATTGCAGAGTATTACCACAAGTACGAGGCGCACAAGGGTACGCAGTTCGTGTTCTCCGACTTGGGGACATACCAGCCGGGGGAAGGATGGAACGTGTACAGCGAGATAAAACGCAAGTTGGTGGAGGATTACGGCATACCGGCAAGTGAGGTGCGCTTCATTCAGGAGTGTAAGACGGATAAGGCTCGTAAGGCGGTGATAGATGCCATGAACGCAGGGACAGTGCGAGTGCTGTTCGGCTCCACAAGTATGCTCGGAACGGGCGTGAATGCGCAGAAAAGATGCGTCGCCATCCATCACCTTGATACACCGTGGCGACCGTCCGACCTGCAACAGCGTGACGGACGGGGTGTTAGAGCCGGGAACGAGATTGCCAAGCATTTTGCCGAGAATAACGTGGATGTCATCATCTACGCGGTGGAAAAGTCGCTGGACAGCTACAAGTTCAATCTGCTGCACTGCAAGCAGACGTTCATATCGCAGCTCAAAAGTGGAGCGATGGGCGCACGTACCATCGACGAGGGAGCAATGGACGAAAAATCGGGTATGAACTTCTCGGAGTATATGGCGTTGCTCTCCGGCAATACCGACCTTTTGGATAAGGCGAAATTAGAGAAGCGTATCGCCTCGCTCGAAGGGGAACGCAAGTCGTTCAACAAGGGCAAGCGCGATTCGGAGTTCAAGCTGGAATCCAAGACGGGAGAACTGCGCAACAACACGGCTTTCATCGAAGCCATGACGGAAGACTGGAACCGTTTTCTTTCCGTTGTGCAGACTGATAAGGAAGGCAGCCGCCTTAATCTTGTCAAGGTGGACGGCGTGGATTCAACGGATGAGAAGGTCATCGGTAAGCGTTTGCAGGAAATCGCCAAGAACGCCACGACTGGTGGACTGTACAAGGCTGTCGGGGAACTTTACGGCTTTCCGATAAAGGTGGTCAGCGAGAGGACACTCAAAGAAGGTCTGGAGTTCACCGACAACCGCTTCGTGGTGGAGGGCAACTACAAGTACACCTACAACAACGGGCATCTGGCGATGGCAGACCCGATTGCTGCCGCACGAAACTTTCTGAACGCATTGGAGAGGATTCCGACCATCATCGACCAGTACAAGTCTAAGAACGAAGTGCTGGAAAAGGAGATTCCGCAGTTGCAGGAGATAGCGGGCAAGGTGTGGAAGAAGGAGGACGAGCTGAAACAGCTGAAGTCCGAACTCGCCGCACTGGACCGCAAGATACAGCTTGAGCTGGCTCCGGCTCAGGAAAACACAGAAGAGAACCGGCAAGGCAACGAGAAAAAACAGACGGAACAACAGCCGGAAAGCCCGCACGTGGACTTTGTACGCAGTCATTTAATTATAGGGAGACCCGGTTTATCGGAATCCAAAGGTGTAAAACTTTAATATCGAAGTCTTGACAGAAAAAGCCAGTGGTTGAATTTTTCACCACTGGCTTTAATTCTAATAATTTTTCAATCTAATATGACCGAATCTATAACGTTAAATCATAGATTATGTGTCTATTTGTGAAGAAAAAGACGTAACTTTGTATCAAAATCAAATAAGCATAACAATGGAGCCATCTATATACAGTTTTTCACTTTATACCGCACTGCCGTTGATGTTATTCTTCGGCTTTTATTTTTTGTTTGCAAAGACTCCTGAAAAGAAAATTTTCAAGAATTATCTCCGCTCCCGACAGATTATGGGTATAGCTATGCTGCTGCTTTCGGCAAATTATTCGGTACATTTCTTCTTTGGTATCCGATTCAAAAATGCGGATTCTGCCATATTGATGAACATGTCCACATACTTCCTGTGCTATTCTCTGTTCAGTTCGGCATTGATAATGTTGCTTGATCGTTTTTACATTACCAAACGGCGTGTGTGGACACATATCATTTTATGGATTATATTTTCAACTCTTTCCGGAGTTGTGTTGTTCCTGTTGCCAAGCGGAATCATGCAAAAATTCTCTTTATTTGCTTTAGCTGTATGGTTAGTCGTTTTTGGAGTCGTTTTAGCTCGCAGAGTCATAATTGCATACCGTAGAGCCATTCGGATTTTCAATGAAACTCAGGCGGATGATATAGGTACATATATCGAATGGCTTTCCATATTCACTTATTGGGCTGTTATCTTCGGTGTCGGATGCGGATTGCTGACATTTCTGCCAGACAAATATGTTTTTATCTGGATTTTGTCGTCAATACCGTTCTACAGCTATCTTTTCTACAGCTATCAGAACTACCTGCTGTTCTATGAACAGGTGGAAAATGCTTTTGAGCAAGATATACAGTCTGAAGAAGAACTTCTGACAAATTCGGGAACTGAACCCGAAATGGTTTCAGAAGAGGAAGTTCCAGTGTCCTATACAGAAATTATAGAGAAGGTGGCCAACTGGATAAAGACAGACGGCTATGTCCAGCAGGGACTTACCATAAAAGAACTGTCCGAAATACTTCATACGAACCGTACCTATCTTTCCGCTTATATCAAGACTACGTATAAAATGACATTCCGCGAATGGATAACCGGTCTCCGGTTGGAGTATGCGAAAAACATACTGAAGGAGCATCCGGAAATCAATATACAGAAGCTGGCTGAGTCTTCCGGTTTTCTTTCCCGCAGTAACTTCATCAAATCATTTACCGAGAAGGAAGGATGTACGCCTGCCAAGTGGAAAAAAGCAAATCTGGAATAATTTGTGTGGTAAAAAGCCGATGAAAAAGGTCTCAGAAGCCCATTTTCAAAAAGTGCTCAAGCGACAAAAAAGTGCTAATTCGACAAAAAAGTGCTCAAACGACAATTTGAAAAGTGCTCAAACGACAATTTTTATAAAACGCTGTATTTTAACAGAAAAAGTTTTTGTAATATTTTGGGCGCTGAATGGCATTTATTACCTTTGGAGAAGACAAAGATAATAAATTCAAGTTTATATGAGCAGAAAAATCACTTTTCTTACCCTGTTTCTGTGGCTGATGACGGTAACTTTTCCTGTCATTGCGCAGCAGAAAGCAGACACGACCTACACCTTCCGGTTCGTTCCGCAGAAGGACATGTTCTACGTGCCTTGGAATGGCAATGACACGGAACTTGCCCGTCTGTTGGAATGTATCGAAAACAACAAAACCACAATTCTTGACGGCAAGCTGCCGCTATTGGTTGACGGCTACTGTAATTCACTGGGCAGTGAAGCCGAGAACCTTGCCACGGCGAAGATCCGTGCCAACCGTGTGAAATCCGAACTGATTACACGCGCGGAAATAAAAGAGGAGAATTTCATTACCCGCAACCATGCAACTGAGGGTGATTTTGTTACCGTGCGCCTGACGGTACCGGTAAAGGAAACAGCCGTGACGGATGCGGACGCGGAAGCACGACGCAAGGCGGAAGCCGAACGACTGGCAGCCGAGAAGCGTGCCGAGCAGGAACGGCTTGCCGAAGAGCAGCGCAAGGCGGAAGAAGCCCGACTTGCCGCTGAAAAGGCAGAAGCTGAGAAAGCCGCTCAACAAAATACACTTGCCGACACGCCGTCGGAAACCAAAATCACAACTGATTATCATCTCTCCCTGCGTGCCAACCTGCTGCGCTGGGCTACCCTGACACCAGATCTTGGCGTGGAATGGCGCATCTGCCCATCGTGGGGCATTGCCGTAAACGGCTCGTGGACTTCATGGACGTGGAGCGACAAGGACCACCGCTATGCACTCTGGGAAGTGGCTCCGGAAGTGCGTTACTATATGGGTGAGAAGAAAGCCTGGTATCTGGGCGCGATGTTCAAGGCCGGACAGTTCAACTACAAGCTCTCCGAAACAGGCAAGCAGGGCGACCTGATGGGTGGCGGCATCACCGCCGGCTATCAGCTGCGGCTGAACAAGGCACTGGCTCTTGATTTCAACCTCGGTTTGGGCTACCTGAATGCCGATTTCGAAAAATATGAAGTCATCGACGGTGTACGTGTACGCCGCGGCAACGAGACAAAAGATTGGTGTGGTCCCATCAATGCCGGTGTGACATTGGTATGGAAGTTATTCTAACACGGAGGAATAGAATATGAAAGCAAGACAATATATAAATATGATGGGAATGGCAGCCGCCGTGCTGCTCTCTTCCTGCGTGAAGGACACGCTTTATGACACGCCGCACCCCGACTACGGGAAGATTGCGGTGACAGCCGACTGGTCGGCCCGCGGTGAGGGTATCGACATACCTGCCACATGGACGGTCACCATGGG
>CDYF01021362.1_pt1 | contig 11391 bp, 10 predicted proteins | sample 554801 | NCBI WGS metagenome assembly CDYF01 (sample SAMEA3182078, study PRJEB8094) | gut metagenome | biome: human; feature: gut; material: Stool; isolation source: human stools | place: Canada | collected 2012-11-20 | reverse complement strand
CCCCGCAAGAAGGTACCATCCATCAAAATTTCCACCGCACCTTCTATTGATGGCAGTAGTTCTAAGGCAACTAGTATCAAATTTGATACCCCCGTATCAGGCGGCGCGTAGTATGCCGCCCGTAAGGTGCGTATCGTGTGGAACGACGACCAAAAACATTGGGGCTTACCTGAAATCAGAGGCAGCATGCACCCCGCGTCCCTAAGCGCCCTTTTCTCCCCTATCTTTTCCCGCGCAAGGGAAAAGATAGGGCCGCCGGAGGCACGTCAGAAATGACCACGGCGGAACGAGTCCCCGCTGTTCGCGGAGCCTCTTTTCCTCTGTGCTCATTTCTTCCTTTCCAAACCGCAAACTGAATTTGCGGTTTGGGCTTTGAGGCCGGAATGCCCTTCCGGCAATTTTCCACCAGGAGGTTCCCTATGAAACAGCAATATCTGCAAACCGGAAAGATCGTCAGCACGCACGGCGTGCGCGGCGAGGTCAAGCTTCTGCCCTGGGCTGACAGCCCGGAGTTTTTGCTGCAGTTTGACACGCTCTGGATCGGCGGCCGCGCCTACCGGGTGGAGTCCTCCCGCGTGCAGAAGACCTGCGTGCTCGTCAAGCTCACGGGCATCGACACCGTGGAGGCCGCCAGCGCCCTGCGCGATCAGATCGTCTCGATCGACCGCGCCGACGCGCAGCTGCCGCAGGGCAGCATCTTTATCGCGGATCTTCTGGGTCTGCCGGTCTACGACGGCGAAACGCCCATCGGCAGGCTGACCGACGTCATGTCCACGCCCGCCAACGACGTCTATATCGTAAAAGGCGAGGACGGGCAGGAGCATCTGATCCCCGCCGTGCCGGAATTTGTCCTCGAGCGCAATGTGGACGAGGGCTATATCCGCGTGCGGCTCATCGAAGGGATGTAAGGCCATGCGTTTTGATATCATGACGCTGTTTCCGGAGGCCGTGGCGCCGATGCTGAACGCCAGCATCCTCGGCCGGGCGCAGAAAAAGGGCCTCATCGAGATCCACGCCCACCAGATCCGGGACTATACCACCAACAAGCAGAACCAGGTGGACGATTACCCTTACGGCGGCGGCCGCGGCGCGATCATGCAGTGTGACCCGCTGTGGCGCTGCTGGTGCGCGATCTGCGATGAGATCGGCGCGCCGGTGCACACCGTCTTCCTCTCCCCCTGCGGCCCGTCGTTCGACCAGGCCAAGGCGCGGCAGCTGCAGGCGGACTATGACAATCTCATCCTCGTCTGCGGCCATTATGAGGGCGTGGACCAGCGCTTTCTCGACGAATGCGTCGACGAGGAGATCTCCATGGGCGATTTCGTGCTCACGGGCGGCGAGATCCCGGCCATGGCGATCGTCGACGCCGTCTCGCGCCTGATCCCGGGCGTGCTGGGAGACGAGGTCTGCTTCACCGACGAGAGCCACTGGTCCGGGCTTCTCGAGTACCCGCAGTACTCGAGGCCCGACGACTGGCACGGGCTGACGGTGCCGGAGGTTCTGCGCTCCGGCGACCATGCGAAGGTCGCCCGATGGCAGAAAAAGCAGTCGATCCTGCGCACGCTGCACCGGCGGCCGGATCTGTTTTACAAGCTGCGCTTCCCGTACAAGACGCGGGCCGAGCGCAAATTTATCGCAGAACTGGAGGCAGAGGATGATGACTTCCGCGATCGAGACCCTAAAAACCTGGATTACCGAAAGTGACAACATCGTGTTTTTCGGCGGCGCGGGCGTGTCGACCGAGTCCGGCATCCCGGACTTCCGCAGCACGGACGGCCTGTATCACCAGAAATTCGACTATCCGCCCGAGACGATCCTGAGCCACACGTTTTTCTATCAGCACCCGGAATATTTCTTCAAATTTTACCGTGAAAAGATGCTCCCGCTGGACTATCAGCCGAACGAGGCGCACAAAAAGCTCGCCGCGCTCGAACAGGCCGGCAAGCTCCGCGCCATCGTGACCCAGAACATCGACGGCCTGCACCAGAAGGCCGGCAGCAAGTGTGTCTACGAGCTGCACGGCTCGGTCTACCGCAACTACTGCGAGAAATGCGGCAAATTCTATCCGCCCGAATACATCCGTGACAGCGCGGGCGTCCCCCGCTGCACCTGCGGCGGGCGGATCAAGCCGGACGTGGTGCTCTACGAGGAAAGCCTCGACCAGACCGTGATCGAGGGCGCGGTCCGCGCGATCGCGGACGCGGAGGTTTTGATCGTGGGCGGCACGTCCCTGACCGTCTACCCCGCGGCGGGGCTCATCCGCTACTACCGCGGAAACAAGCTCGTGCTCATCAACCGCGATGAGACCCCATACGATACATACGCCAACCTGATCTTCCGCGACCCCATCGGTAAGGTGCTGGGCGCGATCTGAATTGCTATGACAAGAACGGAATTTTCCGCATGGTGCAAAACCGTGCATCTGCTTGACGGCGCGACCGGCAGTATGCTGCGCAGAGCCGGCATGCCCGCGGGCGTCTGCTCCGAGACCTGGATTTTGGATCACCCGCAGACGCTGATCGCGCTGCAGCGGGCCTATCTCGCCGCGGGCAGCGAGATCATCTACGCGCCCACCTTCGGGGCCAACCGCGTGCTGCTGGGCCACCACGACCTGCAGCGCGAGGTCCGGACGCTCAACCGCGATCTGGTGCAGCTCGGCCGCGAGGCCGTGGGCACGTCCGCGCTGCTCGCGGGCGACATGACCACGACCGGCCGGCCCGTCACCCCCGGCGACGACAGCGCGTATGAGACGCTGCTGGAGATCTACCGTGAGCAGGCCGAAGCGCTGCTCGCGGCTGGGGTCGACCTGTTCGCCGTGGAGACGATGATGGGCGTGACCGAGTGCATGGCCGCCATCGAGGCCATCCGCAGCCTGTGCGAGACCCCCATTTTGTGTACGCTCTCGGTCTATTCTGACGGAAAATGCTATTTTGACGGCTCTGCCGAGGAAGCGGCAGAGCTCCTGCCCGGCCTCGGCGCGGACGCCGTGGGCATCAACTGCTCGTCCGGCCCGGACCAGATGGGCTCCGTCGTGCGCATGATGCACCGGGCCGCTGGTGATACGCCCATCGCCGCCAAGCCCAACGCGGGCCTGCCCACGATCACCGAGACGGGTGAAGCCGTCTACAGCATGGGCCCGGAGGCCTTCGTCCGCCACATGCAGGCCCTCAAAGCAAGCGGCGCCGCCCTCCTCGGCGGCTGCTGCGGCACCACCCCGGAATTCATCGCCGCGATGCGGAGCCTGAAATAACCCCCCTGCCTTCCCCTACGAGGGGAAGGCGGCACGTCGGAGCCGTGACGGATGAGGTGGGGGCAGTTGCGTCCACGAGGCACTGTCCACCTCATCAGCCGCCTTCGGCGGCAGCTTCCCCTCATAGGGGAAGCCATGGACGTGCGCCCCTCAAGCCCTCCCTGGCAGGGGAGCCTTTGTGGACTCTGCAATTTTTCATCAGGAGGCAGCTATGCCTGAATTTTTACCGATCTCCCGTGCCGATATGACCCGGCGCGGCTGGGACCAATGCGATTTCGTCTATATCATCGGCGACGGCTACGTCGACCACCCCTCGTTCGGCCATGCGATCATCTCGCGCGTGCTGGAGGACGCAGGGTATAAGGTCGGCATCCTCTCCCAGCCGGACTGGAAGGACCCCGCCTCCATCGACGCTCTCGGCGAACCCCGCCTGGGCTTTCTGGTCATGGGCGGGAATATGGACTCGATGGTCAACCACTATACCGTCTCCAAGGCCCACCGGAAGACCGACGCCTATACCCCCGGCGGCATCATGGGCAAGCGGCCCGACTATGCCGTGACGGTCTACTGCAATCTCATCCGCAGGACCTATCGCCGCAAGCCCATCATCATCGGCGGCATCGAGGCGAGCCTGCGCAGGCTGGCGCACTACGACTACTGGTCGGACAAGCGCAAGCGCTCGATCCTGCTCGATTCGCAGGCCGATCTTCTGATCTACGGCATGGGCGAGCGCGCCGTGGTGCAGATCGCGGACGCGCTCAACGACGGCATGGACGTGCAGGTCATCACGTACATCGACGGGACCGTCTACAAGACCCGCGCCGTCGACGATTCCGTCCCCTCCATCGTCCTCCCGTCCTATCCCGAGATCCAGAAAAACGCCCGCGCCTACGCCGAGAGCTTCGCCGTCCAGTACCGCAATACCGACCCCTTCTGCGCCAAGCGGCTCATCGAGCCGTATTCCGAGCACGAATTCGTCGTGCAGAACCCGCCGCAGAAGCCCTTGAGCCAGAAGGAGATGGATCACGTCTACGGTCTTCCCTACTGCCGGACCTATCATCCGTCGTGCAAAAAGCTCGGCGGCATCCCGGCGATCCGCGAGATCGAATTCAGCCTGACCTCCTGCCGCGGCTGCTTCGGCGCGTGCAGCTTCTGCGCGCTGACGTTCCATCAGGGCCGCATCATCCAGACCCGTTCGCACGCGTCGATCCTGCAGGAAGCCGAGGCCATGACCCATGCCCCCGGCTTCAAGGGCTACATCCACGACGTCGGCGGCCCGACGGCGAATTTCCGCCAGCCCGCGTGCAAAAAGCAGCTGCAGCGCGGCGCATGCCCGGGGCGGCAGTGCCTGTTCCCCGCGCCGTGCAAGAATCTCATCGCCGACCACTCGGACTATCTGGCGCTGCTGCGCAAGCTCCGCAAGCTGCCGAACGTCAAAAAGGTCTTCATCCGCAGCGGCATCCGCTTCGATTACCTGCTGGCCGATCCCTCCGACACGTTTTTCAAGGAGCTCGTGCGCTACCACATCTCCGGCCAGCTGAAGGTCGCGCCGGAGCATGTGTCCGACCAGGTGCTGCGCGTCATGGGCAAGCCCCCGCACAGCGTCTACCAGCAGTTCGTGGAAAAATACAAAAAGATCAACGAGCAGGAAGGCATGAAGCAGTACGTCGTGCCCTATCTCATGTCCTCGCACCCCGGCTGCACGATGCAGGAGGCCGTCCGGCTGGCCGAGTATCTGCGCGATATCAACCACGAGCCCGAGCAGGTGCAGGACTTCTACCCCACGCCCTCGACGCTCTCGACCGTCATGTATGACACCGGCCTCGACCCGCGGACGATGGAGCCGGTCTATATCCCCAAAAATCCGCACGAAAAGGCCATGCAGCGCGCGCTCATGCAGTATCGCCGGCCGCAGAACTACTTCCTCGTGCGCGAGGCGCTGCAGAAGGCGGGGCGGACCGACCTGATCGGCTTCGACCCCAAGTGCCTCATCCGTCCCTACCCGCCGAAGGAGAAAAAGCCCGGCGCGCCGGACGCGCAGCCCGCGCGCCGCACTGCACCCGCAAAACCGGCCAAAAAACGCCCACCCCGGCGGTAGTCTATCCGCCGGTCCCACCTCATATAGTCTTCCATACGAAGAAAAGATGAGGTGGAACCATGGAAAATACAGCAAATCGCATCACCCTGACCGGCACGCTGGCATCGCTGCCGGAATATTCGCACCAGAATCATGAGCGGAAATTTTTCCGCTTCCTGCTCTCGGTCGACCGGCTGAGCGGCACGGAGGATCTGCTGCCCGTGCTGGCGGCGGAGGACGTGCTGGCGCAGGCGGACCTGTTCGCGGGCGAGCGCTTTACCATCGAGGGGCAGATCCGCTCGTTCAATAACCGCGAGCCCGTCGGCCGGCGGCTGATCCTGTGCGTCTACGCCCTCTCGCTCACCACGACGCAGGAGCCCATGCAAAACGAAGCCGTGCTGACCGGCACGGTCTGCAAGCCGCCCGTCTACCGGCAGACGCCGCTCGGGCGGCAGATCACGGATCTGTGTCTGGCCGTGCCGCGGCTGTACCGCAGGACGGACTATATCCCCTGCATCCTCTGGGGCCGGACGGCCCTGGCCGCCGCGGAATACCCCATCGGCACGGAGCTGACGCTCACCGGGCGTCTGCAGAGCCGGACGTATCTGAAAAACCTCGGCGAGACGAGCGAGACGCGCACCGCGTACGAGCTTTCCGTCAGCGCCTGCGAGCGCATCGCCGAGCCCGCGATCTTTTAGAAAAACTTCCCGTTTCCTGCAACCAACTGCGCAAAAATCCGTCTATAGAAGCAGAAGCACATAAGAAAGGGGAACTCAACATGAAAAAGCGATCGATCCTTGCCATCCTTCTCGCCGCCCTGCTGGCCCTGACCATTTTCACCGGCTGCGCGGCAAGCACCAACTCCATGGCGGCAGACTCCGCCCCACAGACCCCCGGCGCATCCTACAATTCCAAATCTGAGGCTGCCGCCGCGGAAATGCCCATGGAAGAGCCCGCCGAGGCGGAGGAATTCGCCTACGACACCGTCGCCACGACGGAGGCGGGCGGCGGCGCCGCCGAAACGCCCGAGCCGGACGATTCCGTTGCCGACTATACCGCGAAGATCATCTATACCGCCTCCGTCTCCATCGAGACGACCGAGTTTGACAAGGCGGTCGCCGCGCTGGAAAATCAGGTGCAGAAGATCGGCGGCTTTGTGGAAAGCTCCAACGTCACGGGCGACACCCAGTACAATTCTGACGGCACGACCACCGTCGTCAACCGCTGGGCGTATTACACCGTCCGCATCCCCTGTGACCACTTTGAATCCTTCCTGCACGAGACCGAGGGCTTCGGCAACGTGACCTCCACCAGCCGCGACGCACAGAACGTCACCTCGGCCTACACCGACTATAAAGCGCGCCTGTCCTCCCTCAACACACAGGAGGAGCGGCTGCTGGACATGCTCGCGAAGAGCGAGGACGTCGAGACCCTCATCGCGCTTGAGCAGCGGCTGTCCGACGTGCGCTACGAGATCGAGTCCATTGAGCGCAATCTCCGCAACTACGATATGCAGATCAAGTATTCGACCGTGAATCTCGACCTGCGCGAGGTCGAGGTCTACACGCCGACCGTCCCGGTCCGGCGCACGTTCGGCCAGAAGCTGGCGGACTCGCTTTCCGACGGCTGGAACGGCTTCACCCGCGGCATCCAGAACGTGATCCTCGGCCTGGCCTCCGCCCTGCCCGCGCTGATCCTGCTGGCCGTCATCATCGCAGCTGTGATCGTCTGCATCAAAAAAGCCCGCAAAAAGCGCAAGGCGAAAAAAGCCGCGCAGGATCCTACCCCACCGCAGGACCCGCAGTAAAAAAACTCCGGTGCAGCCTTATCGGGCTGCACCGGTCGTTTTATTTTTATCGATATTTGGCAGCAAACCTGCAGCTGCCGGCGGCCTCGACGGAACGAGTCCCCGCTGTTCGTGGAGCCTCTTTTCCTCTGAGCCCGTTTCTTCCTTTCCAAACCGCAAACTAAATTTGTGGTTTGGGTTTTTCTACGCAAATTTGACACAACCTCTCAGTCTCGGCTGCGCCGAGCCAGCATCCCTACCCCTTTTGTCCCTTCGGGACATTTCCCCCTGATAGGGGGAATCGGCCCCTGAAAGGGGAGCCTTTGTAGGGCGTCAGCTCTCGTCTTTTTCGCGTTCGCGGAGGCCGGCGACAGAGGAGATGGGGAGCGTGAAGCAGATCGCGCCGGCTTTGGTGCCGGGGCCTGCATTTTCGTGGATAGCGCGCATGATCGCGGCCTTTTCATCCGCGTGCGCGATGATGTAGACCATGTCCTTCTCGTCGGCCAGGCTGACGCCGAAGAATTTCTCCCCGCGTCTGGACCCGGTCCCCTTCGCGTGCAGGACCGTGCCGCCGCCCGCGCCCGCGGCCCGCGCCGCGTCCATGACGAAATCGGCATAGCCCTCGTTCAGAATGACAACGATCAGCTCGTGTTTGAATTCCATATGCGGCGTCCCTCCTGTTTTGCAGTCGTTCGTGAGATAGGCGAGCGTTTTGCCGCCCGCCACGCTCTTGAGCGGAACGGTCAGCAGGATCCCGTTGCCGGGAATGTCGATGAACAGCCTGCGCTTGGCGGCCCTGGTCAGCTGCGCGGCCTGCTGCGCGCCGGCGACGGCGCAGGTGACGGTCTTCGGCGTCTCGCCGAGGCCGTAGACGGCCAGATGTTCGTTTTTTGCCGTGCCGCGGCCCGGCATACTGAGGATCATGGGCAGCCCGGCCTCCCGGAACAGTGCGTTCATGACCTCGCCGCGGTCCGCGTCGGTGACGGCGATGATGTAATACAGTTCCATATCAGCAGGCCTCCCACAGTTCGATGATCTCGCTCTCGCCGAAGTCCGGCAGGGCCGGTTCCTTCTCCGCGCGGCGGGATTTGACAACGTAGATCGCACCCATGACCTGCACGGTGATGAGCGGCATCATGGCGACCAGCGCCACAAGGCCGAACGCGTCCGTCATCACGTTGCCGCCCAGCGCCTCGCACGCGCCCATGGCAAACGGCAGCATGAACGTCGCCGTCAGCGGGCCGGAGGCCACGCCGCCGGAGTCGAACGCGATCGCAGTGAACGTGCGCGGCACGAAGAAGCTCAGCGCCAGCGCGAGAAAGTAGCCCGGCACCAGGAAGACCATGATCGATACGCCCGTGATGACCCGCAGCATCGCCAGCCCGCCCGCGGCGGAGACTGCGATCGACAGGCTCACACCCATGGCCCGGGCCGAGATGGCGCCCGCGCTCAGGTCCTCGACCTGCTTATTGAGGATATGGACGGCAGGCTCCGCATTGATGATGAACCAGCCCATGAGCATTGCCAGCGGGATGAGCAGCCAGATCTTCCAGCCCTCGGTCAGTGCCGCGCCCAGCGCGTAGCCCACCGGCGAGAAGCCGACGTTCACGCCCGTCAGAAACAGCACGAGCCCCGCGTATGTGTACAGAATGCCCACCATCACCCGCAGAAACGGCAGCTTCCGCAGCCGCAGCGAGACGAACTGGAACACCAGGAAGAACACCACGATCGGCAGCAGCGCGAGCGTGACCTCCTTCATGTATTCCGGGAAGGCGTGCAGATAGTCCCTGCCCAGCGCGACGGTATTGGTGATGGCGGCGGCCGCCTCGCTCTGCGTCTGCGCGGGCTGCGTCTTGTAGATCGCACCCAGCAGCAAAACCGACGCGATCGGCCCGATGGAGCACAGGCCGACGAGGCCGAACGAGTCCGCCTTCGCGTTCTCGTCGGAACGGATCGAGGCCACGCCGACGCCCAGCGCCATGATGAACGGCACGGTCATCGGCCCGGTCGTCACGCCGCCGGAATCGAACGCGACGGCCAGAATGCCCTGGTCGGACAAAAACGCCGCGAGGAACACCAGCGCGTAGAACACGATCAGCAGCAGCCGCAGCGAGATGCCGAACAGAATGCGCACCATGCAGAGCATCAGGAAGATCCCGACGCCCACCGAGACCGTCAGGATCAGGACGGTCTTATCGATCTCTGGCACGTTGGCCGCCAGCACCTGCAGATCCGGCTCCGCCACCGTGATGGCGACGCCCAGCAGAAAGCTGACCACCAAAATCAGCCACAGCTTGCGCGATTTGGTCAGCTTGGCGCCGATGTAATTGCCGATCTTGCTCATGGACATCTCCGCGCCCAGCGTAAACAGGCCCATGCCGAGGATCAGCAGCGCCGTCGCCAGGACGAAGGAAAGCATCAGGCCCGTATCGACCGGCACGAGCACGAAGCAGATGGCCAGCACGATCAGGCTGATCGGCAGCACGGAGGCCGCGGCCTCCTTTAATTTTTCCAGTAGTTCCTGTCTGCGGTACAAAGCCTCACTCCTTTGCTTTTTTGCTTTTCAAGAATTATTCTTATTTTAGCAGAAAAACGCCGTTCTGACCAGAGCGGAAATGTAAAAAGGCTGTTAATTTTATGGACGGGCCGCGGCATATTCCGCGTCTGTGTATTTTTATGTATTTTCACCAAATAATCCGCCGCGCGCTTGACGCCCGAATGGAAAACCGATACAATATTACAGCTTATGCACGAACGCCCCGGCTGCATGCGCGGCCGGGGTGGATCTTTATGAAAAGAGAGAAGACATATGGAGAAGAAACCCGCGTGCGCGATCGCGCTGCTGCCCATCGGCGTGTTCCTGGTCCTGTACCTGGGGCTCGGCATCGTATTTGAATATGTGCTGAAGATCAAGATGGGCTTTTACAATATCCCCATCGTCGTGGCCTTCCTGGCCGCGATCCTCGTCGCCTGCCTGCAGAACCGGGCGCTGTCGTTCGACGAAAAGCTGGAGGTCATGGCCAAAGGCGTCGGCGATAAGAACATCATGACGATGATCCTCATCTTCCTGGCTGCGGGCGTGTTCGTCGGCGTCGTCGGCCGCAGCAGCGCCGAGTCGGTCGCGTATTTCATGCTCGCGCACATCCCGGCGCGGTTCGCCGTGGCGGTCCTGTTCGTGGTTTCGTGCTTTGTCTCGACAGCCATGGGCACCTCCTGCGGCACCATCACGCTGATCGTGCCCATCGCGGTCGCCGTGGCGCGGACGTCGGGCTTCAGCCTGCCGCTGTGCATCGGCTCGGTCATGGGCGGCGCGATGTTCGGCGACAACCTGTCGTTCATTTCCGACACGACCATCGCCGCCTGCAACACGCAGGGCTGCGAAATGAAGGATAAATTCCGCACGAATTTCCGCATCGCCCTGCCCGCGGCGCTGGTGACACTGGCGCTGATCCTCGTGTTCTCGCTGCGCAGCGAGATCGGCGCGGTCGAGATCCCGGAATATCACCTGCTGCAGACGCTCCCGTACCTGCTGGTGCTCATCGGCGGCGTGGCGGGCATCAACGTGTTCGTCGTGCTGCTGACCGGCATCTTCTCCGGCGCAGTCATCATGCTCGCCACCGGCGCGACGCATCCGACCGAGCTGCTCGGCAATATGGGCTCCGGCGCGTCCGGCATGTTTGAGACGATCATGGTCACGATCCTCGTCTCCGCCATGTGCGGCCTGATCCGCGAATACGGCGGGTTTGAGGCGCTGCTGGGCTTCATCAAGCGCATTTTCCACGGGCAGCGGGGCGGCCAGCTCGGCATCGGCCTGCTCGTCGGCGCGATGGACATCGCCACGGCCAACAATACCGTCGCCATCGTCATGGCCGGCCCCATCGCAAAGCAGATGAGCGAGGAATACGGCATCTCCGGCAAAAAGAGCGCGTCGCTGCTCGATACCTTCTCGTGCATCTTCCAGGGCATCATCCCCTACGGCGCGCAGATGCTGCTGGCCATCTCCGCCTGCGCAGAGCTCGGCGAGACCCTGACCGCCTTCGAGATCATCCCCTGCCTGTTCTACCCCTACCTCCTGCTCATCAGCTCCCTGGTGTTCATCTTCCTCATCCCGGAGAAAAAATAACCCCCCGTCCCGGCCCCTCCGGCGCCGGGACGGTCGTTTTTATAAAAGCAAAAGCGGCGATGCAACGCATCGCCGCTTCTGGCGCGGAAGGAGAGATTTGAACTCTCGCGCGCTTTTTAGACGCCTACTCCCTTAGCAGGGGAGCCCCTTCGGCC
>CDYF01008462.1_pt1 | contig 11523 bp, 11 predicted proteins | sample 554801 | NCBI WGS metagenome assembly CDYF01 (sample SAMEA3182078, study PRJEB8094) | gut metagenome | biome: human; feature: gut; material: Stool; isolation source: human stools | place: Canada | collected 2012-11-20 | reverse complement strand
TTCAGAATCTCAACGCCATGCAGCTCGAGGGCGTCCTGACCACACAGGGCCCGCTGCTGCTGCTGGCCGGCGCGGGCAGCGGCAAAACGACGGTCCTCATCAACCGCATTGCGAACCTCATCGCCTTCGGTGAAGGCTCCGACTCGCAGGAGGTCCCGGACTACGTGACCGAAGAGGACCTTACATATCTCGAAACGTACCTCAAAACGCAGGATCCCGCCATGCAGCTGCAGGCCGAGCGCCTGTGCGCGCTCCGGCCCGCCGCGCCGTGGTCAATCCTCGCCATCACGTTCACCAACAAGGCCGCCAACGAGCTCAAAAGCCGGCTGCAGGCGCTGCTCGGCGATTACGCCATGGACGTCTGGGCCATGACGTTCCACGCGGCCTGCTGCCGCATCCTGCGGCGGGAGATCGACCGGCTGGACGGCTATACCGGCCGCTTCACGATCTACGACTCGAGCGATTCTGAGCGCGTGATGAAGGATATCCTCCGCGATTTTGACCTGGACGAAAAGGCACTGCCGCCGCGGCTGGCCCTGTCCGTCATCAGCAAGGCCAAGGACCGGCGGCAGGACCCGGCGGCGTTTTCCAAACACGCCGGGAAGTCCGGCGATTTCCGCATGGACCGCATCGCGCAGCTCTACGAGGAATACGACAAGCGTCTGCACGAGGCGAACGCGCTCGACTTTGACGACATCATCCTCAAGACCGTCGAGCTGCTCGAGACCTTCGAGGACGTGCGGACCTATTACCAGCAGAAGTTCCACTACGTCATGATCGACGAGTATCAGGACACGAACCAGCTGCAGTACCAGCTGACGTCGCTGCTCGCGGGCGGATACGAAAATATCTGCGTCGTCGGCGACGACGATCAGTCGATCTACAAATTCCGCGGTGCGACGATCGAGAACATCCTCTCGTTTGAAAAGCAGTTCAAGGGCACGCGCGTGATCCGGCTCGAGCAGAACTACCGCTCGACGCAGGCGATTTTGAACGCGGCGAACGCCGTCATCGCGCACAACCGCGGCCGCAAGGGCAAAAAGCTCTGGACCGAAAACGCTGCCGGCGACCAGATCACCGTCTATGAGGCCTCCAGCGAAACGGACGAGGCCAATTATGTCTCCAGCCGTATCATCTCCATGTCGAAGGGGAAGAATTTCAAGGACTTCGCCGTGCTCTACCGCACGAACGCGCAGTCCAACGCGGTCGAAAACTCGTTCAAGCGCAGCGGCATCCCGTACCGCATCATCGGCGGCACGCGCTTCTTTGACCGCGCGGAGGTCAAGGACATGCTGGCCTACCTCTGCGTCATCAATAACCGCGCCGACGAGCTGCGGCTGCAGCGCATCATCAATAACCCGCCGCGCGGCATCGGCGGCAAGACGCTCGAAATGGCCGAGCGGCAGGCGGCCGCGGCCGGCGTCCCGCTGTACACGGTCGTCTCCGACCCCTACAGCTACCCGAGCCTGGAAAAGGCGGCTGCGAAGCTCATGGCCTTCACGGTCATCATCGAGGAATGCGCGGAGCTGCTGCAGAAGCTGCCGCTGCCGGATTTCTATGAGGAGGTCATGACGCGCACCGGCTATCTGCAGATGCTCGAGGAGAGGGGCGACGTGGAGTCCCGCACCCGCGCGGAGAACGTCCGCGAACTCAAATCCAGCATCCTCAGCTACATGGAAAACACCGAGACGCCCACGCTGGCGGGCTTCCTGGAGGAGATCGCCCTCTATACGGACATTGAGCAGTACGACCCGGATGCCGATGCTGTCGTCATGATGACGATGCACGCGGCCAAGGGTCTGGAGTTCCCGAACGTGTTCCTTGTCGGTCTGGAGGAGGGACTGTTCCCCTCGAACCGCTGCATGAGCGAGCCGGAGGAGCTGGAAGAGGAGCGGCGGCTGTGCTACGTCGCCATCACCCGGGCCAAGCAGCATCTGGTCATCACCTACGCGCGCCAGCGTATGCTCTACGGCCGCACGACAACAAATCTGCCGTCCCGCTTCGTCGACGAGCTCCCGGCCGAGTCGGTCAAGCGCATCGGCGCGCCGAAGCCGAGCTACCAGCAGACCGAGCCGAGGCAGTACGGCTCCTTCGGCCGCGTCAGCATCTACGGCGACAGCTATAACGACTTTTCCCAGATCCCCACGCGGCCGAAGCCGCAGAAGGACTATTCCGTCCACACTGCACCGAAGCCTGCGCCAAAGGTCAGCTTTGCCGCAGGCGAGATGGTCCAGCACAAGGCCTTTGGCCGCGGCATGATCCTGACGGTCCTGCCGATGGGCAACGACGCGCTGCTGGAAATCGCCTTTGACGGCGTCGGCACCAAGCGCCTCATGGCCAACACGGCGGCGCAGCACATGAAAAAGCTGTAATATCCCCGGCGCTCCGGCATAGCCTATGCTGGGGGTGTATGGAGATGAGCCGGAGGAAGCGAAGACGCAGAAGGATCCTTCTGATCGCGCTGCTGCTTGTCATTACGGGGCTGATCCTGCTCACGCAGCTGCATCTGTCACCGTATATCCGCGAGCTTGCACGCAATCAGGCGGTCAACGCCGCATCGAACGCCATCACAGGATCCGTCAGCGAAATGCTCCGCACGGGCAACACGGATTTTTCCCGCGTGATCGTGCTGGAAAAGGATGTACAGGGCAACATTACCGCGCTCCGCACGGACATGGGCCAGGTCGAGCGGATGAAGATCGAGGTGCTCGGCGCGCTCGACGGGCTCATCGACCAGATCAATACGCAGCAGATGGGTATTCCGCTCGGAAATCTCCTGTTGCCGGATCTTCTGGCCGGGACAGGGCCGGTCCTGCCCGTCAAGGCCGTCAGCCTCACCGTGTCGAATGCTGACTTTTTCTCGGATTTTTCAGAGGCCGGCATCAACCAGACCCTGCAGACGCTCAAGGTCAAATTCACCATCAGCCTGACCATTCTCACGACGGTCGGCTATGAGTCGGTCGACGTGGACAGCGACGTGATGGTGGCGCAGACCGTGATCGTCGGCCGGGTACCAGAAACTTATGTAAACTTAGGACATCTTACCGCAGCAGAAGGTTGGGATCAATATGGAACCGAAACAGCAGATTGAACAGCTGACCCGGGAACTTGAGCACGCCGGATATCTCTACTACGTGCTCGATAACCCGGAGATGAGCGACTATGACTATGACCACAAGCTCCGCCAACTCGAGGAGCTGGAAGCACAGTACCCGCAGTATGCCTCGCCGCTCAGCCCGACACGCCGTGTCGGCGGGCAGGCGCTGAGCGAATTCGTCAAGGTACGCCACGCCGTCCCGCTGGAGAGCCTGCAGGACGTGTTTTCCTTTGACGAGCTGCGGGACTTCGATGCGCATGTGCGCGAGGAGGAACCGGACGCGGAATACTCCGTCGAGCCGAAGGTCGACGGGCTGTCCGTGGCGCTGGAATACGTGGACGGCCGCTTCGTCCGCGGCGCGACCCGCGGCGACGGCCTCATCGGCGAGGACGTGACGGAGAATCTGAAGACCGTCCGCTCCATCCCCATGACGCTGGAGCATGCGCCTGCGCGGCTGATCGTGCGCGGCGAGGTCTTCATGCCCCGCGCCAGCTTTGAAGCGCTCAACGCCGAGCAGGAGAAGCTCGGCAAGCCGCTGTTTGCCAACCCGCGCAACGCCGCGGCGGGCTCTTTGCGCCAGCTGGACCCGGGCGTGGCGGCAAAGCGGAAGCTCGACATTCTCGTCTTCAACCTGCAGCTGGCAGAGGGCGTCACGTTCCGGACGCACAGCGAAACGCTTGACTATCTGCGGGCGCTCAAATTCAAGGTCATACCCTACACGCTCTGCCGCGATATGGACAAAGCGGAGCAGCTGATCACCCAGCTCGGCGAGACCCGCTACGAGCTGCCGTATGATATCGACGGAGCCGTCATGAAGCTCAACAGTCTGGCCGGGCGCGAGCGGCTCGGCAGCACGGCGAAGTTCCCGCGCTGGGCGGCGGCCTTCAAATACCCGCCGGAGATCAAGGAGACCGTGCTGCAGGATATCGTCGTGCAGGTGGGGCGCACGGGCGTGCTGACCCCGCGGGCGATCGTGGCCCCGGTCCATCTCGCCGGGACGACCGTCACCGCCGCGACGCTCCACAACCAGGACTTTATCACCGACAAGGATATCCGCATCGGCGACACCGTCAGGATCCGCAAGGCAGGGGAGATCATCCCGGAGATCCTGGAGGTCGTTCCCGCAAAGCGTCCGGCAGACGCCGTGCCGTACCGCCTGCCGGACCGCTGCCCCGTCTGCGGCGCGCCGGTCGTGCGCGATGAGGACGGCGCTGCCCTGCGCTGCACGGGCGCGGAGTGCCCGGCACAGCTGTCCAGAAATCTGGCGCACTTCGTCTCGCGCGAGGCCATGAACATCGACGGCCTCGGCAGCGCGATCATCGACCTGCTGATCGAGGAAAAGATGGTCTCCAACCCCGCGGACCTCTACGCGCTGGACTATGCCGCCTTCGCAAAGCTCCCCGGGCAGGGGAAAAAGTCCGCCGCGAACCTCAAAGCCGCCATCGAGGCCAGCAAGCAGAACGATCTGGCCCGACTGCTGTGCGCGCTTGGCATCCGGCAGGTCGGCAGCAAGGCGGCCAAGGTGCTCGCGTCGACGTTCGGGAGTCTCGATGCTCTGCAGCACGCATCGCTGGAGGATCTGACGGCCGTCCCCGATATCGGCGAAACGACGGCGCAGAACATCCTCGATTACTTTGCCAGCCCGCAGTCACAGGACCTGATCGATCGGCTGCGCGTGGCAGGTGTAAACTTTATGTCAACCAACCAGGTGACGGATACGCGCTTTGCGGGCAAGACCTTTGTCCTGACCGGCGCGCTGAGCCTGTTTACGCGCGAGGAGGCGACGGAGAAGATCGAGTCGTTCGGCGGTAAGGCCGCCTCGTCCGTCTCGAAAAAGACGACGTACGTCGTCGCCGGGGAAAACGCAGGCAGCAAGCTCCGCAAGGCGCAGGAGCTTGGCGTCCCCGTGCTTTCCGAGCAGGAATTTCTGGAGCTGCTGCAATGAGGATCACACTGGTCAGCAGCTGCGGGCTCGTGCTGGAAGCGGAGGGGCGGACGCTTCTGGTCGACGCGCTCAACAAGCAGTTCCGCTGCTATTACGGCCTGCCGCCCGAGACCTTCTCGCAGCTGCTGGCAGGGGAGCCGCCCTATGACGCGCTCTGCGGTATCCTGTGCACGCACGCGCACCCCGATCATTACAATGCGCTCCGCACCCGGCAGCTGCAGGCAGCCAGCGGTGCGCCCGTCTTCGTTCCGCAGCCGCAGACGCCGCCCCAGCTGGCGCTGCAGTTCGGCCCGTTCTGCGTTGAATACCACCAGTTTGCGCATACGCCCGTGCCGGGGTGGGATGCAATCACACACGGTGTGTATTTCATCTCGGCCGCGGGTGTCAGCGTCTATGTGACTGCGGACGCGCGCATCGACGCGGTACAGCACCGCGCGATCCTTCACGGCCGCCGCGCCGACGCGGCGTTCTGGAACGGCCAGATCCTGTCCTATCCCGAAACGCGCGCGCTGCTGCCCGAGGCAGCAAAAAAGAATTATGTCTACCACATCCCGGCCGACGAGAAGGATGCCTGCGGCGTCCGCCGCAAATGCGAACGCAACATGGCCCGCTTCGGGGCAGAACTTCCCAATGTTTCGCTGCTGGAGGCTTACCCGTCACAGATCCTGCTATAACAAACGACCAGCCCGGAGCCGGGCTGGCCGTTTGCTTTATGTTAACTTATTCTTCGCTTTCCGCAGGCGCGTGCTTTTCCATCTCCACCCAGGTCATGCCGAGCAGGATGAGCAGGAGCCCGGCGGCACGCAGCAGGCTGAACGTGCCGTAGAACACGTAATCCAGCGTCAGCGACATCCCGAGATTGCCGACCAGCATCAGAACGGAGGAGACCAGCGTGTTGGAATGCAGCGTCCCGATGATCTGCAGCAGCTGTGCGAGCAGTCCGCAGACGCTCCCGAGATAGACCCACCAGGGGACGGCTGTGATGTAGCCCCACGTGAGCTCCTTCCCGTTTTTGAGCACAAAAACGAGCAGCAGAGACAGAACTGTCGCTTCCACATAGTTGATCAGCGCGCCGTTGGCCGTGCCGAACAGCTTTCCGGCCCGGACATTCGTCATGCGGTTGATGGAGTTGAAAAACCCGTTCAGCAGGGCAGTCAGATAATAGATCATGCAGCCGCCTCCTCAGTTCAGAACTACAAGGATCACGCCCAGCAGCACGAGCGCATAGCCCGGCAGCTGCCGCCTGCGGATCCGCGTGACCGGCATGCCGAACAGACCGAACCGGTCGATCAGCGCCGAGGAGACGAGCTGCCCCGCCGTAGAGAGCGCCATAAACGCGCTCGCGCCGACATGCAGCGTACACCAGCTGGAGGTTGCGACGATCCCGATGCCCATCGCGCCGACCAGATACACATACCACGGCGCGCCGGAAAACCGCAGCGGCTGCCGCTTGACCAGCAGGTAGCCGAGCAGCAGCACGAGCGCGATGCCGTGGACAAAGAAGCAGATGCCGAACAGACTGAAGTAGTTGCCCATCTGCGCGTTGAGCGAGACCATGACGCCCTGCAGAATGCCGGCCAGAAGCAAAAATCCAAGATATAGCAAAGCCTGTCCTCCGTTTCTCAGCGCGCAGCCGCGCCGGACTCGTCTGTCAAAAAGCGGTCGAGCTGCGCTTCGACCTCCGGGCGGCGCTTGAAGCGCGGATGCCCGGTCAGCTGGCCGCGGGCCATGACCATCCCGACGTGCCGCAGCGCGCGCAGATCCTCCAGCGGGTTTGCAGCGGTCACGATCAGGTCTGCGCACTTGCCCGGCGCAACGGTGCCGGTCTCGCTGCCGATGTCGGCGAGCTCCGCGCTCCGGCTCGTTGCGGTGTAGAGAGCGAAGGCGTTGGAGACGCCGGTATATTTGTGGAAATAAAACAGCTCGCGCCAGAAATCATACTGGGTGATCCACGGGCAGCCGACGTCGTTGCCGAGCACGACGGGAATGTCGTTGGCAAGCGCGGCCTTCGCGCAGTCGATGATGCCCTCAAAGACGATCGTGCCGTTGTACTGCTCGACCTCAGTCGCGTGGGTGATGGAACGGTCAAACAGCGCGTAGGGCAGGGCAGGCGAGATCGTTGTGCAGAGAAACGCGCCGGTATCTTTGAACAGATGCAGGATCTCCGCGTCCGGCTTTGCGCCGTGCTCGATCGAATCCACGCCGTTTTCCAGCGCCGCGCGCACGCCCTGCGGCGACTCGACGTGGGCCGCAACGCGGTATCCCGCGGCGTGTGCCCGGTCGCAGACGGCCTTGATCATCTCCGGCGGCATCTTCATTTCACCCGGGAGGCCCTTTTCCTTCGCGTCCATCACGCCACCCGTGATCATCAGCTTGATGAGGTCGACGCCCTGCGCCTCTGCGGCATCCAACTGCGCGAGCGCCTCAGGAATAGAGTGCGCGGCCACGGCGACCGACCCGGCCATATGTCCGCCCGGGACGGAGATCCCCTCGTTGGCGGCCAGGAGCTTTCCGTGCGTGAATGCGTATTTCATAGAATATCCCTCACTTTTCTGCTGTACAGTATAGCTTGTTGCGCGGGACCTGTAAAGCCGCAGCGTGCGGAAAGTGTGCAAAAAACAGCGGCCCGGAAGAAAACCGGCGCCGCCGAACCAGAAAAGCAGATTGACAGGCGGCCGCGGCAGGACTATGATAGAACCAGATCGGGCGGCTTCAGCGGCCGCGCGGATCATATTACGATTAAAAGGAGAACTTTTTGAAGCTGATCACCTGTACATCGGAGCGTGTGGGCTGACCGGGAGGTCCGGCAAATCTCACACGCCGCGCCTCCCGAAGCTTTACGATTCGATCTTCAGGAGGATCCACCATGAATCGGGAAAACAAACGCAAAACGTTCGAAAAAGGCTATTATAAGACCCATGCCTGCAATGACAGCTTTACCTGCAAGGTCTGCGGGCGGCTCTGCACTCCGCAGAACGCAGGGAGTGACCACCGCAACCATTGCCCCAACTGCCTCTCCAGCCTCCACGTCGACCTCGAGCCCGGCGACCGGGCATCCGACTGCGGCGGGATCATGGACCCGGTCGCGGTCTGGGTGCGCAAGGGCGGGGAATGGGCCATCATCCACCGCTGCCGCCGCTGCGGAGCGCTCAGCTCCAACCGCGTCGCGGCGGACGATAACCCCATGAAGCTCATGAGCATTGCCATGAAGCCGCTGTGCGAGCCGCCGTTCCCGCTGGAACGGCTGGAAGAGATGACGGCCCTCATGGCTGGCGACGGACGTCTGCGCTGAGCCATTTTTGAACAGGACCAAGGCACAACAGCGCCCGCAGCGGAGATCCGCTGCGGGCGCTGCTTTTTCATGAGGACCGGCGGGTCCCTCAGCCAAATACGCCGACGTAGGGGAAATTCTGCGAAGCCTCCGGCGTGGGGATCCCGGTCTGCACGATGGTCATGTGTTCCGCGATCTTTTCCGTGACATCCCAGTCGCCGCCCAGGAACACCACGCAGAGCTTGTCCGCGTCATAGAGCAGGAGGAAATGATGGGTGATGTCTGCATTGCGGTCTATGTCATACGTTTCGATCCAGCAGGCATACAGATCGTTCAGCATCCCTTCCTTGACGATCGCCGGGTCGTCTCCGGGCACCAGAAGATCGCAGCCCGCGACCTCGTTGGCGGACAGGCAGCTGAACGTGAAGCGCACCTGCGCTGTGCTGTCGGTGGAGTAAATGCAGTCCTTTGCCAGCTCCATCTGGGCATCGGAGATGCCGTCCAGCTGCGCCGGACTGCGCATGGCAATGACGTCATACAGATACGCGGTATTGTCCGGGATCAGCGCCGTTGGCGTCCAGCCAAACTGCACACCGCAGTAGGTGCCGGACGTGCGGCCCTCTGTATCGACGCGGATGATCGCGTCTCTGGAAAAATCATAGGAAAACGGCTCCAGCGTGCCGTCCGGACGAATGGATGTGCCCTCGGCATGATACGTGGTCTCCGCATTGGAGACGGACGCGTAATGCAGCACCGCCGCCGCACCGCACAGCACCGCGATGGCTGCGGCCGCGGCGATCATAATGCGGATAACGCGCTTGCGGCCGTGCTTTTTTGCATCCTGCTGCACAAGCTGCATCGTGCCGTTCAAAATCCCTGCCTGCCGATCTTCCGGCAGCGCTTCGACCGGCACGTCCGGCAGCGCCGCGGCCTGCAGGATCCTGTCAATCCGATTCATATACAAACCCTCCCCGGCATAATTCGTTTCTGATGGCTTCCCGGCTGCGCACCAGCCGCATCCGGACCGCTGCAGGCGTCAGCCCGAGCGCCGCGGCGATCTCTACTGCCGGTTGACATAAATCATAAAACCGGCAGATGATCTCGCGGTCTGTCTCGGATAGCTGCGCGACAGCGGCGCGGAGCTGCTGCGCCTGTTCTCGCTTCGAGGCTTCCTCGAGAAGAAAATCCTCCGTTCCGGCCAGATCCTCGTCCAGCGGTACCTCGCAGCGGCTTTTCCGCAGCCGGTCGACGGTCTTGTTTCGCGCGACGCTCCCGAGCCACGCGCGAAGATGCCCGGCCTTCACCGTCCGGCACGACTGCCAGAGCGCGAAAAATACGCTCGAAGCCAGCTCGTCCTCGTCCTCCGGCGAGAGAAGCCCGCGGCTGCGGTTGTGAATGACGGTGACGACATACGCGCTGTACTGCGTGATCGCCGCCGCGAGCGCCTGCTCGTCGCCGTGACGCAGGCGGGAAAGCAGGTTCTGTTCGTCCATGCAGTGTCCTCCAATCTGTTTTGGTCAGCTGACACCCATATAGTCGGCAGACAGGGGAGAAGTGTAACAAAAGACCCGGCGCATCCATGCGCCGGGCCTGCCATTCAGTTTTTGACGCCGTAAGTCTGCACTTCTGCGGTGAGCCGGTCAAGAAGTTCAGGATCGACTGAATGATAAACCTGAAATCCACGGTTGTTCGGTCCGGCGACGACCACCTGTGAGCCGGAGAAGGTCAGACTACAGCATTCATCCTCAAACCGTCCCCATGCGAACATCAGATTGACAGAACGGCTGTCATAGTCTTTATCGCTGCTAACGGAAGTCAAGCCGCCCGGAAGAAGATTCCTGAGATCCTGCCGGTAGGAGGCAGAACTTAAAACGGATAAAACAGCTTCATATTCTGTGCTTCCGGCGGAACAGTATTGTAGGTTCCAGATGTCAAACGAAGGACTGCCGTTTTCAAACCTGGCAGCAGTGACAATGGCGGCCATGTTCAGATCCGGATATTCCGCCGGGATACCGGTCACTTCCGCAAAGGAATGCGGCCAGAGCAGCCACACGGCGAAGCATAGGACGATGATCGCGAGGAGCAGAAGGATGCATTTCTTCGTTCCGGTCCGCATGGCAGGGTCCTCCGTTCTTCAGGGTGTTTCCATCATAGCAGGATCCTGAAATTTTGTCCAGCGGCTCAGAAAAACAGCAGCTTTTCTTCCCGGAAGGAAACGGGAAGCGTCTGCCCGGCGGCATATGTACCGGCTGCATCGCATTCCGCGCGCAGGACCGGCGACCCATCTGCCGCGCCCTCCGGCTGCAGCAGAAGGATCGCGTGCCCGGCATCCGGGATGATGCGCAGGATGCGGAAGGGCGTGCCGCTTCCGCCAAGCTCCAGCGCCGTCTGCGGCACAGCCAGTATTGCCGCGCCGTCCCTGCGGGCAGGGAGCTGCAGCGGCCAGCCGTCGACGCAGCCGTCTTTTGTCAGCAGGAAGAAGTTCTTGCAGCCGGTCAGCCGGGCCGCGCTGACGGACGCAGGGGCGTCCAGCAGCGCCTGCACCGGCTGCAGCGCACCGGTCTGGCCGTTTTCCATGACGCACACGCGCGCGCAGTTGCGGCAGCACTCGCCAAGATCGTGGCTGACCCAGAGGATCGGCCCGTCAAACGCCCCCAGCAGCTCGCCGAGCTCGAGCTCCCACTTGAGGTAGCTGTCGAGCACGGCGATCTCCTGGTTCGTGACCTGCAGCGCTGCGGCGACGCGCGGCAGGATGAGATCTAAGATCGTCGCCTTCGCGTACATGACGCAGCCAGACAGACCCATCACGGGCTGGCCGTCTTCGTAGTATCCCAGCAGGAACATGGCCCCGGGCAGGACCGCTGCGCCGTAGGTCACGATCCGCGCGCCGCTCCGGGCGATCGCGCCGGGGGTATTGTCGTCGGGATCGACGCTCATGCCGCCGGTGCAGAGGATCATGTCGACCGGCTTTTTCCGCATCTCGTCGATCGCCGCGGCGACCTGCTCGAGCCCGTCACTGACGGTCAGATGCTCTGTCATCGTGATACCGTAGGCCTGCAGCTTCTTTGCGAGGATCGGGGTGCTCGGCATGTTCCGCAGCGTCCGGTCGGAGGAATTTCGGCAGGCGGTCGAGCAGGTGGTGCAGACGGGGAAGATGATCTCGTCGGCACTCGGCTATCAGAGAAAATGAAAAAGCACGCGCTGCGGCTG
>CDYF01008133.1_pt1 | contig 11531 bp, 8 predicted proteins | sample 554801 | NCBI WGS metagenome assembly CDYF01 (sample SAMEA3182078, study PRJEB8094) | gut metagenome | biome: human; feature: gut; material: Stool; isolation source: human stools | place: Canada | collected 2012-11-20 | reverse complement strand
GGACCGATGCCGCGGAGCATCTTTTCGGATGACACCAACGTCTGGTTCATGCGTGAGACGAGTGAAGGGCAGTTTCTCTATCAGATCGATTGCAAAAACGGAGCATATGCCTGCCTCGGAAGGCTGCCGGAAGCACCGGATGGATGTTACAGCCCCGGCACGCCTGTATTGGGCTTTCAGCGTCTGCTGATGCGCTATCAAGGGATAGAGTCAACCATGGAGTTTTATGCGCTGGATGACAAACTGACGCTGGGTGAGCATTTGCTGTCGTACGGCGCAGACGATTCATATGCCATTTATTTTCTGCACCTGTTCGAGATACAGGAAACGCCGCAGAGCTTTTATTTTTGCGGAAAGTCGGAAGAAAACGGGCTGTATCTCGTTTCTGAAATAAGAAAAAGCGGGGACGGGCTTTTGCGGGAGGAAGCCCTGCAGCCGCCGGTATGAACGCGCCTGCGGGCATAACGATCAAGCCGAACCGAAAGGAGAAACCCATGAAAAAGACGATTATATTCCTGCTGCTGTGCATATGCCTGCTTCTGGCTGGCTGCACCGCGCAGACCGCACCGCAGCCCATCCAGCCGGAACCGGAGCCTGTGCCGACAGAGCCGGAACCCGCACCACCCGCAGCCGAAACCGCAGATACAGTTGCAAGTCAGGAAGAGCAGACGCAGGAGCGGCCGGCGCTCCCGGTCCCGTCCGCGTCCATGTTTTCCCTGACCGGGCGCGAGGCCGTCCTGTATGACGCGGCGGTTTCCCAAAAATATCCGCGTAGCGACAACGACATCGTTCTGCCGAGTCTTCGCGTGCGCGGTTCGTTTGAAGAAGACGGCAAAACCGTGGTCATCTGCGATCTGCATTATGATTTTTACTATGACTACACTGGTCCTGGGTGGGAGTGGAATGGAGGCGGCGCGACCACATATCTGCGGGCAGAACTTGAAACGCGAAGTGGCGCGGAGATTTGCACTGGCTTTGCGGAGTACCCGAGCGGAAGTCTAAGCGACTGGATCCGCGACTACTGCGCCCCACTGGCTATGCAGGACGCGGACGGGGCGTGGGTGTTACCGGAAACGGCCGGAGACTGGTTCCCTTCGGACAGCAGTATGCTGGGCGAGCATCTGGCCGCAGCAGAAGCCATGCAGGAACCGGCGGCAGTGATGCCGCAGGCAGACTTTGAGGCGCACATGCTGGCGCTTTCGGACGGGAAGACGGCGGAGGAATTGACCATCGACACCTTCCCGGACGTTCTGGCGGAAGATGCGGCGCTGGAAAGCTTCCTGCGCGATACGCCGGAGGAAGCGGCGCTCTGCTGCGCGACGTATCTGGTCGAAAACATGTGGTACGGCGATGGCGAAAATGAGCCCTATACGACGGATTTCGCGCTGACCGCGCTGGGGCGGCTCTACGTTCTTTCGATGCAGTATCTCATGGAGACGTATAACGACTCGACGTCGCTGCTGTCTGCCTTGCTGCTTCATACGTTTTCCCCGGAGGAATGGCTGTACCAGTTCTGGGGCGTAGTGGGAGGAATCGCGTTCGCAAAGGAAGGTTTTACGCTGGACAGTGTCTATTACGATGAGCACCCCATTGAAAAGCAGTGCATGACCGCCCTGCTGCGCAGCCCGAAGCGGCTTCATGTCGCGACACTTTTTGATTATGTAAACCCTGTAGACAACGAGCGGTGTGACGCCGACCATTCTGCGCTTTATGATTTCCTGGCAGAGGGCAAGGCAGACGACCGCCTTCATATCGAGCCTGCCGGAGCGACGCGCGAAGATCTCCTTGCCGCCTGCACGGAAACGGCGCATTGGGAGGTGGAAGGCGGAACCGGTACCACCATCCTCCACATCACGCCCGAACACGGTCAGGAACTGCGGCTTGTGTACCGCTTCGGCGAAAATTAAGAATTTTTAAGAAATTTCTTCCACGCTGGTGTGCTATGATGACGGCGAGAACATCAGCTTCCTGACGAAAAGGAGAAACAAATGAAAAAACTGTCTGCTGCGCTGCTGGCGCTTTTGCTGATATTGACGGGCTGCCAGAAACAGCAAAGGCAGGCGGATATCCGTCTGCCGGAACCGGAAACACCTGCCGCAGAAGAAACGATAGCCGAACCGGCGGAAGAACCGGAACAGGAGAGCGTCGCTCCGGACCTCGGAAACTTCAAAGAGCTTCTGGAAGTTCTTCAAACGCTGCAAACACGGAAGGACTGGAAAAGCAACCCGGAATACGAGATGATCACGGCGCAAAAGGAGAAAGTACTCAGTCAGCTGATCGGCAGCTTTTACTGCGGGCTTGACAGCCTCAGTCTTCAGAATACCGCGTGGGGCGATCATGATCTGTCCTGTATGGCGTTTGAGGTGTTCCGGAGTCTGCTTGGGCCGGAAGATCTGGAGCTGGAAGCCGAGACGCCGCTTGAATGGTTCCGGACCTGGTTTATCTGGGCATTCGGACACATTCATGAAGCGGACGCAGCAGGACTGCAGGCGCAGTATCCGGCTTCCTTTGCCGCAATCGATACGGTTATGGATCATCACGGGACATGGGAAGATGCGGTAGACAACGGTCTGTGCTCTCTGGACAAGGGCAGCCATTACGACTTCGATCTCATTGCTGCACGAGATCAGATCGTTTCCTACATCCGTGAAAACGAAGAAATCTGGCCGTTTTCGTATACGCTGATCCTGCGGTTAAACAATGCGCCATATGGCACGGAGGAACCGACGCCCGGAGATCCGAATGTGTACGTCGACTTTATCTGGTGGGCTGCATATACCGCCTCCGGTGAGCGCACAGAGGTCCTTGTGCAGGAGCTGACGCTCAACCCAGAGACAGGAGAATCGTCCGTATGGACCATCACGCGCGAGGATTTGGGAGAAGATCTGTCGTTCCTCCCGGATTGGGTCGTGGATACGCTTTTTGATGGGACGTATCTGTCTTCGGCTAAGAACGCGCCGCCGGAGATTGTACAGCCCGAAACCGAACAGCCAGAAAACGTACAGCCGGGGTCGGAGCCTGCACAGTCTGCCGCTGCGGCTGCGACTATGCCGCAGACCGAACAGGATGCGGCGCGGTTCGCGCAGGCAGAGGGCAAGCTGCGCGCAGCCCTGCAGCAGAGCACCGGGGAGGGAACAGAGGACCTCGCCGCACTTTTCTGGGCCTATGACGGCCAGAACGGCAACCTCTTTGAAGAGTTACCGGCGTTCAGCGCCGAAGCGATCGCCACGCAGCCGATGGACGACGAGACCTGGGACGCGCTGTCGCTGTTTGCCTACGAGCGCTATGCGCGCGAAAACGGCTGGCCGCTGATGATCGGGGCAGAGGCGCTCCGCGATACCTTTGCAAGCTATTTCCCACTGGACAGCAGCACGTGGCAGGACCGCAGCTCGCACTATCTGACGTATCAGGACGGGATCTACACCCGCACGGTCTATGACGACGGGCACCATAGCCGGTACTGCTATCTGCGCGGCGTCCAATGCAAGCAGGACGGGTCGATCGAGCTGCGGTTCGACTCGCTGGAGCTTCCGGCCGATATGGAATATGAGACCGCGGACGCGAGCATCCGCGCGGTCTTTGACTACGCCGGTGCGACAGAACTGCAGCCACCGGCGTTCCGGGAGGCCGTCTGGCAGGCGTTCTCTGCCGGTGTCCTTCCGCTGGAAGGGAACAACACCGGGCGCATCGTGACCCTCTGCCTGACCGGCGACGCCGCGCAGCCGTTCCTGTTTATGGAATGTAACTGAGGACGAAACACACGCGGTGGATTTTTGCGGCCGGATGGGGTATAGTAGGGGAAAAGCTTTTTAGAAAGGAACCAGACCCATGTGTACTGCAGCAGCTTTTCAGACAAAGGACTTTTATTTCGGCCGGACGCTGGACTACGAATGCTCCTACGGCGAGTGCGTGACCGTCACGCCGCGCCGCTATCCCTTCTCGTTCCGCCACATGGAGCGGCTGGATGTGCATTACGCCATGATCGGCATGGCGCACGTCGCGGATGGGTATCCGCTGTACTATGACGCCGTCAACGAAGCTGGACTCGGTATGGCCGGGCTGAACTTTGTCGGCAATGCGCAGTATGCCGAGGTACAGGAGGGAAAGGAAAACGTGGCGCAGTTTGAGCTGATCCCATGGATCCTCGGCCGCTGCGCCACGGTCCGCGAGGCGCGGGCGCGGCTGGACGCGCTCAATCTGGTCGGCACACCCTTCAGCGAGCGCTATCCCGCCGCGCAGCTGCACTGGCTGCTAGCAGACAAGGACGAGGCCGTCGTCATTGAGTCGATGGCCGACGGCCTGCACGTCTATGACGACCCGGCGGGCGTCCTGACAAATAACCCGCCGTTCCCGCAGCAGCTGTTCAACCTGAATAACTACATGGCGCTCTCTCCGCGGCAGCCGGAAAACCGGTTTTCCGGGGCGCTGGGACTGCACTGCTACAGCCGCGGCATGGGCGCGCTGGGCCTGCCCGGCGATCTGTCGTCCATGTCCCGCTTCGTGCGCGTGGCCTATACGAAGCTGAACGCCGTCTGCAGGGACACGGAGGCGGAGAACGTCAGCCAGTTTTTCCACATCCTCGGCGCGGTAGAGCAGCAGCGCGGCTGCTGCGAGGTCGAGCCCGGCGCATATGAATACACGATCTATACCTCCTGCTGCAACGCGACCCGCGGCATCTACTACTATACGACCTATGACAACCACCAGATCACCGCAGTCGACCTGCACCGCGCGGAACCGGACGGAGAAACACTCAGCACCTGGCCGCTCGTGACCGGCGAGCAGATCTTCCGCCAGAACTGAAACGGAAAAGCAGTTCAACGCCGCCGTTGCGTCCAACACGCACGCGCGGCACCTGTATGAGCGCCTTGGATTTGTCCAGCTCGGCGTCATCCCCGGCGGCTTCCGCATGAAGGACGGCCATTACGAGGATATCTGCCCCTACTATCATACCTTGTAAAAAACAGCCTGCGCCGCACAGATCGCGGCGCAGGCTGCTGTTTAATTTGTTTTGCCAGATGGATCAATGAACCACAGAAAATCCGGCAGCGTGATGCGGCGGGAAACGAAGCTGCGCGGCACCTGATACGGGTCCATGCCGGTCTGGTATGTCCAGCCGTCCATGCGCAGGGCAAACGTGTAGTAGTCTTTTGCCACATCCATCGTCAGGTAGCTGTATTTTCCATCCGGGTAGCACAGCACATACGGGATCTGGCCCGTCGCAGCGGCCAGCGCGGCGTTGGAGCGCTCCATCTCCTGCCGGAGCGCAGCCTCGTCCATGGCGCTGAGATTTCCATGCGTGTAGGTATGGCTCTGGATGCTGACGAGGCCGGAGGCCGCCATCTCATACACCTGCTCCTGCGTCATCTTGTGTGTGCTGCCCATAGCATTGCCGATGACGAAGATGGTCGCCTTGGTCTGGTATTTTTCCAGCAGGGGATAGAGGACGGTGTAGTTGTCGTCATATCCATCGTCAAAGGTCAGGATGACCGGCTTTTCATAGTCCTCGATGTGCGCCAGGTCTGAAAACCAGATCGCTTCGTACCCGTTCTCCTGCAGATACTGCAGCTGCTCCTCCATGGAAGCCGCGCTGACGAACAGATCGGAATAGCCCCAGATCTCGTCACCCACCGCGTGGTACATCAGCACCGGCACGTTCCACCCCTCCGGGATCTCGCCGACGGTCTGCCGCTTCGCCAGATACCGGCTCCCGTCCGGCGCCAGCCCCCATTCGAGGCCAAGGCGCGCAGCCGCGTCTTCCAGCTTTACATAATCCTGTCCGCCGAAGCTGATAGATTCAAGATCATCCAGAATGCCCGGCTCCGGCTGCAGCGGCGCGGCGGACTCCAATATGTCCGCCACCGCGGCCCACAGCGTTTCTTCTCCTGTAAAGACCTCGTTCAAAGTCTGCATCGGCGCATCCTCCGGAACATCCTCTACCCGGATCCACTCTGATTCCCGCGTCGAATAGACATCGGTCAGCCGCCCCAGCACCCAGACCGGCTCTGCCGGCAAAACCGCAGCTTCCGGCTCCGGTTCTTCTGCGGCGACAGGGACTTCCACCGGTTCGGCGGGCACGGGCGGCTCGGTCGGGACCGGCTCCGGCGCAGCCGTGGCCTCTGCCGGAGTTTCCGGCAAAGCCGCCGCCGGCGCGGCGCAGGCGCATAGCAGCGCCAGCAGGCAAAGACAGACGAGCAGACGGGAGATACGCATACGGGATGTCCTCGTTTCACGCTTTTTTATCAGTTTATCATGTTTTTCCGGCAGAAACAAGCCCGAAAAACGGTTTTCCTTGACGGCGGTGCAGCTGCTGACTATAATATAGTATAACTTCATCAGGAGGGACGGCCTTCTACTATGCTTCGAATGTTTTTCCGCAGGATCCGGCCGGGCCAGCTGATCGTGCTGGTGTTTCTCGGGATCATCCTGCTTGGGGCGGGGCTGCTGTGTCTGCCCGCCGCGGCAAGGTCCGGCCGGCCGACGCCGTTTCTGACGAGCCTGTTCACCGCGACCTCCGCGACCTGCGTCACGGGCCTCATCCGCGTCGATACCGGTACGCACTGGACGATGTTCGGCCAGGTGGTGATCCTGCTGCTCATCCAGGTCGGCGGTCTCGGCTTCATGACCATCGCCTGCCTGTTCTTCTTTGCGCTGCGGCGCAGGATCGGTCTGCGGCAGCGCATGGTGCTGGCCCAGGCGCTGGGCAGCGACACCTACAGCGGCATCGTGAGCCTCGTGCGCAACATCCTGCGCGGCACGGCCGCGGTCGAGGGCGTGGGCGCGCTGATCCTGTTTTTCCGCTTCCTGCCGGAGTTCGGCTTCGGCAGGGCGCTGTGGTACGGCGTGTTCCATTCCGTCTCCGCGTTCTGCAACGCGGGCTTCGACGTGCTGGCGGATGTGGACGCGGGCGGCAGCCTCTGCCGCTATGCGACGGATCCGGTCGTGAATTTTACGATCATGGCCCTTATCATCATCGGCGGCCTCGGCTTTGCCGTCTGGGGCGATATCCGGCATCACCGCCGGTTTTCCCGCCTGAGCGTCTATTCCCGGCTCGTTGTGATCATCACGACGGTGCTGATCTTCGGCGGCGCGGGCGTCTTTGCCGCGCTGGAATGGAACAATCCCAATACGATCGGCGAGCTGACTGTGCCGCAGAAGCTGATGGCAGCGCTGTTTCAGTCGGTGACACTGCGTACAGCGGGGTTTGCGACCTTTGACCAGAATGCGCTGTCGGACGTGTCGAAGGCAGCGTCGGATCTGCTGATGCTCGTCGGCGGCTCCTCCGGCTCGACGGCCGGCGGTGTCAAGACCGCAACGGTCGGTGTGATCCTGCTGTCCGCGTGGTCAACCGCGCGCGGCAGGACGAGCGTGCATGTCATGAAGCGCCGGATCCCGCGGCAGGCAGTTGAAAACGCCTCGGCGCTTTTCATTCTGGTACTGCTGCTGTCCGGCCTCGGCGCGGCATTTTTGAGCATCGCAGACCATGTGAGCCTCGAAAACGCACTGTACGAGACCATTTCGGCGCTCTGCACCGTCGGCCTGACGACGGGCATCACGAGCTCGCTCGGCACGGCGTCGCAGATCATTCTGATCGTGCTGATGTTCTTCGGCCGGCTCGGGATCATGACCATCAGCGTCGGTTTTATGGCAGCCAACCGCGCCGAAGAGCGCGTGAGCTATGCGGAAACAAAAATCATGATCGGCTGATTGAAATGAGGATGATACAATGAAAAAAACATATCTGGTCGTCGGCCTCGGCCGCTTCGGCTCCGCGGTCGCGCAGCGGCTGTACGAGCTCGGCAGCGAGGTCATGGCTGTGGACCTGCACCCGGAGCTCGTGCAAAAAATGGAAAACAAGGTCACCTGCGCGGCCGTCTGCGACGCGCGGGATGAAGACGCGCTGCGCGCGCTCGGTGCGCGCAATTATGACTGCGCCGTCGTCGCCATCGGCGGCGATCTGGCCACCAGCGTCGTGGCGACGCTGAACCTCAAGGAGCTCGGCGTGCAGACCGTCGTGTGCAAGGCTACCGACGAGACGCAGCGCCGCGCGCTCGAGAAGATCGGGGCCGACCGCGTCGTCGTGCCGGAGCGTGAGTCCGGCATCAAGCTGGCGCAGTCGCTGACCTCGTCGAGCATTCTGGATTTTATCGAGCTTTCGCCCGACTGCGGCATCGCCGAGCTGCAGACGCCGCCCGAATGGTGCGGCAAGAGCATCCGGGAGCTGGATATCCGCGCAAAATACGGCGTCAACGTCATTGCCGTGCGTGAGAATGGCAAGGTCCACGTCACGCTCGATGCCAACCGGCCGCTCGATGACAAGCTCACTCTCGTCCTTCTGGGCGAGAACGACCGTCTGGCGCGGGTGAAGCCGTGATGGAAGAACGGATCACAAGCCGCCGGAACCCGCTTCTGGCGCACACGAAAAAGCTGCTGACCTCCCGGTCCTACCGCGAAAAGACGGGCGAGTTTGCCGCCGACGGCGTCAAGCTCCTGGCGGAGGCCGCCCGCTGGGATCCGGGCCTGACGACTGTGATCGCGGAGGATGGAATAGAATTATGTAAACTTCCGGAGCAGACCCGTGTCGTCCGCGTGCCGAAGGACGTGATGCAGTCCATCTCCCTGATGGACGCGCCGCAGGGGGCCATTTTCCTCTGCCGCCTGCCGGAGGCTGCGCCTGCGGCCCTGGTGCCCGGCACGCTGCTGCTCGACGGCATCCAGGACCCGGGCAATCTTGGCACCATCCTGCGCACGGCCGATGCCCTGCAGATCCCGGCCGTTCTGCTTGACGGCTGCGCCGACCCCTATAACCCCAAGACGGTCCGGGCCTCGATGGGCGCCGTGTTCCGCACCCAGCCCGTCCGCATGACGAGGCAGCAGGCGATCGCCGCCTGCAGGGACGCGGGGATCCCGCTTCTGGCGACGGCCATGTCCGCCGACGCCGTCGACCTGCGGCAGGCGGAGCTGCCCAGCGCTGCCGTCATCATCGGCAGCGAAGGGCAGGGGATCTGCCGGGAACTGTTTGACGCGGCGCAGGGCAAGATCATCATCCCCATGTCGCCCCGCTGCGAATCGCTGAACGCAGCCGTCGCCGCGGCGATCGTGCTGTGGCAGATGAAGCGATAATTGAGATAGAAAAGAGAAAGACAGAGGAAATCCTATGCTGGAGTACTGGTTGTGGCTGTCCGGGCGCAGAGGGCTCGGTGTGCGCGGGCTGCGCGCGCTTCTTGAGCAGTTCGGCACGCCGGAGGCGGTCTATTGCGCCTCGGACGCGGAATATCCGTCCGATATCCGGCCGGACGGCCGTACCTCGCTCGCCGATAAGGAGCTTGCCCCGGCCCGCCAGATCCTGCAGCAGTGCTACCGGCAGTGCATCCATATCGTAACGCTGCAGGACGCCGTCTATCCCCAGCGGCTCAAAAACATTGACGACGCGCCGCTCGTGCTGTATTATCAGGGCGTTCTGCCCGATTTTGACGCCGAGCCCGTCATCGCCATGGTCGGCACGCGCCGTGCCTCGGCCTACGGCCTGCTGCAGGCCAAGCGGCTCGGCTACGAGCTCGGGCGCTACGGTGCGATCGTCGTCTCCGGCGGCGCGGCGGGCATTGATACGCTGGCGCTGCGCGGCGCCGTCTCCTCCGGTACGCCGCCGGTGGCGGTATTCGCCTGCGGCGTGGACGTCGACTATCCGGCAGCCAACCGGAGCCTGTTTGAGGATCTTCGCACCAACGGCTGCGTCATGAGCGAGCTTCCGCCCGGCACGCCGCCGCTGCCGGAGCATTTCCCGTCCCGCAACCGCATCCTGAGCGGCCTTGCCCTCGGTTCCGTCGTGGTCGAGGCACCGAAAAAGAGCGGCGCGCTCATCACCGCCCGCCACGCGCTCGAGCAGGGAAGGGACGTATTCACCCTCCCCGGCAACCTCGGCAATCCCACCTGCGCGGGCAACATCCAGCTGCTCAAGCAGGGCGCGATCCTCGTGGAAGAGGGCTGGGATATCCTGCAGGAATATACCTATCTCTATCCGGAGCTGCCGCAGCGGCAGCGGCCCGCCGGGCCCATGACGCTCACCGCGCAGGAGGCCGCCGGGAGCGTCGTTGTGGCGGAAACTGCCGCCGCGCCGGAAAAAACTGACACAAAAGCCGTTGACAAGCAGGAAAACAGGGCTTATATTGACGTACAGGAAATTTTGCCGCAGGTATCGCCGGACGAAGCCGCTGTGCTCCGGCTGCTCGAAGACGGCAAACAGCCGGTCGACCGGCTGATCGACGAGACCCAGCTGCCCGCGGGACGGATCCTGTCCGCGCTCACGCTGCTGGAGGTCAAGGGCTATGTCAAGCGGCTGCCGGCGAGATATTACGAGCTGGCGAAAAAATAACATGGAGGCGTCTATGCCGAACGCAAAACAGAATCTGGTCATCGTGGAATCTCCGTCGAAGGCCAAAACCATCGGAAAATATCTCGGTCCCGACTATCAGGTCAAGGCCAGCATGGGCCACCTGCGCGATCTGGCGAAGAGCACGCTGAGCGTCGATATCGAGCATGACTTTGAGCCGGAATACTATCCGCTCAAGGGCAAGGAAGAGATCATCTCGGAGCTGCAGAAGGCCGCAAAGCACGCCGACCGCATCTATCTCGCAACGGACCCGGACCGTGAAGGCGAGGCCATCTCCTGGCACCTGAAATATCTGCTGTCCATCCCGGACGATGCGACCTACCGCGTGACCTTTAACGAGATCACGCGCGGCGTCGTGCAGGAATCCATCCAGCATCCGCGTCCCATCGACCAGAACCTGGTCGATGCGCAGCAGGCCCGCCGCGTGCTCGACCGGATCGTCGGCTATCAGCTCAGCCCGCTGCTGTGGCGGAAGATCCGCAAGGGTCTGTCTGCCGGCCGCGTGCAGTCGGTCGCCACGCGTCTGGTCGTCGACCGGGAAAACGAGATCCGCGCCTTCCAGCCGCAGGAATACTGGACGCTGGATGTGAATCTCAGCCGCGTCGGCAAGCCCGGCAGCTTTACGGCCCACTACTACGGCGACCCGCAGAAGCGCGAGCTTGCCAGCGAGCAGGATGTGCAGGCCGTTCTGGACGAGCTGCAGTCCGGCGCATTCTCGGTCACGGGCGTCAAAAAATCCGAAAAGAAGCGCACGCCCGCGCCGCCCTTCATCACCTCGACCCTCCAGCAGGAGGCTTCGCGGAAGCTCAACATGACCCCGCGCCGCACGATGATGATCGCGCAGCAGCTCTACGAGGGCGTGGAGATCTCCGGCGAGGGCTCCGTGGGCCTTATCACCTACATGCGTACCGACTCGCTGCGCATCTCGGAGGAGGCGCTGGCCGCTGCCGGCAGCGTCATCCGCAGCCGCTATGGCGACGCCTACGCCAGCGGCGAGCCGCGCCGCTACAAGCCGAAATCCGGCGCGCAGGACGCGCACGAGGCCATCCGCCCGTCGAACATCGCGCTGTATCCGGAGATGGTCGAGCACGATCTGACCAAAGAGCAGTTCCGGCTCTACAAGCTCATCTGGAGCCGCTTC
>CDYF01023316.1_pt1 | contig 11727 bp, 7 predicted proteins | sample 554801 | NCBI WGS metagenome assembly CDYF01 (sample SAMEA3182078, study PRJEB8094) | gut metagenome | biome: human; feature: gut; material: Stool; isolation source: human stools | place: Canada | collected 2012-11-20 | reverse complement strand
GGATAAATAGGCATACTTATGAGTAGCAGACAAAGAGTAACTAAAGCTTTTACTATATGTCGTATTAGATTATGCATAGAGGATTCATATTTAACGAAACAATGCAAACCTACATAAAATATCTCGGATTTTATATAGGTTTGCACAAAAAACAAGGAACTTACTCTCTTTAAAAAGATAGAATCTATCCCGGATATACATAATTTATAGTTTCACCTTTACCTGCGATTTCTGATAGACTACCGGGATTTTCTTATCATTCACTTCTACAGACACAGGCTTCTTTGTGCTTCTAAAGATGGCATTTATCTTCGGCTGTCCGTCTATCCAAAGATTAAGTTTCTTATCTTCTGCTTTCTGAATAACGAATAGCTTAGCCAATGACGAGAAGTAGGTTTCATTATCTCGTCTTAATGCACTTCCGTAGGCAATGAAGAAGTCCTTAGCGTCCTTTGCTTCAGTACCTTCCGGGTAAGAGACTGCAAACATATAAGCATCTGTCATCCAGCCGTCGGGCATAATCCATGAATTACTGTGCATTAATCTTCCGTCTGCCAGTTGGTTGATATACAAATCAGTAATTTTGCCTTTATGACGAATACGAAGCCCTATCCAGTCCTGCCCTTCACGTCTTTCCATTTGAGGCAGATCTTTTTCATCGGGAGTGTCTTTCAGAATAATAGCTGTCAGTCCTTTCACACGGTTCACCTCGGCTGGCAAATGGAATGAATAATATTTTTCGGTTCCTTTCAAATCTTCCGCAGGAGCTTCTATTTCTTCCCAATATAAATCTTCGGGATAGTCGTGCACAAAATCTGATTTAGCCAGCAGACGGGGATATAAAGGGCGAATGACTACTGAAGAATTTCCATTTGTCACATTTACGTCAATGCCCGATTTCTTATAGGTTCCATTGGTATGCCATAACCATTCAAACTGTCCTACCTTATGTGTCTTCAAATCATCGATCATATAAATCACATTATCCATCCACAGGAAATGACGGAAGTTACGGCTGAAATTATTAGAGACAGGACCTGTTCCATTGGCCAAAACATATTTCACATTGCCCGCATCCAAGAGATGATAAAGATTTCCTCGCAAAGTAGAGCCGCTATACTGTTGTTCACGAGGTTGTCCCTCCCCGTTGAACAGGACTACATTATGTGCCTGGCTTTGAAAAAAATAGTTGCGATAGGCAGGATTGGGATACCAGCAGTTTCCTCCATCCTTGATAATATCAACGCCTTTATGAAAAACAATAAAGGAGTTGGCATCCGCATGGGAATGATTCCACGTATGACCGCTTTTCACAGCAAGCATCGTAGCATCCTTCTCCCAAGAAGTACGCATGGTGGCCCAACCGAAATCCGAGAATAGCTGTGAGGTTTTCAAATCGGGAGTTATGGGAGCTTTACTCAAATCAGGGGTATAGAGAAAGCCCATCGGACGATTCAGGAAAAATCCATCGCGATGCTGTCCTTGCTCTACTTGGGTTATATACCACAGAATAGTCGGGTCTTTCAGTCCCAATGCATACAATAACATCATACTGGATTCTGCTGATACATTCTTATGACTATCACCAAAATTCAAACTATACAGCATACCTGTACGAGGATAGCATACTTGAGAAAAGTAGTTCGGAAGTTTTGCCAATTGGGGTATATCACCGGGATTTTGTCCCGGATGAGTGTTTATCCAGGCGATCCGAAACAAAAGAGCTTCCTGAATACCAAAATTTGCATAATTGAGACTTTCATACATTCCTCCGGCCTCATCAAAGCTCTTTGCTTTCTGCTGCAAGGCATCGCCTGCAAAGTCAAACCATTCGGGTAGTGATTCATGAAGTTGCTCCACCCAATCTTTTACTTCGGGAAGTTCATTCTGTAGGCTTAATGCTAATATTCCACCCTGGCATACACAAGAAGTCCACCAGTTATGTCCCATAGAATTCAAAGAATGAATACGGGTAGGTTCTAGCAGCCAGTCGCCCAATGCAGGTTCTACAGCCAATCGTTTCAAGCCTTCGGCAATCTTTTTTCTTTCGGAAGAAGACATGATATTGTAGGCTGCATCATATCCTATGGCAGAAAGGAAACTCTTATGTGCCATGCCTAGTTGCGAACGCCAAGCAGGAATACGTGCCATCATTTCCATATCTCCCCAGGATTCAGCTTCCACAGCTTTCGAAAGGATCTCTTTGATTACATCTGCATACTCTTTATTATCCGTCATCAGATAGGCCAACGATAAATAATCCAACCGGTTGAAATCTTTCTTCTGTAAGGCTTCATCCGCAGTTTTCTGAATATCTTCCCAGGCTTCCTGCAATTTCGGTTCATTCTGCATACGTTGTTTTACCTGCTGAATACGTTGAGGGGTGTACAAAAGCGAAGGATGATTTATCTTTTGTGCAGATACAAACGATGCAAATAATATTCCGATCAGACATAGAACTATTTGTTTCATGATATTTATTGCTTTTATTTTACTGTTTAATATTGATTAAAAATTCTGCTAAAGCTGCATTGAATTCCTCCGGTCGCTCCATATTCATCATGTGCCCGCAATCCTCTATGACCTTCAGCTTTCCATTAGGTAGATATTCCAATATGGAAGGATTTTTTAAGAATTTGTTATCAGAAGAATGACCTTCTACAATTAAGGCAGGTACGGCAGGGGGACTCTTCTTTAATTTTTCAATAGCATCCAGTCCTGCTACTACCCGTACTTCTTTGTGTAGCGGTTGCTATGCATCCCATTCGTCAATCATCTGCCACAAAGGCGCATGCATCCGCTCACGTTGACTTCCACCGGATTTCATTAAGCCTTCAAACCACTCTTTCTTCATCACCTCCACTCCTTTCTTTTTCAGGGCAGCTATTTCTTCATCACGTACCTTTGCTTCTTCTTTAGTCATCGGCTCACTGGGCCCTTTGGACTTTCGGATGTTTCCACTGGCTAAAAAAGCCGATAACATCCGGTCTGGGAAATACGCCAACATATCAGCAGTGATAAATCCCCCCAAAGAAAGTCCGACGATATGCGCTTTCTTGATGTGCAAAGAGTCCATCAAAGTAACCAGATCTTCAACATGCATAAATTGATAATCTTCTGTTTGGGAAGAAGAAATGCCGTATCCTCTTAAATCATAGCGAATGACATGATACTTTTTCGCAAACACTAAAAATTGCTCATCCCACATACGATGGTCAAGCGAATGACCGTGTACAAAGATGATCGGTTCACCCTGACCAGCTTCTTCATAGTATAGAGAGCCGTTTCCTACATTGATACGTCCTTGTTTGACAACCAATGGCTTGCCTTTCAGTATTTCTGAAACAGTCCGTGAAATGACAGGGCTGCCGAAGAAAGAAGAGAAACCGTCTTCTTTAGCAGAAGAACCTGTTACATGAGAAATGAAGAATCCGTAAACCTTATCGTGTTTATTTATCCACGGATAAGCACCAGCCCATCCCGGTGAACTAATCTGATAAGCTTCACCTGTCTTTTTATCTATTAATTCACGCCATTCTCCTAATCCGTAGATTCCATTGTGGGATTGTCCCAGTCCTTTCGCTACATAATTATCCGAGTTATTCGAAGGGATTATGGCGCCTTTCACTTGGTCGGCCTGCATTTCTTTCACAGTTTCTGCTGATATAATTTGCTTGCCATTATACATTCCATCGTGATAAATCATGGACAGGAAGTGAAGATAATCATTCATTGTAGTACACAGTCCGCCCCCTAACATGGGTGCATGTCCGCCGTCCGTGTTGATTGGGGTAAAATGAGAGTTTTTCATTTCCAAAGGTTGCGCCAGCAGTTCTTGAAAAAGAGTCTCAAACTCCTCTCCCATCGCCACTTCTGCCATTCTTCCGGCAATTTGCATGGCAAGTCCACCATATTCAAAACGAGTGCCGGGAGTAAAGACTGTATCCAAAGGGAGAATTTCAGTGACTGCCGAATCCAAATGATTATAGTTATCTACACGGGGCTCGGGAAGATATGGACGTACTCCTGATGTATGGGATAATAATTGCCGGAGAAGAATCTTACCTTTAGCATCGTCTTTAAATTCCGGCAACCATTTTTCTACCGGATCATCCCATCCCAAATCAGTACGGTCTACCACCGCGCCTATGACAGCAGCCGCTACCCATTTTCCGGCAGAAGCGACATATACTTTTGTATCGGGTGTATAATCCCGATAGTTCTTCTGAAAAATGACGGTATCATTCTTCACTACACAAATGGATGCTCCGGGGTAATATCCCTTGTCTACCCATCCTTGGATAACAGAATCCAAAGAAGAGAAGTCATACCGACTTCCCTGACCGGATGATATTTTGCAAGAACCGGACAAAAAGCAGATACTTACAAAAGCGGCAATTAATAAACGATTATTCATTTCGTTGTTTACTATCTATTCTTCTGATTGTAAATCCCAATATACGACATAGCGCTGGCGATGCAAATCGTATAGCGGACGAATCACATCTCCTTGTTCTGTCGTAAACTTCAAATCACTTCCTACACGTTGCAAAGCACGTTCAGGGTGTTTCTTATCTAGTTTCAAAGAGGTACGCAAATGTGCTGGGACATGAAAATTATAGGTATAATAATCATTATAAAGAGCAGGATTTGAGAAAGGAGCAGGGGCTTGCATACCTTCAGTTCCCCGTTCTCCCGCCAATACCAACGGGCCATATAACAGGGCTGCCTTATCCGGGTTATCCGGAGTAGTTTCCAGTTTGATTTGCATCGGATAAGTAGCCGAGATTTGATCGCCATCTTTCCATTCACGGGTAATGGCAATATAAGAACCAGATTTCTGTTTTACAGATATTTTCTTACCATTCACCGAAACTTTTACATCCTTGCTCCACGAAGGATAGCGCAGATAAATAGTCGTGCGGACAGGATTTTCTGCCTGAAGAGTAAAACGTGTTGTTTCTTCCTGTGGGAATTCCGTTTCCTGACGGATTGTCAGTCCTTTTTCTTTCCAGGTTACCTGTGAAGGGATAAATAGATTTACATATATTCCCTGATTGTTATGGTAGTAGATGGCTTCTCCAAACTTTGCATGATTCTCAAATCCGCTACCTACGCAACACCAGAAAGAGTTCTCTTTTGTGCTATACAGCTTATGAGACCCGGAAAGCAAAGGCAGAAAATAAGCTACCATACCTGTTTCAGGGTCTTGTTGTCCCAAGATGTGATTATACAATGCCCTTTCGTAATAATCCGCAATAGATGAATCGCCCGTCCAGCAGAAAAGATGGCGGCTAAGTTTGAGCATATTATAGGTACAACAAGTTTCTCCGGTATAGCCGGTCAGATGTTGGGATAACTTCTTCGGATCAAAGTAGTGTTCTTTGTCACTGCTACATCCCGGAGCAAAAGTATGATGGTCAATCATGGTGTGCCAGAAGAATTCCGATAGTTTTCTGCTTGTCTCGTTGCGGGTTAACTCGTAGTTGCGGGCTTCAGCTATCACTTTCGGGATGAAAGTATTGGTATGCTTCGTTCCCAAGTCATCACGAAGTTCTTTCAATGGGTCGATTACGTCATTGTGGTAGAAATATTCCGCCAGCCAGCGATAACGTTCATCTCCCGTTATTGAGTATAAATTATAGAATGACTCATTGATACCGCCAAATTCATTGCGGATCATAAGTTTACGTGTTTCTTCACTAAGGGGTTTCAATTTATTGTATGCCCAATCACCCACTCGGGTGACGATAGTCAATGCTTTCTTATTATCCGCATACAGATATTGATCTATCAGCCCGGAGAAAAGTTTGTGCAGAGTATACCAGGGAGCCCATACACCTTTTCCCTGAATATTCCGGTTTATCAGTTCTTCGGGCCAGGCACTCAAATACCCGTTTTTCAGTGCATTCTGCACTTCTTCCAATCCGTTAACCAAGCTATCGCCTTTCAGTTTGAATATCTCACTGCCGGTAGCTGCGTACATCAAACCAAGTGCCGAGAGCATGTGTCCGGTAGTATGTCCGCGAAGTTCGCAATCCAAAGATTCCCAACCACCCAGTTTCTTCACTGTCATATATCCGCCCTCACGTCCGGCAAACACACCGGCATTGGTACGGAAGCTATGTAGCAGACGATTCACATCTATTGACGTCATCCAGGCAGAATCCCGAAGCATATTATCACGGAAACGACTTGGCAACAGGCGAACATCTTTCAAATCAAAACTTTCCGCCTGAAGGGGAGCCACTGTTTCCTTTTTCAACTTTCCCTGATGTTGTCCGGGATATACAGATTGAGCTGACATTATACCCGATACTGTCAATGAACCAAACAAGATTGCCGTAACTAAAACTTTCTTATTCATATTATTTCTATCTTTTATCTATAAGATACGAACAAGGTGCCTTAAACACTCAAAGCCACAAAATTATTTAATTAAGCTACAATTCTTTAATTTAAAGCCCACTTTCTTATAAAATTCATCTGAAACGTCCTATCTTTATTCCCCAAATCAAAGAAAGGAGCTACATGGATTTACGTACGGCAAATGTTACAAGATATATTCTTCCTCTGCGTGAGGGAGGCTCATTGCCTGCTCTAGCCGAAGCTGACGATGAATTTAAGTATGTAGTCAAATTCAGAGGGGCAGGACACGGAACAAAAGCGCTGATTGCCGAACTGATTGGTGGAGAGATAGCCCGTGCACTGGGTTTCAGAGTCCCCGAAATAGTTTTTCTGAATCTGGACGAGGCCTTCGGACGAACAGAAGCAGACGAAGAGATACAGGATTTACTTCAATGGAGTCGCGGACTGAATATGGGATTGCATTTCCTTTCCGGTTCACTGACTTTTGATCCGATAGTACATCAAGTAGATGGAAAAACCGCTTCGCAAGTAGTATGGCTGGATGCCTTGCTGACTAACGTAGACCGTACCATTAAAAATACCAATATGTTGATATGGCACAAAGAACTATGGCTGATAGATCATGGGGCGTCCCTTTATTTCCACCATTCCTGGACTAACTGGCAAAAACAGGCACTGGTTCCTTTTGTACAGATAAAAGACCATGTATTATTGCCGTTTGCCGATAAACTGGAAGAGGTAGATATTGAATTCAGGCAGATATTGACTTCTGATAAAATCCGTGAGATAGTCAATGCTATTCCCGATGACTGGTTAAACTGGACAGAAGGCACAGAAACTCCACAGGATTTGAGAGACATTTATATTCGATTCTTAGAAGAAAGGATGAAACATTCCGAAACATTTGTAAATGAAGCGCAAAATGCAAGAAAGGCACTTATATGAATACGCAGTCATCCGTTTCGTTCCTAAAGTAGAACGGGAGGAGTTTATCAATATGGGGATTGTGTTGTTTTCCAAACAAGCCAAATACCTGAAATCCCTCTATACGATAGATGAGAACAAACTAAAACTGTTTTCTTCCGAACTGGATATTAACTGCCTGAAAGAAGGGTTACAGGTCTTTGACAAGATATGCATGGGAAATAAAGAGGGAGGAGCCATAGCCAATATGGATATTCCTGACAGATTTCGTTGGCTGACTGCAGTAAAAAGTTCCTGTATACAAGTATCTCGCCCACATCCGGGATTTTCTACTGATTTAGATAAGACTTTGGAAAGATTGTTCAAGGAATTAGTACTCTGATTCCTTGAACAATCTCTTTGTCAAACTAACGGGCAGTAATATAAAAGCTCTGTTCTACTGCTTCAGCAGTCTGCACTTTAGGTTCTCCGCTACGCCCATATTGCCAAGCTACCACTGTCACCTTTACCGGAAATTTTGCACGTGGGGGAATTTTAGTCAATACCAGTTTATCTCCCTTTATCTCTGCCGGACCTTCTTTTACATAATAGTAAACCGGAAGGCCGGAGTCAGCAGTTCCATTTAAACTTATTTCTTTCACTGAAGCTTTTACATCGGATAGTTTCGGGAAAATTATACGTTGGGGTATCCCTTCCTTATTCCGGTAAGGAATACGAATCTCTACCTGCTGAACGGCACTCCGGTATTTATGATCCTGTTTTACGGAAGCCATCAAACAGATGCCTCCTGTACGTTTAGGATTATCCAATCCCATCCGATAGAAACGAACAGTAAAAGTTGTATCATTCACCACTTCCACCGGACCGCAAATTCTCGACATTCGAATGGGATGCGTACTGTGTTCTTTTGAATATTCGTTCCTTAACATATCTGTGTACACTGCTTTCAGGTGGAAAGTGACTCCGTCCGCTTCGGGTTGAAAAGAAGGAGACATACGTACATGGGATTTCGGATTGAAAGTTATCAGTTTTCCTTTTTGCTCAAAGCCGATATACTGCTCTGTCTTTCCACGCTCATTGGCGTAATATTTTTCTGTGGCATCTGCCATTTCCTTATCAAAATACCAAAACGCATGGTTCTTGTCTCCTTTATACTTATCATAGGAAGCGGCTTCGGCTGTAGGCTTTTCATTCTTTCGCCAACGGTCTGCCAGCCAGCCATTCTTTGCTTCTACCGGAATTAACTGAATCGGAGCATCCAATGACGAATGCTCCGGCAACCGATATTCCACTGTCTTTTTCAGAAAGAGGGAAAGATAATCAATCAATTCATCGGATATGTCGAAATGTCCGTGTCCTGCATCAGCAAGAAATGCAAGGGGAGCATTCGGATATTCACGACGATAATCGAAAGAGGTTATCAACCGGTCTTCCCACCATTCGTCCTCTCCCATCACCATTAATGAGGGGATACCTTCAATCGTACGGGTTCCCCAATCCAAATTCGCACGCCCGTAACCAGTCAAATGAGTTCTGGGAGAATCACCGTGAATAGAGAGTACGGCCAATGTACGTTCAGGATTCCAGGCGGCAAAGTTCCACGGATAAGTAGCCATTGCCGAGTGTCCGATAGGTATAACCGGGGCAAACTCCAGTTCTGTATATCCGCTTATTTCAGACAAGTTCTTCATCATTGTTTCAAAGATTTGTTGGGTACCTTTTGTCACGTCCCAGCGTTGGTCTATTCCGGGAGTGATCCATATCTCTGCAATTCCCAGTTTGCCCATATTCTTCCGAAATTCAGGATGCTCGAAAATTGTCTCTTCGGTCATATTATGTTGCCCAATGATGACGGCACGGACTTGTTTGCAGTTTTCCGGTATCCATAGATAGGCAGAAGGATGGGCGTTTGTCTCTTCTGAAATCAGCTCTTTTATTTCTACGGACCACTGCCAGGGAGCTGCTGCAACTCGGGTAGTCTGCATGAACAGAGATAACAAAACAACAAGAAAATATTTCTTCATAATGCTTCTTTTAATTGCATTTATTATAGTTGCATTTATCTATAAACAGCTAATTTATTTTCCCAGTGGAGTGAAATGCAATGCAGCTCCGCCACTTGCTTTTAGCTTCAAAACAAGCCTATCTCCGGCTTTTATCTTCTTATGAGTACTGCGTACTTTCGTCCGTGTCTTCAGCTTGTCATCATCTTCGTACAGGTGAAGCATGTACTTCTTACCCGGTTCCAGAAAATCCGTAGTCAATGTAATTGTGCGGGCTTCCGTATTCGTCATTGCTCCTACAAACCAGTCATTCCCCGAACGACGTGCCTGAACGATATATTCACCAATCTCTCCATCTAACGCGCGGCTGTCATCCCATACACTCGGAATTGCTTTCCAAAATTCCAGTTCTTCTTCTCCCTGGTAGAATTCCGGTCTGTCATACCAAAACATAAATTGCAAAGGACTGTAATACACAGCTGCCATCGCCAACTGATGTGCTTTCGTATTCTTCACCCGATTATTGAAATAGCAAAGCGTATAGTCTCCTGCACCTGCCAGATAGCGGGTGAAAGGAAGAGTCGTATTATGTGTGGCATCCGGCATTTCTTCATTTCCACGAATACCCTCCTGTGTCATCAGGTTAGGATAAGTACGACTGAAACCTGTCGGACGATATTCGTCATGAATATCTACCATCAGACCGTATTCTCCACATTTACGGACAGCTTCATGCAGCCAGGTACTCCAACGCTGATTACCTATCTGTACAAAACCGAACTTGATACCTTTCAATCCCCATTTTTTATACAAAGGCAACAGAGTATCCAACTGCTGCACTAATGCACGCTGATTGACATACACCATGAGTCCGATTCCTTTCGATTCGGCATATTTACACAAAGCGGGTATATCAAGGTCTTTATCAGGAGAAACAGTAGTAGCGTCCGAACTCATTTTCATTTCCGGTCCGTACCAGCCTGCATCCATGTGCACATACTGAATACCGCGTTCTGCCGCAAAGTCAATGGCTGCTTTTACTCTATCTTGTTTCAAGTCGCCCGAACGGAATACTTTCCCGGGTTTGATCCAAGAAGTATCAGCCAGTTTGCAAGCCGGATTCAGATTCAAGACAAGATCATTATTATTAATTAAATCGACCGGACGTTCGCCAACCATGATTACACGCCACGGAGTACTGTAAGGAGAAATAATATCGACGCTACTATACAGGCTTGTCTCCAAAGTGGAAGGTTTCTCTGCCGATAAACGGAATTTACCACGAACATAATCCACCATTTCCGCTTCCAACAAGGCTACAGATAATCCATCAGGCAGTTTCAATGTCAAAGGACGCTCACTCTCCTCTTTGCCCCATCCTTCCAACGGACGGAGTTCATAAGGCCCTTGTGCCCAACGTTCATAATACGCCATCGTTCCTTCAGGCATTGTGAAGCTAGTCTGCTCACCGACGATATGCAAGAAAAGCCCGTTTGTCATTTCCGGAAAATGATAGCGGAAAGTAACTCCTTCATTATAGGCGCGGACTATGATATTCATAAAGTAGTTTTTACGCTTATCATAACCACCATCCCGATTACCTTTTCCTTCTCCTTTCTTGAACTTCAAGGTCATCTCATTATAGCAATCACGAACCTCCGCACGCTCGCCATATACAGGCTTCCATCTCTCGTCCGTCTTTTGATGTTCAGTCCCCGTCAACTTCAGATTCTCACACCAAAAATGACAAGTATCATTCGGTATACCCAACGCCGATTCAAACAACTGATTTTCAATCAGAACACCCAGTTTACTTTCTTCAATCACCGGACGATTTTTATAAGTCAAGGTATAATACATTTGTGCATTATCCTCTCCTACCGCACGTTGATAAAAGGTAAAACGATAAGCTCCATCAGGAGACGTCAGTTCCTGACGGGTTTCTGTCATCACATCTTGCGCTTTTATCAATGCCGGTATCACCAACAACAAAAGCAAAATTCTTTTCTTCATTCTATTTACGTTCATGTTTATTCATCTTTCCTATTATATACGAACGAGAAAGAAATTATACTCAAATGTTTATTGCCTGAAAAGCTTATTCCATCTGTTCCCTATAAAAAGTAGGTGTCATTCCTGTCACCCTTTTAAAGATACGGTTAAAATGTACAGGTGATTCAAATCCGCAAGTAGCACTGATTTGAGATATATTCATCATACTACTATTCAATAGTTTACAAGCATATCCGATACGCATATCAAGTACATACTCTTTGAATGTTTTTCCTGTGTTTTCTTTAAAGTATCGGCAGAAAGCAGTAGGGTTCATCGCTGTATAAGAAGCAATTTCATCCAGACCGATAGACTCGGTATAATGTTTATTCAAATAGGCAATCACTTTTTCCATTCTTTCATTACGCATAATCGAAGG
>CDYF01037820.1_pt1 | contig 11814 bp, 10 predicted proteins | sample 554801 | NCBI WGS metagenome assembly CDYF01 (sample SAMEA3182078, study PRJEB8094) | gut metagenome | biome: human; feature: gut; material: Stool; isolation source: human stools | place: Canada | collected 2012-11-20 | reverse complement strand
CGCAGAACCTGATACGAACAACTATTTTATCTTGATTTATTACTAATTGTAAAGAAGGGCTTGAAACATGAAAGATATCAAAAAATATCAGGGTGTCATCCCTGCCTTTTACGCCTGCTATGACGCAGAGGGCAACATTTCGGTGGAGGGGGTCAAGGCACTGACCCGCCACCTGATCGCCAAGGGCGTTAAGGGCGTGTATGTGGGCGGCTCCTCCGGCGAGTGCATCTACCAGCACGTCGACGAGCGCAAGACAGTGCTGGAAGCCGTGATGAGCGAAGCCAAGGGCAAGCTGACCGTGATTGCCCACGTCGGCTGCAACAACACCGCCGACAGCATGGAGCTGGCACGCCACGCCGAGAGCGTGGGCGTGGACGCCATTGCCTCCATCCCGCCCATCTACTTCCACCTGCCGGAGTACGCCATTGCCAAGTACTGGAACGATATGTCCGCAGCAGCACCCAACACCGAGTTCGTCATCTACAACATCCCGCAGCTGGCTGGCACGGCGCTGACCATGAGCCTGCTGAACGAGATGCTGAAGAACCCCAACGTGGTGGCCGTGAAAAACAGCTCCATGCCCACGCAGGACATCCAGATGTTCAAGGATGCCGGCATTGCCGCCCGCGGCGAGGGCAACTTTGTGGTGTTCAATGGCCCGGACGAGCAGTTCGTTTCCGGCCGCGTCATCGGTGCAGACGGCGGCATCGGCGGCACCTACGCCGTAATGCCGGAGCTGTATCTGGCTATGAACGCCCATCTGGAAAAGGGCGAGATCGCAAAGGCCCGTGCCATCCAGTACGAGGCAAACCGCATCATCTACAAGATGTGCTCTGCCCACGGCAACCTGTACGCCGTGCAAAAGGAGATCCTGCGCCGGATGTACGGGCTGGAGCTGGGCAGCGTGCGCGCCCCGATGCCCGGCCTGATCCCCGAGGATGAAGCCGTTGTGGCCGAGGCACAGGCCATGATCGAAGCTGCCATCGCAAAGCTGTAACAGGATAAAAGCGCCCCTCTCCGTCTCTTTTTCAGAGGGGAGGCGGGCGCTTCTTTTATTGGAGGAAACGCGAATGATCTGCGATACCCTGCAGCATCTTGGCCGGTACAGGGGGCTGCACCCCAACTTGGATACCGCCATTGACTATCTGCTGACCCACGACCTTGCCGACCTGCCGCTGGGACGCACCGAGGTGGACGGCGACAAGGTGTTCATCAACCTGATGGACGCCACCCTGCACCCGGACGCGGGCTACCACCCGGAGTACCACAAGCTTTATGCTGATTTACAGGTAGACCTTACCGGCAGCGAGGGCTGGGGCTACACCAATCTGCCCGGCGCGGAGATTGGGGAATTTACCGGGGACTGCGGCTTTCAGTCCAGTGCCAGCGTAGTGACCGGTGCACTGGGCGAAGGACGCTTTGTGCTGTTCTTCCCGGAGGAGCTGCATAAACCCGGCCTTGTACAGCACGGCTGTGTCAGCGTGCGCAAGGCAGTCGTCAAGATCAGAATGGAGGAGTAAGACCATGGATAAGGAAAAGCTGTTTGCACAGATCAAGGGCGGGCTGATCGTGTCCTGTCAGGCATTGGAGCACGAGCCGCTGTATACCAAGGAGGGCGGGGTCATGCCCCTGATGGCAAAAGCTGCCGCCATGAGCGGCGCTGTGGGCATCCGCGCCAACACCGTGCGGGATATTACCCAGATCAAACAGGTGGTGGACCTGCCGGTCATCGGCATCATCAAAAAGGACTACCCCGGCACCCCCATGTACATCACCGTCACCATGAAGGAAGTGGACGAGCTGGTGGCCTGCGGGGTGGATATCCTTGCCGTGCAGGGCACGGGTGCGCTGCGCCCGGATGGCTCTACCTCCGCGCAGTTCATCCGCGCCATCAAGGCAAAGTACCCCGAACAGCTGGTGATGGCTGATTGTGATAACTTTGAAAACGCCATGCTCTGCGCGGAGGCCGGTGCTGACTTTGTAGGCACCACCATGCGCGGCTACACGCCCGAGACCACCGGCATTGACGATATCGACTTTGACTTTATTCGCAAGCTGGCGGCAGAGTGCCCGGCAAAGATCATTGCCGAAGGTCACATCCACTACCCGGAGCAGGCGGTCAAGGCGCTGGAAGCCGGTGCCTTTGCGCTGGTGGTGGGCGGTGCCATTACCCGCCCGGCAGAGATCACCGCACGCTTTACCGGTGCCATCAACGCCGCTAAAAAATAACACAGGGGAGTGCCTGCTATGAAACACTATCTTGGTATCGACATCGGCGGCACCGCCGTCAAGCTGGGCATCGTGGACGAAGCCGGTGCAGTGCTGGCGAAAGCCGAAGAGAGCGTAAGCTTTGACTGCTACCACACCCCCATCCTGACCACGGTGCTGAAGGCTGCACAAGCTTTCCTTGCCGCGCAGAGCGTCCCGGCGGAAAGCCTTGCGGGCATCGGCGTTTCTGCCACCGGGCAGATCGACAGCCGCAAGGGCATCGTGGCGGGTACCTGCGGCAATCTGCCCAACTACATCGGCGCACCCATCAAGGCGGAGCTGGAAAAGACCTTTGGTCTGCCGGTCACGGTAGCCAACGACGCCAACTGCATGACGCTGGGCGAGGTGTGGGTCGGCGGTGCACAGGGCTATACGGATGTTATCGGCGTGACACTGGGTACCGGCGTGGGCGGCGGCATCCTGACCGGCGGCCGTCTGCTGGAGGGCGCGCGGGGTCTGGGCGGCGAGCTGGGCCACTACCGCACCCATGCGCTGGACGGCGTGGACTGCACCTGCGGCGCAAAGGGCTGCTGGGAGCGCTACGCCGCCACCACTGCCCTTGTGCGCGCCGCGCAGGAGCAAAACCCGGCATGGAAGGATGGTCGCGCCATCTTTGCCGCCGCAGAAGCGGGCAACGAGACGGTGCTGGCGCTGCTGGACGCGTGGACGGACGAGATCGCGCAGGGGCTTGCAGGCATGGTACATATCTTCAACCCGCAGCTAATTTTGATCGGCGGCGGCGTGTCCGCCCAGCAGAAGCTGCTCATCGAGCCTATCGCTGAAAAGGTGAAAGCATCCGTCATGCCCGCCTTTGCCGAAGGACTGGAAATTCGTGCCGCACAGCTGCACAACGATGCCGGGATGGTGGGCGCTGTGTACTACTTCCGGCAGACGATGGAAAAGGAGTGATTCGATTATGAAAAAGCATATTCTCTGTCTGGGTGATTCCAACACCCACGGCTACTGCGCCGACCCCAACGACTGCGCCGACCACGGCATCCGCTTCAACGAGGACGAGCGCTGGACCTGCCGCCTGCAAAAGGCGCTGGGCGAGGAGTATCTGGTCACCGAGGAAGGTCTTTCCGGCCGCACCACCGTGTTCGTGGACCCGCTGCATGAGTCCATGGACGCACTGAGCGTGGCTTACGCCCTGCTCAAGAGCCACGAGGTCATCGATCTGCTCATCATCATGCTGGGCACGAACGACGTCAAGGAGCGCTTTGGCGCAAACGCCGCCTGCATCGGCGCGGGCATGGAGCGGCTGCTGCTCAAGGTCAAGAGCGTGGACTGCTGGGGCGGCAAGGCACCCAACATTCTGGTGGTGGCACCGCCCTGCATCAAGGACGGCTTCCACGATGCCGTCATGGGCGCAGGCTGCGTGGAGAGATCCCGCGGGGTCGCCGAGCAGCTGCGCATCGTAGCCGAGCGGCAGGGCGTGCACTTTATGGATGCCGCCGAGTGCGAGTTCAACGAGGTGGACTTTATGCACCTGACTTGCAAGGGGCACGCCCGGCTGGCAGAGCTGCTGACCGCAGAGGTGCCAAAGCTTATCTGAGTAAAAAGATGTCAGAGCGATCCCGGAAGGCCTGCGGGCTTTCCGGGATCGCATTTTCATGCAAGCAGGGGAGAAAGCGCGATTTCCGGGACTGCATGGAAAAGGCGCGCGATAAGAGCCGCTTTTTTCTGCCATACTGCCGCCTTTTTTGTTGACAAGGCACCGGCTTGCTATTATAATAGTGTAGTCAAAATGGCATTCCTGTGCGGCTTTGTGGCTGCGCGAAAGAAATACAGCTAATAACAAGGAGAGATTCTCAAATGGCACAAGAGATCAAGATGTCCGCTGCCGGTCTGAAGGCAATGCAGGAGGAGCTGGAATACCTCAAAACCGTCCGCCGCAAGGAGCTGGCTGAAGAGATCAAGGAAGCCCGCAGCCACGGCGACCTGTCTGAGAACAGCGAGTACGACGAGGCCAAGAATACGCAGGGTCTGGTGGAGAACCGCATCACCGAGCTGGAGCAGACCATCAAGAACGCAGTTATAATCGACGAGAGCGAGCTGAGCGTGGATAACGTCTCCGTGGGTACCCACGTCACCATCCGCGAGACCGGCGAGGACGAGGCCGAGGAATACGATATCGTGGGCCGCACCGAAGCTGATGCCTTCAACGGCAAGATCAGCGACGAGAGCCCCGTGGGCCACGCCTTGATGGGCAAGGCTGTGGGCGAAAAGGTCGAAGTGCTGCTGCCCACCGGCCAGACCGTGGAGTACACTGTGCTGGCCATCACCCATTCTGCAAACTAAGTAGGAGTAACCATGGAAGAGCAAAAGAGAAACCCCGCTGCGGGTCTGTCCGAGAGCGAGCAGGTACAGGTGCGCCGCCAGAAGCTGGCCGACCTGCAGGCCGCCGGCAACGACCCCTTTACCCTGACCAAGTTCCCGCAGGACGCGTATTCTGCCGACCTGAAGGAAGAATTTAAGGAACTGCCCAACGAAACCGACAGCGGCAAGCTGGTGGCACTGGCAGGCCGTATGATGTCCAAGCGCGTTATGGGCAAGGCAAGCTTTGCCCACCTGCGCGACGACAAGGGCGATATCCAGCTTTACGTCCGCCGCGATGAGCTGGGCGACGAGGCCTACGCCGCCTTTAAAAAGCTGGACGTGGGCGACATTATCGGCGTGAAGGGCGAGGTGTTCCGCACCAAGACCGGCGAGCTGAGCGTGCGCGCCACTGAGCTGACCCTGCTGGCAAAGAGTCTGCGCCCCCTGCCCGAGAAGTTCCACGGCCTGACCGATACCGAGATGCGTTACCGTCAGCGCTATGTGGATCTGATCGCAAACCCGGAGGTGAAGGACACCTTCATCAAGCGCAGCCAGATCCTGAAGGAGATCCGCGCCTATCTGGACGAGAAGGGCTTTTTGGAGGTGGATACCCCCATCCTGACCCCGTTCGAGATCGGTGCTTCTGCCCGCCCCTTCTACACCCACCACAACAGCCTGAACATGGACATGGTGCTGCGCATCGAGACCGAGCTGTACCTCAAGCGCCTCATCGTGGGCGGTATGGATCGCGTGTACGAGGTTGGCCGCATCTTCCGCAACGAGGGTATGGACCCCAAGCACAACCCGGAGTTTACCTCCATTGAGCTGTATCAGGCCTTTACCGATTTCCACGGCATGATGGATCTGGTGGAGGAGCTGTATAAGCGCCTTGCCCTCAAGATCTGCGGCAGTCTGGTCATTCCGTATCAGGGCAAGCAGATCGATATGAGCCACTGGGAGCGCCTGACCATGGTGGAGGCTGTGAAGAAGTATTCCGGTGTGGACTTCAACGACTGGCAGACCGATGCGGACGCCATCGCTGCCGCCAAGGCGCACCACGTGGAGCTGCCCGAGGTGCCAACCAAGGGCGCCATTCTGGCCGAGTTCTTCGATGCCTTTGTGGAGGACAAGCTGATCCAGCCCACCTTCATCTACGATTACCCTGTGGAGATCAGCCCGCTGGCCAAGCGCAAGCCGGATGATCCCGCCTTCACCGAGCGCTTCGAGTATTTCATCGACTGCACCGAGTACGGCAACGCCTTCAGCGAGCTGAACGACCCCATCGACCAGAAGGGCCGCTTCGAGCGTCAGGTGGCCGAGCGCAAGGCGCTGGAGCCCGAGTGCAAGGCACAGGTGGACTACGACTACGTCAACGCACTGGAGTACGGCCTGCCTCCCACGGGCGGTCTGGGCTTCGGCGTGGATCGTCTGGTGATGTTGCTCACCGATAGTGCATCTATCCGTGATGTGCTGCTGTTCCCCACGATGAAGCCGATTGAGCAGTAAATTTCCAATTTTAAGATAACAAAGCCTGAAACTTCTTGATGTACCGAGAAGTTTCAGGCTTTTTGTTTACGGCAATTTCCAGCAATTTTTACACCATACGCCAATTTTACGCCAAACGATGCTAAGATTTATGCAGTGCAAAAAGAGTGTTGTTCCGGTTTGGTGATGAAATTGAAGATGCGGTGGATGGATGTAGGCTCGTAAGGAGATACATCAGAAAACGGATTCATAAATCTGCAAACGGACAGCCGAAACTTTCCACCGCAAAAGAAGCAAATGGGAAGAACATGGAGGTTTTCTTATGAACAACCTGCTTTCCTGCCGCTACAACATGGACACCAACCGGGTAGAATCCCGGTTTACGGACGGCTCTGCCGTTGCCATCGACTGCACCGCCATTGAGGACGAGTACGGCAACACCCCGGCACAGCGGGCAGAACTGGACTGGCTGCTATATAATAAGCCTTTGGAGTATGCACAGATGGTGCTGGGTGGGGAGATTGGACATTATCTCTCGCTTGGTTGCGACCATGGCAGACTGGAAGATTAAGCCCCTATAAAGAACACGATGTCCACTGGCCTATGGCTTCTGCCATAAGTCGGTGGGCATCATTTTTCCTGATGCGTAAAAATGGTCTGGTTCATTTTGAACCGGACCAGCCAAAGTGCAGTTGTAATCAAAAGCTGCTACGGAAAAGCAGAACATCCAAAGAAAACAAACATATTCCGTAAAATAAAGTCCTTTCCTCTTTGAAAAGAAAGCAGTAGCATGATATAACGTTTTTGCTCCAGATGGCGAGAATGACTGCCACAACGGGCGGCAGCAGACTCAGGAGGCCATAGTTCATGATGTTCCTTCTTTCTTGGCGATTCACGTTTTGTTCATAGAATGACTTTCTTATCATGTCTGAAAACAGCCGATGCGTCAATCATTTTTTACGATTTTCAGCCACAAAAAGCCCCTTGGCTTCCTGTTACAGGAGCCAAGGGGCTTCTGGCAGCATCTTTTCAGCAAAACGCCCCCGAAGCGATGCTCTCGCACGCCTCAGGGGTGTTCTCAGTCGTAATCGTAACGACCTGAAGGTTCAGTGGACTTTTCAATCACTATGCCTTATGTAGTTTACTGCTCAATCTGCATCATCGGCAGGAGCCTGAGGGCAGACAGTTTGTAACGTTTTGGCCTGTTCCCCATCGTCTGCCGTTGGAGCCGCCGAACCTGCCTCATCGTCTACGCCCAGGACTTGTTTCAGGTTCACCAGCTGAGGAACACCGTCGACAAAGTACAGGAAACGCTCACCACGCTTGTTATAATTGAAGATTCGCAAATCACTGGAGAACCAGATTTCCTGGCCATTGATCTTTGGCAGAACAGGCTGGATTGATTCCCAGATTTCGCGGATATGATCATCATCTTCGCAGATCAAAACGATAATGGGCCTCTGCGGGAAACTGATCTCGTCCTTTTCGTGGTAAAGCTGATCCAAATTGTCAAACATGAGAGCAAAACGTTCGATTTTTTCACGCAACCATTGTTTTATGCTTTCGGCTTCAAAGTCTTCGGTGCGCCGGACAGGCTCTGCCACCATCGGGCAATCGTTTATGGTTACGGTCGCATAGAACCGGGCACCGGTATACTCCGTACCCTTCAGTTGAATGACGCAGCTTGTTTCGAAATTCTCACCAACTTCGTCCTTGTAGGTACGCAGCCAATAGATCAGCCATTGGTTCGTCGCCAGAATGCGTTTGACCGTGTTGCCGTCCTGGAAAATGTCGAACGCATTATAGCGGCCGCCTTTTTTGCCCAGTTCACGCAGCAGGGTGCTGCCGTTCTTTCCCAACGTAATGATTCGCATGACGGAGCAGCTGCTGCCATCCGTACTGCCGTCCTCATTCAGCGTCACAAAGCGGGTCAGGCTGATCAGCCCATATTCCGCCATTCTGTTTGTAATTGTAGTCAGTTTAGCCTGTGTGACACCACTTCGCCAACCGAACGATACATAACCCGCCTTTATCAGATCGACCAGCATCGTGCTTGTAACATAGCGAAGCTTTGCGATCCATTCAAGAAGGCTGATCTCGAACGGGCCAATGCCACCCAGAGAGCCCTTGTTCATTGCAGCGACCAGAGCAATGAGTGGCTTTGGAGAACTTGGGCTGCCGTCTGAAGCATCCGCAGCGCGCAGTACCGTTCTTGGATAGAAAATAAAGGAAGATTTCTCGGCATTTTTTACGCGTCCGAACTCGTTTGCTTCTCGGACCGGCTGTTTGGGCGCGTGCAGGATGGGAGTGTTTTCATCTGCCGGAACGCTCGATTGTGTACAGTTCTCCGGCAGGGGCGGTGCAGCAGCCGGTACAGAGGAAGCTTCTGTGGAGGGGGACTCCGCAGGAAGGGTACCGCCTCCGGAATACTGACTGTATTCTCGCGCGATCAGCGCGCACAGATCGTACCAAGACAATCGGTCGTCGTTCCAGCGCCCCATCCACTGAGGTGTCCAGATGATGGGCTTTTCTTCCCCTTCCAGTTTCCTGATCCGGAAGCCTTTTATGACGCTTTTCTTGTACGGCAGACTCACATCCGCAAAGCAGGCGGTCACATTCCTCACACGGGGGAACAGGATCTCTGCTGCATCCGACGGGAGGATACTGTCTTCGTGCAGAACCTGTCGCTTGTATTCCTCAGCAATGATCCCCGACAGCGTGTTCCAGTCCATGCCGGTGCCGGCCCATTGATCGTGCATTTCTTTGGGCATATAGATATGGAGACTTTTCAGTTCTTTGATATGCACCAGATGAATGCCGGGGATCTGTTCCCCGGTAGCTCTTATCATAGCCGTGACCTCAGCCTCTGTCTTGTTCACGGAGGAATAGAACGTGCAGAGTGGCTTTTTGTTCGGAGCAGCAGCGGTGCCTGCCGCTCCGTCCGGTTGCTGTTTTGTAGGGGCAACGAGTAGGTACTTCTGCGTAACTGCCTGGCGGACATCGCTCCATTGAACCTCAGTATACGACCAACGGGTGTGCATCCATGCCGGCATATGAACCATGATGCCGCCGCCAGGGCCGATCTTGACCTTCAGATCACTGACGACGACCCCGGTCTCCCGGAGGGTCACATCCGCCAGACAGCTGTTCTCCTGGTCAAAATCGTGCAGCGTCACCGAAACCGGCGGATCAAAACTTTCCTTTCGGTATGCTGCGGTGATCAGTTTTCTCACCTCGGCCCATTCGATCTCCGCCGAGTAGGGCCATGTGGTCCCCATAACAGCAGGCATATGCACCTGGATGCCGCCGCCCATGCCAGGCCTGACCTTGAACCCGGAAATCACCGTGCCGGAGACGGGGAGTGTGATGTCTGCACAGCAGTCTCCCTGCGCATCGAAATCGTGAAACGAAATGCTGAGTTTATTCGCTGACATCATGAATGATACCTCCGTTCTGGATGAGAAAACTAATGTTCTTGTGGTCCGTCATATTTCCCTGGATCTCATCAAAGGAGCACCTAAAAATCCAGATCCCTGTATAGTTGGTATATTCAATTTTTCGGTAAGAAGGAAGACGTTCGATCGCCATCAGTGAGGAATCCATCGTGTAAAAGCGCTGCGCATCTTCGTCATTATCCGTAGGAATATCCAGAAACTCATATCTCCAGCCCAACGGTTCAATCTGATCGGTCTCATAAGTATACCGCGCCCCGTAGGGAAAACGTCTCAGCGGCAGGAAGGCCATCTGGATATCATCGGTCAGCCTGTCGCGCACCCAGACAAACCTGCCTGTGATTCCTGTATATCGCATATCCTGAACGATCAGTTCATGGTTCAACCTTTTTATTTCGCCGGTGGAAGAGAGAACATAATACCCATCACTCTTATAATCTTCAAGGACACGACGGATCGAGTTGATCTGCGAACCACGCAGAACTTTTTCCTCTGAGAAATCGGGATCCAGTAAGACCAGATGAGAACCAACTCCGACGGCAATTCCTTTTTCCCGATAACAGGCGCATCGGACATTGGAGGAGAATGTCTTCCGATTTAGCACATCGAAGGATTCAGTATCATACTCGACCAGTAAGTTCTCAATCGCGACTAAGACGCGTGCACCATCTGCGCGATACTGGATGCAGCAGATCCCCCCGACCCCCAAAGCACCGACATCCCTCAAACTTTGGAACCGCGAAGGGTCGAATTCCCGATCGCCGCCTTTGTGGGGGGTGGTATCCTTAGAGGAATTTTTAAAAAAGGTTTGAAGTTTCCATGAATGTGTGTCCTCGTCAAACCGTGTCACGGAAAGCAGCTGCAGCAGATTGCTCCGGGCGAATTCTTGTCGCTGCGGATTCCATCTGGCGCATCTTGCCGGAACATCATAGGACAAACTGGAAGGAAGTTTCTGCCCATGAGCATCGCACCAGAGCAAAGGCTCCAGATCGAACGAAACATTCACCTCGTTTTCTTTTGAGAACTGAACGTAGCGAAAGCTTTTGCTCCGGCTGTCATTGCCGTAACTTTTCACCACGCTCTTTGTTGTGATCGAATAGCAGAAAACGATATTTTCGTACAGGATGGCCAACAGTTCTCCGCTGCGATCCAGCGCAAGGTCAACGACCGGACTGGACTGCAATTGGATCGTGTCGAGGTAGGATTGCTCTGCAAGGCTGTAGATCTTCACAACGCCCGCCTCATCACCGGTGAACACATGCGCGTAGCTGTCGGCCGCAACGGCGCTGATCGGTGCTTCATGACCGTCTGTCAGAAAATTGGCCCGGTCGATCCATGCCCGGTCAAAGAGGCTGGGATAATAGGCATCCCTGTACCAGACCGTGAACACGCATTTATTCAACCAGCATTTCCGGAGATCAAGATCTGAGAAATCGCACCAGGCCAGAAGGCCCTTCCGGCCGATTTTCATAATGTTTATAAGGTTCGCAATAGCGTTCTGGGCAAGGTCGCCGTTTTTTGTTCTCCACAGGGAGAGCAATTGTTCGGCAACACTTTTTTCCGGTGCTGAGATCGTTGTCTTTCCCGGAAAGTTCCAACCGTCTTCTGTCCGCACCGGTCGGGCATTTTCCTCCCGCAGGATATCTGAAACGAAACCGAGAATGTCATTCGGATAGATAGTTTGCTGCAGAACAGGCTCCACGTCATCCAGGCGGTCAGGATCGTATGCAAATGCCGTCATCTCATTTGCAATATGGAATGCTGCAAAGTAGTCGCGGAAGCTCTGATGCAAAAATTCGTATCCGGCATCTGATTCATGCAGAAAATGCAGAGAATCCGTTGCAAGACCAACAAGGATCTCTGTATCAAAACGGCTTCTCCCACGGAGCAGCCTGCAGAGCGTATCTCTTTTGTACCAGGTGTACCGATCACAGTTCTCATCTATCTCGCCGATACTGCGCCGGATCTCGTCCTCGCTCAAATACAGTCGCTGTTTTTCCAACATTTTGAATGCAAGAGCAGGCAGCAGATATTCCAACAGCACAAGGTGGGCGGCCTGATCAAAATTATCTTCTTCCGCAGCACGGTACAACTGTGTCTGAAAGAAGTTGCTCAGGATCTTTCCGGCGGTGTCCGGATGCTCTTCCAGAACAATGCCCTTGATGTATTGGTATTTGGAACGGTGCTTTTCAACATCCGAGAACAAGGTCAGCATCAACGGCGTCCGGATGACCGCAAACACCTTCTCGTCCGTAACAGGCGGAAGGCCCATGTTGTGCAGATATAACTC
>CDYF01004894.1_pt1 | contig 11857 bp, 6 predicted proteins | sample 554801 | NCBI WGS metagenome assembly CDYF01 (sample SAMEA3182078, study PRJEB8094) | gut metagenome | biome: human; feature: gut; material: Stool; isolation source: human stools | place: Canada | collected 2012-11-20 | reverse complement strand
GCGCTGCTCCGGCAGCTGCCGCTGGCGCAGCACGACGAAGGCCACGACCGGCAGCACGACGAGCAGCAGATACTGCAGATACACCTCGTCGATCATCAGCTGCAGCTTCGTGCCGAAGTGCGAGCCGACGAGCGCCAGCACGATCGACGGCACGCCGAGCTTCCAGTCGACATAGCCGCTCTTGATATACCGCCCCGTGGACGCGAGCGAGCCGAGCCCGGCCGAGAGCTTGTTCGTCCCCAGCGCGACGTGCATGGGGAGCCCGGCCAGCAGATACGTCGGGACGGAGATGATCCCGCCGCCGCCCGCGATGGCGTCCATAAAGGACGCGAGAAACACACCGACGGCAACGATGAGGACCATCGAAAGGGTCAGATCCTGTATGCCCATCGTCATACACCCCCTTGGAGCACGAGCTCCAGCATGTCGGCCACGCCGCCAAGCTCATTGGACGGTGCGACGAGATCCGCCCGCTGCTTGAGCGCGTCCTCGCCGTTGCCCATGGCGACGCCGACGCCGGCAAAGTCCAGCATGGCGGCGTCATTGCCGCTGTCGCCGATGGCCATGACCTGTTCGGCCGGGACGCCGAGCGCGCGGCACAGGGCCGCGAGGGCAAGGCCCTTGTTGGTGGCCGGGTTCATGACCTCCAGATCGACGAAGCCCGCGCCGGTCACGAAATACGGCAGCTGCGAAAGATCGGCCCAGGCCTGCCGGCAGACCTCCGGCCCGGAAAACGGGACGTAGAATTTCTCGACTGGCTTGTCCCACCCGGCCACGAGCGCGTCCAGATCATCCACGAATTCGTGTGAGCGCTCAAACAGCCAGCGGAAGCTGGCGGGGTAGTAGCGCTCAAAATTGTCGACCTGCGCTTTGGAGTTATAGACGATGCCGCCGGAAAAGAAGTTGATCAGCCCGTCATACCGGCGCAGATGGCTGTAGATGAGACGGGCGTCGTCGGCGGAAAGCGGGCAGTGGTACAAAAGCTCACCGGTCTTCAGATCCTGCGCCATGGCGCCGGTGTGCGTGACGGCGTAGCGGATCTCGGGCAGGGCGTCCAGAACGTACCAGCACTCCCCGATCGCCCGGCCAGTGCACAGAACGAGCTCGACACCCTGCGCAGCGGCGCGGCGGACCGCGTCCTGCACGCGCGGCAGAACGCGCTGATCGGAGGTGACGAGCGTGCCGTCGACGTCGACGGCAACGAGACGAATCGACATAAGAAAAACCTCGATACCTTGGAAATCAAGCTCATTTTAACAGGCGGATTCCATGAAATCAAGCCGCCGAAATTCACAATTTCTTCTTTTTTTACACGGAAGCATGTGGTATAATGACACACTAGAACGCAAAGCCGCCGCGGAGCTCTCCGCGGCGTAGAAAGGACAGGACCTATGGGCCTTTTTACAAAACTGTTCGGCACCCGCTCGGAGCGGGAGGTCAAAAAACTCGAACCGCAGGTCGAAGCCGTGATGGCGCTCGAAGAACCGTATAAAAAACTGACCGACCAGCAGCTGCGCGAGAAGACGCAGGAATTCAAAGACCGGCTGGCGACGGGCGAAACGCTCGACGATCTGCTGCCGGAGGCCTTCGCGGTCTGCCGCGAGGCAGCCAGCCGCGTGCTCGGCATGCGGCCGTACCGCGTGCAGGTCGTGGGCGGCATCGTGCTGCACCAGGGACGCATCGCCGAGATGAAGACCGGCGAAGGCAAGACCCTCGTCGCCATCCTCCCGGCCTACCTCAACGCATTGACCGGCAATGGCGTGCACATCGTCACGGTCAACGACTATCTGGCCAAGCGCGACTCGGAATGGATGGGCAAGGTCTATCGGTTCCTGGGCCTGTCCGTCGGCCTCATCATCCACGATCTGACGGCCGAGCAGCGCCGCGCAGCCTACGCCGCCGACATTACATACGGCACCAACAACGAGCTCGGCTTCGACTACCTGCGTGACAACATGGCCATCTACAAGCAGGAGATGGTCCAGCGCGGGCACGCATTCGCCATCGTCGACGAGGTCGACTCCATCCTCATCGACGAGGCGCGGACGCCGCTCATCATCTCCGGCAAGGGCGAGGAATCGTCCAAACTGTATGAGATGGCGGATTTCTTCGTCTCGCGGCTGAAAAAGCAGGTCTTCTCCACCACCGACGACAAGGAGCTGCAGGACCAGTACGACTGCGACTACATCGTCGACGAAAAGGACCGCACCGTCTCCCTTACCCAGAAGGGCATCGAGAAGGCCGAGCAGTTCTTCAACGTCGAGAACCTCGCCGACCCCGAGAACGCCACGCTCTCGCACCACATCAACCAGGCCATGAAGGCCCGGGGCCTCATGAAGCGCGATATCGACTACGTCGTGAAGGACGGGCAGGTCATCATCGTCGACGAGTTCACCGGCCGTCTGATGTACGGCCGCCGGTATAACGAGGGCCTGCATCAGGCCATCGAGGCCAAGGAGGGCGTCAAGGTCGCAAGCGAAAACAAGACGCTCGCCACCATCACCTTCCAGAATTTCTTCCGCCTGTACGGCAAGCTCTCCGGCATGACCGGCACGGCGCTGACCGAGGAAGAGGAATTCTCCGGCATCTACGATCTGGACGTCGTGGAGATCCCGACGAACAAGCCCGTCATCCGTATCGACGACCCGGACGTCGTCTATAAGACCGAGGCGGGCAAATACCGCGCGGTCATCGCGCAGATCAAGGAATGCCATGCCAAGGGCCAACCGGTGCTGGTCGGCACGATCTCGATCGAAAAATCGGAGCTTCTGTCGCAGCTTCTCAAGCGCGAGGGGATCCCCCACAACGTGCTGAACGCCAAGCACCACGAAAAAGAGGCCGAGATCGTCGCGCAGGCGGGCCATCTCGGCGCGGTGACCATCGCGACGAACATGGCCGGCCGCGGCACCGACATCATGCTCGGCGGCAACGCCGAATACATGGCCAAGAGCGAGCTGCGCAAGCAGGGCCTGTCCGACGAGCTGATCGCCGAGTCCAATTCCTTCGCCGAGACCGACGATCCCGAGATCCTCGCCGCGCGCGCAGCCTACGCCGAGGCCTACAAGCGCTTCAAGGCCGAGACGGACAAGCAGGCCGAGCTCGTGCGCCAGGCGGGCGGTCTGTTCATCATCGGCACCGAGCGGCATGAGTCGCGCCGGATCGACAACCAGCTGCGCGGCCGCTCCGGCCGCCAGGGAGACCCCGGCGAGACGCGGTTCTACCTCTCCATGCAGGACGACATCATGCGCCTGTTCGGCTCCGAGCGCATCATGAACATGATGGAGACGCTCGGCATCGACGAGGATACGCCCATCGACGCCAAGATCCTCTCCGGCGCGATCGAAAACGCACAGAAATCCGTCGAGAGCCGCAACTATCAGTCCAGAAAGAGCGTCCTGGAATACGACGACGTCATGAACGTGCAGCGCAAGATCATCTACGAGCAGCGCCGGCAGGTGCTCGACGGCGAGGATCTGCAGAAGAACATCCGGTCCATGATGAAGTTCTATGTGGACACCTATGTCGCCAGCGCCTTCGGCGAGCAGCCGAAGCTGGCCGACAAGCAGCATTTCTTCGAAATGATGACGCATTTCGAGCCCATCTTCTTCCCCACCGGCACCTGGCTCATCTCGGACGCGGAGCTGCCGACGCTCACGCGCGAGGCCACGGAGGAGAAGATCCTCTCGCTCATGCAGCGCGCGTACGCGAAGAAGGAGGAGCAGTTCACCTCCCCCGTCATGCGCGAGGTCGAGCGGGTCGTGACGCTGCGGGTGGTCGACGAGTTCTGGATGGACCACATCGACGCCATGGACGATCTGCGGCAGGGCATCCGCCTGCGCGCCTACGCGCAGACCGACCCCGTCATCGAATACAAGCGCGAGGGCTTTGACATGTTCGAGGCCATGAACGACGCGATCAAGGAGGAGATCGTCCGCCGCGTCTTCCTCGTCCGGCTCAAGACGAACGAGGAGATCAAGCGCCAGCGCGTGGCCAAGGTCACCGGCGAGGGCGCGGGCGGCGACAAGACGGTCAGACGCCAGCCCGTCGTCAAGAAGATCAAGGTCGGCCCGAACGATCCCTGCCCCTGCGGCAGCGGAAAGAAGTACAAGAAATGCTGCCGCGATAAGGATCTGGCTGCCGAGCGCGGCCAGCAGACGAACTGACTATGTTTCACACCATCAAACACGGAACGCTTGAATATCTGACCGCCGACGCGCTGGAGGGCAGCGTCCACTGCTTCTCCACGCGCCTCGGCGGCGTGAGCGAGGGCCAGCTTTCCTCTCTCAACCTCGGCACGCACCGGGGCGACAAGCCGGAAAACGTGCGGGAAAACTACCGCATTCTGGGCAAAGCCGTCGGCTTTGCGCCGGAGGAGACCGTCTTCACCCGGCAGGAGCATACCGACCTTCTGCTGCGCGTGGGCAGAGCCGATTGCGGCACCGGCCTTGACCGGGAGCAGACCACTGTCTGCGACGGCATCCTCACCGACGAGCCGGGCGTGGCGCTCGTCTGCTTCGCGGCGGACTGTACGCCGGTTTTGCTCTTTGACCCGGTCCGGCAGGCCATCGCGGCCGTCCATGCCGGGTGGCGCGGCACGGCGCAGGGGATCGCATACAAGGCAGTCCTGCGCATGCAGGAGGAATTCGGCTGCGCGCCGGAGGATATCCGCGCGGCCATCGGCCCGTGCATCGGCCGATGCTGCTTTGAGGTCGGGCCGGAGGTGCCGGACGCCATGCGGGAAGCCCTCGGCGCGGATGCCGAAGCTGCCATCGAGCCCCGGGGCGAAAAAGCCCACGTCGATCTGAAGCTGCTCAACCGCATCTGGCTGCAAAAAGCCGGGGTGCAGGTGATCGACGTCAGCCCGGACTGCACGATGTGCCATCCGGACCGCTTCTGGTCGCACCGCGTGACCGGCGGCGCGCGCGGCAGCCAGGCTGCCATCATCCGGCTGAAAGGAGGGGCGGCGCAATGAAACGCAAGCTTTTGGCCTGCACGGCGCTGGTCTTGTGCCTGGCGCTGCTGTGCGGCTGCACGTCGATCGCGACGAGCGAGTGGATGCAGGACCTCTTCCCCGTCGGCGACGAGGCCGTCGCCGCCCAGCAGACCGGCTCGGTGGAGGACAGCACCGCGGAGCAGGAGGTCAAGCAGGTCGTCACCGAGACCTATACGGAGCTCGATGCCTTCGGCCTCGCCTACCAGCCGGACTACGGCCTGCAGCCCTATAACTGCCAGAGCCTCAACAACCGCATCATCTTTTCCTTCCTCTATGAGCCGCTGTTTGCCGTGACGGACGGATATGAGGCGGAGCCGATCCTGGCTGAGAGCTATCTCATCACCGACGACGGCAAGACGACGACCGTGAAGCTCCGCTCCGGCGTCACCTTCCACGACGGCTCGGCCATGACGGCGGCCGACGCGGCCTATTCCATCGCCTCAGCCATGGGCTCAGAGTATTACGGCTCCCGCCTGCGGTTCATCATCGAGGCGCAGGCGCAGGACGATCTGACGCTGGTGCTCGCGACGAGCGAGGCGTATGAATGCCTGCCGCTGCTGCTCGATATCCCCATCATCAAGGCCGGGACGAAGGACGACGCAAGCCCCATGGGCACCGGCCCGTATGAATTTGCCGACACGAAGCTCGTCCGCTGCCAGAACTGGTGGCAGGACAGTGAGCCTCTGGTGGATTTTGACGAGATCGCGCTGACCATCTCCTCCACGGCGGCGGATGTGCGCGATAATTTCGAGTATCAGAAGGTCAACATGGTCCTGACGGACCCGAATTCATCGGCCTTCGCGGGCTTTCATAACGACTACGAGATCTGGGACGAAGAGACGACCATCATGCAGTACATCGGCTACAACATGAACTCGTCCGTCTTCTCCAACTACGGTCTGCGCGGCGCCATCACCTTTGCCATCGACCGCGAACAGCTGGTCGAGCAGACGCTGGGCGGCTTCGCCGCGGCGTCCACGCTGCCGTGCTCGCCGAAGTCCCGGTATTACGACGTCAAGCTTGCCAACAGCTTCGCTTACGACACGGGCTCGTATTATGACCAGCTCGCGAGCGCCTCGGTCGAGGACGCGACGGGCGACGGCATTCTGGACCTCTACGTCCCGTCAAAGGGCTATTCCGTGCCGGTCGAGGGGACGATGATCGTCTGCTCGTCGAGCTACATCCGCGTGCAGGCCGCGACGGAGGTCGCGCGGATGCTGAATGATCTCGGCTTCAACATCACGGTCAAGTCCATGGAGTACACCGAGTACAAAAACGCGCTGCTGCAGGGCAATTTTGACCTGTATTACGGCGAGGTCCGCCTGTCGCCGAACTTTGACCTTTCGCCGTTCTTCGGCGCCACAGGCACGCTCAACTACGGCAGTCTCTCCGACAGCACGATGATGAACCTGTGCAGCATGGCGCTGGTCAACAGCGGCAACACCTATAACCTCTACAAGCGCGTGTGCGAGCGCGGATACATCACGCCCATCCTCTTTAAGAGCTATGCGCTCTATACCACCCGCGGCGCGGTCACCGAGCCCACGCACTACATCGACTGGTTCCTCCCCTACACCCCGGCAGAGGGGAACTGAACGGCATGTTCCGTCATCCCCGCAGCCCCATCGCCGATGGGGCTGCTCTTGCGCTTGCAAACATTTGTTTTCTATGATATAGTAATATTCACGCGCTTTGCGCGCCAAAACCGAAAGGAGGCGGCCGGTATGAAATATATCCTGCCCTATCTGCGGCCGTACCGTCGGCAGACGGCTCTGGCAATGGTGCTGGTCGCCTTTGCGACCGTGTGTGATCTGCTGCTGCCGACGATCATGAACGACATTCTGAATCACGGCGTCCGGCAGTCGGACTTTGCGTATATCGTGCGCTGCTGCGTGTGGATGCTGGCCGTCGCGGCGGCGGGCCTGGCCGCGCTGCTGGCGGGGCGGAAGATCAGCTGCGACGTGGTCGCGGGCTTCAACGCTGATCTGCGCACGGACGTGTTTTCCCTCGTCAACAATATGACGTTTGAGGAGTTCAACGCCATCGGCGCGGCTGCGCTGCTGTCCCGGTCGACCTATGACATCGGCACGGTCTCGTGGGTCGCGTCGATGATCTCCGGCAGTCTCATCACGATCCCCGTGCTGTTTTTCGGCGGCGTCATCCTTGCGCTGCGCAAGGACGTGACGATGAGCCTGATCCTGCTGCTGTTCGTCCCGGCGATCTTCCTGATCGTCCGGCCCATCAGCAAGCGCATCGGGCCCCTGCACGAGACCTCCGACAAGTACATCGACATCCAGAACGACGTCATGCGCGAGCGGCTGCACGGCATCCGCGTCATCCGCGCATTCAATAAGGAAGCGAGCCTGCAGCAGAAGATCGCCGACGCCACCCACGTCATGGCCGAGAACATCATCAACGCCAACGTGCAGATGGGCCTTCTGAGCCCGGCAGCCGTGCTGCTGGTGAATCTTGCGGGCGTGGCGATCTTGTGGCTCGGCGGCTGGCGCATGGAGACGGGCAGTCACGCCATCTCCGGCGGCGATATCTTCGCCATCATCCAGTATCTCGCGCTCGTGGCCAACGGCGTGCTGATGGGCGGCTTTGCCATCGTCATGCTGCCGCACGCCAGAGTTGCGGCCGGCCGCATCGGCGAGATCTTCCAGGCCACAGGCATGCAGGAGACCGCCAAGGGCGCGGAGCACACCTTCGGCGGCGAGATCGCCTTCGACCATGTGACCTTCCGCTATGAGGGCGCGTCAGAGGCCGCCGTGCAGGACGTCAGCATGCACATCCTGCCGGGGCAGAAGATCGCCGTCATCGGCGGCACGGGCAGCGGCAAAAGTACGCTCGTGCAGCTGCTGCTGTCCTTCCGCCTGCCGACCGAGGGGCAGATCCTCTTCGACGGTGTACAGGCGTCCCGGATCGACCGCGGCGTCATCCGTAAAAACATCAGCTGCGTCCTGCAGAAGACCGCCGTCTATTCCGGCACCATCCGGCACAACATCGAGATGGGCCGCCCCGGCGCGGCAGAGGCGGAGATCCTCGAAGCCGCCGACATCGCGCAGCTCACGCCCTTCCTGAGCTCCCTGCCAGAGCGGCTGGAGCATCCGCTGCAGCAGTCCGGCAAGAATCTCTCCGGCGGGCAGAAGCAGCGGCTGTGCATCGCGCGCGCCATCTTAAAGGACGCGCCCATCTACGTCTTTGACGACAGCTTCTCCGCGCTCGACTTCCTGACGGAAGCGAACCTGCGCCGGAGCCTCAATGAGAAAATTCAGGGCAAGACCCAGATCGTCATCACCCAGCGCATCACCTCGGCCATGAACGCGGACCACATCTTCGTCATGGACCGCGGGCGGCTGGTCGACGACGGCGTGCACGCGGAGCTCTTGTCCCGCTGTAAGATCTATCAGGAGATCTACGCCTCGCAGACAGGAGGTGACGCGAAGTGAAGCAGGAACAGAAAACCCACGTTTCCGCCGACGCGCTCATCCAGCTGCTGAAGGGCGCGAAGTCCATCCGCTGGCAGCTTGCGCTCGGCGTGCTCATGAGCCTGGTGCTCGTCGTGTGCGCGCTCGTCATCCCGACGCAGATGGGCGCGCTGGTGCAGATCCTGATTGACTATTTCGACGCGCCGGAGACGGGCGCGTCCGTGCTGGCGCAGCTCGCGCCGGGGCTGCTGGCGCTGCTCGGCGTATATCTTCTGCGCGCCGCCGTCAGCTACGGCAAGATGCAGCTGCTCAATCGCGCTGTCAGCCGGTATTTTACCTGCAATCTGCGCATCCAGATCTCCGATAAGATCCAGCGCCTGCCTGTCAGCTTTGTCGATCACACGCCTGTCGGCGACATTCTCTCGCGCATGACGGAGGATGTGTCCCGCATCGGCGGCTCCCTGCATACCGTCCTCGACACCATTACGGGCGGCTTTTTGCAGATCCTGGCCATCGCGGTTGTGATGTTTCTGCAGAACTGGCAGCTTTCGCTGGCCGTGATCGCGTTCATGCCGGTCTCCATCTGGCTGTCGGCGAAGATCGCGGGCCGGTCGGAAACGTATTTCCACCAGATGTTTAAACAGTCCGGCGAGCTGTATTCCGTCGTGGAGGAGGCCTACACGAACTACGCGACGACAAAGGCCTACAATCTCGAAGAGCACTGCGCCGAACGCCATGCCAGGATCAACGACGCGCGCCGCGTGTCCGAGGCGAAGGCGACCTATCTGTCCGCTATCGTCCAGCCGGTCATCGCCGCGTCCAATTCTCTGGCCTATATTGCCATCAACCTGCTTGGCGGCTGGCTCATCGTGCGGCAGGGCGTGCCAGTGGGTGTCATTGTGACGCTCGTGCTGTTCGCACGGCAGTTTTCTGAGCCGCTCGAGCAGATCTCCAACGGTCTGAGCACCCTGCAGCAGGCTAAGGCCGCTGCCCAGCGCGTCGTCGACCTGCTGGAGCTGCCGGAGGAAGCGCCGATCGAGCAGGACCTGCCCGCCGGCGGCGACGGCAGTGTGGAGTTCCGCCATGTGGATTTCTCCTACGAGCCGGATACCGAGCTCATCCGGGATCTGAACCTGCACGTGGAAAAGGGCCAGCATGTCGCCATCGTCGGGCCCACCGGCGCGGGCAAGACCACAATCGTGAACCTGCTCATGCGCTTCTACGATGTCGATTCCGGCAGCATCCTGCTGAGCGGCCATGACGTCGCGGACTATTCCCGCGCCTCCACGCGCAGCCGCTTCGGCATGGTGCTGCAGGATACGTGGCTGTTTGGCGGCACGATCGCGGAAAACGTCGCCTTCGGCAAGCCGGACGCAACGCGGGAGGAGATCATCCGCGCCTGCGACGAGGCGTACTGCGATCATTTCATCCGCACGCTCCCGCAGGGCTACGACACCGTCATCGGCAGCGATACCTCGTCCATCTCCTCTGGCCAGAAGCAGCTGCTGACCATTGCGCGGGCGCTGCTCGCGCAGCGGGAACTGCTGATCCTCGACGAGGCGACGTCCAATGTCGACACGCGCACGGAGCTGCTCATCCAGAAGGCGATGGACCGCCTCATGCGCGGCCGGACCTGCTTCATCATCGCCCACCGCCTGTCCACGATCGTGGACGCGGACCTCATCCTCGTCCTCCGCGACGGCCGCATCGTCGAACAAGGCACCCACCCCGCCCTTCTGGCCCAAAAAGGCTTCTATTACGAGATCTATAAAAGCCAGTATGATATCGCGTGACAAAACGCAAAAAAGCCGTCCGGATATCCGGACGGCTTTTTTGTTTACTTCGCTTATTCTACCGTGACGCCTCGTTTGGCGAATTCTTCGACCATGAGGTCGAGGTCGGGTTTGATGTTGATGGGCTCGCCGGCGGACTTGATGGCGTTGGCCACGTCCTTCAGGCCGTTGCCGGTCACGACGGAGACGACCGTCGCGCCTTTTTCGATGAGGCCAAGCTCGCAGGCCTTCTTGACGGCAGCCGTGCCGGTGACGCCGGCGGGCTCGCCGAAGACGCCGCAGGTGCGGCCAAGCAGCTTCTGCGCGGCCAGGATCTCCTCGTCGGTGACGTTGATGGCAAGGCCGTTGGACTCGCGGATGGCCATGAGGGCCTTATCGGCGTTGCGCGGCACGCCGACGGAGATGGAGTCGGCGATGGTGTTCTCCTCCATCGGCTCCCAGGGCTTGTTCTCCTGGATGGCACGGTTGATGGGGTAGCAGCCGGTGGACTGGGCGGAGATGAGCCGCGGCAGCTTGTCGATGAAGCCGATGGCGTACAGGTCCTTCAGGCCCTTCCACACGCCCGCGATCGTGCAGCCGTCGCCGACGGAGATGGCCAGATAATCGGGCATTTCCCAGTTCAGCTGCTCGGCGATCTCGAGCGAGACGGTCTTCTTGCCCTCGGAGAGGTACGGGTTGATGGCCGCGTTGCGGTTGTACCAGCCCCACTTTTCGATGGCCTCGGCAGACATCTTGAAGGTCTCTTCGTAGTTGCCCTTGACAGAGATGACGTTCGCGCCGAAGATCATCAGCTGCGCGACCTTGCCCTTCGGGGCGCGCTCGGGGACGAAGATGTAGGTCTTGAAGCCCGCGGCAGCGGCGTTGCCGGCCAGGGAGGACGCGGCGTTGCCCGTGGACGAGCAGGCGATGATCTTCGCGCCCGCCTCATGCGCCTTGGCGACGGCCATGGCGGAGGCGCGGTCTTTCAGGGAAGCGGTGGGGTTGATGCCGTCGTCCTTGACCCACAGACGGCCAAGACCCAGCTGCTCGGCGAGTTTCGGCTCTTCGTACAGCGGGCTCCAGCCCACGCGCAGCGGCGTGTCGGGCGTGGTCTCCTCGACGGGCAGCAGCTCGCGGTAGCGCCACATGGTGGGGTTCACGCGGTTTTTGAGCGTCTCCTTGGTGAGATGTGCCTTGATGTAGTCGTAATCGTAAACGATATCCAGAATACCGCCGCAGGAGCAGTTGGTCAGGTTCGGCACCGCCTCATATTCCTTGCCGCAGCGCACGCAGCGCGCACATTTGACGTTTTTCAGCATAATTCTCTCCTATTTTCAAAAAGATGCGGGGATGGGGCGAACCCCACCCCCGCAGATGTTGGTTGGATGATATGGATCAAAGCGCCTTGAGCAGGCCGACTTCGTCGTTGAAGGCGTTGATGAGCTCGTCGAGCTCCTTGGCCTGGGCGTGGACGGCGTCCCAGGTGTTCTTGGTGTCGTACCACTGGGCGTTCAGGTCTTCGACGGTCATGCCCTGCTGCTCGACCCAGGTGTAATACTTCAGGTTGTGGACGCGCTTGCGCTCCGGATACGTCAGCTCCATCATGTTGTCGGTCTTGAGGTTCAGGATGTGCAGGTTGTGGTCCAGCTCGGCAGCCTGTGCGG
>CDYF01016177.1_pt1 | contig 11882 bp, 6 predicted proteins | sample 554801 | NCBI WGS metagenome assembly CDYF01 (sample SAMEA3182078, study PRJEB8094) | gut metagenome | biome: human; feature: gut; material: Stool; isolation source: human stools | place: Canada | collected 2012-11-20 | reverse complement strand
GACAAAAATACGTTTTCTTAGGGAAATTATTTGTTACTTTGCCAATAAATTTAATGAATAGCAATTATAAATCATTAAACATTTAACGTTAATCATTGATTATTATGCCAACATTTGTTCAAATACTCGACTTTATAGGTACGTTTGCTTTTGCCATCAGTGGCATTAGGCTGGCTTCGGCAAAGCGGTTCGACTGGTTCGGGGCGTATGTGGTAGGTTTTGTAACTGCCATTGGTGGCGGTACGATACGTGATGTATTGCTGGGTGTCACTCCAGGCTGGATGACGGATCCTATCTATTTGATTTGTACGGGACTGGCCTTACTGTGGGTGATTCTTTTTGGAAAACATCTGATTCATTTGCATAACACCTTCTTTATATTCGATAGCATTGGTTTGGCGCTGTTCACAGTAGTCGGTGTGGGAAAAAGCATTGCACTGGGATGTCCGTTCTGGGTAGCTATCATTATGGGTAGTATTACAGGTGCTGCAGGTGGTGTGATTCGTGATGTGTTTATCAATGAAATTCCACTGATTTTCCGAAAAGAGATTTATGCTATGGCGTGTGTAGTAGGCGGTACGGTTTACTGGATGTGCGATCTTATCGGGATACATTCATATGGATGTCAGGTGGCAGGCGGTATTTCAGTATTCGTCACACGTATTCTGGCTGTGAAGTATAATATCTGTCTGCCTATTCTCTCGGGAAGTGCGGCAGAAGTAGAAGATAAAGACAAGGATTAAAGATTTTGTTCCAAGAACAAACTGAATAATTGTAAAAGCGAATGGAAAAAGAAAAGGGTATCACCGGAAGAAGAGGTGATACCCTTTTTAATTAAAGGAGATTCTTGTTAGAACATTGCGTCTTTCGTGTTGAACAATTTTCTTTCATTCAGTTTCACTACTTTGCCGTATTTCTCCAGCTTCTTCACGTCGATATCTTTCGGGTTACCCATGATACCGATACAGTATGGTTTACCTTTGACATTTTCTTCGTAGAACTTTACGATATCATCGAAAGTCAGGGCATCAACCTTAGGCAGATTCTCTTTGGTAGGATCATCGTTATAGCCTACACGTTGCAATGATCTCATATACTCGGCTTTGTTACGGAAAGAAGGATGTGTAGTCAGCATCTCCTGGCGCATGTAGCTCTTGATGTTGTCTATACGGTCAGCATTCTTTGGCATGTCTGTAATCAACCCCATGAATACATCCAATGCATCGTTGGCTTTATCATTCTGTGTACCGATGTTACCGAACAGATAAGTCGGGTTGCCAGGCAATGAAGGTGTACCGATATATGCTCCGGCTGAATAAGCCATAGAACGTTTTCCACGGATTTCATCCAATACCAATCCATTGAAACCACCAGAGAAGTATTGATTGAATGCATCGCGAATCACGTCATCTTTCTTGTCGAATTTCTCCATTGGCATGAAGAAGTAGATTTGAGCCTGTTCAGCATCAGAGTTCGGCAGGAAGTAAACAGTGTTCTCCGTTACGGTAGCCATAGGTTTGTCCTGCGGTGAAGTGGTCGGTTTTTCGTTGGCAACCAGTGGCAGGTTTTTGCTGAGAACTTCATAAGCATTGTCGAAAGGCATTGTTCCGCAATAGAAGATTTCTGCTTCATAGTTGGCTGCGCGGTTGATGTCACCTGTCAACTCGGAAATCTGTAATTCATAAACTTCCTTGTCTGTCAGTTCGTCGATGTAGGATGATTTATCCTGGTAAATCATATACTGCATAAGTGCGCTGGACAAAGCGTTTACGTTTTCCTTGCGTTGCTGACGGCTACCCAACATGGAACCTTTGATACGGCTCAGCTGCTTTTCGTCCAGTTTCGGCATCAGAATCTGACGGGCGAGGAGCTGGCAAGCTTGCGGCAAAGTTTCTTCATAACCTTCCATGGTGATGTAGAGATAGTTGCTGTTAGCACTTACTTCACAAGTAGCATTCAGTTTACCAAGCTCTTCTTTCAATTGTTGCGGCTCGTAAGCACCCATGATACCTGCATTATTCATCAGGTCTGCTGCAATACCCAGTTTGCGGAATTCGCGCTCACCAACACCGTAACGCAGTGTTAAGCTGAATACATTATTTTCCGGATTCTGTGTATAGTACATCTTAGAGCGGTCGTTCAATTGTTTGCTTTGTACGTCAGCGAAGTTGATGAACTTCTCATCTACTTGTCCGATTGGCATGTTCTTGAATTGCGTAGCATACAGTGATTGTTTTCCTACAGGAGGTTCGATAGGTTTATATCCCGGTTTCTTAATTTTGGTACTCTTATCGAGTTTTCCTTTTTCGATGTAAATGGCAAGATAATCATTTGTCAGGTATTGCTTGGCAACACGTTTGATATCTTCTGTTGTGATAGCCATTACTTCATCTTTGTAGTTGAGAACTTGTCCCAGGTCTTCTTCACTGATGAAAGCATCCATCAACATATGTGCTTTGTAAGTGTTAGACTCCATTCTGCGGTCGAAATCACGACACATATTGTTCTTAATAGAATTGATTTGCCATTCTTCAAATTCACCGTTAGCTACTTTCTCAATAGCTTTCAGAGCTTTCTTTTCAGCACTCTTATTTGATTCGAAGCGACGTTGGTTTTCGTCGTACAAAGGGATGCAACGCACGATATTACGGCCTTGTTCGCGACGACTGTCTGAATAAGCAAAGCCTTGTGTCAATTCACCGTCAATGGTCAGCTTGTCCAGTGTACCGGTGTTGCTGTTATTGCTCAACAGAGACATAGCTATATCCAAAGGCTTTTCATCGGGATGTCCGGAAGGTACACCTTTATATACGAGGCATACATTGGGATAATAACCGATCTTTGCATTATATTGCTTACGGCCTTTGATTTCAAGGTCGGGATAAGTTTTACGTTCGGGAGTCGGTTTAGCTTGCAGGCGTCCGAAAGTAGCGTTGATACGTCCGCTGATTTGTTTAGCATCTACGTTACCAACGAGGATGAGCACCATGTTTTCCGGAGTGTACCAATCGTTATAATAGTCGATCAACTTACTCAAACGTGGGTTTTTCAGGTGTTCCGGCAATCCGATAATAGGGCGTGCGTAGGGATGTCCTTCGTATGCCTTGCTTGAGATAAACTCTTGCTGTACGCTGCTTGGATTGTCTTGGTACATGTTATATTCCTCATATACACTTTCCAGCTCGGTCTGGAAAGTACGGAATACTGGATTAATCATACGTTGTGAGTAGATTTCCAACCATTTATTGATTTGGTAAGGAGGGAATGAGTTGTGATAATAAGTCACATCGAAACTTGTTCCGGCATTCAATCCCTTTCCACCCATACTTTCTATCAGATTCATGAATTCGGTAGATACACTTACTTTAGCGGCTTCTACTGTCAGTTCATTGATTTCTTTAGCGAGGGCTTCTTTCTTCACGGGATCGGCTTCATCCGCCATTTCATCGTATTTGGCAATGATTTTATCGTAAAGAGGCTTTTCGGTAGCCCAGTCCAGTGCTCCGATCTTGTCGGTACCCTTAAACATTACGTGCTCCAGGTAGTGTGCCAGTCCGGTATATTCTGCCGGATCGTTCACTGAGCCTGTTCGGCAGGCCACAATACCATATACATCCGATTTGGTGTTGTCTTCCCATATATATACGGAAAGGCCATTCTTTAGCTTGAATGCTTTCAGCCCTTGACCGTATGACGGCAGAGCGATAGCCATGATAGCCAGAAGAATAATGGAATTAATAATTCGTCTCATAAAATAAAGTGTTTTTAAATAAAGTGTTTTTGCTATATGTAGGCAAAACTATAAAAAAATCACAAACACTTTACGAAATCTTCGGAAAAAGATACGCTTTTTTTTAAAAAGACCGCCAGAAAACTCTCAAAATGGGGGTGAAAACTGTCATTTGATAGTTTTTGCCCTAAATAAAAACAAAACTCGACCCCTCGGAAACTTGAAACTTCCCTATACTTGCAATCGTGAATTTAAAATAATTATTAACTATTTAAAAGAGCAAAGTATGAATACCTACAGTTTTAGGAAGGATTTGATTAGTGTGCAAGAAGAACTGCTTCGCTTTGCATATAAGTTGACAGCCGATAAAGAGGAGGCGAATGATTTATTGCAGGAAACCTCACTCAAAGCGTTGGATAACGAAGACAAGTACATGCCCGATACAAATTTCAAAGGGTGGATGTACACCATTATGCGGAATATCTTTATTAATAATTACCGCAGAATTGTTCGCGAACAAACTTTCGTGGATCAGACAGATAACCTTTATCATTTAAACCTGCCGCAAAACTCCGGTTTTGCAAGCGCTGAAGGAACTTATGATTTGAAAGAGATGCACCGCATTGTCAATTCATTACCTCGTGATTATAAAGTCCCCTTCTCCATGCACGTTTCCGGTTTCAAGTATCGTGAAATAGCCGATCGGCTCGGATTGCCTTTAGGAACTGTCAAAAGCCGCATATTCTTTACCCGCCAGCGGCTACAACAAGAATTGAAAGACTTTGTTTAAAAGCTACAAGCTATGAGGAGTTACGAGCTACAAGAAGTTACGAGCTATAAACTCTGAGTGACAAATTACGAGCTACGAGTGCCTTGCGGTATAATGGCCGGGTGAACAATCATTTACCCGCCAACATAGCGCAGCCACTCGTAGCTCGTAGCTTGTAGCTTGTAGCTCGTAATTTTGATGACAATATGATATAAAACATAACTTTTATAGCAAATATTTAAGGTGTATTTTTGACTATATGTCAGAATAAACCCTTATATTTGTACTTATTAAGTTAACTTACTAATCCATATATGTTAAACCGCTAACTACCGACTGCGATGAAAAAAGAAATTAAATTCAGTCTTGTTTACCGTGACATGTGGCAATCTTCCGGTAAATATCAACCTCGTGTAGACCAATTGGTACGTATCGCCCCCTTGATTATCGAAATGGGGTGTTTTGCCCGTGTGGAAACTAACGGAGGGGCTTTTGAGCAAGTGAATCTGTTGTATGGCGAAAACCCCAACAAGGCCGTACGTGCTTTTACTAAACCTTTCAATGAAGCAGGTATACAGACACATATGCTGGATCGTGGTCTGAATGCTCTGCGTATGTATCCGGTACCTGCCGATGTTCGTCGTTTGATGTATTATGTGAAGCATGCACAGGGAGTGGATATCACTCGTATTTTCTGTGGATTGAATGAAACACGCAATATCATTCCTTCTATAAAATATGCATTGGAAGCAGGTATGATACCGCAAGCTACGCTGTGTATCACGCATTCGCCTGTACATACAGTGGAGTATTACGCTCATGTTGCTGATCAGCTGATCGAAGCCGGAGCACCCGAAATCTGTCTGAAAGACATGGCAGGTATCGGTCGTCCGGGTATGCTGGGGCGATTGACGAAAACAATTAAAGAGAGGCATCCGGAAGTGATCATTCAATATCATGGTCATAGTGGGCCGGGCCTGTCGATGGCATCTATTCTTGAAGTCTGTGAGAATGGAGCTGATATCATTGATGTGGCTATGGAACCGATGTCCTGGGGTAAAGTACATCCGGATGTAATTTCGGTGCAGGCTATGTTGAAAGATCTGGGTTTCCAGGTACCGGATATCAATATGAAAGCCTATATGAAAGCGCGTGCCATGACGCAGGAATTTATAGATGATTTCCTGGGGTATTTCATGGATCCTACGAATAAACATATGTCTTCTCTGTTGTTGAAATGTGGACTTCCCGGTGGTATGATGGGGTCTATGATGGCGGATCTAAAGGGGGTACATTCAGGAATAAATATGATACTGAGAGGGAAAAACGAACCTGAACTTAGTATCGATGATTTGCTGGTGATGCTTTTCGACGAAGTGGAATATGTATGGCCTAAATTAGGTTATCCACCACTGGTGACACCCTTCAGCCAGTATGTGAAGAATGTTGCGTTGATGAACGTTATGCAACTGGTGAAAGGCGAGGAGCGCTGGACGATGATAGATAATCATACCTGGGATATGATTTTGGGTAAGAGCGGACGCCTGCCAGGTGAACTGGATCCTGAGATTGTAGAACTCGCAAAGTCTAAAGGTTATGAGTTTGTAGATACAGATCCGCAGTTGAATTATCCGGATGCACTGGATGAGTTCCGGAAGGAAATGGATGATAACAACTGGGAATATGGTGACGATGATGAAGAACTCTTTGAGTTAGCCATGCACGACCGTCAGTATCGTGACTATAAGTCAGGTACTGCTAAGAAGCGTTTTGAGGATGAGTTACAACGCGCTAAGGATGCTGCCATGGTGAAAAATGGATATTCAGAAGAAGAAATAAAAAAACTGAAACGTGCTAAGGCTGACCCGATAATTGCTCCGGATAAAGGACAGGTACTGTGGGAGGTATCAGTTGAAGGTCCTTCTGTTGCTCCGTTCATCGGGCGTAAATACCAGCATGATGAAGTGTTCTGCTATCTTTCCACCCCGTGGGGAGAATACGAAAAAATACCGACCGGATTTACCGGACGTGTCGTAGAGATATGTGCCAAGCAAGGTGATACCGTGAATAAAGGCGATGTGATTGCTTATATTCAGAGGAGTGATATTTTTGCATAGTTAAATTAATGATTAACGGTTAGTGATACACTGACCGTTAATCATTAATTCTCCCTTATCCACTTTTTTATTGTCTCCTTTAGCACCTCCTGTGTGAAAGGTTTAGTCAGGAAATCGTTGCACCCCACTTCAAGTGCTGCTTTACGGTCATGATCATAGGCAAAAGCAGTCAGGGCAATGATGGGGATATCGGGTGATAGTTCACGGATGATTCTTGTTGCATCCAGTCCGCCGAGGTTCGGCATTTTCATATCCATCAGGATGATATCCGGATTTAATTCCACAAACATATTGACGGCTTCCATACCATCTTTGGCACGTTCCAGGTGATATTCTTTTCCTAAGATGGCTTTGATCAGGATATAATTACTGTCGGTATCTTCGGCTATCAGGATCGTTTTCATTCGAGAACTTTCAGGTGTAGCTTGATTCTTTTCAGTTGTTGCTTTTTGTTCATTGGTTGTCGACCCACTCTCTTCAAGTACAGTTTCAGGCATTTCTTTTTCTTCCTCGTTGGCAATCTTTGCAGGCAGGTTAAAGGTGAAAGTTGTACCTTTCTCCAGTTCGGAAGTTACAGAGATTGTTCCGCCCAGACGTTCAATGATGGTCTTGCAAATTGCTAACCCTAATCCTGTACCTTGTGCAAAATTGTTTGCTTTCACAAACCGTTCGAAAACTTTTCCTATCTTTTCGGGAGCAATGCCTGTTCCTGTATCAGTTACATGGAAAATGATATTTTCCCCTTCTTGGTGGTATCCATAACTGATACTTCCATGAGTTGTGAACTTGAATGCATTTCCTATCAGGTTTGATATAACCTGGAAAATACGATTCTTGTCCGAATCGATGCGAATATCTTCATCCGAAGGTTCAAATATTAACTCAACATCGGAAGGACAACGGAATACATGGGCATCATGAATCTCTTTACAAAGCGGATATAGGCGGACGGGAGCAATGCTGAATTCAACAATACCGGCTTCTATCTTTGATAAATCCAGTATTTCGTTGATGAGTTGCAGCAGGCGTTCGTTGTTAGCTTCCACTATGTTGTAATATTCTTTGCGTTCCTCTGTATTTTCACTTTCGGCGATGATGCGTGAGAAACCTATAATGGCATTGAGTGGCGTACGTATTTCATGGCTCATATTGGCAAGGAAAGCCGATTTGAGCTGATCGGAAGTTTCCGCTTTTTCTTTGGCAACCATTAATTCACGTTTCATCAGTTCCATGTCGGTGATGTCCCATTCTATATTCAATAAGATGGGAGAGAAGTCGTTACTTTCTATTTTCATCTTCCGTTTGTCAAGGAAAAGAGATTGTCCGTTACCATCACGTTCTTCCGTAATCCAGTGCATTTCTTGTCCTGTAGCAGCTATCTCAATGTCTTGGCGACGTTTTTCTTGTGCTATTTCCAGAGGATAGAAGTCGAAATCGTCTTTTCCCAGAGCTTCCTGCATAGTGATTTCACGGTTATATGATTCACGGTTGCGGTATAAGTACTTAAAATTGTTTTTTATATCTTTCACGACGATACCTGCGGGCAAATACTCTATGGTTTTGTCTAATATCTGGCTGAAGCGTTTGATTTGCTGTTCGTGTTTGATGCGTTGGGAAATATCCCGGCCGAATGCCCAGATAGTTCCTTCACCTTCATCACTGATGATACAATAGGCATTACTTTCGTATGCCAGTATTTCGGGGTAGAGTGGCAGAGGGTTATACATAGTGACACACAGTTTCTTTTCTCCATTCTTGATGGAAACAGCCAGTTTTTTCCATTCTTCTTCATTCCGGACATATGAGTCGATTTCATAAATTTTTAGTTGGGTGATGTCATCTGTATTGTTCAGGTTGTGGTGCAGCTTGAACTGGCGGTTGGCAAATATCAACGTACCATCTTCATGGGCTGCAAAGATGTCTTCTGTGGAATTGTTGATGGCATGTGTCAGCAGATTGATGTCATTGCGTCTCTGCTGGATGTCGGTGATATTTTGTATATATCCTTCCAGGGTAACATTGCCGTCCTTGTATCGTTCGCGGGTGAATGCTTTCAGGCGGATATAAAAGACTTTTTTGTCTAAGGAAATACGATAGTCTATGCTTTCTTCCATATTCCCTTTGAGATTTTGGACGAGCCAGTTGCTGAAACTGTCTCTATCTTCAGGAAGAATAAAATTCAGGTAGTCGGATAGGAGAATACTTTGTTCTGCTTCCGTACACATGATACCTGTCTGACCTGAATAGCTGAATTCCTTGGCGTTGGCATTATATATCCACCTGCCAATGAGCGCGGCCTTTTGTATTTCAAACAGTTCCCGATTTTTTCTTTCCAGTTCCAGTTTGCGTTGGCTGCGTTCCGTAATGTCACGATATTGACATAATATTAGGTCGCCATAGGGCTGCATGATACATTTGAAGAAATAATTTCTACCCCGCAATGTGAGTTCATAATTGCGGATTGATTTTGTTTTCTGGAGTAAGACTTTCTTGAATTCCGGATAAAACTCACGGTAGGTATTGGAGGGTAACAGGGATAGTAAATTCTTTCCAAGTAGCCTTTTTTCTTTTATGAACCATAAATCTACATTATGGATAGCTATATCTACACATACACCGTCTTTGTCCATGAGTATTAGTGTGTCTGATACCATGTTCAATAGTTTTTCGGAGTTGTTTGTGTCTTTCAGGATGCTTTTCATGTCTTCTTGTGTATTTAGATTTATAATTGGGCAGGTATCTTATTTTCCCGCCCTTCGTGATTTTTCCCAAGCTCCACTGCTATTGCCTTTACGTTTACTTAGGTAGCGGAATCCCCTTATTACATTGACGTTCATAAAAAGGAAGTAATAAGGTATGAAGAGAATTTTGTTTTTAATATGTCTTCTTGAAAGGATATATCCCCAGATACCCATCAGGTAAAATAGAACCTGTAATCCCAGAATGATAGCGTAGAATAGAGGACAGTTACCAGTAAAGAGTAATATAACATTGAGGGGCAGCAACAGGAACAGGAGGATAGGGGTGATAGACCATCGCAGAACACGATGGGATACATATTGGAAATTAAGCCAGCCATAGCGGAACGGGTTCAGTAACGGACGTAATCGCCAGATAGACTGTAGTCCTCCGGCTGCGATGCGTACTTTACGTTTTTCTTCTTCCTGCATATCGGCAGAACCACTTTCGGTGGCGTAAGCTGTAGCACAGTAAGCGATGGTATAACCGTGCATGGCTATGCGGAGGGAGAGGATGAAATCATCGAGTAGGGTATCCGTTCTCATGTCTTCGAATAATTCGCGGCGTACAGCGAACAATTCTCCGGCGGCTCCTACAGCTGAGTAAAGACGTGAATCGAGTGCTTTCAAAGTCGACTCATATTTCCAATAGATGCCTTCTCCACCTGATGCTGCATTATCTTTGCTTTGTACGGCAATACGTTTTTCTCCGGCAACACACCCTACTTTAGGATTGGCAAAAGCATGAACGATTTCACGCAGAGCTTCACGGTTCAAGTGGGTATTGGCATCAGTGAATATGACGAGTGGCGTTTTTACAAACTTCATTCCCCGGTTGAGGGCAGCGGTTTTTCCCTGCCGTTGGGGCTGATGGAGTACGGTGGCTTGAGGCCAGCGTGAAAGGCGTTCATTAGTGTGGTCGTTACTGCCATCGGTTACCCAGAATATTTGCAGTTTCTCTGTAGGGTAGTCTAAGTCCAGGCAGTTTTGCATTTTTTCGTCTACAACGTCTTCTTCGTTGTAAGCTGCAATAAAGAGTGTGAGTTCAGGCAACTCTTCATCAGGAGGTATGGGGTAGTGGATCGGCTTACGGAAAGTTTCCTTTATCTTAACCAGAATATATAATACAATTCCATATCCTATATAAGTGTAGAATACGATAAAAAGGCTTATCCAGAATACTATCTCGAGGGTTCTCATTATAAAGTTGTTTAAGGTAAACAAGTAATCATGCTCAAAAGTATGGATAATCTTTTACTGATGCAAGAAAAGGGGGAAGATTTATCAAAACGCTTCTGTCATATTGAAATAAAACAGTGTTTGGTTGTTGACTGTATTTTTACCCAAATCAAGACGGACATTCATACGGGGCTGTACTTCAATACGTAGTCCGACACCGTAGTTGGGAAGTACACCTTCTATCTTGCCGGGAGTGGGCCCCATGAATCCGCAACCTGTCCAAGCTACGAAACCTACATGGTTTAGCATACGCTTCAGCCAGGTACTCTTATCAGTGTTTATCATCTGGCGATACTCCGCCATAACCACATGGGAAGATTTGTCACGATATTGTCCCATATAATAACCACGCAGGTCAAAAGGAGTTCCAGTAAGCATGTATTGTGTCAAAGGTACATCTCCAAACACGTTTTTAGTTTGTGCTGTCCAGGCAATGACCTTACGTTTCCCGACAGTCTTATATTGACGATAGTCTATCTCCAAGCGATAAAAGTTTTTATCGCTCCCGAGAAATTTGGTATACATCATTCCACGGAAATCGAGGTACATGCCCGAGTAGGCATTGGAGGGAATGTCACGGCTGTCATAAGTCAGCAGAAAACCAAGTCCGGAATTGAAATTTTTGTAACCTTTCTCTGTACCTCCGGCTGCCTTGTAGGATGGCTCGTCTACCAGATGTTTGGCGGGTTCTGTTATATCGTCATAGTTGATGTCTATCTGTGGTCCAGCAAATATGTTGCTGTTGCCTAAGCGGAAAAGGAACCAGGGATTGAACTGGATACCACTGTAGCGGTATTGGCTGGTGCTGTCGCTACGAACATAATTCTTGTTTGTACTGTAGCCCAGACCGTAGAAATTATCTTCCGTGTTTTTATAAGCAAATTTTCCGAAGATGCGGAAACGGTCACCTTTAAAAAAGAGTTGAGGCTTGGAAAAAAGGTTGATGCCACCATTGAACAAGAAAGCGATGGCTACGGGAACTACAGAACGCAACTGTGTAGTGTCACTGGGATTCATGCGGAAAGTCATCAGAGCGCTACCACCAAGTACTGCACCAAAATCGGGAGTATAACTCGGACCACCCAAAATATTATAATGCAAGTTTCGTTTTGCTACCTTTTGTTTACGCAATTCACGCTTAGTCAATGCAGGAGTCGTATCGTTGCCAGTAATCATCAAATTCATTCCTTCCTGAGCGGAAAGTGCTGTTACTGAAAGTAGTAATGTAATAATACCTGTTATATATCTTTTCATATCATACGAATGAGGGTGCAAAGAAAACTAATAAA
>CDYF01006406.1_pt1 | contig 12505 bp, 16 predicted proteins | sample 554801 | NCBI WGS metagenome assembly CDYF01 (sample SAMEA3182078, study PRJEB8094) | gut metagenome | biome: human; feature: gut; material: Stool; isolation source: human stools | place: Canada | collected 2012-11-20 | reverse complement strand
TATGCATCAGCTGCGTTGTTGTTCTGAAAACTCATAAAAATTCTCCTTTTCAAATTTAACTGTCTGCCGTTATGCGGCAAGTTTTGTGACCTGTGTCTGATTGATCTTTTGCAGCAGCATCGGCGACATCGTCATCACGCTATAGCCAATCTCCTCCAGCTTCGTTGCACGGTCATAGCTTTCAACATCCTGACTGAACCGCGTGACAGCGTTTGCGAGGCCATAGAGCGTAAAGTCTCCGTCTTCAATCAGATGTTGCAAAACACCCTTGCCTTCTTCCTCTAAGATACCGAAGCTGGAACCGGCGAGCTTGACAAGACCGGGCAAGTCCTGCGTGTTGAGCTGCGCCTGTTTGCTTTCCCGCATCCGCTCCAGAACCGTCGAGAATCTGGCTTCGTCAACGGCAGCGCGCACAGTGTCCTGAATCTTCAGGACAAACGCGCGATCTTCTGCATCCAACGTCTGCTGGGAATAGAGGGCGAAGTTTACATCCGTGGTGTTCACGCGGCCGATGTGCGCCCGGCGGGTGCCGGCTTCATTTACGACCATGCCGTTGGAGCATACCAGCCGGTAAATAAGTGGCTGAATGTTGACGGCACCAAGTCCTGTCTCGCTGTTGGAGATCATAATGCCGGCCTGCACAATATCACCGGGAACTACCTCTGCCTGCAAGCGCGGATTGACAACTTTTAGATACATCCGGTCGTCAGTGATCTCGCAGCTTTCAAAGCGTGCGCCCTCCATTTCGCCAATGATGGGAAGAACAACGCGGGCGATGTCCAGATTGTCGATGCGGCGATAGCGGTTGCTGAGAAACGCTCTGGCCTTGCCGTCCATCGTGCGCAGCAGCTTCTGTTCCGGCTCTTTTTGGAACCAGCGGTTGACGTTGTAGCTTAGAAGCGCGGGATCGCGTTGGAGCATCCGGTCATAATACTTGCTGGGAATGTCCAGATAGGTGCCGATCTGCTGATGCGCGGTCTGCTGAATCTCCAGCGGCTCGATCTGGTCGATGCCCTCACGGTCGAGCACACGGATCACAGGGCTGTCGCCCCAGGTATCCATGTGCAGACGGTCGGTCGCGACCAGATAATCTGCCTTTGCTTCCTGCTGGCGCAGGATCTCGCGGCTCACATCCTGAATACTGCGTCCGCTTTTCATTCGAATTTTCGCTCCTTTCTCAAAAAATTACCATGATACGGCGATCTCGTTATCCTGAACACGTGCACTCAAGCCTTCGCTTTCCAACACCTGTCCCAGACGCGGCCAATAGACTTTCGGCGGGAAGGCGGTGAGGTGTTCCTGCGGAATATCCTTTGTGTCGTCATCCTCATGGACGCACACGCTGCCGTCCTCTTTCAGTGTCAGGCTGCTATGGCCGCGGGAATCCAGATCTGCAATCACACGTTCCAACACTTCACGTCCTTCTACGTCATACCAGACCTGCGGATCGACCGGCTGCTGGTTTGGCGGTGTCGGTGCGTCCATACGCGGCTGCACCGGCACGACCTTCAGAAGATTACAAGAGAGATTGCCGTTGCGGTCGATCTGAACATCTGCGTAGTCGTATTCTTCAATGCCATACACGCGGATTCGCCCGGTGCCGCCCTGCATAACGAGCGCAGTTGGGTTCCCGGTTGTCCACTCCCAGCGGGCGCTCGGATAGACCGACTTGAGATACGCGGAGATCCGATGGTTGACGTGCCGCAGCAGAAGCTGCATGGCGTCGGCATTGGCCTGTGCTGTGCTGTAGAGCGATGCTTCCCGCTGCCGTCTGGCGTCGTGCTCTTTCTTCCGGTATCCACGGATGGAATCCCACGCGGGCTGAAGCTGGAACATGACCACCCACAGACCCCACGCCGCAAAGGTCAGGAGCAGAAGCGGGACGAGCCATGCGCCGCGCACCAGCGCCAGGATCGCAATGACCACACCGATCAGGACGGAGACACTTCCCCATAGAGGACTGGATCGTTTCATAAAATTAAGCCACCTTTCAAAATTCTTTCTGGATGGGCAGCACCGCACAATTGCGGCTTCGGCCTTCGACGGATCTTTTGACCCAATTCTTCCGTTTGGGAAACTTGAAATACATACAGTATTCCTGCGTTTCCAAACGTCGACTTGTGCCAAAATCTCTCGTCGAATGCTCTTGCCGAATTGTGCGGAGCTGCCCCAAAATAAAAAAAGAGGAACCGCACCGACGAATCATTTCTGAATCATCTGGTGCGGTTCCTCTTCCGCTGCGCCGGTATTATTCCGGCAGTTCTTCCCGGTCGCCGTCGATCTGTTCGGCGGTGACTGGAAAAACCTCTGTTTCATTCTGTACTGGACGGACTGTTTCCCGCTTTTGCGGAACAGGCGCCCAATCGTCCAATCTGAGCTTCAAGCGTTTATCCTTTGTGATGCCGTCTTTTTTTGTGAACTCTTCCAACTCCAACGTGCCGCTCAAAAAGATAAAATCGCCGTTACTCAATGTACACTTTGCAAGCCGCCGCGCCATGTAGCCCCATGCCCACACGTCAACAAACTGTGTGTGCCGCTGCAAACCGAATCCGACGTACTCGGCTACGGAAAAGCGGACATAGGGTTCACCCTTGGCGCTGTGCTGCAATTCCGGGCCTTGCGTGATCAGCCCGATGAGACTCGCTTTTGCCATAACACTCCTTTCTGCCACCGGCATGAATATCTATATAAAAAATGCCGGCAGCGACATCTACCCCTTGCGGGCAAATACCATGCTACCAGCACTCAAATACAAACCTGACCAACGTGTGCAATGTGAGAAGCCCCACGCACAGACCATACGGTCTGCGTTCCGATGAACTGCACAAATATCAATTACATGAATATAGTAGCACAATATATTGGGATTGTCAATTATGTTAAAACTATATATAGATTTCGCGATGGACAAAGAATACTCTCTACTTATAAAATAGGGCGGCAATACGATTTTTCTGCAAAATGCAGAAAAAAGCGGCCGCAGATCTGCGGCCGTTTCGGTTATGCAACTGTAATCATTGGCTTTACGGTATCCAGCGGAAGCCCGGCTTTCTGGGCCTGCTCACGTTCAAACGTAAATCTTGTGATTTCCTCGATGAACTGCCGCTCTTTGGAGGTGGCTTTGCTCCAGCTGATGCCAACCTTGCGGCACATCTGCATATGGATTTCATAAAACCGTTCGCGTGAACCACTGAACTGATCCATGTACCATTTCATTTCGGCGTTTCTATCCATAGTATCACTCCTTCAACGGCCTGATTCATAGATCAGAATTCCTTTATGGAACACTTCGTTTTCTACAGTAAACTGATCCTTGCGCTCGTCAAAGCCGCTTTTTGTGCCAACCAGAATATCCATGGGGCGCTGCTTCACGTCACGGATTGCTTTATATGCAGAAGCGGCTATGGCGTGAAGATCTTTCTCGCCGTCGTCTACAATAATATAAAAGTCAAGGTCGCTATCGGCATGGGCTGTGCCGTTTGCAAAAGAGCCGAACAGATAAACACAAGTGGGATTGACTTGTTCAATGAGCCTTTGCTTTATGATTTCAATTTCATCCATTGGCATTGCAAGAATCCTCTTCTTATTGTCATAGCAATGGGCAGCGTACAACACTACAATGCGGTCTGCTTCGGTGAGAATTATTCAGAGAACAGGCCGGTATCCTCATTGATTTGCTGGATGAATTCTTCGGGAGTGCAGACTGCTATTTGTGCTTTGGCGTAGTCTTTTGTATTTCGCGTCACGATGCAGTCAACGCCGGAGTGCACTGCCGTCTCGACCATCACGGCATCCTCAAAATCGGAAATCTCCGCTGAGATCGCCTTGCGGATGTCCAGCGCCGTGGTGTCCAGCAGTCCGAACAACGCGCAGAGCTTTGTCAGAACGTCGCGGGTCGCTTTGTCGCTGTGCGTCTGCCGGTGCGTCAAATAGTAAATGTCCGTGATGGCTTTCGCCGTCAGGAAGCCTTCAAACTGCCGGTTGGCGCAGAGCAGGAAAATTGACTGTGCATCCTTGCAGAACGGTTCACGGCTTTGCAGCGCGTCCACGATGACGCAGGTATCAATGACAGCTCTCATATTCGGTTCAGCCTTTCTTCCTTCGCTTCCTCCAACGTCACATCAGCCGGAAGAATCCCGAACAGGGACTTGGCGATGTCCACTCTGTCCTGATGGGGATTGGAGAGCTTGGCGACAACTTTGCCGTTTTTCGTGATGAAAATATCCTCCGTTGCTGCAAGCAGAAGATACTTTCCGAGATTGCTTTTCAGCTCCGTCGCAGTAATCGACATGATCTGATTCCTCCCTTCGTGATTTGGTTCACTTATATTATATCCGAATCGAACGAAATGTGCAATAGAATCGAACGAAATTATCGAGCAGAATCTGGAGCATTTTCAGTTGCGACCTCGACTAAATCGGGAATCGTTGCTTCAATTTTCTCCACGGCCAACGCACAGGGGAACGGCAGATATGCGTTCTTAACTTCATTGACAACTGTACTGACCAGCAAATAGACCCGATACGCTTGCCCAACAGATGGGTGCTTATTCTTTTCTATGCAGAAGGCAAGCTGCTCACCGTCTGCCTTTTGCAGAATGACCCTGCGCTGCCGCTGAAACGGAATGCCGGAAACCGAAAGACAAATGCCTTCCTCCGCGCAATATCGTTCGTTCACGAGCAGCACATAAAGCTCCGCACAGCGAACGCCGCAAAAAAGCAAGAGCAATGCGCTGAGAATCAGAAACGTCCGGTCGCCGGAGAACGCAGAAACGATGGTTGCGGCCAGGAACGGCAGACAGAGCAGCAGCGACAGCAGCCACTTCTGCAGCAGCGGCGCGGGCCACGCGAGGATCTTTTTCATATTCAGCACCGCTCAAAGACGATCTGCTTGTGCAGATAAAGGTTTGCGATTGCCGCCGAGATAGGGCGCGCCTGCCGGGACGCGGCCATCAGGATTGGCAGATTCTCGCTGGTGGTCAGTTCGTCATCATACAGGCAATCCATGAGCTGTGCGTTGGAACGCAGCGTCCGCACGCCACGCTCCGCGCATTTGATCAACTCCGCACTGCTGAGAAGCGCCTGATTCGCCAGCCGCACGATCTGCCGTTCCTCTGCGCTGGGTTTCGGGCGTGAGAACAGGCGAATTGCTTTAGAGAACGGTGCACCGTCCCAAAGCCAGAGCTTCAGGAACGCGCCAATCCGCAGAAACGGATTTGCAGATACCGGTGCGATATACAGGCAGGAAAGAAGATCATAGAGGGCTTCATACTCGCTGTTGCCGCGTCCCTCCGCGACCAGCCCGCGGGTGACAAGCCGGTCAATGCAGTCGTCCAGCGTCCGGCGGGACGTAAACGACAGCCCGCGCGTCAGCTTCAGATAGGCTTCCGCGATCTGGCTGCGTGACAGGATCCGCCATGCAAGACTGCTCCAGACGGTCATTTCCTGTACGTCGAGCATATATTCCTTCCGACCCACGATGACAACGGGATATTTCTTGCCAGCCAGTGTGCGATGGCATTTGAAATGCCCGACGGCTGCGTATTTCGTGTATTCCATAACAGTACCTCCAATGTGCTTTTGTTTTTCTTTTACGGGCGCCAGCTTACAATTTCAACAGGCGATGTCGAAAGCGTCCAGAAAATCCGGGTCGCTGCGGAGCTTCTTTGCCGCGCGGGAGATCCATGCGCCGACATTGTTGGAGCTGGTGTGATAGAGCGCTGCAATATCCTTGCAGTCAAAGCCCTTCGTTTTGAGGACGAGCGCGTCAACGCCGAGCTTTGCAACACCGCGATAATGCATCTTGCAGGAGGTAAGCACTGCGCCGGTGTCCACACCGGAAAAATGCGCACGGTCTGTGCAAAACGGCGTCGGGAGACCTGCGTCCGGGTCATCCAAAGACTGCTCGGAGATATACTTCCGCCAGTTTGTCTGCTTGCGGCAGCAGTCGATCAGATGGTTGCGGATGACCGTGATGGCATAGGTCTTGAACGATGTGCCGCCATGGTAGCTTGCCGCTGCATGGCAGAGCGCAACGCACCCCTCCTGAAAGAGATCGTCATATTCCATACGGCAGTTGCTTTTGGGAATAAGATTTGCAATCGTCCAGTGGACAAATTCCAAGCTGTTTTCTACGAGCAGTTGCTGTTCAGCGGTCAACACGATGCTGCTTCGATCCATTTTGTTTCACCTTCCTTTGTGCGTTCAAAAAATCCTTGCAAAGCAATATAACCTGGTCACACCGATACTCCGAGAAGTTGGCAATATGTGCGTCCGCTTCCGGGATGCCGAGCCGGACGCACAGCCATGCGTAAGCATCCTGTTTGCGCATGAAGCCTTTTTCCCAAAGCTGATTGAAGGTCCGATGTGCCTGCATCCGTTTTTGGCGAAGCGATTTGTCTGCAAGCGTTCCCATCGGCAGACCAGTCGCCTTGTGCGCCTGTACATAAGCGTCGCAGGCGGGATACCGGGAGCAGACGTACAGTTTCGCTGCACGGTCTTTTGTGTGGATGCCATAAATGCTGCTGGCCGGGCGAAGCTGTGCCGGCGCGTGGCAGTATGGACAGGTAATGTGGGCTTTTTTCAAATGGAAATCCTCCTATGTATTACTCAGAAGGAAGAAGAGAGAGCATCTGTAAACAGCAGCTTTCATCGTCTGACAAGCACCAGTTGAGATATAACGCATAAATATCCTCAAAGGCGCTGCGGGAGAGGTTGCCGCGGCATTCGCTTGGGTCGATCCGCTGCGCAGTGAGACGTTCATATTCGGCAGCGGGAATCAAAACAGGCTTGCCGTCGGCATCTGCGCTCATCAAATAACCAGAACAGGGCGAATGACATTTGCCCTCGTTGCAGGAGATGAAGCAGGCATTTCGCCAGTTCCCGCGGCAGGCGGTCAGAAATTCTGCAAGCTGTTGGATGGTTGTCCTCATAGGTTTGTCCTCCAAATCCTTCTATAACAATACGCACCGCAAAACGACAAAAAGACCACTTGAACCTGTGAATTTTCTGTAAATTATGAAAATGCACCCGGTCAGCAGTGCTGATCGGGTGCAGATTTTAGCCGATGATCCAGAACGGCCCGCCGGAACCGGCGGCTTTGCTGGCTTCATTCAAAATGATGGATAGATCCCAGCTCTGTTCGCTCCGCGTCCGGCTGGCTGGATCGGCAACGAGGATCTTTTCATCTTGGACGCCGCGCAGCACAATAAAATGTCCGGACGAGGTAAAATGTCCAGCGGACATGATGGCGACGACCAGCTTGCTGCTGGAAAGCGCGTCCGTGATCCGCTGCGGCTCCGATGCGGTGCAGCCGGAGACTGGCAGGCCCCACGCTTCGGCGGCTGCCGAGATGAGCGCGTGATACGAACCGCTTCCGCTGCACCAGTAGCCGTGCTCATATGACCACTTTGCCATCTCCACGGGATCGACCAGATCGTCCGTGAGAGAAGACACTACCATTGCCATGCAAGTCGGGCCGCAGCCGTAGCCGCCGATATCGTCGGTGCCGTATGGCTTGTTCGCGTAGCGCTCATCGAGCTGATTGTAGTAGACGACCTCTGTGCTGCCATCTGTGTAGCGGATGTCGCCAAGCGCAGGGATCGTGAAGCCGCTCTCAGACGAGGAAAGATTCTGAAACAGGCCGTCGCCCAGAAACAGGCTGAGATTCTCGGCAAAGTTCTGCGCAAGCGTCTTTTGCTTGTCGGTCAGATGAAAAATGGAGTCGGCAAAATACGCTTCGCCGCGATAGGTCAGTGTGTAAACCCGCACCGTCACCTCACGAAGCTCTGTGACCTCCTCGCCATCTTCATTGAGAGCGGTTTCTTCTACCTCGCGCATTTCGTCCTCATAAGTATAGTCGTACAGTTCACCAATACCAGAGCGCAGAAGCTGCTTCATATCCTCCAGAGAAATGGCGGCAACGTCCGTATCGCGGTAGGCACAGTATTGCGAGATGAACAGATTGACGTTGTTGATGCGCTCGTTCTCATACGGGTTGACGATCTCATACTGGTCGGCGATGGACGCGGCAAAATCGTCCGCGATCCGCTGCTCGGCGTCGGCAATGCCGCTGCCGAGCAGGTCGCTGACTGCAAATGCGATCTCGTTCATGTTTTCGGTGATTGCCGTCTGATCGTTCAGAATGGTGGTGTCGCTGGAGTTCTGCGCCGTGCCGCCAAAAATCAGCGTCGGGAGCATCATGAGGAACAGCAGGGGGATCGCAAGGATGGCGAGCAGCGCAAGAAGAATCTTCTTCCCGTGCTTGGCTGCCACGATTGCGACACTGGCAGCCGCGCCGTAGGGACCGCCGAGGGCGGCCCCATTTGCAGCTGCGGCCGTGATCTTACCTGCTTTTGCGGTGCCTTCCACGACCTTTGCGGCGGTGCTGCCGACCTGAACGGCTTCGTCCAGTCCGGACTGCCGATTTTCATTTACGCCCATTCGAGTACAAAGACGACCGACATGATCTCCTGCCCGGTCACAGGCTGAGAGACGGCGGACACGACGGCATCATAGTTGATGGAGAGCGCGTCTGCTTCTTTGACCGTCCACGGCGCAGCCAGCGTGAAGACCTCGGAAGCGCCGGTTTTGCTGGTCTCGGAAGAATTGATCTTGAAGCCGACCTGCTTGGCATCCACTTTGGCCTTTGCCATGTTGGTCGAATACGGAACAAACTCCCAACCGTTTTTGCTGGTAACGCTGACGGAAGAAACCATTACATCACCGGTAGAATTGTTGACGATGGAAGCGGAAGCAACATAGACCTTACCGGCTTCGTCCACGACGAGCGGCAGGGTCGCCGGAACTGTCACCGAAAACAACTCCGTAATTTCCCAGTGCGCATAATACGTTGTCGCAGCAGTTTCCTTGAAAACGGTGTTTGCCGTAACTTCTGTACCGCCGTCTTTCTCCGTAAACCAGCCTAAAAATTCGGCGTTTTTACGTTCCGGATCGGTGGGGAGAACGAGTTTTTCACCGTAAGTCTGCTCGGTCGCTTCCGAACGTCCGTCGCCAAGGTTCCATGTCACAGTATAGGTGTTTGCAGTGAATTGCGCATAGAACGTCTGGCTGGTCGTAATCGACGTGACGCTGGTATAGAGCTTGCCGCCCGTTTTTTCGGTATACCAGTTCTTGAATGTGTATCCGGTTTTCACAGGAGAAGCGCTGGGCGCGGTCGGCTTGCTGTTCGGCTTCATGGTTTCGGAAAAGCTAGCCTTGCCGTCGATCGTGCCGCCGTTGCTGCCTGCATCCCATGTAACCGTCAGCGAAACAGCAGCTCCGCAGGTGTCACATTTCCCGTCACCATCGGTATCCACATGGTCAGCATACTCATAACTGGAATCGCCGCAGGCCGAACAGCTTTTTGTTCTGCGATGCTGCGTATCGTCGTATCTTGACCAGCTTCCGTAGGAATAACTGTGCGAGCCAGTCTCGGTTGTACTGTAACCGCAAACGCCGCACGACACGCTGCGGCTGTGCTGCGTCGAGGATGATCTGCTCCATGAGCCATAGGACAGGCTGTGCGCGCCGTACTCGTAATCCGAGCTGCCACAATTCATGCAATACTTCAATCTCTGGTGCTGCGCGGACGAATACTGCATCCAATTCCCGTAACTGTAATTATGGCCGCTCGCATAGATCATTTCGGATTTCACCTGGCCGCAGGCACAGGAATAATAGGCATAGCCGTTGGCTGTGCAGCTTGCTGGCTGCTGGCTTTGCAGCACCCAAGTGTGGCTGCCGCAGGACGGGCAGGTCCAGCTGTCCTCTGTACCAGCTCCATGGTTTTTGTAGACGTAAGTCCCAAGATACTGTGTGTAAGCGCACCGATAACATTTATTGTATTCGGCATGACCGCGCGCTTCATGCGTTCTCCCAACGTAGACGCCTTGCAGTGAATTTTGCTTGCAGCTCGGACAAGTGCCAACGACGGATGCGTCCAAACTGACGCCATAGACATCCTCGTAGTGGAGTGCGCTGCGGTTGGACGCGGCCCAATCGTACTCCCGGAAGGCGTCGGCCGCCTCGGGGTAGTCGTAGCGGATGCCAATGTAGAGCGTGCCCCCGGTATCCGAATCGCGCCAAAAAGCGTCCGTTCCAACAGACTTTAGCGCCTGCTCTCCGTAATAGGTCATGATCGTGTTCAGCTTCGAGCAGCCGTAAAAGGCACGCGTACCAATGACCGGGGCCAGCGGCAATTCGGCGGTGGTCAACGCCGTGCATCCCTCAAACCAGTACGCAAGGTCTGGAATCGTCAACGCTTCCATATCGTCATACCAGACTTCCGTGATTTGTTCCCGATATTCCCCCCACGGCTGGTCATCTGCGCTTTGGAATACGGGCGCAGTACCTGTGCCGGAGATAGTCAGCCAGCCCCTTGTGTCCAGCGACCAACGAATACCGCTGTTTTGGATCGTGCCGCCGGCAACAGGTGCATCCGCCGCAAATGCCGAAATGCTCAGGGAGAGCATCATGCAGAGGGTGAGCAAAAGTGCTGTGATTTTTCTGAATTTCATAGCTTAACCCTCCATGACGGCGGCGATCGTGAAGATCACAGTTGCCGCGTTGACGTTGGTAACGGCTTCGCTTGCAGATACCTTTGCGCGGTAGCGGATAGCAAGCGACTTTTCCGCAGGAATTGCGGGAAATGCGTTTTCTGCCAGCGTCAAAGCGCCTGCGCCTTTTGTGCTGCAACCGTTGATGGACAGCGCGATGCTGTTTTTGCCGGCACTGAACGCATCATAGCTGCCGATCTCAAATACACCGGGCTGTACGTCCATCTTCGTCACCTTAATGCTTCCAGACTTGGCGGTGTTGGTGATGGCGGCGTTGTTGGCGCAGACCACATAGCCGTCCACCAGCGAGACCGGCAAACAGGCGGGCACGGTGCAGGAGATCGGCGACACCGCATTGACGACGGTGAGCGTCACAGGCACGCGCGCTTCCGTCGTTTCGGCGGCAGACGCACTCGCGGCAAGTGACACGATCATTGTCAGTGCCAGAAGGAACGTGATAAGTTTCCTGTTCATCACAGCACCTCCTTGGGCCAGAGATATGCCGCATGGAGCGTCAGCTCCGTCTGCATCGAGCCGATCTGCTTGCCGTCGCGGTAGGCTGTGATCGTCACGGTGCAATCTGTGTTGCCGAACTCCGGCGCTTCCAGCAGCGTCAGCGTCGAGATGCTCTTGCCTGCGGCGAGCTCAAAGGCGTCGGCAATCAAGGAATTGTCCTTATTTCTGCGAATTTCGATTTTGTAGGTATCGCTCTCGCTGCTGTTCGTGAACTCCGCTTTCACTGTCTGCGCTCCGACAACAGCGTACAGATGAGCCGGAGCAGCAACAGAAAGCTGGTTGTCCGCGATGATCGCATTGAGCTGCTTTTGGGCTTCACGCAATCCGCTGACATCGTAAAAGATGATCTCGGTTTCCTTGTTCTGCTTTGCGCGTTCGGTGATTCTGGTCTTGATGGTGTCGATGACAGCCAGCGTACTGTCGCGGTCATAAATGACCTTGACTGCATCATCCACTCTGGCAACGACCACTTCGGGCATATTCGTGCCGTTGTTGCAATAGACGGCTTTCGTGCCGCCGCCCCAGACAAGCAATCTGCCCTTGACGGTTACATTATCCAGCGTGATCTTTCCGTCTGCCGCACCGCAGCCGATGATGAGGTCGCCGTCAACGGTCATGTTCTGGAACGTCACTTCGTCGGTACGAATCAAAACACTGCCTTTGATGTCCTTGTCATAGCTGCCCTTTGCAGTGATGTATGTGCCGATGATGTTGTAGAAAATCTGTGCAAACTCGGCACGGGTGATGTTGTCCAACGGGGCAAGGACTTTGCCGCGACCATGAATATAGTCTGCATCTACCATTGCACGGACGTAGGGCAGTGCCCATGTAGAGATTTTGTCACGGTCAGAAAACGCGGACAGATCCGTTTTTGAGTATGCGTCATAGTCCAACTCCAGCGCTCTGGCTACAACGGTCATGGCTTCTTGCCTGCTGATCGGTGCGTCCGGGGCCATTGCCGTGTTCGATCTGCCGTTGTATGTTCCCATTTGCACCGCCATGGCCACATCTTCAAAATACCATTTGTCTTTGGAAACGTCCTTGTACTTGGAAATGTCGGCTTTCACGTAGCAGCCGAACGAGCGGTTGATGATCGCCGCCATCTCCGCACGAGTCATATCGCCGTTTGGGTCGATGATGGTCGCGCTCTTGCCATACAGCAAGCCGTTGTCCACGGCGGCGCTGACCGCTTCTGCGTACCATGCGGATTTATCGAAATCGCGGAAATCTGTGGCTTTGCGGTTGACCGTGTTTGCCGCCGACGCGCTGACGGCCAGCGACAGGCACGACGTAACGGCAAGCAACATTGCGAGGATTCGTTTTTTCTTCACGTTGAATACCTCCTGTTAGAATTTAAGGGGAACGCTTTTGACGTTCCCCTTGAATGAATTGCAATCAGACCGCATCCCAAGCGATGATGAACAGGACGCTTGC
>CDYF01000309.1_pt1 | contig 12709 bp, 8 predicted proteins | sample 554801 | NCBI WGS metagenome assembly CDYF01 (sample SAMEA3182078, study PRJEB8094) | gut metagenome | biome: human; feature: gut; material: Stool; isolation source: human stools | place: Canada | collected 2012-11-20 | reverse complement strand
GCTTACGGCGAATGTAACGGAGGTCAAATAAAGGAAAAAAGAGTTAGTCAAAGCAAAGAACAATTTGACCTTGTAATACATAGCGACCAGGAGGCACATATTGAATTCTGGTATGCGCGTGACCTCATGCCGCTTCTCGGCTATGAACGATGGGAGAACTTTGATAAGGCAATCGGGCGAGCTGTCGAATCCTGCAGAACCAGTGGAATAGAGGTTTCAGACCATTTTCGTGAGGTCACGAAAATGGTCCGGTTAGGAAGCGGCTCTCAGCGGGAAATCAAGGATTATATGCTTACTCGTTATGCCTGCTATTTAATTGCCCAGAATGGAGATCCGAAAAAAGAAGAAATTGCATTTGCGCAAAGCTACTTTGCCGTTCAGACTCGGAAGCAGAACTGATTGAAGAACGCATTTCTCTTATTGAGCGAGCAGAAGCCAGAGGCAGGTTGCGAGAATCCGAAAAACGGCTTTCCCAGAACATTTATGAGCGCGGCGTGGATGACGCTGGGTTTGGTCACATTCGCTCGAAGGGTTATCGGGCGCTGTTTGGTGGTTACACGACACAAGAAATGAAGGAACGACTTGGTGTAAAAGATAATCGCCCGCTGGCTGATTTCCTGCCGACACTCTCCATTGCCGCAAAGAACCTTGCAGCGGAAATGACCAACTATAATGTCGAGGAGAAGGACCTTCAAGGCGAATCCGCCATTACCGGAGAACATGTGCAGAATAATCGGTCTGTACGAGATATGCTTGGGCAGCGCGGCATTCAGCCGGAGAATTTACCTGCCGCAGAAGACATCAAAAAACTGGAGCGGCGCGTAAAATCGCAGGAAAAGAAACTGGCTGCACAGTCCGGAAAGCTTCCTTGCGAAAGCGAGGAGGATAAATAATGGATTCTCTATGTGCGAAAAGCAGGAGGCAGCCTATAACTTATGGTTGCCTCCTGCTTTTATTAGAATGATTGGTATCAGGGCTGGTAAGGAACGTCACTTGTTCAGCTTGCACAGCCGGTTCCGCTCTGCCAGCTGCGCTGCTGCGCGTTTGATCAGCACCTTCGCACTTTCGGTGTCATTGTCGAGAACGGCCCGCTCCAGCTCGTCCATGCAGGCGGCAAGCTCATGTTCAGCGTCCTTCGTCGCATTATTTGTCACAGGGTCACTGTATCGGAACGCGTCGGAAAGCTTCTGCGCATCTGCCTTCAGCGCTGCATCCTCACAGCGAGAAACCAGCGCGGCTGCACGGGATTGCAGTGCGCGCATAGCGGCCACATCGGTTTTGAGCTGCGCGTCCTGCCGCTCGACCTCGTCGCGCATTGCATCCGCAGCAATGACGCCAACGGCAGCGGCAGCCAACAGCAGTACAAAAACAATGCCTGCGATCCATGCTGCGCAGAATTTTGCGATTGCCATGAACAAAAAGCTCAACGCGATTTGCACGATCAAATACACGACACCAATACGCGCGATTGGAAAACCGTAGAATTTGCTGCGCGCGTCCCTGCCCTTTGTAAACGACAGTTTCAGCACATATAGCTGTACGCCGAACGCTGCCAGCGTGAACACCAGCGCCAGCCAGAACACAGCGGTCTTTGCAAACGGGATCACGAATGCCAGCAACAGATATGCGGCCAGCACAATGGCAAGAATCAGGATCGCCTGAAATTTTCCTTTGCTCTCTTTCATGCTTTTTCCTCCACTTCCTGAAGCTCGGCCAAAATTTCGCCCAGCCGCGCTTCTATTTCTCTGCGGCGCTTGCCGGAGAATAGACCCTTGAGCTGCGAAAGCTCCGTTTGCAGTTCATTCTGTTCGGCAAGAAGCGCCGCCCGTTTCTGTGCCCGGCGTTTGGCCTCCGCTTTTTCCTTTGCAATGCGCTCCGCTTTTGCATGTGCCGGCCCCTCAGCACGCTCCTGCTCCAGCGTGTCGATGCTGTTAAACAAGCGCCAGCCTGCAACATCAAAATCTTCGTTTGTCGTTAAAACGCGCCCATCACGGCACACCCCGACGATTGTCTGCTGAAATGGACCATAGCAGCGGATCATGATTACGTCTTTCCAATCGCTTACATCTGCATTGCCCAACGTAACAACTGTACCGTCTTTACGAAGCCCAACCAGATACTCATTACCCGCTATTGAAATGATGTCCTCCCATGGCAACTGCTTGGCACTAATAATAACGCCGTCTTTTCGGAGACCATATATTAGATATTCAACTTCAACTGCAGAAACAAGATCCTTCCAGTTATCAATACCACGCCTGACCTCGTCTGCCTGAAAGGGACATGCAACAGATCCGTCTTTCCTCAGACCAAGCAAAGACGATCCAACAGAGAGCTCCTTGATATTTTCCATATCGTTGTCTCTCAGAGACTCTCCTGTGCAAAGCACGGTGCCGTTTTTGCATAGAGCGATCGTTTCGTACCCCATACAGATAATCTTGATGACATTTGCCCAGCCGTCAATGTTACATTGTCCGTCATCGTTCCTGCCTGCAGCGATAAGCGTACCATCCTTTTTCAGTCCAACTGTGTGATAGTCTCCACAGGCAATCGCTGAAACATCCTGCCATTCAGTAACATTGCACTGTCCGTAATAATTGTCACCAACCGCCAAGACTGTTCCATCTGCACGCAGACCAACTGTAAAGCCTGCTCCGCACGCGACAGCAGTGATGTCCGTCCATGTGCGTACATCGCATTGCCCATCTGTGTTATTCCCAGTGGCCAGCACATGACCATCGGCGCAGACTCCTACCAGATGATTGCCGAGTATGCTGTTTGCCATTCCAATCAAATTGCCAGTTTTCAAGGAGAGTGCTCTGCGGTTTCTTTCTAATTCGACTGCGTTTTCTGCATTATGTATGAATTGAGCTTTTAGATTCCCACTGCGCTCATCCATCCATATGCGCATGGTATCCGTTGGATATTGTTCGGCGTGACGGATATTTGCATCGTCTATGATTGTACTCTTCGGATCGATGTATGCAGCGTGGAGATCTTCCAAAGAAGTGATCCAGTGCGATGCCATCGCAGCGAGCAGATATGCCGTCCCACACTCCGGGTCGATTTCCAGAACTTTTTCGAGCAGTTCGCGGACCTTTTTCCAGTTCTTCTCCGCACAGCACATCTCCGCACGCCTGAGGAGGCTTTCTTTCGTTGCCGCGCCCTCGACCTGTACCTTGCCGGTGACCTCGACTGTGCCCTCGACCTTGACCGTGCCCTTGATCTCCTGAATTTTTGCCTTGGCCCACTCGGTGGAATACTCCATACCGCACGAATCGCACTCGAAGATGCCGCCGGGTTTGCCGATCAACTTACCGCCGCAGATCTCACATTCCAGCTTCGCCGCCATTTATGATTCCTCCTTCTTCCGCCCGCAGTTCGGGCAGAAGTTTGTCATAATATCCTTCGTACCGCAATCCGGGCAGATCCAGCCGTGTTTTTCTTCCGGCTTCCGCGCACCGCAGTTGGGGCAGAACTTGCTCAGAATATCTTTTGTGCCGCATTCTGGGCAAGTCCAGCCGCTTGGTTCTTCTGGCTTCTTTGCACCGCAATTCGGGCAGAATCTGCTCTGGATGTTCTTCGTGCCGCACTGCGCGCAGTCCCAACCGATTTTCACTTCAGGCTTTCTGCCGCCGCAGTCGGGGCAGAAGTTCGTAGTGATATTCTTGTGACCGCACGCCGGGCAATCCCAGCCGCCTGCGACGGCTGCGCCGACTGCCGCGCCCATCTGCGCAGCGTCCTGCGTCATGGGACTCAGCGCGTCCTTCGTCATGCCGATGACGCTGCCCATCGCGCCGAGGCTTACACCGAGCCCCGCGAGGTCGCCCAACGCGCCCGCAGCGTTCGCTCCGCCGCCAAGTCCGTTTTTCATTGCTTCCAGCCCGACCTGCCGGGACGTTTCCTGCTGATAGGTGTAGCCCTTCATGCGCATTTCGGTGGCTTCCGCCTCGGCCTGCATCCGGTAAGCCTCTGCTTCCGCCTGCTTCTGAATTTTGAGCGCTTCCGCCTCACCCTGTGCGCCAATGATCTTCATCCGCGCCGCCGTCTGTGCCTCGACTGCCTTGCGGTCTGCCGCAGCTTCCGCCTCGGCCTTGCGGATTCCCTCCTGCCGGACGAGCAGATACTGTTCGGCGTACTGCTCCTTCATGCGGCGGAAATTCGGGTCGTCGTCCGGCGTTACGATGCGGCTGACGTAGAACTCCGGCATGGTCAGACCGTACTCGTCCAGCGCGGCATTGATCCGCTCGCGCAGCGCACCAGAGAGTGCCATGAGGTGCTCGTCGATCTCCAGAATGTTGATGGTATTTTCCTTGATCGTCTGCGCGAGGTAGCTCTTGACCTGCGTCATGACCATCGAACGGAAGAAGCCCTTGCCGTTCCCGATGCCGAGCAGCTGCTCCTGTCCAAGCCCACCCGTCGTGCCGACGACCTTGAGTAATAGCTTGCGCGAATCGGTCACGCGAATATTGAATTCGCCCGACGCGCCGATCTCGATATGTAAGCCGGAAGCGGGGTCAAACAGACGAACCTTGCTGTCCGTGCCCCATTTGACGCCCATCTGCGTGGCGAGGTTGACGAAGTAGACCTCGGAATGGAACGTGCCCTCGGTGTCGGTCGGGAGCTTATAGATTTTCTCCAGCAGTGGAAGCTGCTGCGTCTGCAGCGTGTAGCGCCCCGCACCAAACAGGTCGAGCGCCTGTCCGTCGCGGAAGAAGATTGCCTCCTGACTTTCGTGGACGATCAGCTGCGAGCCGAAGTTGAAGTCCTCGATCGGGTGCTTCCAGACGAGCGTTTCGTTGTCACCCTCATACTTGATGATGCTGGCAAGGCCGTCCTTTTTGATCTTCTCGGTCGCGACCCGCTCGGCCACGTCGTTCACGCAGTCGCAGACGGGGCAGGTATAGGTCTGCGCGGCCTTATTCGTGCGCAGACGCACGCCGCACTGCGCGCAGGAAAATTCTACGGTGTTGGACTGCTCCGCCATCGTGTTGATCGGCTCATGGCAGACCGGGCAGAGCGCCTTTTCCCCCTTGGACTGGTCGAACACGACCATGTTCCCGCAGTGCGGGCACTCCCGCCCCGCCAGCTTGTCCGTGCGCACGTTGATCGTGTAGCCGCACGCACAGTCGATCTTCTTACGCGCAAAGAAGCCTGTCTTGGCCTCTGCAAATTTCCCACAGTTGGGACATTCAATGACAAATTTACTCATATTCTATCCCTCATTTTTCAGACGGTATATACTGGATCTCTCCACCAGCAACGGCATATAGGCATCGTTTTCCATTTGGTATCTGCTTGATGTCCGGTTTGATCATTTCCTGATAGTTCTTGCAGAAGTCAGCGATTGCGTCTTTCCCGACAATCAGAACGAGTTCAACATCTTGAGAGCCGCCGCGTCCAATTCCTTGGAATACTGGGACAATACCATTTGAATCAATCGGATGCGTCAACTTTTCTTTAAGCTCTTCTCCAAAAGATAAGGATATTGATTTCTTCGCATCTTCGTGAATACGAGACTGCACTGCGGCATTCCACACGATATAGCAATCCTTGTCACAGTTATGGTTTATCACGAGCTGAAAACTGTCTTTCAAATTGCCTACGGTAGGGCCCGTTGTCGATCTTCTGAATTTAACAACATTCTGATAATCAGGAATGTATTCTGTAACTGCTTTTACTGCTTCATCAGGCCATCTTTCCAGCCATTTGTCAACAATACCGCAATCTCCAGTTTTAATTTCCATTACATTATTCCTCCTACTATATGTGAGAGTTTTTAGTTTGGGATCTGATGTCTGTCCAGCCGGACACCTCGCACTGACCGTCCTTGTTCTCTCCAACAGCAATGACCGTGCCGTCTGCTTTCAGACCAACGGTGTAGTCGCTTCCTGCTGCAACGGCGACAATGTCTGTCCAGCCGGACACATTGCAGCAACTATAATAGTTATCGCCCACCGCCACGACCGTTCCGTCTGATTTCAGGCCGACGGTGTGATCCCATCCTGCTGCAACGGCGACAATGTCTCTCCAACCGGACACGTCGCACTGACCATCCTTATTGCCACCCACCGCCACGACCGTGCCGTCTGCTTTCAGGCCGATGGTGTGATTCCATCCTGCTGCAACGGCGACAATGTCTGTCCAGTCGGACACGTCGCACTGGCCAGCCCAATTGACACCCACTGCAACGACGGTTCCGTTTGATTTTAATCCGATCGTGTATTGGCGTCCTGCTTCAATTGCAGTAATATCTCTCCAGCCAGAAACATTTATGGCTCCTTCATCATTGTATCCGCATGCAACTACCGTCCCGTCTGCTTTTCGACCAATCGTGGCTGTTCCAGTTGCTAAAACGGCTACGATATCGGACCAGTTAGAGACATCGCCTTCGCCGTAATAAGCGAGGCTTGTTTCTCCTTCAATGTGCTTTGTCACAACAACGGATCCATCAGCTTTCAAGCCAACTGTGTGGGAAGTTCCTGCCGAAATTGCTACAATATTTGTCCAACCTGCAACATCACACTGACCTTCTTGATTCCGACCTGCTGCGACTACTGTTCCATTTGATTTCAAGCCAACAATATGTTGATAACCTACGGATATTGCTACTATGTCCGTCCAATCGGAAACGCTGTGATATCTATCACTATATTCTCCTGCAACAACCACTCTGCCATCCGTCTTTAATCCTACAGTAGTGCTATTTTTAGCAACAATGCTTTCTCGTTCTGCTACGCTGTTCCATAATGCAAAGCTCCGTTCTTTTGCATCCTTGTATCCAATAAGTTTGCCAAAGGCGATAGCAGCCTTCGCCATTTCATTCTGCGCTTGGAACTGATCAGCTATCAGGTATTTACATTCCTTCAGTCGATTTACAGCGTCATTGTAACGACCCAGCGCAGCAAATGCATCAGCAGCTTTCGCATAATCACCGCTTTCCTGCAAAGAAATCGCTTCCTGATATGCTTGCGCATTTTCCGTTTCCTGCTTCTGCGCTTCTGCATCCTTTGCTCGGCTGGCTGCATCCTGATAATCGCCTAGTTTCGTAAATGCAGCGATAGCGCCGTCGTAATCCCCGCTTGCCAGCAGCGCTTCCGCATCGGCATATGCCTGCGCGTTTCTGGCTTCCTCCTCAGCTGCTTCTTTGGCACGGCGCTCGTTTTCTTTCTGTTCTTTTGCTTGCGCCAATTGCCCAGCCGCCTCCTTATAGTCACCCAAATTTGTGAAGGTGGTGATTGCATTGTCATAATCACCTGCCGCAAGATATTTTTCTGCTTTGGAATAGTTCACAGCCGGAATAACGACGTTAACAGTGACCAGCACAAGCGCAATCATAGCTGCTGCAACGCCTGCAATGATCCCGGCCTTTTTCACTGCGGCTTTTGCTTGGCGCTGACGGTTGACTTCGGCTTTCTTTGCTTCCTCCGCCTCTTTCAGCCGCTGCGGGTGCTCCTTTTCCAGCTTTGCTTCGGTTTCCGTCAGGAAGTCGCGGTAGTTTGCTGTGATTGCAGCGCACTCGACTTTTTCACGCTGCTCCGCATCTCGCCGCAGCGTGTCCAGCGTCTGCGGAATATCCTCCGTGATCGTCTTGGCCTCGCTGGAAGCATATTTTACCGCGCGCATCAGGTCTTTGTCGGCGGCAAACTCCTCCTGTGCTTCCTCTGCACGCAGCGCGTAAAGGCTCGATGCCTCACAATATTCCAGATCAAACTCCAGCATCTGACGGATCTTATCCCCACTCAGGATCCCGGGCACTGTATATTTTTCCACGCACGACGTGATAAAGGCCTCATCTGGTTCACACGCATCCGCGTTTTTTTCGTTGGGAGCTTCGGCCTTCACGTCTTCGATATACGCGTCCGCGTAGGCCTTTGCCGAACGGCGCTCCACGCGGGCTAGGAACTTCCCCAGATACGCTGCGCCGCATTTTGCGTCTTGGTTGAGCACCTGCTCGAAAAATTCATCGGCTTTTTCCCACTCGCCGTCTTCCAGCGCCATCTGCCCACGGTCGAGCAGCGCCTGCACATTGCTGCCGCCCTCATTATGTACAACAACAGTTTCTTTGACCGTCTCCGCCGCGGCCTCCTGCGGCTTTGCCGCGTCCACGACCTTTTTGACGCCCCGGATGAGGTCTTGAATAAAACCGATCTTGCCCATATCCTGACTTTGCAGCATGCTGAGCTCTTCGGGCATGTCATACGGGTCCATATCGCGGTAGCAGGGGATGAGCAGACGGCTGCGGTCGGTGCGCATGAGCGCAAGGTAGCGGCTCCATTCATTTTTGACCCAGACGGCGTTCAGATATTCCGGCTTCGTGCCGACCACAACCATGACCTTGGCCGAGTGCAGGGCGGCGAAGATGTACGGCTCGTATTCCTGCCCGAGCTTATCTTCCAGCGTGATGCGCGCGAAGAAGACCTTATAGCCCGCGTCGGTGAGCTGATAATAAATGTCCTGCGCCAGCGCGGAATCCTTTGTCCGTTTGCCGTTCTCGTCAGACTCTTTATAACAGATGAACACGTCAAACGGCGTTTCCTTCTGCGAGATCGCCAGAATGTCCTTTTGCAGCGCGGCAATGCGCTGCGCTTCTTTTTCGTACAGGCTCCGTGCCACACCGTCGGAGTATTTGCGCGCGGCCTGATAGTCCACATCGTTCAGAATGCTGTCAAAGCTCGCGCGGTGACAAGTCGGGATGCGTTCGCCGGAGGCCGGATCCTGCACATACTCGATGCCGTACCGGCAGAGCAGCAGATTCCAGTGCGCCTCGGCATCCGCATCGTTTTCGCCGATCAGCCGCTCGTAGATCGCCGCAGCCTTGTCAAATTCGCCATTCCGCCGCAGATGCGTGCCGCGGTTGAACAGGCTCAGCCGCTGGTCGTCGTCCGTCTTCGGCAGCGTCATCGTGCTGCCGCAGTATTCGCACGTTCCAAACGTCTTGTCCGCAGAGATTTCGATGTCCCCGCCGCACATTTTGCATTTAATGATCGCCATCTTCTCATCCTTCTTTCTCTATCAGTTGGGGAGTTTGATGTCTTTCCAGCCGGAGACGTCGCATTGACCAGACTCGTTATCGTCTACCGCAACCACGGTTCCATCTGCTTTCAGGCCAACTGTATGAAAGTACCCGGCATCAATGGCGACAATATCCGTCCAATCAGAGACGTCGCATTGGTCATAGTCATTATTGCCTACAGCAACCACGGTTCCGTCTGCTTTCAGACCGACTGTGTGGCGATACCCTGCACTGATGGCCACAATGTCGGTCCAGTCAGAAACGTCACATTGGCCGTCTTCGTTGTCGCCGACAGCAACCACAGTTCCGTTTGCTCTCAGACCGACCGTGTGGAAGTCCCCTGTGCTGATGGCCACAATGTCGGTCCAGTCAGAAACGTCGCATTGGCCATCATTGCTCCATCCAACAGCCACTACGGTTCCATCTGCTTTCAGCCCGACTGTGCGGAAAGTCCTTGCGTTGATGGCTACAATATCGGTCCAATCGGAAACGTCACATTCGTCATACTCATTAGAACCGATTGCAACTACGGTTCCGTTCGCCTTCAGTCCAAACGTGCTCCACGTCCCTGCGCTGATGGCCACAATATCTGTCCAATCGGAAATATCGCATTCGCCTTCCAGGTTCTGGCCCACGGCCACTACGGTTCCGTTTGACTTCAGGCCAACTGTATGGGCCAGCCCTGTGCTGAGTGCCACAATATCTGTCCAGTTGGAAACATCCGCTTCGTCGCCATTGATATCGCTTGAACCAATTGCAGTTCCATCTATTTTTAGCGCAATTATGCTAGTTCCATTCGCTACAAGCGTTTTCCGATCAGCTATGGTATCCCACAGGGACATGCTCCGCTCTCGTGCGTCTTGGTAACCAGCACACTTACCAAACGAAATGGCCGCTTTCTTCACGTCCCCCGCAGCCAGCAGTTTTTCGGCCTTAGAATAGTTCACAGGCGGAAGAATAACATTTACAGTAAACAATACTGCGGCAGTCACAATACCAGCCACAATAGCAGCCAGAATCCCGGCCTTTTTCGCTGTGGCCTTTACTTTGCGCCGTCGGAAGATTTCTGCTTTCCTTGCGTCCTCTGCCTCTTTCAGCCGCTGAGGGTGCTCCTTTTCAAGTTCGGCTTCGGTTTTCGTCAGGAAGTCGCGGTAGTTTGCCGTGATCGCGGCGCACTCGACTTTTTCGCGCTGCTGCGCATCCCGCCGCAGCGTATCCAGCGTCTGCGGAATGCCATCCATAATCGTCTTTGCTTCACTGGAGACATACTTTACGGCGCGCATCAGATCTTTATCGGCAGCAAGCTGCATACGGGCTTTTTCGGCGATTTCCGCATAATAGTCCGACGTTTTACAATATCCCAGATCAAATTTCAGCATCTGGCGGATCTCGTTTTCGCTCAAAATTCCAGGCACCGTATATTTTTCCATACATGACGAGACAAAGACGGTATCTTCTTCGCAAGCATAGGCATTCTTCTTGCTGGGAACTTTGACTTTTGCATTTCCGATAAACGCATCCACACAGGCTTTTGCCGAACGAGACTGCGTCCTGACTAAGAACTTCCCCAGATACGCCGCGCCGCACTCCGCGTCCTGATTGAGTACCTGCTCAAAGAACTCGTCTGCCTTGCCCCACTCGCCGTCCTCCAGCGCCATATTGCCGCGCTTGAGCAGGGCCTGCACGTTGCTGCCGCCCTCGTTATGTACCACGACGGTCTCTTTGACCGTTTCTTTCGCAGCCTCCTGCGGCTTGCCCGCGTCGATCACTTTTTTGACGCCGCGGATCAGATCCTGCATGAAGCCGATCTTGCTCATATCATAGCTTTGCAGCACAGACAGTGCCTCCGGCAGATCATACGGATCCATATCGCGGTAGCACGGCAGAAGCAGCTTGCTTCTGTCCTTTTTCATCATGGACAGGAATCGGCTCCATTCGTTCTTGACCCAAACGGCGTTAAAATGCTCCGGCTTCGTGCCGATCACGACCATGACCTTCGCGGAGTTCAGCGCCGCAAAGATATACGGCTCGTATTCCGTGCCTGCCTTATCTTCCAGTGTGATGCGCGCAAAGAACACACGGTAGCCCTGCTCTGTCAGCTCGTAGTAGACCTCCTGCACCATCAGACTATCGCGCGTGCGCTGACCGTCCTCACCGGTCTCCTTGTAGCAGAGGAAGACGTCGAACGGCTGTTCATTCTGCGACGTGGCAAGAATGCCGCGCTGCACCTCGGCGATCTTTGCCGCATCCTTCTGATACTGGCGGCGGGTGATGCCGTCGGAATGCTCGACTGCGGCCAGATAGTCCACGTCCTCCAGGAAGCTGTCGAAGCTCGCACGGTGGCACGTCGGTAGCCACTCATACGTTGCCGGATCTTCCACATATTCGATACCGAACCTGCACAGCGCACAGCACCAGTGCGCCTCAGCGTCGTTGTCGTCCTCGGCAACGATCCGCTCATACACGGCCAGCGCCTTGTCAAACTCGCCGCTGCGCCGGAAATGATTGCCGCGGTTAAACGCCGCCGCCCGCTGCTCGTCATCTACTTTGGGCAGCGTCATCGTGCTGCCGCAGTATTCGCACGTCCCAAACGTCTTGTCAGGCGAGATCTCAATATCCCCACCACACATTTTACACTTGATGATTGCCATTCTTTTCTCCCTCTTTCGGTTTTATTTGGAACCCCTATCAAGATGATTTAATGCAAACTCCATGCAGAGCGTTAAAACTTCATTTCTTGTTCGACCCGTATCGGCTGCAATCGTGTCAATTTCCTGCAGCATATCGCGGGGTAATCGCATTGAAATAACAGCAGATTCACCGGTGTATTTTTTTACTGGAATCTCCAAACGCGGCTCGTTCAAACAGTACCACCCCTTTATTTACCATCGTACTACAAATGTATTCTTTGCGCAAGCCTTTTCAAAAAATAATATGGATTTACCGTTTTAACCACTGCGTAAATTCCCTCTGCGAGATCTCGCTGTTTTCGCACTTCTCTTTTTCCTTCTGCGCTTCCTTGCTCCACGCAGAGAATGCCTCTTGCGAGATCTTGCCCGCGCGGATCCATGCGAAGCGGCGTTTATATTCGCGGCGGTAGATTTTCAGCAGTTCGTCCTGCGCGTGACTTTGCAGATACTGCCGCATCGCGCCGACCTCTTTGCAGGTGCGGCCGCGGCTATCGAACACACGGCTGCAATATTCTGTACTGCCGTGAACGGTGAGCGCAAAATATTTGCCGCAGTTTTTGCAGGTGCGCATAGCGATTCTTTGCCGGATGCACTCGCGCAGGGAAAAGTCGATCAGGTCGTACATGCTTTCCGGATAAAGCACTTCGGTGAACTGCTTTTCGCCCACAAACTCAAACGAAATTTTCATCGGCTGAAAGTCAAATTTCTGTAAAGACGGTGCCTGCTCATACGCCTGCACCCGCACGGAAAAGTCCACGTCGGTGATACTTGCGTCCAGTACCGTTTGAAACAGACGCAGAGTTTGTTGCTGCATGATCGCCAGATTGCTCGGAACGTGCGCCAGCTCCCTGTGCGGCAAAAGTCTCGTCGGATTTTTACAATCCGGTGTTGCCTGCGCCAGACGATCACTCCAATCCAGCCACAGGTAGAAAAAATACGGATGCTCGTCCTTGAAGTTGTCCAGAAGATTCTGCACCGGCTTCAGGCACTTTGTGTCCCGCGT
>CDYF01035090.1_pt1 | contig 13442 bp, 9 predicted proteins | sample 554801 | NCBI WGS metagenome assembly CDYF01 (sample SAMEA3182078, study PRJEB8094) | gut metagenome | biome: human; feature: gut; material: Stool; isolation source: human stools | place: Canada | collected 2012-11-20 | reverse complement strand
GTAAGTCGAAAGCCCCGCTCCTGCGCACAAGGGAGCGGGGCTTTTGCTGTGAAAAAAAGTGCCCCGGAAACGCCTGTCGGCGTTTCCGGGGCACTTATCATTTATACCTTACAGGCTGCGGGTGCGGATCTCGGTGGTGACCTTGGCGATGAAGTCCTCAAGACTCATCTCGGTGGTCTCGCCCTTGCGGTCACGCACGGAGATGTTGCCGGCCTCGGCTTCCTTGGCGCCCAGCACCAGCATATAGGGCACGCGGTCCACCTGCTGTGCGGCACGGATCTTGTAGCCGATCTTCTGGTTGTCGTCATCCAGCACAACACGGATACCGGCGTCAGACAGCTTCTCGGTCACGTCCTGTGCGTACTCCAGCGTCTTTTCGGACACGGGCAGCACCTTGACCTGCGTGGGAGCCAGCCAGGTGGGGAACTTGCCCTTGGTCTCCTCGATCAGGTAGGCCATGAAGCGGTCCAGAGAGCCCAGAATTGCGCGGTGCAGCACCACAGGGGTCTTTTCGGAGCCGTCCTTGTCCACATAGGTCAGGTGGAACTTTGCGGGCAGGCAGAAGTCCAGCTGGCAGGTGGACAGGGTATACTCGGCACCCACGGCGGGCTTCACGTTCACGTCCAGCTTCGGGCCGTAGAAGGCAGCCTCGCCGATCTCCTCGGTGAAGTGGATGCCCAGCTCGGTCAGCACCTCGCGCAGGGCCTGCTCTGCATGGTTCCACATGGCATCATCGTCGTGGTACTTCTTCTTATCGGCAGGATCACGCAGGCTCAGCACGCAGCGGTAATCGGTAATGTTGAAGTCCTTGTACACCTCAAAGATCAGGTTGCACACGTCTGCGACTTCGCTCTTGATCTGCTCCGGGGTGCAGAACAGGTGGGCGTCGTTCTGGCAGAAGTGACGGCCGCGCTCGATGCCCTTCAGGGTGCCGGAGGACTCGTAGCGGAAATCGTGGGCGATCTCACCGATGCGCATGGGCAGGTCACGGTAGGAGTGGGGACGATTTGCGTAGATCATCATGTGATGGGGGCAGTTCATCGGGCGCAGCACATAGCTTTCGCCCTCCATCTCCATGGCGGGGAACATATTCTCGCGGTAGTGATCCCAGTGACCGGAGGTCTTGTACAGGTTCACAGTGCCGATGCAGGGGGTCATGACGTGCAGGTAGCCGCGTGCACGCTCCTTCTCCTTGATATAGTTCTCCAGCTCCTGCCAGACGGTATAGCCTGCGGGCAGGAACATGGGCAGGCCGCGGCCCACCAGATCATCGGTCATGAACAGGCCCATCTCCTTGCCGATCTTGCGGTGATCGCGCTCGCGGGCCTCCTGCTGCTCCTTCTCCCATGCGTCCAGCTCCTCCTGATTGCGGAAAGCCACGCCGTTGATACGGGTCAGCATCTTGTTTTCCTTATCGTTCTTCCAGTATGCGCCGGACTGCTGGGTGATCTTGAAAGCCTTCAGCGCCTTGGTGTAGGTCAGGTGGGGTCCGATGCACATATCCACGTACTCGCCCTGCTGGAAGAAGCTGAACTCGGTCTCATCGGCCAGATCAGCCATGTGCTCGACCTTGTAGTGCTCCTGACGCTCTTCCATCAGCTTCTCAGCCTCGGCGCGGGGCAGGATGAAGGGCTTGATGGGCAGGTTCTCCTTGACGATCTTGCGCATCTCTTTTTCGATGTTGGCCAGATCCTCGTCGCTCAGCTTCTGGTCGCCCAGATCGACATCGTAGTAGAAGCCGTTCTCGGTGGCAGGGCCGAAGGCAAAATCAGCCTGCGGATACAGGCGCTTGATGGCCTGTGCCATAACGTGAGCAGCGGTGTGACGGATAACGTGCAGCTCCTGATCCTGCGGGCACTCGTCCACATGACCGTCCTTGTAGATGATCTTCATAGCAGATTCTCCTTTGACAATGTGGTGTTGAACAAAAACAAAAAGCGCTTCACCCCGTAAAACTCACGGGATGAAGCGCCGATCAAATGTCTGCGTTCCACGGTTCCACCCGAATTGCGCGCTCCCCGGCGGGGAAACGCGCCCCTCGCAGTGCTGTAACGGGCACGCCCGGCAGAGGTTCGCCTCTGCACTCTGCGGTGGTAGAAGCCGGGGTCATGGCAGGCTGCTTGCAGCACCCGGAAACCCGGGGCAGCCCTCTCTGCGGCATGAAAAGCGGGGCTTCAGTTTGTCCGCATCAATGTTTTGGACAGGATGAAACTACGCTGATTGTAGCACGCCGGAACAAAAAAATCAAGAGATAGCGGCAGAAATATACTTTTTTATGCGCCCTGTTTCTCCACGCTGCGCACAGCCAGCACCTTGGCGGGCTTCATCAGCAGCACGCAGACACCGTTAAAGAGCACAGAGCCCACGATAAAGGTGATAAAGAACTGCGGCAGATGGGCGGTCAGGGCGGGGATATCAATGCAGGCCACGGTCAGGTAGGCAAAGCCCACGTTGTTCAGCACCTTGGGTGCGTAGGGGTGCAGGATGATGAGGATGAACAGCACCACGGCCAGCGGCAGGATAAAGCCGAGGAAATCGCCCAGAACAGGGGTCAGGGCACTAATGGACAGCAGCGCCGCCACAGTGAGCACCAGACCCACAAGGCCGCCCAGCTCCACAGTGACAAGGCGATCCTTCACATCGCCCTCCAGCGTGAACATCATGATATTGCTCAGGAAGATCAGCCAGCTGTACTCCATGCCGGTCAGGTGGATGATGGCGTTTGCGATCAGGATCCAGACCAGCAGCATCAGGCGGAAGTAAAGCAGGAAGCGCTTGGTTACGGTCTCGTTCATAGGGGTGTCCTCTCTTTCTCGTCTGTATTGACAAGTGTTTCTTTTCAAATATGCAGATATTTTGGCAAGCAGCACTTGCATTGAACAGGAAGAGTATACAATACTTTCCAGAAAAAGACAATAGTTTGGCAACTAAAAATTGCATTATATGTAAATTCGGTATGGCGGGGGAGCCGGGGATGCAGACCGAAGGGGTACTTCCCTGAGAGGGTTCTGTTCCTCGTCAAAACCGCAAAACTGTATTTTCTACAAGTACAGTTTTCAGGGCAATTTTGCAAAAGCTTACAAAAAACGTAATTTGAGGCGTCAAAATGCCTGAAAACACTTTCTCTTTTTTGCCGTATATGCTATAATGACAACTGTTCTCGTGTAAGGAACAGGAAAATGTACGCGTTAGGCGTACAGTGTAAGAGGAGTGTTACGATATGAAAACCTTGAAAGCGGTTGTAGCAAAATACAACCAGACCAGCCTGATCCTGCGCATCCTGATCGGCCTGGCAGTCGGTTCGGTGCTGGCGCTTGTTGCGCCGGGCGCGGGTTGGGTCGGCGAGCTGGGCAGCCTGTTCGTCGGTGCGCTGAAGGGCATTGCCCCGGTGCTGGTGTTCGTCATTGTGGCAAGCGCGCTGGCACAGGGCTCGTCCAAGCTGGACCGCCGCTTTGGCACCGTGATCTGGCTGTATATGCTCACCACCTTTCTGGCGGCAGCCATTGCGGTCATCACCAGCTTTATGTTCCCGGTCAAGGTGGTACTGGCCGATGCGGCACAGTCCGATGTGATCCCGCAGGGCTTGGGTGAGGTGCTGAGCACCCTGCTGACCAACTTTGTGGCCAACCCCGTCAGCGCCCTGATGAACGGCAACTACATCGGCATCCTGTTCTGGGCCTGTATGTTCGGCATTGCCATGAAGAAGATCGGCGCAGAGAGTACCAAGGTCTTTCTGGCAAACACCGCCGATGCCGTTTCTCAGATCGTGCGCTGGATCATCAATCTGGCCCCCTTCGGCATCATGGGTCTGGTGTACACCAACGTTTCCGGCAACGGTCTGGCCATCTTTACCCAGTACGGCAAGCTGCTGGCGCTGCTGGTGGGCACCATGCTGTTCATGGCGCTGATCGTTTCCCCCTTCATCATGTTCATCTACCTGCGCTGCAACCCGTACCCGCTGGTATTCCGCTGCCTGAAGGAATCCGGTCTGACCGCTTTCTTCACCCGCAGCTCTGCAGCCAACATCCCAGTGAATATGTCCCTGTGTGAAAAGCTGGATCTGGACAAGGATATGTACTCCGTGTCCATCCCGTTGGGCGCTACCATCAACATGGACGGTGCCGCCATCACCATTACCATCATGACGCTGGCAGCGGCTAACACCTTGGGCATTCAGGTGTCTCTGCCCGCCGCCATCGTGCTGAGCGCCATGAGCGCTTTGGGCGCCTGCGGCGCTTCCGGCGTGGCTGGCGGCTCCCTGCTGCTGATCCCCATGGCCTGCTCGCTGTTCGGCATCTCCAACGACATCGCCATGCAGATGGTAGGCGTAGGCTTCATCATCGGCGTGGTGCAGGACTCGGTAGAGACCGCGCTGAACTCTGCCGGTGACGTGGAATTTGCCGCCACCGCCGAGTATCACCAGTGGCTCAAGGAGGGCAAGCCTCTGCCGGCTTTCCTGAAGGGCTGATCGTATCCCAGCACAAACAAAGCAGCCGCTGCACTTTCTCGTGCAGCGGCTGCTTTGTTTGTTGTAATGAAATTCACCCAAACAGCACCACGGCGTAGCTTACGCCGTCCTTTACCACATAGGCAACGCCCAGTTTGGTCTTGCCCTTTGCGGCTGTGGTCATAGCTTCGGGGTAAGTGCCGTCCTTCGGCAGGGTAAAGCGGATGGTATCATCCTTCAACGACCACTCGGTCTCGATTTCAAAGCCCGGAACAAAATTATCCGGACCAAAAGCCCCCATGCTCAGGTTTTCAAACGCGGTGGCATATTTTTCCTCTTTCAAAGAGGCTCTTGCTTCATTATTTGCTTTAACGACGCGGTAGAACTCGGTCTTATCTTTGCTAGTGTCGCAGGACACCGAAGTACCGGCGACCCAGTTTGCAATGCTGTAAGCCTTTTCGCTCAACTCCACGCTGTAGGTCTTTTTGAATCTATCGCACAGCGCCTTTGCGCTTGCGGCGTCCGAGGGCTTAGGCCCCATGGGCGCACCTACGCTGGCATCGCAAGCGGTGAACACGGTCAGTGCCATCAAGCCGACCAGCAGGCAGGCCAGTAATTTCTTCCAGTTTTTCATAGAACGATGCTCCTTTCTGTTCCGGGGTCGTTGCTTTTTGCTTTCTTCTGCATCCATGATACCTTTTTTTAACGGGAAATGCAATCGTTTTGGCGCAAAAAAGCAGGCTGCCGTGCAAAAAACACGGCAGCCTGCGGAAAAAGCTTTATTTTGCGTACTCCACAGCGCGGCTCTCGCGGATGACGTTGACCTTGATCTGGCCGGGGTAATCCAGCGTATCCTCGATCTTTTTGGCGATAGCGCGTGCCAGCAGGATGACCTGATCGTCGCTGATGACGTCGGGCTTGACCAGAATGCGCACCTCGCGGCCTGCCTGTACGGCAAAGGCCTGCTCCACGCCCTCGAAGCTGGAGGAGATCTCCTCCAGATTTTCCAGACGCTTGACGTAGCTTTCCACGTTCTCGCGGCGGGCACCCGGGCGGGCGGCGCTGATGGCGTCGGCAGCCTGAATGATGAAGGCCAGCGGGGTCTTGGGCTCCACATCGCCGTGGTGTGCCTCAATGGCGTGGATGATCTGGGTGTTCTCCTTGTACTTGCGGCAGATGTCCACGCCGATCTGGACGTGGCTGCCCTCGATCTCATGATCCAGTGCCTTGCCGATATCATGCAGCAGACCGGCGCGGCGCGCCATGGTGACGTTCACGCCCATCTCGCCTGCCAGCAGACCGGCCACCCAAGCCACTTCCATGCTGTGGGTCAGGGCATTCTGGCCAAAGCTGGTGCGGTACTTCAGCCGGCCGATCAGCTTGATCAGGTCGGGGTGCAGGCCGTGGATGCCCAGCTCCATCACCGCGCGCTCGCCCTCGCGCTTCATCTGCAGTTCCAGATCGTGGCGGCACTTTTCCACCGTCTCCTCGATGCGGGCAGGGTGGATACGGCCATCGCCGATCAGGCGCTCCAGCGTCATGCGGGCCACCTCGCGGCGGGTCTGGTCGAAGGAGGACAGGGTAATGGCCTCCGGGGTATCGTCGATGATGAGATCCACGCCGGTAGCGGTCTCCAGTGCGCGGATGTTGCGGCCCTCGCGGCCGATGATGCGGCCCTTCATCTCATCGCTGGGCAGCGGCACCACACTGACGGTGGTCTCGCTGCAATGGTCGGCAGCGCAGCGGCTGACGGCCTGTCCGATGAGGTTGCGGGCGATGTTATCGCAGTTTTCCTTCAGGTCGGTCTCGTAGGCGGCAACGCGCACGGCCTTTTCGTGGGTCAACTCCTCGTCCACCTTATGCAGCAGCACTTCGCGGGCGTCCTCCTGGCTCAGACCGGCCAGCGTTTCCAGACGCTCCATCTCCTTGGCGCGCAGAGCGTCGATCTCTGCCAGACGCTCCTCGGCCTCGGCAGCACGCTTTTTCAGCTCTTCTTCCTTCTTTTCCAGCGCCTCGGTCTTGCGGTCCAGCGCTGTCTCCTTCTGGTCGATGCGGTTCTCCTGACGGCTGATCTCCGCACGGCGCTGCTTGATCTCCTTGTCGGCCTCTGCCTTCTGGGCATCGACCTCGGCTTTCAGACGGAAAGCCTCGTCCTTTGCTTCCAGAACCGCTTCCTTGCGCTTCTGGTCAGCGGTCTTGATCGCCTCGTTCACCAGCCGGGTAGCCTCGGCCTCGGCGCTGCCGATCTGGGCTTCGGCAGTCTTTTTACGGTTGTTGTAACCAATAAAATAGCCCGCAGCCACGCCGACAACAGCAACGATCAAGGCCACGATCACTCCGATCGCGGTCATTGCGTTCACTCTCCTTTGTTTCAATTCAATGCAAAATTAAAAGCAGGAGACGCTGCGCAGCAGGACACGGGCAATGATATAGAAAGAGCTTTCAATGCAAAAAGTGACACCAAAACCATACGCACCACCCAAAACCGGCGGCACGGGCAAAAGCATACGGCTTTTCTCTTTACGGTTCCATTTTATATCAAACAGGCACGCTTTGCCTGAAACGGGTACAGGGTCACACTGAAACCTGCGTACAGCGTCTTTGATTCCATACTACTAAATATAGTACGAAACATTTGCCCGCTTGTCAAGAGGAAAACCCTGCCCGCAGAACATTTTGTGCAGAAAAACAAAAATAAGATGGCTGCGGCAGGCACCCCCTCAGTCATCGCTGCGCGATGACTGAGGGGGTGCTCTCCTTCAAACCAAAAAGGCTGCCCCGGAGAACGGAGCAGCCCTTCTGGTTTATGATGAAAAGAAGAAAATGAAGGAGAATGTCTTATTATTTGGCGGCTTTTTCGCCCTCCGGGAAGATGATCTTATTCACAAAGAAGAAGATCACCATGGAGATGCCGCCGTTGAGCACGGTGGTGCCGATGTTGTAAATGAAGTCCGGTACCAGCAGCCCTGCCACCGCCACCCAGATGCAGTTGATGGAGTTGACGATGCAGGTAATGACGCAGAAGGCCAGTACATACCAGCCGATCTGTTTTGCCAGATTGCCCTTGCTGCGGAACACAAAATTGCGCTGGATGGGGAAGTTGATGCACTCGCCGATGACCATGGCGATCATGTAGGCGCAGAAGTAGGGCAGACCGCCGTGGGCGGCATCGTAGCCGAGGATGTTCCACTTGAAGGTCTCGCCGAACAGGGTAATGTCAATGCCCGGCCAGCCGAAATCCACCACCGGCAGGCTGGCAAAGGCCTTGGGCAGAAATTGCAGCAGCAGGTACTTGAACACCGTGATGAGGTTGGACACGATGACAAACAAACCGCCCTCGCGCACCCACTTGGCAGCGGCGGGGTGCTTTGCCGCGAAGTTATTCCAGAAATTCATAGCCTGCTTCCTTTCAGCTGTTTTTCAAGCGCTCTTCCATGCGGCTATTCAGCACGAGGTTCTTCACGGCCTCAAAAATCACCCGCACAAGGCCGATGATCCAGAAGCCCTGCAGCTCCATCACGATGCCGTCCACCATGCCCATGCTGATAGCGCCGTTGGTCATTTTGGCCAGCGCCCGCAGAGGCATATTGTACTGGAACAGGATGTTCAGGTCGGGCTTGCCCTTTTCGATGCTGCGGCGCAGCAGGGTGCCCAGTACCGCCGCCGCCAGCCAGCCGATGGGGCTGCGTCCGTGCCCCATCTCGCCCAGCGTCATGTTGCGGTCGATGTGCACCTTGTTCTCCGGGATAGCGTGCCCCAGCAGCGCTTCAAACTCCGCGTCCGGCACGTTCTGCACCTGTGCGGTGCGGTAATGCTCCAGATTTTTGCCCGCGTAGGGGTCGGGTGCGCCGGTGCCCGCCACCGTGACGGCGGCAGTCAAGCGGATATCGACGCTGGAAGCGCCCACCAGCAGCTGATAGCTGCCGCCCTCCACCTCCCAGCGGTCGGTGGCAACGTTCCAGTAGCGGAACGCCTTATCGTCCAGCGGGATGGTGACGGTCTTGCTCTCTCCGGCTTCCAGCTGCACCTTGGTAAAGCCCTTCAGCTCCTTGGCGGGGCGGAAAACTTTTGCATCCGGCTTTGCCACATACAGCTGCACCACCTCGGCACCGGCACAGCTGCCGGTGTTGGTGACAGTCAGGGTCACGCCGGTTTCGTCTGCTTTCAGGTCACTGTACGCAAAGCTGGTGTAGCTCAGGCCGTAGCCGAAGGGGAAGGCGGTGGGCACACCGGCGGTGTCGTAGTAGCGGTAGCCCACATACAGACCCTCGCGGTACTCCACAGTGGGGCCGTCGCCGCCGAAATGCGCTTTTGCGGGGGTGTCGGCGTAGCTGCGCGCCCAAGTCTCAGCCAGCTTACCGCAGGGGTTCTGCGCGCCGGTGAGCACCTCGACCAGTGCGCCCGCACCGGCCTGACCGCCCAGACAGCCGTAGACCAGCGCCTTGCAGTCCTTGACCCAATCGCTTTCCAGCGAGGAGCCTGCGCTCAGCAGCAGCACCACGTTGGGGTTCGCTGCCGCCACAGCGGTCAGCAGTTCCAGCTGGTTTTCTGCCAGCTTCATGTCGGCGCGGTCGATGCCCTCGCTCTCCTTGATCTCGTCCAGACCCATGCACAGCAGCACCACATTGGCGTTCTTTGCCAGCAGCACCGCCTCGGCTTTCAGTGCCTCATCGGGCTTGCCCTGCCGGTCAAAGCCCTTGGCGTAGCCGACGCTGTTCAGGCCGCTCTCGGCAAGGCAATCCAAGAAGGAATCCACCTTGATGGAGTTGACAGCGCTGGAACCTGCCCCCTGATAGCGGGGCGTCTGGGCAAAGTCGCCGATGACCGCCACCTTTTCCCCTTTTGCAAGGGGCAGCAGGCTGTTTTCGTTCTTCAGCAGCACGATGCTCTGGGCAGCAGCCCGGCGTGCCAGCGCGTGGTGGGCATCGGCATCGAACTTGCCGGGTGCGGCATCCACCGCCGCCTTGGTGGTAAACACCAGCTCCAGCAGCTCCTCCAGCCGGGCGTCCACGTCTGCCTCGGTGATCTTGCCGGTCTGCACCGCCTTCATCAGCTCCCGGATGGCGTCCCCGCCGGGGGCGGGCATTTCCAGCGTAGATCCGTTCTTTACGCCGAGGGCGTGGTCGTTGCTGCCGCCCCAGTCGGTGACCACCGCGCCGTCAAAGCCCCAGTCCCTGCGCAGGATCTCCATGAGCAGGTGGGCGTTCTCGTTGGCGTAGGTGCCGTTGACAAGGTTATAGGCGGACATGATGGTCTTTGGCTGCGCCTCCTTGACCACCATCTCGAAGCCGGTCAGGTAAATTTCCCGCAGGGTGCGCTCGTCCACGATGGAATCCGAGGCCATGCGGCGCAGCTCCTGACTGTTCACGGCAAAGTGCTTGGGGCAGGCGGCAATGCCGTTTTTCTGGATGCCGCGGACGTAGGCCGCCGCCATCTTACCGGCAAGGTAGGGGTCCTCCGAGAAATACTCGAAGTTGCGGCCGCACAGGGGGCTGCGCTTGATGTTCAGGCCGGGGCCCAGCAGCACCGACACGCCCTGTGCCGCTGCTTCTTCGCCCATGGCTGCGCCCATAGCCTCGCCCAGTGCCGGATCCCAGCTGTTGGCAACGGTGGCCGAGGTGGGGAAGCAGGTGGCGGGCACACTGGGGTTCAGGCCTAGATGGTCAGCCGCACCGGCCTGCTTACGCACGCCGTTGGGGCCGTCCGACAGGGTAATGGCCGGGATGCCCTTGCCCGGCAGCGCCCGGGTGGTGAACACCGTGCCGCCGCTCAGCAGGGCGCATTTTTGTTCCAGGCTCAGTTTTGCAATAATATCCTGATGTTTCACGGGGAAATCTCCTTTCAGTAGAAACGGTATTGCCTTTGGAAACAGGACCACGCATAAGGAGAAGAAGCGTGATTCTGTTTCCAAAAGGGAACACGGCTGCGGGCCGTAACTGCCGTGCAGCCGTGTTCCGGGATTAGAAGGAAGACAGTTTTGATTACGGGTCAGTACTTATGCCTTACTCACATCCGCACCTGCATTGGTATTAGCCAGCGTTTTATTATACTTGCGGCGGCGAAGAATCACCACAACACCTGCCAGAACCAACACATAGACAATCACACTGCCTACCAGTGCAGGCGTGCGCCACATAGGCACAGGCGCATCTACATCTACACCGTAGCTATTCGCCAGCGTATACAGATACTGATGTGCAGCTTCGCGCATCTTCAGCTGACCGGTAGCAGTCTGGCTCAGGTTATCGAAGGTCTTAGTGCCCCAGCCAAACAGCAGATTGGTACCACCTGCCAAGACAGCTTTTTCAATATCCATAAAGCCATGCTCCTCGTTGTTATCCGTAATCACAGTGCCAATAAAGCCCCATTCATTACGCAGAACATTGGTCAGTAGTGCAGTACTTGCACCGGCCCAAGTAGTACCAATATTATTGTAGGAAGACATCACAGCCGTGCTGCCGCCTTCCTTCACAGCCTTTTCAAACGGCACGAAGTAAATTTCACGCATTGCCTGCTCATCGGCCCAGGTGCACAGGCCATAATGACGCCAGGTTTCACGCTCATTCAGTGCAAAATGCTTAATGTAGCAGTACATACCATTTTTCTCTGCCGCACCAACCGTAGCAGCGGACATGGAACCAGAAAGGAAGCCATCCTCAGAATAGTACTCAAAGTTACGGCCAGCAAATGCATTGCGGTGGGTATTAGCACCAGGTGCATACCAGCCGGAAATATTCCACGCCTTTCCTTCCTGCGAGATTGCATCGCCAAATTCAGAAGCCAGGTCTACATTCCAAGTAGCCGCCAGCAGAACTTCTGCCGGATAAGTAACCGTCTTATATGTGCAGGTACCCATAAAGGCATCGAACACATAACTCAGAGCGGCAGGTCCGTCCATTTCATAAGTCTGTCCCTTACCGATATTATCAACTGCTGCACTTCCCCAGCCATCTGCGCCCAGCAGTTTGTACATATCATCAAGGGTCAGCTGATCCAGCAGCTTATCCCACTGTGCATCATCATAGGCAAGGCCTTCCATGTCTTTCAGAGTAAGGCCATTCTTTGCACCAAAGGTCGGCGCAGTGTCATCCGCATCCACATAGCTATCATCCACTACCAGCGCATTGTTGAAGGCTTCCAGCTGTTCAGCAGTTGCTTCCTTGCTGGTACCGGGAACGATCTGCCAAGTGTCACGGTTGAGGTAAGCCACATCACCAGCTGCATCATCAAACTGATTTGTTGCTACCACCTCGTCCGAAGAGCGCTTGCCGACATACTTGCAGTTTTCCACACCACTGCCAAACGCACTGTCCTGGAACACTTCATTCTCAGCAACCTTGCAGGTCATGGTCAGATTATCTTTCACCGTATGAGAATCCGTACGCAGAGAAATCTGATACTCGCCAGCTTCCAGCACGTAGGAACCGGTAGAAGTGTAGTACTTCTGTGCATCATAAGAAGCCATCTGCTCTACCGGCATAGAAATCGTAACCGTTTCCGTTTCGCCCGGCTGCAATTCCTTCGTCTTTGCAAAGCCGCCCAGTACTTCGCCAGCCTTCTGCAAGCCGCTGCCGCCTTCAGCTGCACTGTAATAGGGCGCACTGTAATACAGTTCCACAACATCTTTGCCAGCCACATTGCCAGTATTGGTAACTTTGACATTCCACTCCAGCGTATCCTGTGCGGTAACGGTAGTCGGAATCGTGTTTTCCAGTTCCCAGTCAAAGCTTGTGTAGCTCAAGCCATAGCCAAAGGGGAACTGCACTACATCATTGTAGGAAAGTCCCGTCAGATTCTCTCCTTCACGGGTAGTGTAATCGTAGCTTTCACGGGTTTCGTAATAACGATATCCCACATAAATGCCTTCCTGATACTCTACAAGGTAGGCAGGATGACTTTCGAAGTTTTTGAAGCAGTCCTTAGAGTTGGTATACTCAAAGGTATCAAAGTTGTAGTAAGAAGGGGTCGTTTCTACTGCATAAGGGTAGATATCCGGCAGACGGCCAGAGGGGTTGACTGCGCCCGTCAGAATGTTGACAATTCCAATCGTGCCCACATCACCGGGATCACCGATCCAGAGGGCTGCATCAACGCCTTCATCATTCAGGAAGCCCAGTTCCATAGCATTGCCTGAATTGATCAGAACGATAACATTATCAAATGTCGCTTCTGCCTGTTCCAGCAAAGACTGTTCCGCGCTGTTCAGTTCCAGATAATGCTTGCTCTGATCCGGTGCATACGAGGTATTTTCAGCCATCGAAGTGGGCAGGTCATTGCCTTCACCGCCCTTGCGGGAGAACACGACCACAGCAGTATCCGAAAAATCCTTCATTGCTTCAAATGAGCAGTCTCCAGTATACTGGTACTCCACACCCATGTTCTTAGCCAATTCCTCGGTTGCAGGCAGTTCCGGGATGGAAAAATCAACAGAGAATGTATTTCCGCCTTCGTTGTTTTTGGGTCTGTAGAGATTGACCAGATTTTGATTCACTTCAAAACCTGCATCCGTAAAGGCTTTTGCAAAATCTGTCCGGTTTGCAGTGTAGCTGCTGCCACCGGAACCCGTACCGCCATAAACCGGATTTGCGGAAGCATAGCCCAGAAGATTGATTTTTCGGTTTGTTCCTGCCAACGGCAGAGCGCCGTCATTTTTCAGAAGGACCGCGCCTTCCTCCTCGATTTTCTGAGCCACTGACAAACCATTTGCATAAGATGTTTTTTGCAATTCCGGGTCTCCATTCTGGCCAGGGAATGCCTTGTCCAGAGAACTAGGAAACACACCAAACATTGCTACATCTGCCACTATTCCAACTGCCAGTAAGAGTGCTGTAACAGCTGTCAGCAACTTTGTGGGCTTTTTGTTGTTCGGATCGCGCTTCATTGTGTTGTCTCCTCCATATTCTTTTATATTTTTTGGGCCGTACCCAACTGTGACCCATTATAACGGATATTTGCGCATCGTTATCATCTTTTGCACAATCTGTCGTTTTGGATA
>CDYF01033295.1_pt1 | contig 13627 bp, 8 predicted proteins | sample 554801 | NCBI WGS metagenome assembly CDYF01 (sample SAMEA3182078, study PRJEB8094) | gut metagenome | biome: human; feature: gut; material: Stool; isolation source: human stools | place: Canada | collected 2012-11-20 | reverse complement strand
GCCGATGTGGCGACATGCCCCCTTGCGGCAATCGAAGGGTTGCTCAGACATCCGATGACGAACAGCGGGCTGGAGAAGTTCCTCGCAGACCATGCACGGCTGAACGTTTGACGGAAAACAAAACCGCAGTGCTTCCGATGTAAAATAATAACAGACCTATTCCAAAAACCTCAGGGGGGGGGTATGGATATCCCCTACCGGGTGCTGAACTTGTAGACACAGACATGGCGGTAGCGCTGGCCGGAGCCGAGCACCGTCGAGGGGAAGCCGGGATGGTTGGGGCTGTCGGGGAAATGCTGGGTTTCGAGCGCCAGCGAAGCGCGGCGGCCGTAGGATTTGCCGCCCTTGCCGACTAGGGAGCCGTCGAAGAAATTACCGCCGTAGAACTGGATGCCCGGTTCGGTCGTCCAAACCTCCATATAACGCCCCGCAGCGGGTTCATAGACCGTAGCCGCCAGCTCCAGGTCATGGGTGCTCCTGCGCGACAGCACCCAATTGTGGTCGTAGCCGTGGCCGTGGCGGAGCTGTTCGAAATCGGCATCGAGGCGCGACCCGATCGGTGCCGGACGGCGGAAATCCATCGGCGTGCCTTCGACGGGCATCAGGCGACCGGTGGGGATGAGCGTCGAATCGACGGGCGTGAAGAAATCGGCTGCGATCATCAGCTCATGGTCGTTGATCGGCGGCCCGCCCGCCCCGTGCAGGTTGAAGAACGAGTGGTGCGTGAGGTTGACGACCGTACGGCGGTCGGTCGCAGCCTCGTGTGTGATGACGAAGCTGTTGTCGTCGGTCAGCTCGTAGGTCATCGTAACCTTCAGGTTCCCGGGGTATCCCTGATCGCCGTCGGGCGAGAGGCAGGCCAATACGATCTTCTGCGGCGTCACCTCGACGACATCCCACACAACCATGTCGAAGCCCTTGGCACCGCCGTGCAGGCTGTTGGGGCCGTCGTTCAGAGGCAGCGTATACTCCTTCCCGTCGAGCGTAAATCGCCCTGCGGCGATACGATTGCCGTAACGGCCGATGGTGGCGCCGAGGAACCGCTCTCCGGTTTGATCGACGTAAGCGCCGAGATTGTCGTGCCCCAGCACGATGTCCGCGAAATTGCCGTCGCGGTCGGGCACCCACAATTCGACGACGCGGCCGCCGAAATTGGTCACCGTCATCTCCAGCCCGCGGGCATTCCTCAACGTGTAAAGGTCGGTCGCCTTGCCGTCCACCGTGGAGCGGAAGGCGGCACGCGAGACCTGCGAATGCCGCTCGGAGCCGCATCCGGAAAGCATTCCTGCCATAAAAAATACGATTAATAAGTTCTGTTTCATTTTATTCGGTTCGGGAGCCCCCGCCCGGGGCCGACGGCGCCTGCCGCCGGACAGGGTGCTGTCAGTCGGTTACGACGGGGATGCGGATCAGCGTGAACGAGTGCGCCGGGAAGGCATAGGTGAACCGGTCGCCCCGCGCCTGTGCCTCTTTGGTCACGGTTTTCACGGCCTGACGGGTCATCGAGTTCTCGGCCTTGATGTCGGGGCCGTTGACCTCGTATACCGTCGCCTTGCCGCCGAAACGTCCTGTCTGGCAGAGGATGTCGGTCGTGATGGCCTGCTCCCGGTGGCGGTTGGTGACGTTCACGATCACTTCGCCGGCCTCGTTGTCATAGGCCGCCGATACGTCGAGGTAAGGGATCCGCTCCCCGCCCAGCGCATAGGTGTCACAGTCGACGAAGGTGTCGAGCGACGTGCCGTGGCAATGCGTGGCGAAGAGCTGCAACGGGTAGAAGATCGTCTGGTACCACGAACCCTCCTTGGTGGAGAAGATCGGGGCGATGACGTTGACCAGCTGCGCCATGTTGGCCATCTTGACCACATGAGCGTTGCGGACGAAGATGTTGAGGAAAGTCGATACCACCAGCGCATCTTCGAGGTTGTAGACCTCCTCGTTGCCCTCCTCGCCCCTGGCGCGGTACCATACGTTGTACTCGTCGAAGGCGATGTAGATCGGATCCTTGCGTTCGGCCTTGGTCATCGCCTCGGCGATCAGTCCCTCGGTGATGCGGATAGCCTTCTCGGCGAAGCGCGTCGTGGCCATGAACTTGTAATAATCGTTGCTCCGGTTCTCGACGTAGTTGTGCAGGGCGATGTAGTCGGCGTGATTCTTCAGGTACTCCAGCACGGTACGGTTCCAGTCGATCCAGTTGCCGTTGTAGTCGCTCGACCCGGCCACGACGAGTTTGATGTCCCGGTCGATCCACTTCATCAGCTTGGCCGTCTCGAGGGCGAACTTGCCGTAATCCTCGGCGTTCTTGTGCCCCATCTGCCACTGGCCGTCCATCTCGTTGCCCAGGGCCCAGTATTTCACTTTGTGGGGTTTCTCGTAGCCGTTACGACGGCGCAGGTCGGACCAGTAGGTACCTTTCTCGACATTGCAGTACTCGACCCAGTTGCGGGCTTCGTCCATCGTCCCCGTGCCGAGGTTCACGCAGAAATAGGGCTCGGTCGCGGCACGGCGGCACCACTCGACGAACTCATCGGTGCCGAACGCGTTGCTCTCGCGGAAGCCCCATGCCAGGTCGATGCGCGTCGGGCGTCCGGCCTGCGGGCCGATGCCGTCCTCCCAGTGGTAGCCCGAGACGAAGTTGCCGCCCGGCCAGCGCACCAGCGATGTGCGAAGCGCCCGCGTCGCTTCGAGCACGTCCCGGCGGTAGCCCTTCTCGTCCGAAAGGGGCGATCCGGGCTCGTAAAGCCCGCCGTAGATGCAGCGGCCGAGGTGCTCGACGAAGTTGCCGTAGATATTCCGGTCGATTTCGCCCTTTTGGCGTTCGATGTCGACCTTGATTCGGGCATTGCCCGTTTTCCCGCGCGCCCAAAGCCCGCCGGGGATCAGCACGGCGGCCACGAGCGCCGCCAGCATGATTCTTTTCAGATTCATAGTCTTCGGTTTTTCAGGGTTATTCATCCAGCACCACGATCGTATAGGAGTAGGGCGCTATGTCGACAGTCTGCGCAGCCCGGGCCGGCAGTTCCCGCCCGACGGGGGCGATGCGGCGCGGCTCTTCGGGGGTGTTCACCGCGTCGAGGTCGCCCGAGAGCGAAACCATGCGGGCTTGGGAAACCTTCCCCATCCCGTCCACGCGCAGGCCCACACGCAGCGGCTCGGCACCCGTATTGGCGATGTGGAGCACGACGCTCCCCGCCTCGCGGCTGCGGGTTGCCGTCACGTCGAGCACCCCGTCGGCGCCCTCGACCCCGCAGCCAACCGTCAGGGGACGGTGGTGTGCCGCAGCCATCTGCTGCGCATAATAGGGGGGCATCCCCCACACCTGGGACGGGGTGAAGAAAACCTGCCCCTGATCCCAGCCGTTGTCGTTTTGCCGGTAGGGTTGCAGGGCATTGGCCGCGCAGGAGGTCAGCACGAAGTCGCCCATGCGGCGCACGGCGTTCTGAAGCGTGACGTGTCCCAGCACGCGCTGCATGTCGTGGCGGTTGCCGTTCTCCTCGAAGATGACGCATTTCATCGTGGTGGAGGGGTTCCACCTGAGGAACAGCTCGCGCATACGGCGCAGTTCGGCCTCGACCTCCCGGCCGCTGGCGAGCTGGTCGGCCCACGGGTGGTAGTCCCAATAGTCGGCTTTGCCATCCAAGGCACGGAACGTCCGTTCCATGCTCGGCGAATCGGCACGCCACCACGCCGTGGAGATCAGTTTCACCGACGGGTCTTTGCCCTTGATGGCGTCGTGCAGCAGGTTGAAGCGCTCGACATAGTGGTCGTATTCGTCGGCACGATCGCCGTTGAAGAGTACCTCCTCGTTGCCGATGCCGATATATTTCACGCCGTAAGGCTCGGGGTGGCCGTTCTCGGCACGCCGGCGCCCCCACTCCGACGTCACCGGGCCGTTCAGGTACTCGATCATGTCGGCCATATCCTGGGGCGTCTCTTCGATATTGACCGCAAAGGCCGCCGTGAAGCCCGCCTTCTCGCAGAATTGCAGGAAATCCTCGATGCCGAAGCCGTTGGTCGACCAGCGGTACCAGTGTCCGTGGTAGGGCGGCCGCTTGTCGCGGTCGCCGATCATCTTCTTGAAGCGGTAGCCCGAAATGTTGATCATCGTACCGCCGTAACGCAGGAAGGTCAGCCCCTGGTCGACCATCGCCTGCCCGATGTCACCCCGCAGCGGCAGGCCGCGGAAGCGGTCTTCGCCCGTGGACATCAGCGTCACCTGATCGGCCTGCACCCTGCCGGGGCGGTCGAGGTAGAGGGCGAAGCGGGCATCCCCGTCCGCGGCGGCGGCAGTCAGTTCGAACGGAAATTTCTTCCAGGCCGCACCGATGCCCGTGATACGCTGCGAGGCATATTCCTTCGTGCCGTCGGCACTCTGCAACGCCACGACCACATCGCCCGACCCGCGCAGGTAGAGACGCCCTTCGAACGTCTGCCCCTTGCGCATGGCAATGCCCCAGCGGTTCAGTCCGGCATTGGCGATGCCGACGGTTCCCGTCCCGGAGACGAATTCCACGCTCTGCGAGCAGGCGCCGTTATAGGCGTCCCCCACTTCGTGGCGGTAGGCAGCCACGGCACCGCCCGTCGAAAAGGCGTCCCACTGCCGGCTGACCTGCACGGCCGGCGTCGTGCGGAACACGAGTTTGCGCGACGCACCGTCGGCCGTAACCTTCACGTTACGGAACCGTGCCTCGGAATTCCACGTACGCAGGGCGACCCTGCCCCTGGCCAGCACGGGATCGTCGTCCTCGGCACGGAGCACGCAAGCCCCGTTCAGGAAAACCTGCAACGTGCGGCCGTCGGTCTTGAATCCCAGCCTGTTCCATTGTGCGGGGTCGCACGACACGGCAGCATCGGCGATCGGCGTGAAATTGTTCTTATGCTTGCCCAGCACGACCTTACGGACGTCGGCCGTAAGGCTTATCTCGTAGCCGTGGAAATTGTCGGCGCCGTTGCCCGGCTCCGAAACCCCGGCCAGCAGGCCGGCATTGTCGCCACCGCCGCCGCGGGTGAATTTCAGTTCGGTCTCGACCTCGCCCGCAGCCATCTCCAGCGGGTCATAGACCAGCTTGGCGCCCGCATGAGCGGCACAGAGCAGCTCGTCGCCGGCAACCTGCCACTCCCCTTCGTAGGCCGAGCAGTCGTCGAAAAGGGGGTTGGGCACGGGCTCCTCGAAACTCTCGCCGAAGATCCGCTGGTCGTAAAGGCCTCCGTAAATCTCGTGGTTGACGTCTTCGATGCAGGCCCCGTAAAGCCAGGGGGTGACGCTGCCCTCGACTTTCGACGCATCGACCGTGATCGTGGCGTCCGTTGCGCCGCCCGCACAGGCGGCGGCCATGGCGGCACACAAGGCCGCGAGGGGAATTTTTTTCAGGGAACGGTTCATATGTCCGGGTTTTTATTTTACCAGTTCTTTCTGTATCTGTTCGAGCGATTTGTCCTTGGTCTCGGGGAGCTTTATCGCAAAGATAAGGCTGCCGAGGGCAATAAGCGCGAAAAATCCGAAGATATAGGTGCCGCCAACCGAAAGGAAGACAGGGAAGAACCACGACAACAGCGCCGACCACACCCAGTGGGTCATGCTGCCCAGCACCTGCCCCTTGGCACGCACCGAATTGGGGAAGACCTCGGAAATGACCACCCAGATCGTAGCGCCCAGCGACACGGCGAAGAAGGCGATGTAGCCCATCAGGCAGACAAGCATGTAGTAACCTTCGAAGCGTTCGAGCCAGAACCCGCGCGCCACGAGCACCAGCGAGACGAACATCCCCACGGCACCTACGCCGATGAGCTTCTTCCGCCCCACCTTGTCGATGAGGAACATGCCCAGCATGGTGAACGTGAGGTTGGTGATGCCGATCATGATCGACTGCATCATCGCCCCCTCGCGGAAGACGCCCGACATCTCGAACAGGCGCGGCGCATAGTAGAGGATGGCGTTGATCCCCGTGAGCTGGTTGAACGTCGAGATGAGGAACGCCAGCAGGATGGGGATGAAATATTTTTTCCGGAAAAGCCGCTCGCCCGTATCGCCCGCCCCGGCGAGCGAGGCGCGGATCTCGGCCATTTCGGCTTCGACATTCTCGCGCGTGGTGCGTTCGAGTACACGGCGCGCCTCGGCGTCACGGCTGCGGATAAGCAGCCAGCGGGGGCTTTCGGGCACGGTCATCAGCAACAGGCCGAAGGCCAGTGCCGGGACGGCCTCGATGCCCAGCATCCACTGCCAGTCGTGGGGAATCCCCACGATCCAGTAATTGGTCAGGTAGGCGATGACGATGCCCAGCACGATGTTGAACTGGAAGAAGGCCACGAAACGCCCGCGCCAGTGCGACGGGGAGATCTCGGCGATATACATCGGCCCCACGACCGACGAGGCGCCGACGGCCAGCCCGCCCAGGAAGCGGAAGAACATGAACGAATACCAGTTGACGATCACGGCACTGCCCACGGCCGAGATCAGGTAGAGCCACGCGATCACTTTCAGCGAGCGCAGGCGCCCGTAGCGTTCGGCTGGGCCGCCGCAGACCAGGGCGCCGACGATGGTGCCGATAAGCGCCGTGGCGATCGTGAAGCCGTGCGCGAAGTCCGAGAGCGCATAGATCCCCTGGATCGCCTTTTCGGCACCGGAGATCACGGCCGTGTCGAAGCCGAACAAAAGGCCGCCGAGCGAAGCGACGAAGGCGACATAAAACATGAAGCCTTTAACGGATGTTTTCATATCAGGTCGGATTAGTTGGTTTTCAGTTTCGCTTCACGCCGGTTCAGAGGCCGAATTCGATCCGGTCGATCACATGGTTCTGGTAACATTCGTCCAGTTCGACGAAATAGCCGCTCCAGCCCCAGACGCGCACGATCAGGTTGCGGTGCCGCTCGGGATGCACCTTGGCGTCGAGCAGCTTTTCGCGGCTGACGGTATTGAGCTGCAACTGGTGGCCGCCCAGGGCGATGTAGGTCTTGACGAGCATTCCCAGTTTGCGGACGCTCTCCTCGTTGTTGAAAACCGACTGGTCGAACTCGAGGGTCAGCGGCCCGCCGTTGACCACATCCTCCAGTCGCGGTTTGGTGAAGGATTTGATGACCGATACGGGCCCGCGCTGGTCGATGAACAGGCTCGGCGAATAGTTGGCGGGGATCATCTCCCCGGCACTACGGCCGTCGGGCGTGGCACCGAGGCCTGCGGCATGAAAAACATAGTACATGGCCGTACCGGTGCCGGCGCGGTAGATGCCGCCCCGCTCGTTGCGGCGCCCTTCGAGCGCACGTGCGAACGATGCGAGCAGGTCGCGCCCGATGGAATCGGCATAGTCGTCGTCCTGCCCCATCTTGGGAGCCTCCCGCCGCAGCAGGCGTTGTAATTCGGGTGCGCCGCGGAAGTCGTCCTCCAGCGCCGAGAGCAGCGTCGGGGCATCGAAACGGCGCTCCTCGAAGTAGAATTTGCGCAGCGCCGCCAGCGAGTCGGCCGCCGTGGCAATGCCCGTGCCGTGCAGACCGTAGTTGTTGTAGCGCGAGCCGAGCGAAATGTCCTGCGCCCGTTCTATGGTGCCGTCCATCAACAGCGACATCATCGGTGCGGGGGCGATGTAGAGGTTGCGGTGCTTGCGGCAGATGGCGTCGGCCTTTTCGGCGATCTTCCGCTCTACACGGCCGTAGAAGGCCGCATAATCGGGGCATTGCTCCAGTTCGGGCAACACCTCGCGCACGCAGCCGATGAGCGACACGGCGTCGATGTTGGGGATGTCCATCGCATGGTTGGGGATGATGAACTCCCAGCAGGCGGCCACGACATAATTGCGGGCGTCCTGCTCCGAATAGCCTTTCTTCATGAGCCCCGGGACGATCACGTCGTCGTTGCTGTACTGCGGGAATCCCAGCCCCTTGCGGGTGAGCTGCGACCCCAGGAAGAAGATTTCGTCGGGCGTATCCGCGTCGACGCGGATGTTGATCTTGGGGTCGATCAGCTCCAGTTCGCAGCTGGCCCGCAGGCACATCTCCGAGAGGCGGTTGAAAAGGTAGTCGCCGTTTGCGGCGCGGCCGCCCAGCACCATGCTCTGGCCGTTGTCGCCCTGCTGCATACCGGGATAGAGGTCGCTGTCCTTGTTGCATGCGAGGAAGAACTCTTCCACCAGGTCGAACGCCTCCTCCTCGGTCAGCACACCGCTGTCGATGTCATGGCGGAAATAGGGGTACATGTACTGGTCGAAACGCCCCAGCGTATTGTGGTAATTGCCGGCCTCCCAGATCGCGAAATGGAGGATGCGCAGCAGTTGCAGCGCCTCGCGCAGCGACCGGGCGCCGCGCGTACGCACGGCCTCGAGCACTTGGGCCGTATCCGCCTGCCCCGCTTCGCGGGCATGGGCGGCGTAACGCCCCGTAAGCTCCTGCACGGCCTCGATGCAGAGCGCCACCGACCCCAGGAAGATACGCTGTTCCTGGTCGAGCGAATCGTCCGCCAGGCGGGAAGCGATTTCGGCCTTCCGGGCATCGAGCCCGAGGCGGATGGTGGTTTCGTAGTCGGGCGATATGTTGCAGACCGTCCCGCGCTCGTGGATGTAGTGCGACGCCTTGATCCCGTCCCACTCCTGCGGGGTGAAGATTTCGGGCACTTCGGTAACGGTGCGGGTGAATACGATCTTTTCGCCCGGCAGGATCACGGGCTGTTCGGCACGCATCAGGGCTGCGAGCATCTCCGCCGAGCGCCTCACGGGCGGCATTCCGGCCGCTGCAAACCCGATATTGAGGTTGTCCAGCCCGAGCCGGGCCGGGGTACGGCGCAGGACATGGTGCTCTTTGCGGAGGATATAGCCGCGCAGGTTTTCGATTCTGGGATTCATTGTATGAGTGTTTTAAGATTGTAGTCGCTGAAAACGTCGTGGACACGGGGCTCCGCCCCGGTATCGAAACCGGGGGCATACGTCCGGCCGATCATGGCGTACTTCGCCCCGGCGGTCTTGTGGTAGCGCAGGATCTCGACCCGCTCCAGCCCCGGGGCATCCTTGATCAGCAGGCAGGTCTGCAACATGTTCTCCCGCGTATCGTTCACCCCGGGGATCAGCGGGATGCGGACGACGAACGGCCGGCCCGAAGTGCACAGCCATGCCAGATTGCGCAGGATGGGGGCATTGTCCACCCCTGTCCAGCGGCGATGCTGCACCGGGTCGGCGTGCTTCACGTCGAACAGCACCAGATCGGCGTGCCCCGCCACCCGGCGGAAAACATCCGGCGCGGCATAGCCGCTCGTCTCGACGGCCGTATGCACCCCCGCGGCCTGCAACGCGGCAAGCACCTCTGCCGCAAATGCGGCCTGCAGGAGCGGCTCGCCGCCCGTGAGCGTCACACCGCCGCGGTTCATGGCGTATACCGCCTTGTTGCGCAGCAGTTTGCCAGCCAGCTCCCCCGAGCAGATCGCGTACCCGCACATCGTGCGGCCGTCGCGGCGATCCATATACTGCGGCTCGGGGGAAATGCCCTCGGGATTGTGGCACCAGGCACAGCGAAGCGGGCACCCTTTCAGGAAAACGGTGGTGCGGATACCCGGCCCGTCGTGTATGGCGAACTCCTCGATGCTGAAAACAATCCCTTTCTCCATTGCGCTGTACGATCTTTCGGGCAAATATAAATAAAATTTCGTCATACTGGTACGAACTGGTATGTTTTTTTTTATTTTTCGTACCGGTTCGTACCGATATTACCCGATTTTACGTATATTTGCACGACATTGCGTGTGCAAAGCCATGAAAAACAACGAATCGAAATACAAACAGGTCGTCAACTTCGTCATCGACGGCATCGCCGAAGGGAAGCTCCAGAAGGGGGACTGGATACCCTCGATCAACGAATTCCGCGAGAATTACCGTCTCTCGCGCGACACCGTGTTCGCCGGGCTGAGCGAACTCAAATCGCGCGGCATCATCGCCTCGACGCCCGGCGTGGGCTACTACATCGCCTCGGCGCGAATCCCCTCGGAACAGAATATTTTCCTGCTCTTCAACGAATTCAACGAATTCAAGGAAGACCTCTACAACTCGTTCATGGAGCACGTCGGCAAAGGCGTAAGCGTAGACCTCTATTTCCACAACTACAACCGCAGGGTCTTCGACGCGCTGGTGACCGACGCCAACGGCAAATACACCACCTATATCATCATGCCGGGCAAGTTCACCGGCATCGCGCCGCTGCTCGAAAGCCTTTCGGGGCGGGTGTTCCTGCTCGACCACTTCCACCCCGAACTGCTGGGCAGGTATTCGTCCGTGGCGCAGAACTTCGAAAAGGACACCTACGAGGCGCTCTGCCACGGGCTGCGGCATATCCGCAAATACGAACGGCTGCTGATGGTGCAGCACGAAAAAAAGGAGCCGCAGGAGCGCTACGACGGACTGGTGCGCTTCTGTGCGGAACACGGGTTCGGGCACGAATACCTCGCCTCGATCCGCGACCGCGAAATCCGCGAAGGCGACCTGTTCATCCTCGTCAGCGACCGCGACCTGGTGACGCTGCTCAAGCAGGCCGAGCGGCAGCAGATGACGCCCGGCCGCGAATTCGGCATCATTTCGTACAACGACACGCCGCTCAAGGAGATCCTCGCGGGCGGGATCACCACCCTCTCGACCGACTTCCGCCAGATGGGGCTGACGCTGGCGCAGCTGATCTTCCAGAAAGGCATCCGCAACATCGAGAACCCCTGGATGCTCAACATCCGGCGCTCCCTGTAAAACGGCAGCAGGCCGCGATTCCGCCCTCCCTGCGGGCGGAGCAGCGGACTGACGGGCTGACGAGCTTACAGACTAATGAGCCGGCGGACAGACAGACAGACAGACAGACAGACAGACAGACAGACAGACAGACAGACAGACGAACCAATGGGCTGACGGGCGGGCAAACTGGCAGACCGAAGGACTGGCGGGCCGACGGACTGGCGGGCCGACGGACTGATGAGTTGACGGACGGACAAACCGATGGATTGGCAGATTGACAGCCGGGGAAACGGCTCCGGCATACGCCCCGAAAACAAACATCCCGAACTACGAATGTCCGGGATGTTTTTATTTCTTCGCCCTGCGCAACTCTTTCGCCCTGCGCTGCGCCTCCTGCGCTTCGGCCCGCTGTTCCAGCACCTCCTTGCGGGATCGGAACTTTTCCCGCCCCGACAAGACCCGCTCTTCATAACGCCGCTGTCTGAGCCTTCCCAACCAGTCGGGCGCCAGCACGACCGAGACATACCCGATCGCCTGTCCCGCGCAGTAACACCCGACCTGCGCCCACAAATTCCCCTCGAACGCCCCGACGGGCAGCACCCGGTATTCCAGCCAGGGAAACAGGGCGAACATCACCAGCAGCATGGCTGCATCGAGCCGTTCGTTGCGCGACCACCCGAGCCTGCGCCACCCTAAGAGGAGAGCCAGCAGGTTGATGCACAGCATGGAGGGAATAAGCATCCGGGGCGTAAGCAGCGACACCCCGGGACGGAACAGGATGACATAAAGGCCCGGCACGGCGGGCAAGACAAGCTGTGCGGCAAACAGCCCTATTTTCATTCGTTCGGTTTTCATAGAGATACGGAGATCGGGGCACCCTCCGATACGGCCCATCGAATATAGGAAAAAATCCCGGACGGTGCAAATCGCCGTCCGGCTTTTCGTCCGGCAAAGCGAAACAAAATCCCGGCGAGCGAATCGCCGGGATCTGCCTCTGTCCGGCAGGCTCCAAGTCACCGGATACCGGACATACCTGTCCCTCTGAAAGGGATTTGCGGAACGGATCCTGAATTCCCGACGGAACAGGGAACCTCCTCCGCGGGAAGCCTACCCTAACTTCATGACATCGTCGATGCCCATGTCCTTATAGGTGGTTGCCAGCTCCTCGCTGCGGTCGGAAATGACCAGCAGCTTGTCGCCCAGCTTGAGTTCCGTCTTACCCTGCGGCACGAAATACTCACCGTCGCGGCAGACCATCATCACCAGCGTATTCTCGGGGAGGGTGATGTCCTTGAGCGTATGCCCGCTTTCGAGCATCGTCTCGTTGACCTCGACCTCCGTAAGCGCCGACTTCATGTCCTGGTGCATGTCGACGCTGAAGGCCGACTCGCGCTCCTCATAGGCCAGCCCCAGAAGGTTGGCCATGCCGCTCACCGTAGTGCCCTGCACCAGCAGCGAAATGATCGTCCCCAGGAAAACCACGTTGAACAGCAGCCCGGCATTCTCCACATGCGCCATCAGCGGATAGATGGCGAAGAGGATAGGCACGGCGCCGCGCAACCCGACCCACGACACGTAAAGCCGCGCCTTGGTCGTAAACTTGCGGAACGGGAGCAGGCAGGTGAAGACCGTCAGCGGACGCGCCACAAGGATCATGAACGCCCCGACCAGCCCGCCGAGGATCAGCACCCGGGGTTCGAGCAGTTCGTTGCTGTTCACGAACAGGCCCAGCGTGAGGAACATCACGATCTGCATGAGCCACGTGAACCCGTCGAAGAAGACGGTCAGCGGCCGTTTCTGTTCGAGTTTATGGTTGCCGATAACCAGACCCGAAAGGTAGACGGCCAGGTAGCCGTTACCCTTGATCAGGTCGGTGAAGGCGAACGAGAAGAAGATGAATGCCAGCAGGAGCACCGAGTAGAGCGAATGGTTGGCCAGCTTGATGCGGTTGATCGTCCATACGGCCAGCCGCCCGATCAGGTACCCGGACAGGGCGCCCACGACCATCTGCACCACGAAAAAGACTACGCTCATGCCCAGGCCGACGCCGGACGAGGTATTCGACACGACGCTGATGAGCAGGATGGTCATCATGTATGCCATCGGGTCGTTCGAACCGCTCTCCAGCTCCAGCAGCGGGCGCAGGTTTTGCTTGAGCCCCTGTTTCTTGCTTCGCAGGATGGAGAAAACCGACGCCGAGTCGGTCGAGGACATCGTGGAGGCCAGCAGCAGTGCCAGCGCGAACGGTATTTCGATCCCCAGCCACGGAGCCACCAGCCACACGAAACCGGCCAGCACGAACGCCGTCATGACCACGCCGACCGTAGCCAGTACGACGCCCGGGCCGATGATGGGTTTTATCTCCGAGAACTTCGTGTCCATACCGCCCGTGAAGAGGATAATACACAAGGCGATCATACCCACGAACTGGGTCATCTCGACCGAACGGTACGAGATGAAATTCAAACCGAACAACATGCCCACCCCGAGGAACAGCAACAGCGCGGGGGCCCCGAAACGATACGCGACCTTACCGGCCATCACCGCCACGAAGAGCAGCAATGCGCCTACCAATACTACGTTTTCACCACTGATGTCTATCATTCTTCTCCGTTTATGTTACGTTATGCTTTATCTACTATGTTCAGCCTGGTCAGCGGCTTGTACTCCAGGTCGGCGTACTCGAACGCCTGCATGGCTGCAAAACTGTTGTCGGGCGTACGGTAGAGGGCCACCGTGAGCGCCGGGACATTCGCGCGTGCCAGGCCGAGCAGCCGGTCTACGGCGCCGTTCTCCACCGACTGCACCACATCGGCACGGACGCCCCGGTCGAAGTAGAGCTCCTCGAAAACGAGGTAGCAATGCTTGTCCTTGTGGAAGGGCACGCCCCCCGAGCCGAAGAGCTGGATCGCAGCCATGACCATCCCCGAGAGGATCAGCAG
>CDYF01031924.1_pt1 | contig 14183 bp, 9 predicted proteins | sample 554801 | NCBI WGS metagenome assembly CDYF01 (sample SAMEA3182078, study PRJEB8094) | gut metagenome | biome: human; feature: gut; material: Stool; isolation source: human stools | place: Canada | collected 2012-11-20 | reverse complement strand
ATCGGAAAAGCCATAAAATATACATACGGAAGGTTCGACAAACTCTCCAGGTACCATCTGGACGGTCGTTACAGACCGGATAATAACGAGATAGAAAATAAAGTGCGGCCTGTCGCGTGCGGCAGACGTAATTACCTGTTCTGTGGCAATAATGATGCCGCTGAAGATGCGGCGGTGCTCTACTCGTTCTTCGGCTGCTGCAAGGCTGCCGGGGCTGACTTCCGCACGTGGCTGATCTACTTCCTTGAACATATACATGATTATGACGATGACTACTCGATGGATCTGGCCGAATTGTTACCTGACAATCTGTTATCCAAGGGCAAGATATTATCCGTTACGTCACCGGAATCTCCCAAGAAAGACTCCTGATACCTTCGTAAATCTCGCCTAAACACGGGAAAACTACCGTTTTATGCCAATCAAGACGGGAAAAAAGGGAATAAAGTGCCGTTTTTATCTTCATTATCCCCGATAAATAGGGAAAATAAGGGAAAGAATACCCTTTTATACCAATTATGGCGGGAAAGTAGGGATAAAAATATCGCTTTATCACATTTGTCACAGGAAAATAAGGGGCAAAGGGGAAAAACTTCCTTTTATCCGCTCCATTAGTAGGGATAATATCAATTACTATAGAACCCGCACATCTTTGGGTTGAATTGATGTAACAATAAATCATAGAACGATAAAATGAATAAACGACATTATGAACATACGTTACCCAATATACGAGGGAGTTTATCGAATACTTACAAATCATTGTACCGCATAAGGAGTCGAAACGGATGTTTTCATTTTGGAAAAGTCTGTCAATGTATCCGCTTTTCTGCATTTCAGACGCGGTCAAGCAACTTAAATTCGGGGTATCTAACAATGCTATCGAATCGCACATGGACAACGCGATGTCAAGTTCATGTGTCGAGAACATGATACATTTTTTCTCGTCGTGGACAAGCCTACGAAGCAACGCCACAAGTTCGTAGCGATTAGGCATGTCAAGAAAGGAAGTCGGTTCATCAAGGAGAATGATAGGAGTATCCTGTGCCAATGCACGAGCAATCATCACACGCTGGCATTCGCCATCCGACATTTTATCCATCGTGCGGTTTGCATAAGCCTCCATTCCCACCGAAATGAGCGATTGCATGACTATCTCCTTATCTGTTTCTTGCATCCTACCTATCCAGTTGGTATAAGGAGCACGGCCTATGGCTACGACATCCTTGCACCGCAGGTTGGCGATGCGCGTGCGCTCGGTCGTGACGACAGCCAGCGTTTTTGCCATATCTTCGGTTTTCATGCAGGCGATGTCGTGCCCGTCGAGAATGATTTTTCCGGAATAACACCGGTTCAGACCGGCTATGGCGCGGAGCAACGTCGATTTTCCTGTCCCGTTTCTTCCGATAAGGGCTGTCAGTTGACCTTTTTTTATCGTGGCATTTACCTCGTGGAGCAACGAGTTTTCTTTGTAACCTATGGAAAAATGCTGTAATTCTATCATGCGGTGATGGATTTGTTGCGTAAAACCACCCATACGACGATTGGGATTCCCAATAGAGCTGTAATGGCGTTGATCGGCAAGGTGAATATTTTAGAAATGATGTCGCAAAGAAGCAATATCGATGCTCCCGAAAGAATTGTTCCGGGCAGAAGGACATGATGATCGCTATTTTGGAAAAGCATTCTTGTGACATGAGGCATAGCGAGACCTATGAAACCTATCGGACCGCAAAAAGCGGTTATCGTTCCGGCGAGCAGCGTTGTCGAGAGAAACAACAGGCTGCGTGAACGCCGAATATTCAGTCCCATTGTTACGGCATATTCCTCTCCGAACAGCAGGAGGTTAAGCGGTTTGATGGTCAGTACAGCCAACAGCAGTCCGGCAAACACCGATGGAACAAGAATCAGAAGTTGTCCGGAGGTGACGTCACCCAAAGCCCCCATCGTCCAAATGACAAAGGCTTTCAGCGATTCCTCTTTGCTGAGGTACTGCAATATCTGCACGACAGCACCTACGCCCGATGAGAACATCATGCCCAGAATCAGGATTACCATGATGTCTTTTATTCGCTGTCCGACGGCAGTTATCACGAGCAACACGACAGCCGCACCCACCCACGCTGCTCCGGCAATGCCTATTGATGAACCGATCCCGGCAAGTACCACAAGTGCCACACCGAGACTTGCACCGGAACTGATGCCAAGGACATAGGGACCGGCAAGAGGATTACGGAAGAGGGTCTGCATCTGAAGACCGCTGACCGATAAGGCAGCCCCGGCCAACAGTGCCACTATAGCTTTTATGAGGCGTATGTTGAGTACGATTTTTTCCGTGGCACGGGAACAATTTCCCCCGGTCAGTGCTGCCCATACATCGCGGATCGGAATGTTGACAGCTCCCACGGCCAAGTCCAGTAAAAAAAGACCGACCGTGAGCGTAATCAATATGGAGAATAATATAGTCGAACGGGAACGCATCTATTTCAGTTGCTTGTAATACACACACTCTTCCTGCACCAGTTCAGGATGGAATATCTTCACGAGGTCGCGGAGCACGATGTCAGGATTCACGACGGCAGACTCGTAATAGTCGTTACCCCCGGCTGTGTTGGTACGGGCGTTGTTGTTATACACCTCTCCATTTTTGAAACATCGGGTATCGGTGAATTTCGGACATGATGCCTTCAAGTCGTCAAGGGAGTTCGCCATTCCCACGTTCAACCACATGTCCGCATCCGACGCGAGCAGATATGCTTCTTCTAAGTCAATGGGGATAGAAGCGTTTCCCGTGTTCTTCTGGTAGATATAGCGGCCTCCCGCATCAGTAATCAAGCGGGCTACATAACTTTGGGTTGAAGGCATGAACCACGAGTCGCCATAGGGAACATTAAGCATAACCGAAGGAGTGCCGAGGGTACTGTCGGCCACTTTCTTTTTCAAGGCGTTGTATCTGACCGGGATTGCGGCAAAGGCTTTTTCACCCTTCTCACGTTTTCCTGTGACTTCTGAAAGCACTACCATCCATTCGGCCTTGCCGAGAGGCGACTCTTCAAGATAATCGCCGACATACATGAACGGTATGTCGAGTTCTTCGAGTTTGCTTTCCATTGCGCTTGCGCCGTTCACCCCATAGAGCAGAACGAGGTCGGGATCGAGCGAGAGCAGCAACTCGTAGTTGATGTTCCCTTCATAGCCGACATCGCCAATACTGTCGCGGCGGGCTTGGATGTCTGGGTTGGAAATGTAGTCGATTCCCGAAACGCCGGTTATACACCGGACTTCACCGATTGCGTCAAGCATGGCGATATGAGTGGAAGACATCGCCACGATACGTTTGGCGTCTCCTTTGAGTACCTGTCCTGCAAACCCTTCGGGAACCTCTTCACCGTTGCGGACGATAAACAGCCATGTGGTTACACTGTCCGCTCCCTGCCAGGGATTCCTGACGGTTATCAGTACGCTTTCCTTCCCGCCCGCCCCTTTGATGTCGAAGCCGGAGGCATATTCGGGAGCATAAAGCAGCAGGTTGAAATCATTGATTTTTGAGCTTTTGTTGTGGCAGCCTGTAAATGCCAGAGAAAGCAACAAAATCAGGCTTAAATTCTTTAATGCGTTCATATTGATGCAGATTATCGTTTACTATTTTTGTTTTTTCCGAACTTGGGTGTTATGCCGATGAATATCTCGAAATTGATGCCCGGCATGGGACGGGACAATACGGAAAGGTATTCTTCATCGAACAGGTTGTTGATGCTGCCCTTTAGCGACAGATCGGCCCATCGGAAAGAGAGCTGTTTTTCCAGTGTCACGTTATTCATGAAGTAAGGGGGCAGATAGCCCGTCAGGGTATAGTCATTACTCGACATGGTATAACGCTGGCTGTAATAACACCATTTGTAAAGCAGGCTCCATGTCCGCCATGACAGACGTCCGGTCACCGTTGCGGAAAACTCCGGCACGTATGGCAACTGTTTGCCGACGGATTGGTCTGCCGGACTCATCGGTTCGCTCTCGTTGATCGAGGGAGTCCACGAGAAAGTTCCGTTCATATCCAGTTTCCAGTCCTTTCCGAGCATTATATCAAGGTGGGCGTTGGTCTCTGCCCCGTAAGCATGTACCTTTTTGAGGTTTCTGGGGGAGAAGAATCCCTTGGTTGTGGGTAGCCAGATGATCCAGTCGTCGATGTGCGAATCGAACCAGTTGATACCACCGCTCAAAGCATATACATTTTCTTTCCCCACCGAGAACGACAACCCCACGTCGTATGTGAAGCCGTGCTCGCTTTTCAGGTCGGGATTACCGCCCGGCAGAAAATAGAGGTCGTTCAGCGTGGGAAAACGGTAGTTCCGGGAGATGGATGCTTTCGCCACGATATTGCCTTTTTTCGACAGTACCCCGTCGATGAAGAAAGCCGGGATAACCGGGGCCCATTCCGTACCGAACATATCCTCGCGAAGGACAAGCGAGGCGGCAAAACGATCGACAGGCCGCCATTTCGCAGAAACGGAACCGGAAAACTCGACACGTCCCTTGTCATACCCGACAACAGCCTTGTTACCTTCCTGCGAGATGATATTTTTGTCCGCGCTTTCCACCAAATGCTGGTGTACGGAAACACCGGCCGTGAACAGCCATTTCTCTGAAGGAGCATAATCCCCGTCCGCACTTCCGTAGAACGTGTTAATCTTACTGCGTGAGCGGGTCATCGAAGCCATTTCGCCGTTTCCCTTGTCCCGCTTGTAATCATAGGCCATCCATGTGTGTATATAGCCGCCTTTTACACCGACCTTCCATTTCTCCCGCACGCGATCCCACGAGAGGACGCCGCGAAACGTCTGCTCCCTTTGGCGGTTCTCGAAGTCCATGTCGTTCCCGTAATCCGTGCTGAGCATCGCCAGTTCCCGGTTGGAATTGATATACCAGGCGTTTAGCCCGAACTTGTCGCCTTCGCCCGTGTTATAATAAATTTCCTGCAAGACGTGCAGATCCTTATAAGCCCCGCTGCGGTTGCGTTCCGTCGGGTAATAGGAACCGATGATGTTCTTGTCCTCGTCATAGATGTTTTCCTTCTTGTCCCGGTTTCGGTATTTGTAGTCGTTGGGGGAAGAGGAATACACCACACGGGTGGAGGACTGCCAGTGTTTGTCACCGTAGGTCAGGCGGAGAAACTCGTCGAACGTGCTGAACGACCCCACTCCCTGCACGTACTGCAACCCGAACCCTTCATGGTTGGCCGGAGAAGTGGAGAGCCTGACCAGACCACCCAAGCCGCCGCCCGTTTCGTTTACCGATGACGTTCCGTGCAGCAGCGAGGCATCATCGATAAAGTAAGAAGGGATGGTGGAAAAATCCGTCATGCCCAGCATCGGGTTGTTAATGCGCATACCATTCCACGTCACTTGGGTATGCGAGGGAGAGGTACCCCGGAAAGCCACGGTGGATAACGTGGCGCGTCCGTAGTTCTTGACAAAAACGGATGAGTTGAATGTCAGCACATCGGCCATAGACAAGGCGATGTTCTCTTTCATGGCGATGGAATCGAAACGGGTTCGTTGCACGCCTATATCCTTCATAGGTCGTTTGCCCACCACCGTAACCTCCGGAATACGTAGTACCCTTTTGGTAATGCTGACGGAATTTTTCTGCTGGGCGGCAAGCAGAAAGGGCAGGCTTACCCCCACGAACAATAGAATAAGATGTCTTTTCATTTTTGTCCTCCTTCCTCGTTATTTCCAGCAGAAAGCTCCCGGAATGATTCCCACGTAAAATTCATCGATCAGCTTGCCTTGCGGCGAATAGCGATACACGATACCTTGTTGCTGGTAATCAATAGCGTCGGCCACATATACCTCCCCGTTGTTGGGATTGACCGTAAGGCCGTAGTATTTGGTGTCCCGAAACTCCAGAAAAGGCCGGACGGGAACACGGTCGGCTTCCACCGGCATTCGCCAAATATCGTTGTTGATCCAGTAAAGTGTATCCCGTGTACCGTTGAGCTGGACTTCCGAAGGCCAGTCGCCCAGCTTAAACTTGAACTGTTTCTCTACGGTGAAAGTCTCGGCGTCTATACGATAGAGAGACGGTGCCTCGTAACCGTATGGGCTGCCCTCGTAACCGCCATCCGTGATGGTCCACATCTTGTTGTATTTGTCCATGACCAGCGAAGTAGGTTGTATGCCGATGGTCAGTTCGTCCACGACCTTGTCCGTCTCCGTGTCGATTTTCAGGATGCGGTTCTGGTACGACCAGCAGTTCACATAGACGTACTTGCCGTATTGTACCATTTGTTCGGTGGAACCCGATTCCATGTCCATGTCTGGACATTCGATATAGCCGGTAATCTCGTATGTCTTGGGGTTGATGATGAAGATACGGTAGTCCCATATCTGCGTCACATAGGCTTTCTCATCCGACAGAAAATGGATATACCGGGGTGAGGTGAAACCTGTGATACGGCCCACTTCCTTGAAAGTATTGATGTCGATGGCGAAAATCACATGCGAGTTGTTCACCACGATCCAGCCTATACCGTCCCGGATAACCATAGACTGGGCCACATCGCCCAACTTGAACCCGTTGGCACGGTAAAACACTTCATTCTCCACTTCGCACGTGGCGGGATCGTAGTAGGAAAGCGTGGCATTGCTGTACTGGAAATTCCCCTCGTTGGTAATGAAAAGACCAGAGGCCGATACAGAGAAATCTTCCATCTCTCCGTAATCCCATTTCATGCAACTGCCGAAAACTGGCAGGCAGAAAAGAAAAAGGCAAATCCGTTGTATTGTTCTGCTCATTGTCATTCGGATAAAAAAGAGTACCCGAATCATTACGGGTACTCTGGTTAAGGTATAAGGTTTAATCCTGCTGCGTATATTGTTTGTCCTTCATATTTTGGAAGGTTGGGTTATACCCACATTTCGTCACGCTCCAACTTTCCCCCGTAATCATTCCGTTTTCTATAAACTTGCCGAAGAAAGTGTAGTCGGTAAATTTCGTCAAACCGTCAAAAACAACCCCATGCAAGGTCTCCAACTTCTCCATGGAAAGTGTTTCCTGAGAAAGAGAAGTCGCACTTTTTATCTGTAGCGTACCATCTATAGTCTGTAATTTATCACAAGTAATGCCTGTTGCTTTATTAACGAACAACCCTTCACCTCCTACGTGAAGCAATTCCGGAATATCCAGCGATTTACTTTGTAAAGATATTGCTAACGAACCCTCTCCCTCTTTATAATATACAGGAGAAGCTGAACAACAAACTTTGGATAGTAAGGGCAAGTTACAACTGGTAAAATTTCCAGATAAATAGAACTGTCCTCCCACTTCTTTCAAGACTGGCATTGTGATTGAAGCAAACATGGGTATTTGGATATATCCATATCCATCTATGATTTCCAAGTCGGGAAATTTGGCATTGCTTCGCATTTGGCCTGTCACATTTAGATTTCCATATACATGTTGAATTGTCGATATGGTATAATCGGTATTGTTGGTGGTTGGCTTACAAGTGAAGTCTTTGATATTCTTGAACGTGATTTCAGGGAACTTATTATTCGTGAGACTGGTGATGACAAAATTTACATTTGACAAATCTTCGGCTGTTTCAATTTTGGAGAGCTGCACCTTGTTTATAATTTCAATCTGGGGCGCTGTTTCTCCGAAGGTTTCAAATCGGGCGTTCGGCAACAGCAGTGTTCCGCTCACATCTTCAAGATAATCCAGCGTGATGCTTCCAAGTGTGGTGATCTTGCTCCAGTCGGGAAGTTGTTTGAGTGCCGTGAAATTCTTTATCTTTATCTGTCCCTTTATCGTTGTCAGTTTGTCCATTCCACCGAAAGCCTGAAGCACGTCATTTCGTTGGGGAACAAAACTACCGGTAGGAGGAGCTTCCATATTGGCTTCCATAATAATACTTCCGTTTACTGTTTCGATTTCCGGAAGGTTGATGGTTTCCAACATCACGGGGACGGTATGGAAATCAAGGCCACCGGTCTCTTTCAGCTTAAGGAAGCTCATGGAAGTCAGCTTGGCAAGATTGTTTACGGACAAGACCCCTCCGACACTTGTCAGTTCCGGTATTTCCAAAGACGCAATCGAACCGGCTGCTGTGTTCTCTTCATTGAGTCCTTGAAGATTCAGATCCTGACCTACAGTAGTCAGAACCGGAAACTCAAAACTCTGTAACGACGACGCATTGAACATCACGCTTCCTTCAATAGTTGCCAGTTTCTCGAATAGGACATACGTCACTTGGTCGTTATATACCGATATGTCTCCGGAGAGCGTTTCCAATGCTTTCATGGAAATCATGTGAAGTTCCGTAGCTTTCGAGGCGACATCGGTCGAACCTACCTGTAAACCTCCGGCAGAAACGATATTATCCAACCCTGTCAAGTCTGCACCGTTGTAACTGTTACGAATGACAATGTTGCCAGTAACCTCTTTCAAAGATGCCAATGCAGATATGTCAGTGATTTTTTCTGCCTCTTCCGCATCAGAGCCGATAATCAGGTTCCCTTTGACAACGGTTGTTTTGGTTGCGGCAAAAGAAGCTACCTCCTCGGTGGTCTTCAACTCCACATCTCCGTCAGATTCTATCTCGCTTTTCACGACCTTATAGGTATATTCGCGGGCATCTCCGTTATAGGATGTCACCCGGAAGGTTCGTTCGTTATCCCAGTCCGTTACCGTTTCAGGATCAGGTATGATTGTTGCAGAAGTTGTGTACTTGAATTCCACTTCGGCGTTGTTCAGCGATACCGTATAGGGAACGGTTATTGTTACTGTATTGTCCGTAATGTCGGCCGTGTACGATTTCCCGTCCACGGTCATCACGACCGATGTGATGAAATTTTCATCTGCATCTTCAGGTATAATTTCATCGTTTTTGTCACACGCTCCCAAAAAGAACAAGGATAGGAGCATGGGAAGAAAATAAATTTTCATACTTGTAATTTTTATTATTTGGTTAGATCCTCAAAAGAAAATACCTCCGTAGAAACTTCGCCCAGCCAGCCGCTTTTGGCCAGAACACCGCATTGTATTTTGATAAAGTCAATATATTGCAGATTGGCTTCCGTTCCATCGGCATGGATGGCATTGGAAATTTTGAAACCGTTCCTTTGTCCGCTTCCATCCACCGTACTGCCGCCTTCTATCTGGTCGTTTCCGAAATTATCCACGTACCCCCAGTCATAACTCTGATTATCCCAATAACCGGTTTGAGAATCTTGGGTGTTGCGGGCGGCCAGACAAGTGCCTGTCAGGGTATAACTGTTTTCCGAAATCCAAGCCGGATAATAATAGTCTTGTGTATGATAAGCGGACAGATAGTCTACCCAGCCGTTTCTACCGTCGGAACTGATCCATTGGACATCCATTTTTTTGCCTTCCGGACGGTAATAGGTCACTTCAAAATTCTGTATTGTTTCTTCCTTGCCTGCTTCAGATCCTTTCAGTTCGTACCACTCGTCATCCGGCAATCCGTTTCCGTTTATATCTTGCATGACCCATACGATACCCGGTTCGGAACTGCCGTCAAAGGCGTTCCCCTGAACACAGAAATCATATTGGTTACCCGAATTGGGAATACTGTGGTCGAAGCCGACGATGATATAACCCCCGAAAGAACCTAAAGAGACGTGCAGTTTGTCTTTCAAACGCTGTGTTGCCCATGCGACAGCCGCTTCAGGGGATGTTTCGTTGCCGGTCATACCGCCTATCGTGCTCGTCTCGTTGATAAATTGGCCGGGAGCTGGGGTATATTCATAGACTTTATTCCAGAGCTTGGAACTTCCCGAAGCCCGGAAGCCGTCTTGTTCCTTTTTGTCCACACAAACGACTTTTACGGTGGCAGTGACAGCCGTTTTCCCTTTGTCGATATTCCTGCTTATTTTTTCCGTCGGTGTGTCTTCCGACACAGTACAGGAGACGGTGTATTCTCCGGGTGCGGACGGCGTGAACTTGAACATGCGTTCCACTTCTCCTTCCATGACCTGACCGTCCACACTCCACTCAAAACGGGGATTGTCGAAATACTCCAACAACGGACGCAGGAAAACAGGACGGTCGGCAAAAGTGTACCTGTCCGTGGATGTTTGCAGGTAAGACGGGGTCGGGAATTTGACAACGTAGGGCATCGTTTCCACGACCTCTACGCTTACGTCTTTCGTTGTTGTCCCATCTATATTGGAAGCGTTGATTGTCACCGTATAAACACCGAGTTCTTTTTCATTGAAAGTATAAGTATTCTCGGTGGAAACGATTTTTCCTTCCCGTACCCATTCGATTTTGAACCCTTCGACATCCGAATGCTGAATATCGGGAGTAAATGTGTAATCGGTATTCCGGACGACTTTTAGCCCCTGCGAAGGTAGTGCCAGTGAGATGACCGGAGGGGTGAGTTCTTTCACTTCTACTTTCAGTTCCTCTTCGGCATAGCCTTCCGCATTGTCTACTCTTAGTTTGACATAAAAATCCCCGCATTCATTCCATGTACGTTGAAGAGACGGACCCGAAGAAACCAGCGTACCGTCTATCGTCCAAGCAAAAAGAGCATCTTCAACATTCTGGTATGTCGGGGCGATAGTCAATTCGTGATCGACCTTGACCGTGTAAATACCGGTCTCGCTGTCAAGTTCTATTATAGGTTGTCCTCCTACTTCTTCGGTAATGACTTCATCCTTGTTGCAGGAGGTGAACAGCATACAGGCAGAAATAATAAAATAGTGAAAACGATGCATGATGTGTGGATTTTAGAAAAATAACAGGGATACCCCCGACAGAAGGGATATCCTTGTATTCTTTTTATTGTATGGTGATATCATCAATACAGATATAAGCCGGAGTATTCAAACCGTATGCTCCCGAATCCGAACCCTCGAAGTTGAATTTCACACTTTGCACCCCTTCGGCATTGATTTCCCAATAATCCCATGTCGTGATAGGATCAACCTGTTGTTGGCCGTTACGATAATCGGCTAAAAGACGTTTGTAAGTGCGGATCAGACCGCCATTCGCATCATAACATTCCAGATTCACTTGGAAATACCCTTTCATCTCTTTCAGAGGAGTCGCTACCCCCGTAGAACCGAACTGATTACCATAAGTAATGACACCATAAGTGTATGAGGTGTTGCAGATCCACAGGCCGACCAATTTCCGGGGAACATTGAAATAAAATTCTGGTTTAGCCATCCATGCCTGATTGTAAGCATCCACATATCCGTAAACGACACCGAAATTGGAACCGCTGTGCCCGGCTTCCTTATTCTGTCCTTCCGCTTCCACCGCAGTGTTATAGACAGAACATTGGTTTAGATAAGAATACCACCAGTCTCCGGTATTTCCCGACTGATTGGAGCGGATGTTCCAGTTGGAAAGTGCGATGCCGCCGCTGGAATACTCTGTGCTTCCACCTACAGTATTAAACATTGAAAGGAAGAGATATTCTTCCGGAGTATTGTCGTAAATGGTGGTTACTTGAGGATACCCTTGGTACGAATAAAGATTTTCTCCGGCCGAGGTAGGTCCTGCTAACATGCCGGGATCGAAATCATCGAAAGTGATAGTTAAAGTACCGTCCGAATTTGTCACAGCACGGGTTTGCGAAGTTCCGGAATCAACCGGGTCCATCAAAAAGTCATCGTCCGAGCTACAGCCAGAGAACAAGGCGGTTGCGGTAAATAGACAGGCACCTGCCAGAAAGCGTAATTTTCTTTTCATAGGTCACTCATTTTAATGTAAAACATATTATTAACAAACACAAAAAATTCCCGTTCGTGCGGACTTACACGAACGGGAATATGTCTGTCTTCAAATATTGAATGGCCGATGAGCTATTCCTTATTTGATTACGACCCGTATATCCCGCAGGTGTAAATCTCATTCCGGTCATGGCAGGTCTTCTGACTCGTCCCGGTCATCGTGCCTTCCCGGTATTACACCAGTGGCAAAAGTTCGATGTCCGTTTTTGTGGACTCACAGCAGCGGGTACTGTCCCGGATTTTCACCGGGTTCCCTTTTCATTCGGAAGGCGTAAACCTCCCGAAACCATTTCCCGACTGCAAAATTATCTATATTACATATCAATTCCAAATAATTCATAATATTTATAATAAAACACACAAAGCATGACAACCGTACTGTTTTAATTAGAGCATTCAAGTTTACGACAAACGAAGACGGTAATTATCATACACAATATCCATAAACCAACAAAACAGCTTGCCATTTTCCATAACAATGCGTTCTGGAATAGATAACTGTTAGCTGCAATTATGCAAGCAAAAAAAGCAGACAGAATAATGACTATTAATATCATGCACCAGAAATTAATCCTATAAATTTATGGAAAACAAGTAAGGGAATGGAAGTTCCGTTGCCGCATGGATGCAGGTGAAGGACCTTCTCTTTTAACGTTGGATACGCCAATGCACGCCAACGGAAGACTCTGATATTATCTGTTTGGAAAGGATATAGGATGTGCGTTACTTTGTCGCATATTCAGAATCTTAAAAAGAATTTTAGTATGGAACTGACAATTATTGAAACAAGCGCGTATTAGGAGTTGAGAAAGCTGGTCAGCACGCTGGTCGTACAGATGGGCGACTTCCAGAAAAAGATTGCCCCGCCTGCGCCGGACAAGTGAATGGATGCGCAGGACGTATGTGATGGACTTATGCCCAAACACTTTCTGAAGAGTTTCCAGCAGCATCCCCTTGAGTATGGCCAGAACGGCAAATGCGTGGCGTCCGATGTGCGGGGTGACCTCGCCCCGGAGTTGCATTTCCTGCCTATGATTCCAAGACTGAGCCGCATGGCATTGTATTCACCTACCGGAAAGACACATTCGGGGAGTCTTTCTTTTCATCCGTACCCCTATATTTTTCAATCAGTTCAATAGCAATGGGCAATAATTTTACGACATACGCCACTCCCGTTTTTATACGGTTGCCCATCAGCCATGTACCGCCGTCGGAGTCGGTATGGATATTATCGTATGTTATGGCTTTCAAGTCCACATAGGAAAGACCGGTGAAGCACATGAACAGGAACATGTCGCGCATGGCACGCTGGCGTTTGTATCTCGGTTCTATATGGATTATCCTTTGCAGTTCCTCTTCGGAAAGGAAAGAACGCCTCTTGTATTCGGGCATACACTCGAATGATGCGAACGGATGAACCCGTATCCAGCCTTTTTCCTGCGCGATATACATCAGCCACTTCAAGGTATTGACACGCCCGAAGACAGTGGAGTTTGCCAAAGCGCATGTACCGAGCATCCAGTTGTAGTAATCCTCGATGAATGATTTCTCAAGTTCTTCGATGACAATATCCTCTGCATTCTTCTTGCTTTTCATGAAAAGCAGGAGACTCTTGTAATCGGCAACCAGACCGCAGTAGGTGCTTTCGGCTTTCTCTATGCCGATTTTCTTTTTATACGGTTCCAGCTGTTCCCTGAAAAGGTTCATAAGGGTGTGGCATTCCTCTGAGAAGCCGACATAGCGGTTATAGACTTTCTTGGCTGTAACAAAACTGTCGTGGTCGCAGATGTACTGGTAGTGCCTGGTGATTTGCGCCTTGATATTGTCAAGCTCCTGATTGAGTGTACGGGCCTCCTCGGACTTGCCTTTGGCCCGGTTGGTTTTGACGTCCCACAAAGCGAGGGACACTTCTTTCTTACAACTGAAACCGGCTTGGGTTCCATTGATGGTGATACGGCCCATAATCGGTGTCTTTCCGTTTTTTACAGACTGTTTATTCTCAAAACACTTAGCTATACATGGTCTGCGATAAGCTAAGAGAGATTCCCCTTACACAAAAGCATGGCATCTCCTTGTCGTATCTCGCCTTTATACTTTTATGTATAGTAGTCTACCGGATCGAATGAACAAGACCTATCCCATACATAAACCAATTTAGACTGCTATGTTATTTTTGAGGAAGAAGATGGAATGAGACCAGATACCCTCTTTAAGGCTGACTGTAAGTCGATTAAATGTAGAAAAAGATTGCTTTTGTCACAAGTAAAGTGTATATTTGCATTGAAAGAATCGTTCTTTGACAGAGGCAAAAGAAAACAGAATATTGTAATTCGCTCGTTTCTAAATCGTTACCTGATATTAATTAAACAGAAATAACTGTTTAATTTTCAATTAGATAGAGATTGTATGATGTTT
>CDYF01036285.1_pt1 | contig 14472 bp, 7 predicted proteins | sample 554801 | NCBI WGS metagenome assembly CDYF01 (sample SAMEA3182078, study PRJEB8094) | gut metagenome | biome: human; feature: gut; material: Stool; isolation source: human stools | place: Canada | collected 2012-11-20 | reverse complement strand
TCATAATTTTGTCACAAAACAAATTAAGGATCTAGAAATCTCCCATTCAAAAAGGGAACATGTATAACATTAAATTATAAAACAATGAAAAATTTCACAGATTTGAAGAAGAAATGGAACCTGATAAAACTGGTTCTATTCTCCTTTATTTGTATTGGAAGTTTCGGAAGCTGTATGGACGAAGGTACAGAAATTAAGCTTCCCACCTATTCTTCTTCCGATCCTAACAAAGCTGTTGTTTTCAGTGATTACACTCCTAACGAGGGAGCTATACGCACGCGTATGTATATCAATGGAGAGAACTTTGGAACAGATGTATCCCTTATTAATGTAATTATCGGAGGACAAAAAGCGAAAGTGATTCACTCATCCGGCACGCAAATCTACTGCATGGTTCCGGCACGCGCATCCGGTGGCTATGTGGAAGTTGAAATAATGAATGCAGATGGCAGCAGGAACGCTAAACATACGTTCGAAGTGAAATTCAACTATATTTATAACTCAATGGTATCTACACTTTGCGGTATAGTAGACGATGAGGGAAAAAGCTCCACTGAAGACGGCACATTTGACAAAGCTGGCTTTGTAAGCCCCAATATCATGCTATTCGACAATTCGAAAGGAAGAAGAACGGTATTTCTCTTCGAAGGCAATAATATGATACGCACAATAGACTTGAGCGGCGAAGTGGTATCCACTGTATTAAAAACCGGAGTTGTAAACTGGAGACACGTGAACGCTATGGACTGGAGCATGGATAAAGATACCATGTTTGTCAACAATGTTACCGGCTACCAGAATGAACCTGGAGTATATTACTTCTTAAGAAAAGAAAACTTCGGTATACCACACAATTGCGTGATCGAACAAGACATCAACTGTGTATTCACGAATCCGGATCCGACAAATAATGGTATATTCATGATTCGAGGAAATGACGCTTCACTCCTTAGAGGTATATTCAATACGGAGACCCAGTTATGGGATGCTGTCAAAATCGCCAGTTTCGGTAACTCCGGTCAGTGGTATCAGAATGCGGTTTTCCACCCAAGCGGAGATTTCGTATACTGTATTTCAAGAAACCAACATTGCATTCAAAGAGCAATCTATAATAGAGATACGAAATCATTGGAATCTCCCACTGTAATTGCCGGAGGATTCGGGTCGGCAGGCTATAAAGACGCCCCGGGTACAGATGCCCGTTTCAGCACCCCGATTCAAGGCTGCTTCGTTAAGAATGAAGACTATGTAAAAGAAGGACGAAAAGATATATACGACTTTTATGTGACAGACAACGGCAATCATTGTATTCGCAAAATCACTCCGGACGGAATCGTTTCAACTTTCGCGGGACGCGGTAGTACATCATCCGACGGAATTGTGGACGGTTATATTGATGGCGACTTAAGAAAAACCGCCCGTTTCAAAAACCCGGTCGGAATCTGTTATGAAGAATCCACAGGAACTTTCTACATCAGTGATAGCGGCAACCGTCGTATACGTATGATTTCGGTACAATAAACCAATGAACAATATTAATGATTTAGATATGAAAAAAATTCTATTGATAGTTGTCTGTTTGACCATAGGGTGTATCTCCGGTATATATGCCCAGAATCAAACGATAGAAATAACCGGTAATGTAAAGGATGGAAGTAATATTCCTCTAATAGGCGTCAACATTTCAGTGAAGAATGTTACCGGCTTGGGAGTCATCACAGATATAGATGGAAATTACAGAATAAAAATCGCCCCATACAGCACGCTTATTTTCTCATACATAGGTTTCGACACACAGGAGATTCTGGTAAAAGAAGGAACAAAGACGCTAAACGTGATGATGAAAGAAGCATCGGCAAGCGTATTGGACGAAGTTGTTATTACCGGTACGGGTGCTCAAAAAAAGGTGACCCTCACCGGTGCGGTTTCCAATGTCGACGTCAATCATCTGAAAACGACAACCTCCAGCATCACCAATGCCCTGGCAGGTAATGTGCCAGGAATCTTGGCCAGACAAACCAGCGGACAGCCGGGAAAAAACACCTCTGAATTCTGGATTCGCGGTATATCAACTTTTGGTGCCAACAACAGTGCCCTGATATTAGTAGACGGTTTTGAACGCAGCTTGAACGAAATCAACGTAGAAGATATTGAGTCTTTTTCTGTATTGAAAGACGCATCGGCAACAGCCATATATGGTAGTCGGGGTGCGAATGGAGTAGTACTGATTACCACCAAACGAGGTAAAGCCGGAAAAGTGAATATTAATGTGAAAGCCGAGTCAACCTATAACACACGCACCTATACTCCGGAATTCGTGGATGGTTTTGCATATGCCAGCCTGCTAAACGAATCACGCACCACGCGCTATCTGGAGCCATTGTATAATGACAATGACCTCTATCTCTTTAAAAGCGGAATGGACCCGGATCTTTATCCGAACGTAGACTGGATGGACACCCTGTTGAAAGACGGAGCCATGACCTACCGCGCCAATTTGGATATCAGCGGCGGTGGTTCGACAGCCCGCTATTTCGTATCAGCCAGTTATATCAATGAAGACGGTATGTACAAAGTAGACAAAGCAATGAAAGAATTCGATACGAACTCAACATTCGAGCGCTGGAACTACCGTATGAATGTAGATGTGGATATCACCAAAACAACCTTATTAAAAGTTGGTGTTTCAGGCTGGTTGTCCAAGCAGAATGAATCCGGTTTCGGAGAAGGCCAGATCTGGGCATCCATAATGGGACAGAACCCTATTACAATTCCTATCATGTACTCTAATGGAAGATTTCCGAGTGCCGGCAACAATGAGCGCGCCAATCCTTGGATACTTGCCACACAAGGTGGATATATAGAGAATTGGGACAATACCATCCAGACGAATGCATCTTTAGAACAAGATTTGAAATTTATCACAAAAGGATTGAAGTTTATAGGCCGTTTCGGCTTCGATACCAAAAACACGAATAAAAAGCTCAACAGACAATGGCCGGAACAGTGGAAAGCGGAACGTGAGCGCGACAGTAATGGAAATATCGTTTACAGAAAACTGAACGATGAACGCCTGATGTATCACGAATCCGAAGCTACCGGTCAGCGTAAAGAGTTTTTTGAAGCCATACTGCAATACGATCGTAGTTTTAAGGACCATCAGGTAGGAGGTACATTGAAATATACACAAGATGCAACCACCAACACACAGGATGTCACCGGTTACAATTGGCTCGACCGCAAACATCAAGGTTTGGCCGGACGATTCACTTACGGATGGAAATATCGTTATCTGGTAGATTTCAATTTTGGTTACAACGGTTCCGAGAACTTCGCCACAGGACACCAATTCGGTTTCTTCCCTGCTTATTCAGCAGCTTGGAACATCGCAGAAGAACCGCTTATCAAGAATAACCTGAAATGGATGAACATGTTCAAAGTAAGATATTCTTATGGTAAAGTAGGTAGTGACAACGTAAACGACGTACGTTTCCCTTATCTCGCCAGTTACGGCAATCAGAACAATTATTCCTATAATTGGGGAGATTACAATAATAACAATTCATACAATGCATTAACGTATACCCGGATCGCATCCAGAAACATCACTTGGGAAATAGCGACCAAACATGACGTAGGAATCGACTTTTCATTTTGGGACGACAAATTGACAGGAACAGTAGACTACTTCCACGAGACCCGTGACGGCATCTATTTATCACGCAAAAATCTACCTTGGATAGTAGGTATGAACGGACTTGAAGCCGCTGCCAATGTGGGAAGAATACGTTCTACCGGCTTTGACGGAAATTTCGCCCTGCATCAGAAGATTGACAAAGTGGATCTTACGGTACGCGGTAATTTTACTTACAGCAAAAACAAAATTCTGGAGTATGATGAAGTGAACAGTGTATATCCTTACCGTCGGGTAGCAGGACATCGGGTAGATCAAGCGACAGGCTTAATCGCTCTGGGTTTGTTCAAAGACTATGACGATATTCGCAACAGCCCGAAACAAACTTATGGAAATGTAATGCCGGGAGACATCAAATACAAAGATATCAATAGTGACGGTGTAATCGACGATAACGATATTGTCCCTATCGGTGCCACCACTCGTCCCAACTTGATTTACGGCTTCGGCTTATCAGCCACATGGAATGGTTTCGACTTCAATGCACATTTCCAGGGTGCAGGCAAATCCTCTTTCTTCATACGCGGTCAAAGTGTCTATCCGTTTAGCCAGGGAGAATGGGGAAATGTACTGCAAGACATGGTTGATTCCGGATATTGGAGTTTGGGAACCAACGAAAATCCAAATGCCAAATATCCCCGCCTTAGCTGGAATGGTAATTCCAACAACAACCGTGATTCTTCATACTGGTTACGCAACGGTTCTTATCTTCGTCTCAAAACATTGGAGGTAGGATATACCTTGCCTAAGAATATCACCCGTATATTGAGAATGAACAATCTGCGCGTATTCTTCATCGGAACGAATCTACTGACATTCTCCAGTTTCAAATTATGGGATCCGGAGTTGGGAAGTTCCACCGGTCAAGGCTATCCGCTGACTAAGTCATGTACATTAGGATTAACAATTAAAATGTAAAAAACATCATACCGATATGAAAAAGAAACATCTATTATTTTCCGCCATTATAAGCTTGGGAATGTTGTCATCCTCCTGTTCGGACTACCTAAGCGTTGAGGGGAAATTGGAAGATACCACCCAAAGCCTGGAAAAGATTTTCGAAAGCAAAGATTTCACGGAACAATGGCTGGCGCAGGCCTATGTCTACCTGACGAAGCATAATGTCGACATACACAGTAAGAGCCTCTGCATCACCAATTTTGCTGACGATATGGTTTATTGCGACCAAGACTTGGAATACCGCAAGTTCAAATATGCCGAATATGACGAAAGCTGGAAACAGGACGCATGGCACGAAGCCTATAACGGTATCCGACAAGCATCCATCTTGATTCACAACGTAGACCGGAACAAGGAAATGACTCTGAAAGAAATTGCAGATGCAAAGGCGCAAGCCCGTTTTGTCCGTGCCTATCTTTACTGGAAGCTATTGCAGAAATACGGCCCTATACCGTTGCTACCGGATGAAGGAATGGACTACAGTGCAAGTTATGACGATATCGCCACACCACGTAATACCTATGACGAATGCGCAGACTTCATTGCCAGCGAAATGGCATTGGCGGCCAAAGATCTTCCCTTGAAGCGAAACAACCTGAACATTGCCCGCCCCACTTGTGGAGCCGCATTGGCAGCAAGAGCCAAAGCGTTGCTTTACGCAGCCAGCCCCATCAACAATCCGCGCCCGTCGGACACTGAACGTTTTGCAGATTTAACAGACGATGAGGGAAGACAACTGATCGCACAGGAATACAACGAAAAGAAATGGGCCATAGCTGCCGCAGCTGCCAGAGATGTAGTGGAACTAGGTAGACAAGGAGCCTACGAGTTATATACTGTTGAAGCACGTTCAGTGGGAACGAATGAATATCCTGCCACCATCGAGCCACCTCTCAACGAGAAGTATTCCGACAAGAAATTCCCGGAGGGATGGAAAGGTATTGACCCGCTGCAATCCTATCAGACACTGTTTAATGGCAATCTTTACCCGGCCGACAATCCCGAAATGATTTTCACAACCGGACAGAATGTAGATATTTCCGGCGAAATGACAAGATATCAAATGCCACGCGAAGCGTTAGGCTATAATTGCCACGCAATGACCGGAAAACAATGTGATGCTTACGAAATGAATACCGGTGCACCATTCGATAAAAATAAAAGCTGGACGGGTGGAGATAATTATATCACCGAGGGGGATGTAATAGCCGGCAACTATAAACCACTACGCGCAGGGGCCAACAAGCGATATGCTAACCGCGAACCTCGTTTTTACGCGTCCGTCGCATTCAACGGAGCTTTCTGGCCAATGAGCAGCTCAACGCAAGAGAAGTATCGGAATAAACAAGTGTTCTATTATCGTGGCTACGAAAGTGGCGGTTCGACAAAAGAGAACTTGCTACGTACAGGTATAGGCATTATGAAATATATCAGTACACGCGACAATGCCCAAGAGGGAGGACGCATATCGTCAAAACCGGTAATCGGCATTCGCTATGCAGACGTGCTCTTATGGTATGCAGAGACATTGAACGAGTTGCTGCCGGAAAGCACTTACAGCATCCCCTCGTGGGACGGAAACCAGACCTATACAATCCGCCGCGATACAGAGGAAATGAGCTATGCCATTTCACGTATACGAATCCGTGCCGGATTGCCCGACTATGAAGAATCGGTATACAACAGCCAGGATGAGTTCCGCATCAAACTGAAACATGAACGTCAGATTGAATTATTTGCGGAGAACAGCCGTTATTTCGACTTGCGCCGTTGGAAAGATGCGGAAGTAGAAGAGTCCAAGCAAATCTATGGACACAATATCCAGATGGCGGAAAAGGAAAAAGACTTGTTCCATACTCCGATTATTATTTCCGAATTGCCGACAACGTTTAATCGTAAAATGTACTTTTGGCCGATTCATCACAATGAATTGAGAAAGAACAAACGATTGACCCAGAACCCGGGATGGACAAATTATGATTAACTCATTTAAATGAATACAACGATGAAAAAATATATATCTTATTTTATTTTGTTGGGAACAGTTCTGCTGGGCGGTGCTTGCAACGATGAATGGGAGGATGAAATCTACCGGAAAGATATCGGACTTAAAGCGGTCGTCAACAGCGAAGGAGTGACCAATGTATATTTGCCCTACAAAGCAAATGGTGAAGTTACGTATCAACTGCCCGTGATTGTAGGAGGGTCAAAAATGAATGATTCTGATTTGGATATACAGATTGCTGTTGACCCGGATACGCTGAACAGCCTGAATGAAGCCAGATGGAAGCACCGTAAAGACTTGTATTATTTACCGCTTCACCGGAAATTTTACGAACTTCCCTCTCCTACCTGCCGCATAGAAGCAGGTAGCAGTGTAGGACTCTATGACATTAAGTTCAAGTTTGCCAATCTTAATCTGGCAGAGAAATGGGTACTTCCCCTGACAATTGTTGACGGCCCCGGCTACGATGCCAATCCCCGGAAAAATTACCGGAAAGCGCTCTTGCGGGTTATGCCGTATAATGATTACTCCGGCCCATACGCGGCAACGAACATGGATGTGTATATAGAAGACAATACCAGCCCGATGACTTCCGACAAACGAACCATGTATGTGGTAAGTGAAAATCAGTGTTTCTTCTATGCCGGAGTCATCAGCGAGGAACTGATAGAAAGAGAAAAATACAAAGTGATTCTGACGTTCAATGAAGATGGTACAATTGATGCCGCGCCAGCCGACCCTGACAATGAGATGGAATTCGAATTGACAGGAGAAGCGACTTATACAACCAGTGTTACCAAAGACGAAACTCTTCCGTATATAGAACATCACTATACAATCGTCTACATGAGTTATAAGTACAAAGATGTAACGACTTACGAGAATTACAAAATCAATTACCGTGCAAACGGAAATATGTTAATGCAGCGCGATATCAACATATTAGTGCCTGAACAAGATCAAATCCAATGGGAGTAAAACTAAAAAAATAAAAGTATGAAATATTATAACTACCTATTATGCGCGATATTAAGTTGTCTTGTTACGTTTGCAAGTGGATGCAACGACGATGACAACGACAAGAAAGCTGCCGGTCTTATCTGCTTTGGGGAAAGTGGGCATATTACGGCTAAGTTCTCATATACAGATGAGGATGCCGAGTTCAAAATAAATGTGCTCAACAAAGGAATGGGAGCATTAACAGCCCCTATCACTATTTGCACGCAAGACGAACTGAATGAGTATAATCAGAAATATTCTACTGATTACTCATTACTTCCGGAGGGAACCTACGAATTGAGTGAGACATCTGTTTCATTCACCAGTGCAGAGAAATCGAAAGAGATCACACTGACTATATATCCTAAGAAACTGTTTGATGCCATTCGTAATGATGCTGCCGGCAAAGAGTATGCACTACCTCTGAAAGTAGGCTCTCAAAGTGTTTGCGAGACTATTTACGTGGTTGAAATAACCTATCCGGAACTGCGTCTGGAGGGAAGTACTTATTTCAGAATGTCGAAAGACGAAGAAATAAGAGAAATAGAAGCGCGCACTTACGAAGAGGTGTACGGTTCGCTCAAAGCTACCCCAAATAAGGGAGATGTCGATATGCCGCTCGCACTTGTCGAGAATGCGGAAGAATGGCTGAAAAAATATAATCAGACTTATGAAACCGACTATAAGCTGCTTCCATCCACAGCATACGAACTGGGTAGAATGACCGGAAAAGAGGGGGAAGAGAAATGCACGACATCTGTCAAAATCAAACGTACACTCTCTACCGGAGCTCCTCTGGAATTTGGCAAATACATCTTGCCCGTACAGCTATCCGGTGTAGACAGCCGCATAGCGGTAAGCCGTGAGGTTCATGTGATAACGGTGACCAACTCGAACAATTACGAAGATACAGGCAGAGATTATGACGACGGAACAAACATCGTCTATCATGTCAAACTGGCAATTGACGAAGAGGGATATAAGATGATGAATGAAGACATGGAATTCTTCAAAAATAATTTTGAAATTCAATGGGAAGAAATCAACACGCGATTCAATGCGCTGGACAAAAAAGGAATACTGAAACGGAATTATATATTTGTGCCCGACCTGGAGAATATTATCGTATTCAAATATGTGAACAAAGACTCCAACTGGGATGTAGCATACAATTATGCCAACCAAATCGATACCGATAAATTCCAATTGGTAGTAACCTACGACTTCTTCAAACAGGAAGATGAAGGCGGCGGTGGATATGGTGGAAGAACTCCTAAAGGCGTAGACCACATCAAGGTAACCTGCTACAGCGAAAATACCGACGGAATCCGCCACATGATCGGATTAGCATCGCTCACAGAAGAGTCTATCGTACATGAACTGGGACATTTCCGCGGATTGATAGATACTTACTGGTGTGAGGTGCCCGCTTCTAAAAATAAGGTCAACAATAAAGGTTTCCAACCGGAACGAGGCAATATGATGGGCGCTTGCTATCAGCCAACCCACCTGATTGAATGGAGCGAATACGAAATGTACGTCATTAACGCCACCGGAGCTCCCCAATGCAGCATAAGTAAAACGGTAGCCGATTACTTCGCTGACAACGTACAAATCAACGTGACCGAAGACGGACAACTTTCAGAAGGATTTACTTTGAAATTCTACCCGTTTGAAAACGATAAGATCGAGAAAGCGAAGTATACCTATCAAGTGACGGGCAGCCAACAGACGGTGGATGCCAAGAGATTATTCTGGGTATCTGAAGAGGGGTGGATAAACAATCCGGGCAATTACTACAAAATATTCCTCGTAGAGGCTATGAGCAACAAAACCGGCAAGAAAGCCTATCTCTTCCTCCCGGTGTATGATGTGCATAGACAGGGGTTGCTTGACAAGTCGGAAAACAAGATTTCAGGTACTTCCACTTTCAAAACGACCATTGACATTAAATAATTGAATATCAGTTTCGCAAGTCGGGTGAAATAGCCCCGGCTTGCGAAACTTTTTTTTTATCCATCACATAAAATAATCATATGATTCTTAAATCTACGATTGCAACTTTGTTATCCACATGCAGCATCATATCCTGGGGATATTCGGACAACGTACTTTTGCAAGGCAACCACAGTCATACGATAGCGATTAATAAAGCCAAAGAATTGACTTTCACCTCTTCCGACAAAAAACTGGAAGCAACTTTCGATTGGGGTAAGAAAATGGCACTCTCGTATGCACATGACGGTAGCGACCCTGTCGGTTTCTGGTACGAAGCCGCCCTCCCGGGACGGGATGCCTTTTGCATGCGCGACGCATCGCATCAAAGCATTGCAGCCGAGATGCTGGGACTGTCGAAACATAATTTCAACATGATGAAGAAGTTCGCAGAAAACGCCAGCGACTCGAAAGACTGGTGTACCTTTTGGGAGATAGACAAAAACGATAATCCTTGCTCCGCCGATTACTTGGACGACGCTAATTTCTGGTACAATCTGAACGCCAACTTCGATGTCATTTTCGCTTGCTGGCGCTTGTATGAATGGACAGGCGACGAGCGTTATCTGAAAGATGAAGCACTCACGAAATTCTTCAAGTTATCAGTCAACGAGTATATAGAACGCTGGATGCTCGAACCGGAAAACATACTGCTGCGCACACAGGAGATGAACACAAAACCGACAACGAAAGGAAGATATCAAAATGTACGCGGCCTCCCCTCTTATGTGGAGAATTATCCGGGGCTGACCAATAGTTCGGACTTAGTGGCAAGTATCTATGGAGGATTTGAAGCATACAGCAAAATACTGGCGACACTCGGACAAGAAGCGGAAAGCAAGAGGTTTCATTTGCAGGCCGAAGAGTACCGCCGACATCTGGAAGAAGACTGGTGGAATGAAGAAAACAAAGCCTATCATACTTTCTGGACAAGAAGCAACCAATTTGCCGACGGTGAAGGGCTGACGTATATGTTATGGTTCAACGCAGCACAAAAAACCGAACGTATTCAAGGCACAGTAAACAAGATGATGGAACGTAAAAACTGGAATATTGAGAATATTTCCCATTTTCCATTATTATGGTACCGTTATAACTACACACAAGCGGCTTACGACATCCTGACTGCTATCACCTCCATGCATCGTTGCGAGTATCCTGAAGTATCCTATGGTATGATAGAAGGGATCATCAGCGGAACCATGGGAATCGTGCCCGAAGCATCACAGAAACGGGTGACAACCTTACCTAAAATTACGGGCAACCATTATCTCCGGATAGACAATCTACCCCTGCTGGGTGGAGACATATCGGTACGCCATGACGGTAACAAAGCAACAATATTTGTTAACAATACTCCCCAAAATCTCATCTGGGAAGCCTCCTATATGGGGGAAGTAAGCGAGTTGACAGTAAATGGCAAGCAACAAAAAGCCAAATCACGCACTGATCTGATGGGAAATACAATTTCGTACATCGAAGTCAGTGTCGCCCCCGGAACGGAAGCACAAGTAAACATTAAATAATTACCATTTTTTATCATGAAGAAGCATTTCATTACCGGACTGTTTGCCGCACTCGCCATTGCAGCAAACGCCCAGTCCTTCAAAGAATGGCAAGACCCGCAGATAAATGCTGTAAACCGCGCCCCGATGCACACCAATTATTTTGCCTACGAATCAACGGAAGCAGCGGCAAGAGGAATCAAAGAAAAATCGTCCAACTTCATGACCCTGAACGGAATATGGAAGTTCAACTGGGTGCCTGATGCCGATGGTCGCCCCACCGATTTCTGGCAAACGGACTTCAACGACAGAGGCTGGAATACAATGCCCGTCCCCGGTGTATGGGAACTGAACGGATTTGGCGACCCTATCTACGTGAACGTGGGGTACGCTTGGCGCGAACAATTCAGAAACAACCCGCCGCTAGTTCCTATCACCAATAACCATGTCGGGTCTTACCGCCGGGAAATCACCGTGCCCGCCGACTGGAAAGGAAAAGAAATCATCGCTCATTTCGGCTCCGTAACTTCCAATATATATCTATGGGTAAACGGCAAATATGTCGGCTACAGCGAGGACAGCAAACTGGAAGCAGAATTCGACCTCACTCCTTACCTGAAACCGGGACAAAAGAACCTGATCGCCTTTCAGGTGTTCCGCTGGTGCGACGGGACTTATCTCGAAGATCAGGATTTCTTCCGTTACAGCGGCGTGGGCCGTGATTGCTATCTATACGCACGCGGCAAAAAGCAAATAGCCGACATCCGCATCACTCCCGATTTGGATGCGCAGTACAAAAACGGTTCACTGGCCATCACTCTCACGACCAAAGGACGCGCTGACGTAGACCTGGAACTGTTTGACGCCCATAACCAGCCGGTCACTACCCAATCATTAAAGGCTTCGGGGCAGATGAGCACAACCATGGAAGTTTCATCTCCCAATAAATGGACAGCCGAAACTCCTTATCTTTACACGCTACGAGCGACATTAAAAGAAGCAGGCAAGGTGCTGGAAGTTATCCCTCTCAAAGTCGGTTTCCGTAAAGTGGAGCTGAAAAACGCGCAAATACTGGTCAACGGACAACCGGTTCTTTTCAAAGGAGCCAACCGTCATGAGATAGACCCCGATGGCGGTTATGTCGTATCTCGTGAACGCATGATTCAGGACATTCAGGTAATGAAGATGTTCAATTTGAACGCTGTACGTACCTGCCATTATCCCGACAATAACCTGTGGTATGAACTCTGTGATCAGTATGGCCTGTATGTAGTTGCCGAAGCTAATATTGAATCTCACGGAATGGGATATGGCAAAAATACGCTGGCAAAACGCGACGACTACCGAAAAGCGCATCTGGAACGCAACCGCCGCAACGTTCAACGCTGTTTCAACCATCCAAGCATCATCTTCTGGTCATTGGGAAATGAAGCGGGATACGGGCCGAATTTTGAAGCTGCCTACGATTGGGTGAAAGCGGAAGACCCTAGTCGTGCCGTACAGTACGAACAGGCCGGAACAAAAGGCAAAACGGATATTTACTGCCCGATGTATGCCGGATATAAATGGTGCGAAGATTACAGCAAAGACGATAAATACCAGAAGCCGCTCATCCAGTGCGAATATGCCCATGCCATGGGAAACTCACAAGGAGGATTCAAGGAATATTGGGACTTGGTGCGTACATACCCGAAGTTTCAGGGAGGTTTCATCTGGGATTTTGTAGATCAGTCGGTACGCTGGACAGGCAAAAACGGACAAATGATATATGCTTATGGCGGTGACTTCAACCGCTTTGATGCCAGCGACATCAATTTCTGCAACAACGGACTCATCAGTCCGGATCGTACCCCCAATCCTCATGCATACGAAGTCCGCCATTTCTATCAGAATATCTGGACTACTCCCGCCGATCTCAAAAACGGAGAAATCAACATCTTCAACGAGAATTTCTTCCGTGACCTTTCAGCCTATTACTTGGAATGGGAAATGCTGAAAGACGGAAAAAGTGTACGCAAGGGACGGGTTGACAATCTGAACGTACAGCCTCAACAGACAGCGAAAGTCAGGTTAGACTTGGCCCAAACGGAGGCGTCGTCCGAATGGCTGCTTAATGTTTCTTACAAACTGAAGAACAATGAGGGTCTCCTCCCCGCTGGATATATAGTAGCGAAAGAGCAGCTCACGCTGACCCCTTATCAAGCGCCATCCATGCAGTTGGAGAATGTCGAACTCACCAACATTGAAACAACAGCACCGGGTGTACAGGATAATGACAGGAATTATCTGATTATCAGCAACGATGCTTTCCGGGTTGAATTCAACAAGTCAAGCGGCTATCTGACGAAGTATCAGGTGAAAGGACTGGACATGATAAAGGAAAGTGCCATCCTGAAACCTAACTTCTGGCGTGCTCCTACCGACAATGATTTCGGTGCGCATATACATCGCAAATATGCGGCCTGGAAGAATCCGGAAATAAAGTTGAAATCACTGAAACAGCGTACGGAGAACAAACAGGTCATTGTAGAAGCCGCTTACGAAATGCCGGGAGTATCGTCCAATCTGAACCTGACTTACGTCATCAATAACGAGGGCGCCATCAAGGTTACTCAAAAAATGACGACGGATAAAAACGCCAAAATCTCCAATATGTTCCGCTTCGGTATGCAGATGCAGATGCCGCACAGCTTTGAAACGGTTGAATACTACGGCCGCGGACCGATTGAAAATTATATCGACCGTAATCATTGCACGAATTTAGGCATCTATCGCCAGAGCGTTACGGAACAGTTCTATCCTTATATTCGTCCGCAGGAAAACGGAACGAAAAGCGATATTCGCTGGTGGAGGATGATAAATAAAGCCGGAAATGGCATCGAAGTTATTTCAGCCGCTCCATTCTCCGCATCAGCCCTGCACTATACCATCGAATCTCTAGATGAGGGATGGAGCAAGCAACAGGGACATTCTCCGGAAGTAGAGCAAGCCGATCTCACTAACTTATGTATTGATAAGCTACAAGCCGGTCTGGGTTGCGTAAATAGTTGGGGAAGCATTGCACTGCCTGAATATCAGGTTCCGTACAAAGATTATGAATTTACGTTCATGTTAACTCCCGTACAACATTGCATAGAAATCAGATAGAAATAAATAGCCAAGAGATGTAGTTGTCAAATTATATAAAACAGGAGTATGTCAGAATAAGATACTATACAATTCCCCCCAAAATAGAAGTTTATCAAATGGCAGCAGAATATAATTGAAAAATATCGACCTTTTATATAAAAACGTCTTTTCAGTTTCTAATAAAC
>CDYF01022512.1_pt1 | contig 14908 bp, 16 predicted proteins | sample 554801 | NCBI WGS metagenome assembly CDYF01 (sample SAMEA3182078, study PRJEB8094) | gut metagenome | biome: human; feature: gut; material: Stool; isolation source: human stools | place: Canada | collected 2012-11-20 | reverse complement strand
CGATTGCCGTCAATAGAAGGCGCGACCGAAATTTTGGCGGATGTTACCTTCTTGTGGGCCAATGGCGAGTACGCATAAGGACAACAACGAAATACCGCTCAGAGCAAAGGAAGTCCTTCCGGGAATGGTCGGGGGCATAAGAAAGTAATATCGTATTTTCTCAGGAACGGCGTGGCTTCGGTCACGCCGTTTCCTGTTTCAGCAGTTCTTCCACGGGGATAAATCCCACAAGGTCATTGGAAATGCGGATGCCCTGATGCCGCTTGCCGCTGGACTTGTCCGGGGCTTCAATGTAGATTGCCTTGACAAGCTCGCGCAGGGCGCAAGGGGTCAGCTCCTGCAAATCCTCGTATTTGTGTACCCGCTGGATAAACTGCTCCAAGTTTTCAATCTGTCGTTCCTGTTCCTCAATTTCCTGCTGTAAGCTCTGGATTTCCACTTTAAGCTGTGTCTGTTCGTCCTCATAGGTCTTGCTCATCATAGAGAACCGTTCATCCGTGATGCGCCCTGCCACATTGTCCTCATAGATGCGGATAAACAGGCGGTCAAGTTCTGCCAACCGTTTTCCAGCCTGTGCCAGCCGCTTCTTATGTCCGCGGATCGCGGCTTCGCTGGATAACCGGAGCTTTTGCTCCATGACGGCACGAAAATGATCCTCATAACGCGGTTTGCGCTGCCGTTCAGAAGATCGATCTGATACAGCCCGGCTTCGTGGCACAACTCCATGACCTCGGATTTGAAATATTCCATCGCCGCGTCGGTACAGCGGTGCTTGCATCCGGCTTTTGTGTCCGCTGGTCTGTCCATGTAGGGCAGCAGCGGCACATTTTCGATCCGCAGACTATTGATGACGATATGCACATGGATGTTGCCGGACTGGTTATGCCCGTCCGGGTAGGTGCAGATGATCGCCTGATGACCGGGAAACTGCTCCCGGCAAAACCGCTCGCCAAGCTCCTGTGCCTTATCTACGGTCAGCCCGTTGTCCGGGCCGTCCCGCGGGTCAAAGCTGATAATGTAATGGTGGCTCTTGACATCCTCGCGCTTCTGATTCTTGCCATAGCGGAGGTTGGAGCGCATACAGGCAACTGCAAAATCTTCCTCGCCGCAGTTCAGCGTGGAAATGCGGTAATCCTCTCGCGGCGCAAGCCGCCCGTCCGTGTCCAATGTGGGCTTCATGGTAAACTCGTCGTGTGCAAAGGTCAGATATTTTTCAGCGTCGCCGTAGTTGGCGTTTTTAGAGCTGATATGTTTGAACGTTGCCAACGGCTTCACCTACCTTTTCCAGAACCTCAAACTTCAAAGCGGCGAGATCGGAAGTCGCCGCCCGCACCTCTGCTGCAAGCTGGGGATAGGGATTGTGCCAGTCATTGATAGCACGGGCGATCTGATTGAGGTTATTTCCGATCCTGCCGTATTCGGCGGTCAGCTTCCCACGTGCGGCAAGCAGCTCGTCGTTGACCGGGGAAACCGTGACAACGGGACGGATGCTTGCGCTCTGAATGGCTCTGCGGATAAACTCGGATTGACTGATGCCGTAGGGCGCAAGGCGGGCGGCAAAGTCGACGTATTCTTCCTCGGTCATGCGGGTCTTGACAACACGGCTGCGGTGCGGCGTGTTGTACTTTTTGCGGGGCATGGGCTTCACTTCCTTTCGCTCAATTCTCTAAAATGTTGTTTTAGCTTTTTCTGCTTTTTCAGACTGCCTGACGTTCTCGGCACTCGCTTTATGCCCGCAATTTACTGATGCGGCCTTTCATCGGATGGTCTGCGACGGTTGTTATCACGCTCGGACGATCCCGGATGGGGAGTAGCTGCCCTCTGCTGTCATCGCCCACCGGGAACGACCCGGCTTTTCCGAAGCTGGCGTTGCTCGCTCGCTCCCACACGGGAGGTCTTGGCGCATCCTTCGGCTCGGCTATCACAGAGAGCTTGTTGCCTGAAAAAGCTATTCACTTGTCAAGGAACACCGTGCCGCCGGGGTCAAACTGTTACCGGCTCCGGCGCGGGAAGGGCTTTCCGGTTTGGAAGTCCCTCACTTTACAACGGACATTTTTTCTCGAAAACTTGGTACTGCCGGAAAAAAATTCTGAAAACCTCTCTACCTTACTAAGTGAATCAGCCCCCGGTTTTGTCCCATGTTCTGCCCTTTCTACTTTTCAACGGACAAAAATCTGCCGTTTGTTGAGTATAGCGGTGAGAAAAATTTCTTCTGTGTTGGCTGCGGGAGCCGGTTTCAGCTCAGGTGATTTTCAAAACCTTGCGCGGCGATAGAGCTTGCAAAGCTCTGTCGCTGGGCGAGGTTGCCGCAGCCGTCAGGCTGCGTATAACAGGGTTTGGGGAAGGCTACTGCCAACAAGATTCCGATGGGACAGAATGAGCGAAATGCGAAATCTGGCACCTCGGTAGAATCTTGCTCTCTGCTGCTCCAAACCTCCTTTCACTTTACAACGGACATTTTTTCAGCAAAAAGCAGAGCGTGTATTTGTAAACATTTTGTGAACAAGCTGCCGCCGCCCGCCGTTCGTCGCTGCAACTCTTTCTACTTTTACGGTATCGCAGCAGCAATAGGATTGCGACATACCAACGGTAACATTGGCGTTACCATTAGCAACATTCGACCAGAGTGTTTTTCTTTCTCCCTACCCTTACTACAATTTCAAAAGCGCTTTTGGCCACTTCTGCAAATAAAGCGTTTGTGATAAACCGTCCTGTCCGCTTTTCACCACTACTACGGCCTGACTTGGGCGAGTTGGTAAAGCCGGACACAAAAAATGGACAAGACTTTCGCCTTGCCCAATCTGCACAAGCAATCTCCTCATCTTTATTCAATCTTAATACGTCGCAAATGTCCCTTATCCGCTCTTAAAATCTCCGGCTGTATAATAATTATAGTATCAATGCTGATAAGGAGCTGCCTTTATGCCGGAAGAGATCATTCGTCGAAAGCGCCGCCTTTCGTCTTTTCAAATTATCATATTAGGTTTTGCCGGGGTCATTCTGATCGGAGCTCTGCTGCTGATGCTGCCGATCTCCACGACTGGAGGGAATGTAACTCCATTCAATGAAACGCTGTTTACAGCAACCTCTGCCGTCTGCGTGACAGGGCTTGTGGTGCAGGATACAGGCAGCTACTGGTCAACCTTTGGGCAGGCGGTTATTCTGGCGCTGATCCAAATTGGTGGTCTTGGTGTCGTAACCGTAGCAGCATCGTTTGCGCTGCTGTCCGGGCGAAGAATCTCTCTGATGCAGCGCAGCACCATGCAGGATGCAATTTCAGCACCAAAGGTCGGTGGAATCGTCCGTCTGACACGCTTCATCCTGCGAGGGACGTTTCTGATTGAGCTGCTGGGGGCACTTGCCATGCTGCCGGTGTTCTGCCGGGACTATGGATGGCGCGGCGTCTGGATGGCGGTATTCCATTCCATATCTGCTTTTTGCAACGCCGGGTTTGATATTCTTGGGACAGAAAGCAACCGCTATCCATCTCTTACCGGCTATGCGGGCAGCCCGGTAATCAATATCACGATTATGCTGCTGATCGTGATTGGCGGCATTGGATTTCTGACGTGGGATGACATCTTCGAAAACAAGTGGCGGTTTCATCGCTACCGAATGCAGAGCAAGGTGATTCTCGTCACGACAGGTCTTTTGATTTTTCTGCCTGCTGTGTTTTTCTTCTTTTCAGACTTTTCCGCGCTTCCCGCTGAAAACCGGCTGCTGGCCTCCTTTTTTCAGTCCGTCACGCCGAGGACCGCGGGCTTCAACACGGTAAATCTATCCGCGATGTCCGGTGCGTCGCAGGGCGTGATGATCCTTTTGATGCTCATCGGCGGTTCTCCGGGTTCTACAGCAGGCGGCATGAAAACAACGACGCTGGCGGTCTTGATTGCCAATGCCACTGCGACCTTCCGTCAGCGGGAGAGTGCTCAGTTTTTCGGACGTAGGATTGATTGCAGCGCTGTCAAAACCGCCGCGACCATTCTGACGATGTATCTGGTGCTGTTCTTTGGCGGTGCGGTCTTTATCAGCGCATACGAGAATCTTCCGCTGTCTGCCTGCCTGTATGAAACGGCATCGGCGGTCGGGACGGTGGGATTGACACTTGGTATTACACTGCAGCTGCGCATTCCATCGCAAATGGTGCTGATCTTGCTCATGTATCTGGGCAGAGTCGGCGGTCTTACCCTCATTTATGCGGCACTTTCCAGCAAAAAAGTGGGGAATGCAAGGCTGCCGCAGGAAAAAATAACGATTGGATAAGGAGCCTTTTCACATGAAAAACATTCTATTGATTGGCACAGGCCGCTTCGGACGGCATATCGCAGTACAGCTTTCTCAGCTGGGGCATCAGGTCATGGCGGTCGATACAAACGAGGAACGAATCAGTGATGTGCTGCCATATGTCACCAACGCGCAAATTGGCGACAGTACAAACGCAGAGTTTCTTCGCTCTCTTGGCATCGGAAATTTTGACGTCTGCATCGTGACCATCAGCGGTAATTTTCAGAACTCGCTGGAAACCACCTCGCTGCTGAAGGAGCTGGGTGCAAAGTGCGTGGTATCGCGTGCCGAGCGTGATGTGCAGGCAAAGTTTCTGCTTCGCAACGGTGCAGACCATGTAGTCTACCCGGAAAAGCAGGTGGCAAAATGGGCAGCGATCCGATACACTGCCGACCATATTTTCGACTACATAGAGATCGACGAGCAGCACGCCATTTTTGAGGTGGAAGTACCGGAAGGCTGGGTCGGGAAAAGCATTGGCGAACTGAATATCCGCAGAAAGTTTGGAATCAACATTCTTGGCATCAAGCATTCGGGAAAAACTGACGTATCAATTACGCCGGATACGGTGCTGTCCGGGGAAATAACAATTCTAGCGCTGGGTGAATATAAGGCGCTGCAAAAGTGTTTCCGGATCTGAACGGACGGTGAGGGTATGTGAAAGATGTCGTTTTGATCGCTGGGACAGCGTTAATATTCCTGTTCGGCTGGTTTTTGATGAAGCGGCTGGATCGCTTTCTGGATGAAAATCAGAAGCGAATCGAGGAAGCGCCCGAACAACAGCAGCCTGAGCCGTGTGTGCATCTGGTCGGAAATATTTCTCCTGACGAACTTGAGGAAACGCTTTCCCGGTTTCGCAGCAGTCATGCCCATGTAGAAATCGTGATCTATGATTCAGAGCAGATTTCATTTCCGGACAACGAATCCGATTGGGCGCAGTAGAAACCTTCACATTTTGGTGCTATAATCTCGTTTAAGAGGGGTGGTGAAAATGTGCAGAACAAAGGAAGCGAACTGCCAAAAGAGCATATTCTTGTGTGCCTGTCCTCGTCTCCATCCAATGAACGCATTGTACGAATGGCAGGGAAAATGGCACAGGCATTTAGTGGCAGCCTTACCGCACTCTACGTGCAGACACCCGGATACGCTGACATGAACGCAGAAGATACCGTTCGCTTGCAGGCAAATATGCGCCTTGCGCAGCAGTTCGGCGCAGAGATCATCACAACGCATGGAGAAGACGTAGCCACACAGATCGCGGAATATGCGCGGCTCTCCGATGTGACCAAAATTGTGATTGGGCGAAGCGGCGTACAGCGGCGGCATTTTTGGAGTGAACCGGCGCTGACAGAACGGCTCATTGCGCTTGCACCAGAGGTGGACATTCATATCATTCCGGATGTGGAAGCCTATAAGAGCTACCGCAGGAAACGGCTGCTCACCATCCGTCCGGCGTTTCCGACCGCATGGGAACTGCTTCTGACCATCGGGATTCTGGCAGCTGCGACGGTTATCGGATGGGTCTTTCTGCGGCTCGGCTTTGCAAATGCCAATATCATCATGGTTTACCTGCTGGGGGTGCTTCTGACTTCCGCTTTTACCAGCGGATATACCTGCGGTGTGCTGTCCGCTTTTTTGAGTGTCATCCTGTTCAATTATTTTCTGACGGAACCCCGGCTGTCTTTGGCAGCCTACGGCAGTAAATACCCAATAACCTTTGCCGTCATGTTTGCAGCGGCGCTTTTGACCGGTACGCTTGCCGCAAAGCTCAAAGCCCATGCGCAGCTATCCGCGCGGGATGCCTATCGGACAAAACTCCTTTTTGATATGAACAGGCAGCTTCAAAAGGCGGAAACACCGGATGAGGTCTATCAGATGACCGCGACGCAGATACAGAAGCTCATGCAGCGGGACATCCTGATTTATCCAGTGCAGAGCGGCGTACTGTCCCAAGGGATCATTTACCCGGCTGACGGAAGCAGACCATACAGCGTCCCAGACACAGACCGGGAGCAGGATGTGATTCGCTGGGTCTGGCAGAACCGGAAACGTGCCGGAGCAACGACGCAAAACTTTCCAAAAGCAAAACGGCTGTATCTTGCCATTCGTACCGGGCAGCAGATTTACGGTGTTGTCGGGATTCCGATGGAGAAGCAAACGCAGCCTGACGCATTTACATCCAGCGTGCTGTTTTCCATTCTCGGCGAGTGCGCTCTGGCGCTGGAAAGCCTACGCAACGCCGAAGAAAAGGAAAAAGCCGCCGTCCTTGCAAAGAACGAACAGCTTCGTGCAAACCTTCTGCGTTCAATTTCCCATGACCTTAGGACCCCGCTGACCTCCATTTCCGGCAACGCGGATACGCTGCTGCACAGCTATAACGTGCTGGATGAACAAACGCGGAAACAGATTTTTACGGACATTTATGACGATGCGCAATGGCTGACGGGACTGGTTGAGAACTTGCTTTCCACTACAAAAATTGCGGACGGCAGCGTAAAACTGCACCTTTCTGATCAGGTCGTGGACGACATCGTATCGGAATCGCTCCGACATATTGACCGAAGGTCCGCAGAACATCACATCGCAGTGGATTGCGGAGATGTACCGTTGCTGGTTCGGGTGGATGCGGGACTCATCATGCAGGTGCTTATCAACTTGGTGAACAATGCAGTCAAATATACTCCGGCTGGCTCGAACATCCGAATCACGGCGATCCAGCGGGGAAATGCAGCTGAGATCTGCGTCAGCGACAACGGCCCCGGTATCCCGGATGAATTGAAGGAACGTGTTTTTGAAATGTTTTTTACCGGGGGCAATCCGATTGGCGACAGCCGCCGAAGTCTTGGGCTTGGGCTTACGCTCTGCCAAGCCATCATTCATGCCCATAATGGCGAAATGACGTTGAAAGACAATTCGCCGCAGGGCTGCATTTTTTCCTTTACAGTACCGCTCAGTGAGGTGAACCTAAATGAATAAGCCACTCGTCCTCGTTGTAGAAGATGATACGCCGGTGCGCAATCTGATCACAACAACGCTGAAAACCCATGAATACAGGTATCTTTCTGCGCAAAACGGCGCAAGCGCCGTGATGGAGGCGCTGTCTCACAACCCGGACATTGTGCTGCTTGATTTGGGACTGCCAGATATGGACGGCGTGGAGATCATCCGAAAAATCCGTTCGTGGTCAAATATGCCGATCATTGTGATCAGCGCCAGAACGGAGGATTCCGATAAAATCGGGGCACTGGATGCCGGGGCGGACGATTATCTCACCAAGCCCTTTTCCGTGGATGAACTGCTGGCGCGGCTGCGGGTGACGCAGCGGAGACTGTCGCTGATGAAAACAGACGCAGCGCAGGAATCTCCGATTTTTACGAACGGTGCGCTGAAAATCGACTATGCGGCAGGCTGCGCATATCTTGACGGTGCAGAACTGCACCTGACGCCCATCGAATACAAGCTGTTGTGTCTGCTCTCAAAAAATGTGGGCAAGGTTCTGACCCACACCTACATCACACAGCAGATCTGGGGCAGCAGTTGGGAAAACGATATTGCTTCTCTGCGGGTGTTCATGGCGACCCTGCGCAAAAAGCTGGAACGCGGAAAAGACAGGCAGCAATACATACAAACGCACATCGGAATCGGCTATCGGATGCTCCGCGTCGAATAGCAGGGAGGCTTTCAAAAAATCTATGAATCATTATGCTGTTGAAAACCTGTTTGGCATAGAGGGGCTGAACATCGCATGGTACGGTATCATCATCACATTCGGCATGATTCTCGGATTTATGCTGGCACTTCGCCGGTGCAAAAAAACCGGAGTTGAACCGGATCACTTATATAATCTCGTGCTTTGGCTGATTCCCGTGTGTATTCTCTGTGCCAGAGCATACTATGTGCTTTTTGAGTGGGAGCAGTACAAGGATAACCTTCTCTCCGTTTTTCAAATCAATAAGGGCGGGCTTGCCATTTATGGAGGCATCCTCGGCGGTGTTGCTGTTGTACTGATTTACTGCAAGGTCAAAAAGCTTTCCTTCTGGTCGCTTGCAGATACGCTGATTCCCAGCCTTGTTCTTGGACAAGCCATCGGGCGTTGGGGGAATTTTGTGAATCAGGAGGCTTACGGAAATCTGATCACAAATCCAGATCTCCAATTCTTTCCGTATGGTGTTTACATAGAGGAACTCGGGCAGTGGCATCAGGCAACGTTCTTCTATGAATCTGCACTGAATACACTGCTGCTGATTGTCATGCTGATCTCCTATCCGCATTTCAGAAAAAAGGGATATCTGCTTCCGTTTTACATGATCGGCTATGGTGTGATACGCTGCTTTGTAGAGGGACTTCGTACTGACAGTCTCTATCTGATGCCAGGTGTCCGCGTGTCGCAGGTGTTGTCTGGCTGCCTGGTTCTATTGGGTGTTTTACTTATAGGTATTATTCGCAGAAGGCAGGATATACAGGCATGAAACTAATTTGCTCTTTATTTATCACATTCTTAAAAATCGGTGCGTTCACCTTTGGCGGCGGATACGCTATGATTGCGCTGCTTGAAAATGAGTTCGTTGAAAAGAAAAAATGGCTTGAAAAAAGCGAGTTTCTGGACATGGTTGCGGTAGCCGAATCCACGCCAGGACCAGTCGCCATCAACAGTGCAACTTACATTGGTTACAAAATTGCAGGATTTGCGGGTGCAGCCATGTCCACACTTGCTGTCTGCATTCCATCTTTCTTTGTAATTTATGGTATCTCGCTGTTCTTTGATCAGTTTCTCAGTTTGCGCTGGGTTTCCTGCGCATTCCGCGGGATTCAGGTATGTGTGATCTATCTGATCCTTACCGCAGGGCTGAAAATGCTTAAAAGTATTGACAAAAACACACTAAACTTGACGCTTCTCACGTTGGTCATGGCTTCCATGCTCTGCTGCTCGATCACAGCAGTTTCGTTTTCCTCTGTGTTTTACATCCTGATCTGCGGCGCGGTCGGGCTTGTTGTTTTCTTTCTGCGAAAAATCCGGAAAGGAGATGGGAAAACGTCATGATATACCTGCGTCTCTTTCTGAACTTTTTGATGATCGGTGCCTTGTCTTTCGGCGGCGGCTATGGAATGGTTTCGCTGGTACGCGAAACGGTGCTTTCCAACGGCTGGCTGACAGAGAACGAGTTTCTGAATTTTATTGCCGTATCTGAATCCACACCGGGACCCCTTGCCGTGAATATGGCAACCTTTATCGGCTCAACACAGGGCGGAATCCTCGGTTCATTTGCTGCAACGCTGGGCGTGGTGTTGCCGTCATTTTTGATTATTCTCTTAATTGCATCCGCACTAAAGAATCTGATGAAATATGCACCCGTCAACGCCTTTTTATCGGGAGTTCGTCCGTGCGTTGTAGCGATGATCCTTGCGACCGCGCTCAGCATGGCGCTGTCTACGCTGTTTGGCCTCACAGATTTACAGTCCGGATTTGCGCCCGATTTGCGCTCTATCGCAGTATTTGCCATGCTCGGAGCAACGCATCTGATTTGTAAAAAAATCAGAAAAACAGCTCCATCGCCAATTCTGATGATCCTGTTTTCAGCAGGCCTCGGAATCTTGTTTTGGTGCATATTCTAGCATGGCGATTGATTTTATTTCCAACTTCAATAGCAATTCCTGCTGAACCGCGCTTATTTCATTGCGTATTATCTCGAGCGACATCACCCTTCATTCATGATGCCGCTCCGCGCTTCAGCCATACCATTCTGCCACAAATGAGCTGACCATCGTTGTAATAGCGAGGACTTAAAAGTCCTCGCTATCCTCCATGATCTCTCCCTTTCCGCTAATGACGGAGACATCATCGGCATCGTACTCTCAACAGCCACATCGGTATCTGCTCGTTTTGAGGAAATGCAGTTCTCATTAAGCGGCAGACATCTTTGTATTCCTGTACTTTTTTGGAAAAAGTTTTATCGACAAGCATTTCTGCATTCATCCTCACAAATCCCGATTTGTTTGTTCCATAAAATTCATTTTAGTCGCTTTCAAACTTGCTGGCGGCGAACAGCATTTTATGCTGTTTGCGGACGGCAAGTCCACAAGGGATAGACGTGCAAACGTCGCAAGGGGTGCAGCCCATTGTTCGGAACGAAGTGACGCAAAACAGTCCGGACATTCAGGTGTCCGGGCTGTCTGCCTCGCAGAGCGCACATACTCCCATCAGGAGAGTATAGAAGTGCGCCCTTTGTTCCAAAGGGATTATTTTATGTCAATCGCTCCGTTTATTTGTTCTCACTTAATCATTTCAACGCCTTCATTTGTTGGGTAGAATTGAAGCGCATCTTGGACTGTCATAAACGCTCCGGCATCATTCCAGCTATTTGTCATTCGTTTTTCCATTGCTGTCATTGCAGGATATTGGAGCCAGCTTCGTTGATGAGTGTAATTGACCCAACTGCTGATGATATAGCCATCCTGCATCTCCGCAATGGGATAAGCAACATAGCCACGATAATTTTCACCTTGCCTTGGCATAGAAAAAGCGGCAAAAACATCGGTACTTGTTTGCTCTCCCCAGAAAATGCTGTTGGATGTAAAAGTTTGATTGTCAAGAGAATAATAAGGGGCAGCGAAGGTTTCCCCACCCTTGTCATACAGCACACGTCCAGTTACTTCACCGTTAGAAGCCCATCCATCTGAAATATCTCGATATACGGGCCAAAGCTGAATCGACTCTGTGCCGTAAAATCCAGGATCGGTAGTCCAAAGGAAATGATGGAAAATGATCCATCTTTCTCGTTCGCCAGGTATTTGTACTCCAACGCCGGTAATGCGTAACTCTTTTACATCATAGACAGTCTTTTGCTCAATATGGCGTTTCTCTCCATTACTATACTCTGTAGTTACCGTTCTGCCGTCATTCACTGGTTCGTCCGTGATGTCAACGACAACCTGTAAAGCACCATCACAAGCTGCAATGTCTTCTGGCGTGAGATCGTTCAAAACATATTCTGGGAAGCCAAGTTCCGTGAGATGGCTCTTGATTACCTCTGCTTCAGTATGTTCTGACGAATCCACTGTACTCCAGGCCATCGGATAACTGCCACCGAAAATATAGCCAAAAGCACAGCCGATGATAAGCACTGAAAGGAGAACGAGCACGATACATCTGTCTGTTACCTTAATAGATGTGGTTTGAATTGAATACCCAGCTTCATCAAGTTCTTTTGAGAGCATATAGATATTACGGATAATGAAGATATATCCAATAACCATTGCTCCAGCAATTACCAGTCCATTATACTGAATAACAGCCAGAACGCACATGAGTGCATACCAGATAATCAGTGCAGCGGCACCTCCCGCTCGCGGAGGAAGATTTACTTTTCTCTGCACAGCTCTGAGTCCACGCCAGAGACAAAAGAACTCGACAAGCAGAAGCAAAAGGTTTGCAACGGTTAGCACCGATGTGACTTGGGGAGTAAAAATTGTGCTTTGGATAATGGTCGTATTTAGAATCAGCATCGGGAAAAAGTATGCCGCTCGGATTACTGTTATAATAAAGCAATTTCTAAACCATTTGTTTTCACGCCATAGAGAACGAAACCCTAATAGTGACAGCACCATTCCAACGGCAGGAAGAATATAATTTAGGCACCAAAAGTTCAGCGTGATAGCGCAAAGTGCCATGCCAATGAGTACACGGCTCATTGCTTTTCTCCATGGTGTTACATCTTCAACAACATCATCAGGGGGAAAATCTAAAACGCTTTTTTCAAGCATTGTCTCAAAATCTCTTTCGTTCATGGATTCCCATTCATGATTACTCATGCACTTCACCTCCTAACATCTTGCGAAGCTGCTTTTTCAAGCGATACAGTTTTCCCTCGACCGCTCTTTCAGTCATCCCCAGCTCGGAAGCAATTTGGGCTATTGATTGTAAGTAATAATATTTTCTATAAAACAGCATCCTGTCCTTGGTCGATAACTGGCGCAAAGCGTAATTAACCGCAGATTGCCGTTCTTTTTTTATAATCATTTCTTCAGGACTTGGCTCCGGTGATGGTGTATCGTCTGGAATTTCTTCAACGCTATTATGACGGTGAGTATCCCTCGTATAGTTCAGCGCAGCATTTCTGGTAATCGCCGTCAACCACGTCTTCCAACTTCCTCGTTCTTTGTTGAACTGTTCTATTTTTTCCCAGGCACGCATTGCTACTTCTGAAAGGCAGTCCTCTTGATCCTGTGGATTTTGCAAAATAGGCGCAATAATGTATCTCATCAGTGGCCCATAGTGCAACAATAAGGCGTCCATGCCTTTTTCATTTCTTTGAAGCAGCAATTCGATAATATCCTGTTCTTGCACAGCATCGCCTCCTCTCGGATTTGTTTTCTATTAATTATACACGAGTTGACAAGAAAACCCACAGATATTTCAATAACTTTTATGGGACCAATTTGACCCATTTAAAAACTGATTGTTTGCTCGTTCTTTTGCAAACTGCCGCCGTTCCTCGCTATACGGCGCAGTCAGCCGAAAACTTAACCGCCCTTTCTCGATCTCAAAGGTCAGCCCGCCTTGCTCGTCATCGTCGGTCTGGCGGCAGCATTGCGGATGTTCTTTCGCAAATGCTGTCAGCCGCTTTTTGAGGTCGGTGTTGTGGGTCTGCTCCTCAATAATGCGGCTATGCTCGTCAAAATAAATCACGGTTGTCTTTTGCTTCTTGGTAAGCCCTGTTCTCATAAAACCTCCTGATTTTCGTGGATTTTTCCCAGCTCTTGAAATGAAAAAGTGCCATGATTTTTTGATGGAAACTCCCTAAACGATGCGGGGGTACATTTCGCCTTGTCTTATCGACTGATTTGCCACTTTTCCAGCTCTTGACTGCATTTTCATGGTGTTCTGTTTGTGCGGCTTTTCAGCCACTCCACCAGCTCATTTTTCATCACCAATTTACGCCCGCCGATCCGCAAAGTTGGGAAGTCCGGGCTGCTCAAGAGGTTATATGCGCCCACTTTGGAAATCTGCAACGCTTCCGCAAGCTGCTTTGCATCCATCACATCGGGCATGGCTTCAAACGGTTCCCTACTCATAAACTCTCCTTTCTCGCATGAAAAAGCAGCAGCTACCATTTCGGTATCTGCAAGGTCTGCAAGACTCCGTGCGGCGAAGCGCACACCGTGGGCACGACCTGCCCGGTCTGCGGCAAATACACGCCGATCCCGGTCGTTCCTGCGGGCGAACCCGCGAAGAATCCGTTCAACCCCGACGCCGGTAAGACCAGATTTGTGGACGTTTCGGACAACGCTTGGTACGCTTCTGCCGTCAACTATGTGGTCGACAAGGGTCTCATGAACGGCACGGGCGAAGACAAGTTCTCCCCGAACGCGGATACCACGCGCGGCATGATCGTGACCGTTCTGGCGCGTCTGGACGGCAAGAGCACCGCTGGCACACCGTGGTACGCCGCTGGCCAGCGTTGGGCCATGGAGCATGAGATCTCCGACGGCACGAATATGACCGGCGCGATCACGCGCGAGCAGCTCGTCGCAATGTTCTTCCGCTATACCGTGAAAAACGGCCTCGAAGCGGTCACGCTCTCTGAGAATCTAACCCAGTTTATCGCATCGGCATGACGCACTATCTGATGCGCAAATATGACGGCGCAATCCGCGCGTTTGCAGATTCTCTCGCCATCGCGCCGCAGGACGATGATATGTATATTGCGGATGTCTACTGGCTGGTACTCTTGCAGCTTCGTGCGGGAAAGGCAGACGAGGCGCAAAAGACCCTGCAGCAGCATTATCGCCCCGATATGTATGTCGGCCACCACACGGCGTATGAAAAAGCCATGCGCGTGGCGGCAGGGTTTGCGCCGATGGAGGATATGCTGGCAGAGCTGGATGCGGAACCGGACGATTTACAGTTTGCCATGACGGCTTACGGTCTTTGCGTACTGTTGGAAGCGCACGGCGAGACGGAAAAGGTCGATGCCTTGCGCGAAAAACTACTTGCGCGCGACGGCTTCTGGTTCTGCTTTAGCTACCTTGCGGCATATAGCGACCATAAATACACAGTTAAACCGGCAGCAGTCAAGTGACTGTTGCCGGTTCTTGCTCTAAGCGGTTATTTGTTGCCCTTATGCGTGTTCGCCATTCTGCCTCCGGGCATTTTCCTGCTTCGCGGCAGACAGCCCCAGCGCCCGTGCCGGATAAGCGGCTTGACCGCGCCGGAATTGCGGACTATAATAATGCAGAAATTCCGGAATGAAAGGGCAGGCTTTATGAAAGAAAACCGAAAGCTCCTGAAAGAAGTCCTCAAGGATATCCAGCATGATATGACGGATGAGGAAGTTTTAAACCTGCTGGCAGACAGCAAGATCTCCGAAAGCCCAACCGCGGAAAAATACACCCTCGGGCAGCGTGCGGCGGATGCGATCGCAAAATTTGCTGGAAGCTGGGCGTTCATCTTTTCGTTTACGGGCGTGCTGCTTTTGTGGATGGTCGTCAATACGATCCTGGCGGCAGATGCGTTCGATCCGTTCCCGTTTATCCTGCTGAATCTGGTTTTGTCCTGCGTCGCGGCGATCCAGGCGCCGCTCATCATGATGAGCCAGAACCGGCAGGAGGAAAAGGACCGCCGCCG
>CDYF01029514.1_pt1 | contig 15080 bp, 17 predicted proteins | sample 554801 | NCBI WGS metagenome assembly CDYF01 (sample SAMEA3182078, study PRJEB8094) | gut metagenome | biome: human; feature: gut; material: Stool; isolation source: human stools | place: Canada | collected 2012-11-20 | reverse complement strand
GTGTTGCATTATGGATTTTAATTCCGATTTTTCTATTTGCCGGAGCCTTTAGCGTTTCGGCCGCTGTTCGTGAGAAAACAATGAGTTTTCTTGTGGAGAAATTTGATATAGGAACTCAGTTTTATATCCAAAATGGCGATGGATTACCGGCAAACAATGAAGATGAAGCCGCTAATAGCTGTGAGATCATAACAGCATGCGTTCCCGGTGATTATAATTTGTCGCTAAACATGGCTACTACAACTGTCAATAAATATCTGTTTAAAAATTCATCTGGTTCAGAGCTGCTTATCAGTGAGTATTCCTTAGAGAATGCAGAAGGAACTGTTGCGATAGATACGGAGGATGCAGAAGAATGGGATGAGACAACAGAGCAGCAGAAAATCATGTATGTGCGAAAGAATGATGTCATTCAGGCTGTTTGGACAGATGACTTCAACAATAAAATGCTTGTCGTAAGGGGAACAAAAACTGATTTGGACACTGTGCGCGAAGTAATAAAAAACATAATTCTTGTACTGCGATGATTTCCTTTACTGCGGCATTTTGAAAATTCAAGAAATTCAAGGAGTGTATATGAAAAAAATCACAGTAAGAGCCGTTTCCGTAATTATTGCGCTTTTGTTGGTCATTACAAGCGTATCTGCGGCAGCATTTGAGGCCCCTATATCAACGTATCGTTATTCGTCTGTAAGTTCGATGTCTGTTTTTTTAAGTATTTCAAGCAACGGCTATGCGACTTGTACGGCAGAAATGTCGCTGTATGAAAATATAAGTGCAGAAATGACAATTACACTTTATAAGAGTAAAAACAAGACCAGTTGGACTCCTGTACAGACGTGGGATGTTGATCGGTCGATATTACCGTCATTTGAAGGCGGGTGCAGAGTTTCTTCCGGATATTATTATATGGCGGAACTGAGCGCAAACACATATAATCGATATGGTTCATTCGTGGAAGATGTGTCACTTACGTCTGCCATTCGGCAATATTAAGCGACTAGATTTCGTTTAGTATATGTCGCACTTCTGTCGCACAATCGCCTAAAATCGCGCACGCTCGGCACTTGATTTGTCGCAGGTATCTGTGTTATCCTTACAATAGAAAAATAGAAAACAGATGTTGCAGTGCTTGGCTGCAGCATCTGTTTTTTTGTATGCTGCCGCATACCCGGCGGGCAGCATTTTGGTTTAGGAGGGATAACAAATGGACAACAAATACCTGAACGAAGTGCTGGATCGGCTGGAAAACTATCAGAAAATGATGCGGCAGATAGAACTGCTTCAGTACGAAATACAGTATGCCAGCCATGTTACGCCGACGGAAATGATTGAGGTCATGACGTTTCAAAAGCGGGACGCGGACAATGCCGGTACAAATGCCTATCCCAAAAGCGTCCCTGAAATTGCAATGTCTTATCAGCGCGCTGCCGCGCAGCTCAATGGGGAGAGCGTCGAAGAACTGATCTCCAAATATGCCGATCTCTGCCATGAGCAGGATCGGCTTTCGCATTACATAGGGTTTCTGGACGGGCGGCAGCAGGACGTGATCCGTAGGTATTACTTCGAGCAGCAGTCCTGGGGCGAAATTGCGGACGGTATGGGCTCGACGCCCAGAACCGTGCAGCGGCTCAGACAACAGGCTGTGGAGGAACTCGCAAATCTGTACGCTTTCGCTGACGGTATTCTTCGGCGGTAGGAAGACGAAAAGAGAAACATCTTTCAAAATAATGCCGCCGCGATACCCGCGGTGGCATTGCATTACCCGCAGAGCTGTCGTACAATAGCTATACGAGTCAGCTTCTGCACCTTGAAAAGTTCATATTTTACTTCGTATGAGGAGGATTCCACTATGGAAAAGAGAGAAAATGAAACCTTGACTGTACGAGATATCAAGCAGATCCTGAACATCAGCATCAACGCTGCGTACAATCTGATCCACAGCAAGTCATTTCCGGTCATTCGCATCGGCAATTCTTTTCGCGTTCCAAAGGAACCCTTTTATGAGTGGATGAAGTCCTCACATACGATTATGAATTAACGTCAAATCTCCAAATATTACAAAGAAATTGGAGGTTGATAGCATGGCACGTCGTTCAAACGGAGAAGGCAGCTTCTATCAGCAAAAGGATAAATCATGGGTCTATCAGGTCACATACGGCCGAAAAGAGGATGGAAGTCCATACCGCAAAGCGTTCAAGGGCCGTACCAAGACGATCTGCAAAGAGCGCCGCGCACAATGGGAAGAAGAACAGGCGCGTATCAAGGCGGAGGAGGAAGCACAGGCGGCGGAATCCGCCCGTCTCGAAGAACTCCGGGCCAAGCTCGGTCACCCCATTGAGGCGGAGATACTGTTCTCAGAAGCCTTTCTTAAATGGCTTGAACTTTACAAATCGCCGCCTGCCAGAAAGCCGTCCACCTATGCAAGCTATCTGGATACCTATCGGATTCATTTCGCGGAAGCCTTTGGAAACCTGCCGCTCTACCAGATCACGCAGGACACCATACAGGACTACTATCAAAGAAAGCAGAAAAACGGCGGTCGTTTGGATGGACGCAAAGGCGGGTTATCCGCAAAGACCATTCAGAACCAGCATATGCTGCTGAAGGACTTTTTTGCGTACGCCATGAGAAAATACCAACTGCCGTGTAATCCCACGGTTGACACGACAAGGCCGGAGGTTATTACGCCGGAGATGCGTGTCCTGAGTCCGTCGGAAATGCAGGTCTTCATCGAGGAGGTCATGCGGGAAACACAGCGCGTCGCGATTCTGACGACCCTGTTTGTCGGATTCCGCGTCGGCGAGGTGCTGGCGCTGAAAATTTCCGATCTGGATTTGGAGAAGCAAACGCTTTCGGTCACGAAAAATCTGATCCGTGTTCCAACAGCAGCAGTTTCTCCAGAGAATCCAAACATTGAGATTCTGAATTACGATCAGAAGAAGAAAACGCACCTTATCGTTCAGAACACGCCGAAGACAAGCACGTCGAACCGCGAGATCGCGATCTCTGACGGCCTGTGTGAGCTTCTGATCCGGCATCTGTTCACGCTGGCAAATTCCACATGGCCGAACCCGGACGGGCTGCTGTTCCCGTCCAAGGCCGGGACGCACCTTGATCCCAAGAGTTTTGAGATCCGGCTGGCCGCAGTTTCCAAACGCTGCGAGATCCGCAAGGTCAATCCCCACGCGCTGCGGCACACGCTGGCAACGCGGCTGGTGGAAGACAAGGTGCCGCTCAACATCGTACAGGGAATTCTGGGGCATTCGTCGATTGAAACAACGCGCAAATATCTTCACAAGAACGAAGATATCGAGCGCGAGGCCATCGGCATGATGAGTGATTATCTTAACATGGGTCAGATGGATGCAGCGCCGAGATTAAATGGTACTGCCCCTCGCGCCAAGTTTGCAGATATTGTTTTGCCGACCTTTCCGCAGCGCCGAAACCACACGGCATAAAACGAAAAACCGCGCTATTGCATACTTTACTGCAAATAGCGCGTAAAGCTGTCAAACGGCAGCATTTCAATCAGAACTTTCGGAACGCTTTGATGCGGAAATTATATCCAGCAAACAAGAGCAAAGACTCCACGGGAAGCATGAATTGCAAATGAGCAAAACGGAGAAATCCGAACAAAACGATAGAGAAATCGCCGCATTTCTCACGAAATACGGCGATTTATGGTTGCGGGAGAGGGATTTGAACCCCCGACCTCCGGGTTATGAGCCCGACGAGCTACCGAACTGCTCTATCCCGCGATATAAGGCTCTCACAGAGCCTTATTATAATAGCAGAAGGCGGAGCGGTTGTCAAGGGGGCTGCTGGAATTTTTTTATCCCGGATATTCCGGTGCCGGGACATGCATCGGGAGCTGCACCATGCACAAAACAGCCAGCGTCACCGCGCCGAAGATCATCCAGGCGCGCATGGACTTTTTGCCGGTCAGGTGGGTATAGAGCGCGCAGACGCAGCCGAGGAGCAGCACGCATACGAGCCACGTGCTCTGCACGCGCAGGGGCGTGAGGCCGAAGCAGTCGATATACAGCGCCAGCTTGGAGATCGCGATGACGGCGAACAGCATGCTCTGGACCAGAAGGGCGGCGGCCATCCAGCGGATCAGCTTCTGCTCCTGCCGCGCGGTACGCGTGACGAGCCAGAAAAGGGTGAAGTTGATCGCCATGACGCGGCAGAGCTCGAAGAAGCCCTGGCGGGCGTATTCGGCCACGGTAAAGCTCTCCGGCAGCGTCCGGGTAAAGGCCCCGAACAGGTACCGGCCCTGCACGAAGAAGAACACGAGATAGAGCGCGCTGAACAGCCCGAGGGCCGCGGCCCAGATGCCCGCCGGGACGGTGCGCAGCTTCGGCAGGCGGTCCATGACCGCCGCTCCGCGCCCGCGCATATCCTCCGGCGTCCGGCGGCCGAGACCGGCCAGCAGGCCGAACACGTACGCGCCGACCGGCAGGGAGGCGAGGAGACGATAGAACCACGTCTCGTCAAGATCGAGCGTCAGCGTCAGCCGCAGGTCATCGATCAGCTCGCCGAAGGTGTCGTCCGCGGCGGACAGCTGCGTCATGGCCAGCACGAGCAGCACCAGCGCGGCGAACGCCGCGAGCACCGCGCCTGCGATCGCGCCGGCGCTGACGCCGCGCTCCTTTTTGGACTTCAGCGCGAAGATCACGCAGCGGATGCGCAGGAAGAAATTCTGAAACGGGACGATGAGAAACGCGTACAGCGCGTCGAGCGGCAGCAGATGGCTGCTTTCGCCGCCGGTCAGCCGCCCGGAGCGGCACAGAAGCCAGTAGACGGCAAGGATATGCAGTGCCAGAAAGGCGAGGCTCGAGGGGATGGCATACTCCTGCATGACCTGCACATCCAGCCGGGAGTCGTACTGGTTCGGATGCAGGCTGCGCCACGTGATGCAGCCCGCGATCATTATCACGCAGGCCAGCCAGACCCAGCTTTCCCACGGACGCTTCACGTCCCGGTACAGATATTCTCCGGCGGCGATAAACCCGGCGGCAAACAGCGGCAGCGCCCACCATCCGGAACCCAGATACACATAAGCCAGCACATACATCCCGAACGCCAGCAGCACTTCCTTTCGGCCGGCCGAGAACGGCGGCTTTGCCGGGGCGAGCGTCTCCTGCGCCCAGTCGGGCGTTTCCTGCGGGCGGGGGAATTCGTTTTTACGTTGTTCTTCCATCGGTGACCTCCTGTTGGCCGTCCACAAACTCCAGCAGGTCGCCCGGCTGGCAGCGGAGCTCATGGCACAGGGCCATGAGCGTGGAAAAGCGGATGGCCTTGGCCTTGTTGTTTTTGAGAATGGACAGGTTTGCGGGGGTGATGCCGACGCGCTCAGCCAGCTCCCCGGCGGAGATTTTGCGCTTTGCCATCATGACGTCCAGATTCACGAGAATTTCCATGCCGCACCCCCTAGATCGTGAGGTCGAGCTCGGCCTTCATGTCGATGGCCTGCTGGAAAATATTCTTGATGATGCGCACGATCAGCGCCATGAAGCCGGCTGCGATGGCGACCGCGATGAACGGCAGATAATACAGGCAGCTGACCAGACACACCGCGCCCGCGCCCACGCAGCACCAGCTGACCTGCCGCAGCAGCCGCACGTTCTGCGCGTCGAAGACGAGCTGCGCGCGGATATTCTGCAGCAGCTGCCACAGCCGCACGAGCAGCACCCAGCCGAAGCCGCTGCAGAGGTAGATCGTGACCATCATCAGCACGCCGTACTGCCAGTACATCAGCCGGATCTCCACGAACCACTGCACGGCCCAGTAGCAGCCGATATCGAGGGAGGCGAGGAGGATCATAAACAAGACAACGCAGATCCGGGAAAGCTCGATCGAGCTGTTTTTGGACCAGTTCATAGGGGACACATCCTTTCTGTAGCTACAGGCTACCACAGAGAGGATCGTTTGTCAATTATTTTTTATCGAAAAACAATAAATAATTCTTAAGAAACGATAGATGAGCATCAAGGCTCCCCTCCCAGGGGAGGCTTTGAATCTGCACAGTCCAAGGCTTCCCTGCATAGGGGAAGGCATGAGGGCGCAAAAATCCCGTCTCCGGGAGGGAGACGGGGTGGAGGGTTGGGATTATGCGCGCTCGAAGCTGAGGTAGCGGGTGCCTTGGAAGGTGAGTTTGCCGTGGTCGCCTTCGACGAGGTAGCCGTAGTCCTGGGTGGGGATCGAAAGCTCCATGCGGTCGCCGCTGACGACCTGGAACGTGGCGTAGTACCAGGTGGAGGAGGAATTCGTGTGTGTGGTGCTGTTATGGTGGTGGGTGACGTCCATGCGCTTGGAGACGATGGTCGCGTCGACGGTCAGGCGCGGGGAGTTGTTATTCTTGTGCCAACGGCCGATGCCGCGCACGGCGGTGACGATGAACATGATGAAGATGCCGACGAACATGACCGTGAAGATCACGGGGAAGACCGAATTCATAAAGTCAAAGCCGAACATAGCGGGCCCTCTCTTTCTGTTTGTATCTACTATATCAGACGCAGGAGCGGCGCGCAAGTTCCCGGCGGAAAAAGAGAAAAACTTGTGGAAAATCCCCTTTGCAATTTTTCCCGGCGTGTGGTAAAGTACAGCTGTTGTGTAGCAGCTTTGCGTAAGTCCGAACGGACTTGCGCAATTTTTTTTATTTTGGGAGGTTTTTATGGAAGAAAAACAAAACGCCGCGCTGGGCACTGCCCCGCTCGGGAAGCTCATGGTGAAATTCGCCCTGCCGTGTACGATCTCGCTGCTGGTGGGAGCGCTGTACAACATCGTCGACCAGATCTTCATCGGCTGGGGCGTGGGGTATCTTGGCAACGGCGCGACGAACGTCGTGTTCCCGCTGACGGTGCTGGCGCTGGGTCTGGCTGTGATGATCGGCGACGGCGCGTGCAGCTATGTGTCGATCTGCTTCGGCAAAAACCGGCAGGAAGATGCGGACTGCGCCGTTGGCAGCGCTGTGACGCTGAGCGTGTTGGTTGGCGTGCTCGTGGCGGGATTCTACGCGGTGTTCCAGACGCCGATTTTGCTGCTGTTCGGCGCGACGGAGGCGAATCTCGCCTATGCGAAGGAGTATTTCACCTACATCACCATCGGCATTCCGATCTACGTCTTCGGGCAGGCGATCAACCCGATCATCCGCTCGGACGGCAGCCCGCGGTTTGCCATGGCCTCCATGCTGGCGGGCGCGATCGCCAACTGCATTCTCGATCCCATCGCCATCTTCGTGCTGCGCTGGGGCGTGATGGGCGCGGCTGTGGCGACGGTGGCCGGACAGGTCATCACGGCCGCGATGGGCGTATGGTACCTCTGCCATACGAAGGCGCTGCGGCTGGGAAAGGACGATTTCAAGCTCCGCGGGAAGATCCTCGCGGCCTACCTGCCGCTGGGACTGTGCAGCTTTCTTGCGCAGATCTCGCTCGTCATCGCCATGGCGGTGACCAACAACATGCTCGTGCAGTACGGTGCGGGCAGCAAGTACGGCGCGGACATCCCGCTGACGGTCCTCGGCATCGTCATGAAGGTGTTTCAGATCATCATTTCCATCACCATCGGCATGTCCGCGGGCTGCATCCCCATTGTGGGCTACAACTACGGCGCGGAGCAATACGGCCGCTGCCGCGGGATCCTGTGGCGGCTGATGGGGGCGGAATTCGCGCTCGGCGTGCTCGCGCTGCTGGTCACGCAGCTGTTCCCGCGGCAGCTCATCGGGCTGTTCGGCGCGGAATCGGCGCTTTATAATGAGTTTGCCGTGCTGACCTTCCGCGTGTACCTGTGCATGCTGCCGCTGGCGACGGTCAACAAGGCGGCGTTCATCTTCATGCAGGCGCTGGGGCGGCCGGTGGAGTCGGCGGGGCTGTCGTTTTTCCGGGAGGTCCTGCTGGCGGTGCCGCTCGTGCTGCTGCTGCCGCGGGCGTTCGGGCTGATGGGCGTGCTGTATTCCATGCCGGCGGCCGATATCGTCACGTTCCTTGCCTCGGCCTTCGTCCTCGTGCGGACGGACCGGCAGCTGCGAAAATAGGGCTTGCATTTTCCAGCATGTGTGTTATACTTGGTATAACTTTTCATACCAAGTATAACTTATGGCAGGAGGGATCTTTATGCCGATGCAGTTCCCGAAGGGGAAATTCGTCAGTCTGGTCAAGGTCGGAGAGAAGGGACAGATCGTCATCCCGAAGGGGGCGCGCGAGCTGTTCAGCATCCAGCCGGGCGACCAGCTGCTGCTGATGGCGGACAAAAAGCGCGGGATCGCGCTGGTCAGCATGGACGATCTGAACGTGCCGGATGCGCTGTTCCGGATGGCAAAGGAGGCGGAAGACGATGCAGATCCTGAAGCTTGACGGGCTTTGCAAGCAGTATCCGGCCTTCCGGCTGGAAAACGTCTCGTTCTCCATGGAGGCCGGGACGATCATGGGCCTGATCGGCCGCAACGGCGCGGGCAAGACGACCACGCTCAAATCCATGCTCCATCTGGTGCATCCGGATGCGGGGACGGTCACGATCTGCGGGCTGGATATGGACAAGGACGAGCGGGAGATCCGCTCGCGCATCGGCTTCGTCTCCGGCGGCGCGTCGTATTACCAGCGCAAGCGCCTGCGCGAGCTGACGGACGTCACGAAGCGCTTTTATCCCGGGTGGGACGACGGGCGCTACGCGCGCCTCGTCCGGCAGTTTTCGCTCGACGAGAGCAAGCGCATCTGCGAGCTGTCGGAGGGCATGAAGGTCAAGTATCAGCTGGCGGCCGCCATGTCGCACCGGGCGGAGCTGCTGATCCTCGACGAGCCGACGTCCGGGCTCGACCCTGTCTCGCGTGACGAGCTGCTGGACACGTTCCGGACGCTCTGTGAGCAGGAGGGCGTGTCGATCCTCTTCTCCACGCACATCACCTCGGACCTTGACGCCTGCGCGGATACGATCACGTACATCCAGCATGGCCGCGTCGCGGCCAGCACGGACAAGAAGACGTGGACCGGGGGGTATCTCCTGCTGCAGGGCAGCGACGCGGCGTGTACACCCGCGCTGCGGGCCGCGTGCATCGGCGCGCGCAGCCACAAAGGAGAGCTCGAAGCGCTTCTCCGCAAAGAGGACGCCGCGCTGGCCGCCGGCTTCGCGCTCACGCCGGCGAATCTGGAACAGATCATGGTCCATCTGGAACGGGAGGCGGAAGCATGAAGCTGCTGATGAAAAAGGAATGGAAGCTGGTCGTCACGCCGGTGCCGCTGCTGTTTTTGCTGCTGAGCGCGCTGGTGCTCGTGCCGAGCTATCCGTATTACGTGACGTTTTTCTATAATGCCCTCGGCATTTTCCTCATGCTGCAGGCCGCGCGGGAGAACCGGGACGTGTATTACATGGCCCTGCTGCCGGTCACGAAGCGGGATGTGGTCCGGGCGCGGTTTTCTACCGTCGTGACGCTGCAGCTGCTGCAGATCGCGGCCTGTATCCCGTTCATGCTTATCCGCAGGAGCTATGCACAGATCAACAATCCCGTCGGCATCGAGGCGAATCTGGCCTTTCTCGGCTTCGGGTTCGTGCTGATGGGGCTGTTCAACCTGACGTTTCTGCCGATGCACTACAAAAACGGCTATGATCTCGGCAAGCCCTTCGTCGTCTCGAGCGTCGTGCTGTTTCTGGCCATCGTCCTGCTCGAGACGCTCGACCATGTTGTGCCGTACATGAAGACCGTGTGCGAAAGTTACGCGCCGGCGGACCTTGTCCGGCAGCTGCCGGTTTTGCTCGGCGGCGTGGCGGTGTACGCGCTCGTGACCTATCTGGCCTTCCGCACTTCGGCCGCAAGATTTGAACAGGTCGACCTGTGAGCGGACTGGAGCCCATCGACATCCAAAAATCACGCCCGCCCGGGGAGGCTCCCCGGGCGGGCGCGATTTTTGGATTCAGTCTTTCATGGTGTGCGGGGCGGCGTGCTTTCCGGGCTTTACAAACGCGACAAATATGGTATAATGAATGACATAGAATATCGTCACTTTGCACAACTGCAAAGGCGGGAGGGGTCTTTATGCGGCTTGCGGTACCTTTTGATCACGGGCAGATCTACGGCCATTTCGGGCGGACGGCGCAGTTCAAGCTCTATGATGTGACCGACGGGCGGATCGTCTCGTCGGCGATCGTCGACACGATGGGCAGCGGACACGGGGCGCTGGCCGGATTTCTGAAGGCCTACGCGGTCGACGCGCTCATCTGCGGCGGCATCGGCGCTGGCGCGCGGCTGGCGCTGGCGGAGGCCGGGATCCGGCTGTATCCGGGCGCGGAGGGCGGCGCGGACGACGCGGTCCGGGCGCTTTTGGCCGGGGCGCTCCATTACCAGCCGGACTATGTCTGCGGCCACCACAAGGACGAGCCGCCGCACGTGTGCGGCAGCCATACCTGCTCTGCGGCCTGCTATCATGAAACATCGGAGGAACGGTCAGAATGAAACGAACGGATGCGCTCTATCAGAGCTTTGTAGAGATCCTGCGCGAGGAGCTCGTGCCCGCCATGGGCTGCACGGAGCCCATCGCCATCGCCTACGCCGCGGCGCAGGCCCGCGCCGTGCTCGGCAAGCGGCCGGAGCGGGTGCGGATCGAGGTCAGCGGAAATATCATCAAGAACGTCAAGAGCGTCGTCGTGCCGCATACGGGCTCGATGCACGGCATCGCCGCGGCGGCTGCCGCGGGCATCATCGCGGGCCGGGAGGAGAAGGAGCTGGAGGTCCTCAGCGAGGTCACCGACGAGCAGATCGCGGACATGCGGGCGTACCTGCAGGAGGCGGCCTTTGACATCCGGCCGATCGACTCGCCGTTCATCTTCGACATCCGCATCACGGTCTACGCGGCTGGCGATCAGGCCTCGGCGCGGATCGTCGGCAGCCATACGAACCTCGTGCAGCTGCTGCACGGCACGAAGCGCCTCATCGACCGCCCGTGCAGCGAGACCGTCTCCGAACGCCGCACGGACCGCAGTGTCCTGACGGTCGAGCGGATCGTGGATTTCGCGCAGTCGCTGTGTCCGGAGGATGTGCAGGAGATCTTTGAGCGGCAGATCTCGTACAATATGGCCATCGCCGAGGCGGGCCTCGCCGGGTCCTACGGCGCGAACGTCGGCAAGACGCTGCGCGAGGCCTACGGCGAGACGGTGCAGAACCGCGCCCGCTATATGGCGGCCGCGGCCAGCGACGCGCGCATGTCCGGCTGCGAGCTGCCGGTCATCATCAACTCCGGCTCCGGCAACCAGGGCATCACGGCATCCGTGCCGGTCGTGGTCTACGCCGAGGAGCTGGGCGTGAGCCGCGAGACGCTCTACCGGGCGCTGGCGGTCTCCAATCTCAGCACGATCCATATCAAGGCGCACATCGGGACGCTTTCGGCCTACTGCGGCGCGGTCTCGGCCGGGTGCGGCGCGGGGGCGGGCATCACCTACCTCTATGGCGGCGGGTATGAGCAGATCAAGCATACGCTGGTCAACGCTATGGCCATCACCTCCGGCATCATCTGCGACGGCGCCAAGCCCTCCTGCGCGGCAAAGATCGCCACGAGCGTCGACGCGGGCCTGCTCGGCTACCACATGTACCGCTGCGGCAACCAGTTCTATGCCGGCGACGGCATCGTCAAATCCGGCATTGAGCACACGATCGAGACCGTCGGCGCGCTGGCCCACACCGGCATGGCCGACACCGACCGGCAGATCATCCGCCTGATGATGGAACCCTGACCAACTTACATAGGAAAATGCCCCGGCGCAGAACGGTCTGCGCCGGGGCGATTTATGTTTTTATGCGGTTTAATTCAACTGGTCGGCTAAGTCGCGGTAGCGGCTGTCGTCGGCGGCGCTGCCGGTGGCCTGAGCCATGTGCTGCGAGAGCTTTTTTGCCGCTGTATCCGCCGAGACGACCGTGCCCGCGCCTGCCACGCAGCCGCCTGGGCAGGCCATGCCCTCGAGCAGATATCCGTCGAGCTTCCCGGCCTTCGCCAGCATCAGAAGCTTGCGGCACTCGCGCAGGCCGTCGGCCCGCTGGGTCTTGATCTGGCATTCGGGATGCTCCTTGTGGATGAGCTCCTCCACCGCGGCGGCCACGCCGCCCGCGACGGCAAAGCCGCGCCCGGCGCGGGTGCCCTCGTCAAGGTCCGGGCTGTCGGGCAGCTGGGAAAAATCGATGGCCCTGGCCTCAAAAATGCCCATCAGCTCCTCGTAGGTCAGGACGAAGTCGACGTCGGTCCGGATATCATCCTGCATGGCCTCGAGCTTTTTGGCCGCGCACGGGCCGACAAAGACGACCTTGCAGTCGGGCCGTTCGCGCTTGACGAGCCGCGCGGTATAGACCATCGGCGTGTAGGTCATGGAGATATTGCCGGATTCGGCGGGGAACAGCCGTCTGGCCATCATCCGCCACGACGGGCAGCAGGAGGTCGCCATGAACCGCTGCTCCTCCGGGACCTTTTCCATAAAGTCCCGCGCCTCCTCGATCGTGCAGATATCCGCGCCGACCGCGACCTCGACCACATCGGCAAAGCCGAGCTGCTTCATGGCCGTGAGGAACTTCGGCACGGTCACGTCCTTGCCGAACTGGCCGACGAACGACGGCGCGACGATGGCCACGACCTCGTTGCCCTCGAGCATGGAGCGGATGACCTGATAGATCTGGCTCTTGTCGACGATCGCGCCGAACGGGCAGCTCACAAGGCACTGGCCGCAGGAGACGCAGCGGTCATAGTCGATGCAGGCCTTGCCGTATTCGTCGACGCCGATGGCGTCCATGCCGCAGGCGGCCTGACACGGGCGCTCGAGGTAGGTGATGGCGTTGTACGGACAGGATCTGGCGCATTTGCCGCACTTGATGCAGAGCTTCTGGTCGATGCGGCTCTTGCCGTTGACAAATTTGATCGCGCCCTTCGGGCACACGCGCTGGCACGAGGAGGCGAGACAGCCCTGACACAGCTCGTTGACACGGTACTGCCGCGTCGGGCAGGCGTGGCAGGCGTAGGGGATGATGTTGACGAGCGGCGGCTCGTAATACTGCTCGGCGATGGCGGCCTGATCCATGCCCTCGGTCAGAAGCGTGCGCGTCTGCACGGGCTGGAGGGACAAACCCATGGCCAGCCGCACACGCTCGCCAGCGATGGCGCGCTCGAGAAACACGGACTCGCGGTGCAGCGGGCTCTGGCCGGGGACGATCTTGAAGGGGATATCCTCCATATCGGTGTAGTCGCCGGAGTATGCCATCCGGGCGACCTCGGTAAAGACTTTCTTTCGGATCTCTGTGATCAAAGACGGGATTCCGCGCATGATAACCTGCTCCTTCTGCATATTCTGGCGACAGTATAGCACACTTTCCTGCAAACGTCACTGTTTTCTTTTGCCTTGAAAGCGGGGCGGCAATGTCGTAAGCTGAAGGCAAAGAAATGTGTATGCGGAGGGCGGCTATGTCCAAATTTCAGATCTTCCTGATCGTTCTGTATCTGTTTTTCTTCGGCGCTGTCGGCGGGTGGGTGCTGGAGCTTCTGTTCCGCCGGTTCTTCTCCGGGGCGAACCCGGAGCGCAAGTGGCTGAACCCGGGCTTCCTCTTCGGCCCCTGCCTGCCACTGTACGGATTCGGCACAGTGCTGCTGTTCATCCTCTCGGAGCTGGACCATCAGCTGTTCGGCTCGTTTTCGGGCACGTTCTGGTATTACCCGGTCATGTTCGTCGTCATGGCGCTGGCTATGACGCTGCTGGAGTATATCGTCGGCGTCGTGAGCTTCAAGGGCTTCCACCTGCGCCTGTGGGACTACAGCAAGCTCTGGGGCAATATCCAGGGCATCATCTGCCCGCTGTTCACGTTCTTCTGGGGCGTGTTGTCGCTGGCGTACTACTTTTTGCTGTATCCGCGGCTGCGGAAGCTGGTGGAGTGGTTCGTGGCACACCCGCTGGCGTCGTTTATGGTGGGCATGTGCTTCGGCATTTTCCTCATTGACCTGTGCTTCTCCATCCATCTCGGCGCGGTCGTGCAGAAAAAGGCCGCCGAGATCGATAAGAATGTATATGACGCCATCGACGTGCAGAAGCTGTGGCATAAAATGCAGTCCCGCGGCGGCTTCTTCCGGCTTGTGTCCATTAGGCCCCTGACGGAGCGCATCGATGCGTTTGATGAGTTTTTACACCGCAGACCGGGAAGTATGGGAAAGGAGAAATAAGAATGCTCTTCTGGATATTCATGCTGCTGTTCGTATTGATGATCCCGCTCACGATGATCTATTTTGGCCGGAGGTTTTTCAAAAGCCCGCCGAAGTCCATCAACGCGACGTTCGGATACCGGTCGACCATGTCCATGAAAAATCAGGAAACATGGAAGCTGGCGCATACGGTCTGCGGGCGGTACTGGTACTGCTGCGGCTGGCTTCTGCTGCCGCTGTCGGTCGTCCCCATCCTGTTCGTGATCGGGCGCGGCACAGAGACGATCGGGTACACCGGGGTGATCACCGTGTTCATCCAGCTCGTCCCGATGCTCTGCGCGCTCCCGGTCACGGAACACGCGCTGCGGAAAAAGTTTGATAAGAATGGGATGAGGAAGAGCTGAGAAAGGGAAACTGCAAAGCTATATGCCATTGCTCCCCGGCCCACATCAGTCCCGGCTCCGCCGGTCCAGCTTTCCCCAGGGGAGGCCGTTTGGTGCGTACAAACCAAGAACCCCCCGCAAGAAGGTACAAATTATCTGAATTTTCACCGCACCTTCTATTGACGGCAATCGTTCTACGGCAACTGGTATCAAATCTGATGCCCCCGTATCAGGCGGCGCGTACCAAGACATACGTAAGATGAGTATCGTGTGGAACGATGCCCGAAACATTGGAGTTCGCCTGAATTCAGACGCAGAATGCACCCCGCGTCTCCAAGCACTCTTTTCTCCCCTATCTTTTCTCTTGCGAGAGAAAAGATAGGGCCGCCGGAGGCATCCGGCAGCTGCAAATTTGTGACAGCAATCCCTCAGGCGCTTCGCGCCAGCTCCCTTTACACAAGGGAGCCTTTGGATTGCGCCGCCAGAAGTGTGGCAAAAATGGGTGACAACCTCTCAGGCGCTTCGCGCCAGCTCCCCT
>CDYF01025773.1_pt1 | contig 15327 bp, 14 predicted proteins | sample 554801 | NCBI WGS metagenome assembly CDYF01 (sample SAMEA3182078, study PRJEB8094) | gut metagenome | biome: human; feature: gut; material: Stool; isolation source: human stools | place: Canada | collected 2012-11-20 | reverse complement strand
CTGGCAAGGTCTTTCACAATAATTTGTCCGTTGCCTTCCAAGGGAAGTTCGGAGAGATGGTGTTGACGGCCTGCCCAGGTGGGAAGCTGTGAAAGCTCATCCAGATAAATAGACTGTTGTGTAGCATCCCCGGTAAAGATATAATCCACTCGCATTGTTTTGTTCTGAAAATAATCAGCAAAATTCTGGGCATAACTTCCTATAGAAGTGTAGAAACACAGAATGATACAGCAAATATGTTTCATATAAATGGTATATTTATGTTTTTCGCAAAGGTACGAACTATTGTTGACTTATCCGCTTTCTGCAAATAAAAGTAATAGATTATAGTATTTGTTGTCGAAAAATCGCTAACTTTGCATAAAAGATTCATTGATAAAAACAATTTGATTCAAAAATGGGACATCATCAATTAGATGCTTTAGATGAGCAAATTCTGAGACTGATTGCAGGGAATGCGCGTATTCCTTTTTTGGAAGTGGCAAGAGCATGTAATGTTTCCGGTGCTGCGATCCATCAGCGTATTCAGAAGCTTACTAATCTAGGAATATTAAAAGGTTCGGAGTATGTTATCGACCCCGAGAAAATCGGATATGAGACTTGCGCTTATATTGGTATATATCTAAAAGACCCCGAATCCTTTGACTCGGTAACAAAAGCTTTAGAAGCTATCCCCGAAGTGGTGGAATGTCATTTCACTACCGGAAAATACGATATGTTTATCAAAATTTACGCAAAGAATAACCATCACTTATTGAGTATTATTCACGATAAGTTGCAACCATTGGGTTTGGCGCGTACCGAGACATTAATCTCCTTCCATGAAGCCATTAAGCGGCAGATGCCAATCATGGTCGACATAGAAGATGAAGATTAATCGTTATTTTCTCACGTAATCAACAAAAGCATAGGAGCAGAGATGTTTCTCATCCGCAGGATGAGCTTCTCTGCTTTTTTCTTGCCACATCTCTGGCGATACTTCCGGAAAATAGGCGTCGGCTTCGGGAGCCATATCATCTATTTCTGTCAGGCAAAGTTCGTCAGCGAAAGAAAGAGCTTGCTGATAAATACTTGCTCCTCCTATAATATAAATGTGTTCCTCCTCTTTACAACTTTGCAAAGCTGCTTCGAGTGAAGGGAAAACTTCCGCACCGGGACATTCTGTAGCCGGGTTGGAAGATAAAACGATGTTTCTGCGATTGGGTAATGCGCCTTTCGGTAGTGACTCGAAAGTTTTGCGTCCCATCAGTATGGTGTTTCCGGTAGTTAATGCTTTGAAACGTTTCAAATCATTGGGTAACCAGAAAAGAAGTTTGTTCTCGAAGCCGATAGCCATACGGCGGTCTACGGCAGCAATGATAGATATTTTACTCATAAAGTTACACGGCTACTGCTCCTGCAATATGCGGATGCGGGTCATAGTTCACTAATTCAAAGTCCTCAAATTTGAAGTCAAAGATACTTTTCACATCCGGATTGATCTTCATTTGTGGCAATGGACGAGGTTCACGTGATAATTGGAGCTTCACTTGTTCCAAGTGGTTCAGGTAGATATGCGCATCACCGAAGGTATGAACAAAATCTCCGGTTTTCAGTCCCGTCACTTGTGCCATCATTTGCAGCAATAATGCGTATGATGCAATATTAAAAGGAACACCCAGAAAAATATCTGCACTGCGTTGATACAGTTGCAGGCTCAACCGTCCGTTTGCTACATAAAACTGAAAGAAAGCATGGCAGGGAGGCAAATTCATATTATTCAAATCTGCTACGTTCCAGGCGCTTACAATGATACGGCGTGAATCCGGATTATGTTTGATTGTTTCCACCACTTCACTGATCTGGTCGATAAATCCACCGTTATAGTCAGGCCATGAACGCCATTGATAACCATAAACATGTCCTAAGTCGCCGTTCTCATCCGCCCATTCGTTCCAGATGCGCACTCCATGTTCCTGAAGATATTTCACATTAGTATCACCTTGCAGAAACCAAAGCAATTCGTATATGATTGATTTCAGATGTAGTTTCTTGGTTGTCAGGCACGGGAAACCGTCATCAAGATTAAAACGCATTTGGTGACCGAAAACGCTGATGGTTCCGGTTCCGGTACGGTCACTTTTTTCTGTACCTTCGGTTAGTACACGATTGAGTAAATCCAGGTATTGTTTCATAATGAATAAGTTGTGGTGAAAATGATTCTCCGCACAAAATTACAAAAATGGAGTGAATAAATTAGCAAACCAGCCGACGAACTTCTTCCACGGGGAGCGCTTTTTCCAGAATTCAGGCGTTAGTTGAGTGCAATGCTCGATATCGTTCCGGAACATTGTATTTAATTCACCCGTTATTTTGGTATCAAAGATAAAGGCATTTGTTTCGTAATCATAGCGCAAGCTGCGGCTGTTCAGGTTGGCAGTGCCAACTGTACAGAACAAATCATCCACCATCATTATTTTAGAGTGATGAAATCCACCGTTATACATATAGACAGTAGCTCCTCTTTTCATCAGTTTGTGCAACTTATAAAGTGCGGCATCCGGAGTAAACGGGATATCGGAGGCAGAAGAAACCATGATTGTAACATTTAAGCCTCGGTCGATTGTCCGGTTCAACGCCTTTTTGATTGAAGAAGTCGGTACAAAATAAGGATTGACGATATGAACATTCTTTTGGGCCGAATAGATGCTCATGGCATAAGCGTGGCTTAACATACGGCTATTCTTTTTTGGGGTACGGTCTACGATTGCTACCACAATATTCGTACTGTCCGTTTGTTCCTCATGTTGGGGGAAATAAGCGGCTCCACCTACATTCTGTTTGGTTTCCTTATTCCAGATCGTTAGGAATATCTCCTGCAGATCATTGACGGCATCCCCTTCAATGCGTGTGTGCATATCACGCCAAGTTCCGATTTTGGGTAGTCCGTTAATGTAGTAGTCAGCGATATTCATACCACCGGTATATGCCACTTTTCCATCGATGACAGCTATTTTCCGGTGATCGCGATGGGCGGCGTGATTGATATAAGGGAAAGTGAACGGATCGAACTTAACAATCTCGATTCCTTGTTCACGTATTTTCTTGAGATGTTTCTTTTTAAGTGGTTTATTGTTCGACCAGTTTCCGAATGCATCGAACATAGCTCGTACTTCGACCCCTTCTTTCACTTTTTCGGCCAGCAGAGCAAATAAAGCATTGGCGATGGAGTCATTTCGGAAGTTGAAATATTCCAGATGGACGTGGTGTTTAGCTTCCCGGATGGCTTCAAACAAATCGATAAACTTCTCCCGTCCGCTTTTTAGCAGTTTTACCTTATTATTATCAGATATAGGGATTCCCGATTCTTGTAAATAGCGTAGCACAAGGGAATCGCTGGTTAATCCGATTGAGTCCCTGGGATGTATCATCAGACTGTCGATGATACCTGCCTGAACACTCAATATAGGCAGGAACAGAAATAAAATAAATATACGTAATTTCAAAACTCTTCTCACTCTTTTAGTTTACAGAAGAACAAAGATACGATATCTAAGTTTGGGCTCCTTTGCTAACAAGGGCAAATTTATCATTCTTTAACGAAATAACTTCTTTCCAGGAGTAAATTATGCCATCGAAGCAACCTTTCGTGTAGCCATGAATAATAGTACAACAGCTGCGATAATAATTGACTTCGGATCAAGGCTGGAAGTGCCATGATTAATCATACCGATAAATACTTCTCTTATGGTTCCCCAAGTTGCTTCCAATCCACCTAACCATACAAAAAGTGCGGCCGCCACAGTCATCACGAAAGCGCTCCAGATACGAGCCAGGCGATTACTACGATCGGGTAAGTGGTGCATGACACGGCGACTGAATCCGTTATCTGCTATTTCCTGCTTGTTTTCTGCGAAGAAATCGCGCAAGAGCTTATCATTGTCTATTTCTGTCATAACCGTTTTGTTTTAAATACGTTGCTAATTTTTCTTTCCCGCGTGACAGATGGCTTTTCACTGTCCCTGACGGTACTCCTACAATCCCTGCAATTTTGTCGATACTAATGTCCTCCATGTAGAACAACGTGATGCAGGTCCTTTCCACTTCTTTAAGCATTTTGAGTGACTGGTAGACATCCATTTTTTGCCCGATATTTTCCTGTTCAGTGCTGTTGATGGCGTCTATTTCTCTTGTATCCAAGTCGGCTGTCTCTTTCCGGCTGCGAATATAATCATAAAAAACATTATAAGCAATACGATACAGCCACGTAGAGAAACTTGACAAGTTCCGGAAAGAGGCAATGTTCGTATACGCTTTGATAAATGTATCTTGCGCAAGGTCGTCACTCAATTCGCTGTCGCCGCAAGTCAGGTTCAGGAAGAATCGCCGGATGGGCGCCTGGTACTCCTTCACCAACTGGTCAAAGGCCCTGGTGTTCTTGAACACCACGACCTGTGCGACTAACGATATATCATTGAGTTGGCTCATTTATTCTCGTCGTTCTTTTCTTCGTTTACTCCTTTGTCTTTCTCTTCGGATTCGGAAGGGATGATTTCGAAACTATCGGTTCTAACGTTATTCGGGTTCTTTTTTTCATCCTTATTACCCGTATACATCCGGGTAGCATTTGCGTCTTGAGTCTGTTGTTTACTACCGATAATCCATTGTCCGATACCCATGAATGTAACGAGTAAGCCGATGGCTCCAATTCCGAATTCGCCGGTGATTGCCCAGAGGAAGATGAAAAGACCGATACCCGTAAAGGTGTTCTTGATGCCTTGTGAACGCGAATCGACTGTTTTGTTTTCACGGATAAACTCTGCCGGAAGCGGTTGGCCGGCAGCAAGTGCCTGTTCGGCAAGGCGATAACGTGCTTTCCGGTTTTTATAACGGAAGAAGAAGATTACAAATAGAATGAATACCGGAAATCCGAATACAGCAATGATTGCAATGATTGCTACCAGAATACCTCCGCCGGCACTAACATTGTGGAAGGGGAAATCACTGTCATCCGAATCGAATGTGAAGCTGGCTTTGCCATGAGTGGTGCTAACATTACTTGAGTTTGCATTTACGTCTGCAGAATCAGCATCTGCTGTGTCTACACCAATCACTGTGACAGCAGTATTGTTCGTATTTGCTTTATTGTCTTTGGTCACGGTAACTTTTACTTTCCCGATGGAATCACGAACAACGGTGGTCTGGGCAACAGCCAGTGTGCAAGTGGTCAGTACAACCATCAATGCTAATAGAAAATTTTTCATATCAATAGTTTTTTAATTTATTTCTTTATCTGTTAGACGTAGTTAATATCATAGAAAGTTGCAAAGAGACGAAATATTTTTGATATTTGCGGAAATTAATAAACGAAAGATGGAATTACCTGCTTCTTTTATAGACTACACCCGCGCTCTATTGGGCGATGAAGAATACGACAAACTGGCTGTTGCCCTCCAACAGGAATCACCGGTTAGCATCCGGTTGAATCAATTGAAAATCAATCATTCTTTATCGGATAAAGTACCTTGGTCTTCCGAAGGATTCTATTTGGAGGAGCGTCTCACTTTCACGTTCGATCCCTTATTCCATGCAGGCTGTTATTATGTTCAGGAAGCTTCTTCCATGTTTGTGGAGCAGGTACTCCGGCAATATATCACGGGACCGGTGAAGATGTTGGATCTTTGTGCGGCTCCCGGTGGAAAATCGACTCATGCCCGTAGTGTACTTCCCGAAGGGAGCCTGTTGGTAGCCAATGAGGTGATCCGGAATCGTTCGCAGATTCTTGTTGAAAACCTGACGAAGTGGGGACATCCGGATGTGGTAGTGACCAATAATGATCCGGCAGATTTTTCGGCTTTACCCTCTTTCTTTGATGTGATTCTTACGGATGTTCCCTGTTCCGGTGAAGGTATGTTCCGTAAAGACCCGGTAGCTGTGGAAGAGTGGAGTCCCGAGAATGTGGAAATCTGTTGGCAGCGCCAGCGACGGATTATTGCGGATATCTGGGATGCGTTGAAGCCCGGAGGTATTCTTATATATAGTACGTGTACATTTAATACAAAAGAGGATGAAGAGAATGCACGTTGGATTCAACAAGAGTATGGAGGCGAACCGTTAACTGTACAGGTGCAGGAGAATTGGAATATAACAGGAGATCTTTTGTCAGATAAAGGGGATCATTCTAAATCTTCTATTCCCGTCTATCATTTTTTTCCTCATAAGACGAAAGGTGAAGGCTTTTTTCTGGTGGCTTTTCGTAAGCCGGAGACGGAAGAAGAGATCCCGGTATCTTCTTTCGCGAAAGAGAAAGTTTTCAAGAAGAAGGATAAGAAAGGAACAGCAGCATCTTCTCCTGTATCGAAAGAACATCTGAATATGGCTAAAAGCTGGTTGAATGATGAAAATTCGGACAAGTATCTTTTATTGGCGGAAGGAACAAATATCCGGGCTTTTTCGCAGTACTACACTAATGAATTGACGATGATGAAGCAAAGCCTGAAAATCGTGTCGGCAGGGATTGAGATAGGTGAGGTGAAAGGAAAGGATTTGATCCCTAACCATGCGTTGGCGATGTGTACCTCCCTTTTGTGCCGGGAAGCATTCGCTATGGAAGAAATAAGTTATGAACAGGCTATCACTTATTTACGAAAAGAGGCCATTACCTTACCGGCAACAGCCCCTCGTGGGTATGTTTTGCTCACTTATCGGCATATCCCTCTCGGCTTTGTGAAGAATATCGGCAATCGTGCCAATAATCTTTATCCGCAAGAATGGCGCATCCGTAGTGGATACTTACCGGAAAATATACGCATCTTGTCAGAAGACGTTACTGATTAAGGCAGTATTCCCGCAGGTATTTCCTGTTGGGAAAGACTAAAGCTAAGCTGTCTGCCTTTTCCGATTTCTGTGCCTTCAGCTATTTCTTCCAGCGTGTAGGAAGGAGGAGGTGCAGGTGATGTCCGCGTTTCTCCAATGGGCGGAGTGTTCCAGTTGAGGTTTAGGCTTTTATCCAACCGGTGAAATAAGTACTAGTTTCCCCATATAATGAATTTATGATCGGAAACAGGCGTTGCCATATCTTCCGAAAAAGTGAGGGTTAGTGACACTTTCTCATCGTCTCCTTCTTCTTTTTCCAGTTTGTAACTTCCTTGGGTTATTAATTCAAGTCCGGATGAAAAGACGGTCTGTTCTCCCTGTTTGAAAAAATAGGCATCCCGTGCGTGGTTGTTAATCAGAAAAATGTCGGAAATGCCGGGCAGAAGATTTGCGTCTCCGTTGGGTAAGTTAGACAAGTAACTGCGGAGCAACTTTATATCTTCGTAATTATCGACCACCTTGATTGGTAAAGTGCAACTCTCTTGAGTGGCGTTGTCTGTTACTGTCAGATAAGTCGTTCCGGTGAGGATACCGGTTACATAAATCATACGTCCGGCAGGTACTCCGCTCCAGCCAGTTTCAGTTCCGGCACTTGCGATGCGTGTGTCTTTCACTGTAAGTGAGTAGCCACCATTTCCGCTTTCCAGTCCGAGGTAACGTCTGCCACCCATAGGCACTTCGTATTCACTGTTGTAAAAACGCAGTGGATTGTCGTCATCATCTTTACAGCCGCTTAGTAGCGTAAGGATGCAGCATAACATGAATAAATAGAAATGTTTAGGTCTCATAATTCAGATTTTATGTTCGTTGCAAATGTAATGTATTGTTTTGAAATATCCGGTAGGAATTTGAAGAAAAAGAGAGAAAAGAGAGGGAAAGAGAGGAGATGTATTTAGGCACGGATTACACGGATTTTACGGTCTTTAGTGTTGTCATTATTATAAAGCAGCAGTGTTAATCCGTGTAATCCGTGCCTAATTTATGATATAAACATACTTATATCACTTAAAAATAGAAATTAGTATGTTCAGCATAACCCATGCTTAAAGGGCTTTATGTAGTCTGTTTATAGTTTGCTTTTGTAAATCCGTGCCATTGCCTTTTGGTACTGATTTTCCAATTGCAGATAATTTTGATGACTTTGATAGATCACCGACACTTCAACGAAGTACTCGATCATACTAATTTGTCCACCTGTCAAAGCTTGTTTCAGCAATGCCAAATCTTGTTGCGACTGGAAAGTCTTGCTATATTCTTCCATTGAAGCATGCAGCGTTTTTGCTTCCCGGTAAAGCTGTGCCAATTCTGATTCCACTTGCAGGGTAGCATTATCCTTTTGCAAGTCGATGTTGAGTGCCTGCGCTTTAGCAATTTTCACCTTATTCCGATTTTCGAAAAGCGGGAAGGAGAAGCCTACTACTACACCGTTGAAAGGCACACCTGTTTCTGTATTCCGGCGATAGCCGAGCTCCAGCTTCGGCAGCCACTGGGATTTATTGACAGCGATTTGTTTACGGGCAACGAGACTTTCGTTGCCTAGTGCCATTAGAGTGCGGTCTGTTGCCATAACTTCCGATTTCAACATTTGGTAATCGCTTGGGAACGGTATAGTCGGATATTGATTCTCTTCGAAAACCACCGGAATATTACCATTCAACGTATTCAGTTCCTGCTGCTTATTGCGGAGTGCCGTCTCGTTCAGAGACGCTTCCGTTTTCACATTCAGCAGTTCCAAGTTGATTTTATTGGTTTCGAGTGCATTTGCATCTCCTGTCTGGAGACGCTTGGCGTACATTTTAGCAAGCTCTTCCGCATTGCGGAGACGTTCCTCTAAAATATGCTTTTGCTGACGGAGCATAATAATATCCAGGCAGAGTTCTTTTGCCTGTAACAGCTTCTCCTGACGAAAAACATCCGCTTGGCTGTCAAAAGCTCCTGCCTTCAGGCGGTTCAACTTGTTACGTGTAGCATATAGACTGGGAAAATCAAAGCTTTGTGAAACAACCAGTTCACCGATTGTTTCGTTTTTATCTTTCGCTCCCCATAGATGCGCATAAGAAAGTGTAGGGTCAGGCAAGTTATTATCCGTTTTGGCTTCCAGCTTTTGCGAAGTAATCAGTTGCTCGTTTGCCTGCAGCTCCCTATTGTTCGTTTCGATATTCTTCAATACCTGGTCAATTCCGTTTTGGGCTTGCACTCCCCCTATGGCTAAGAACAGAAGTGCAGTGCTTATGATTATGATTTGTTTCATTCTTATTTTCTTTATTTGTTACAAGCTTTCCTGAACCTTTTTCCGGTGCATCATCAGATAAACAATCGGAACTATAAAACCGTTCAGGAAAGTAGACGTTAATAATCCTCCTAAAATCACTTTAGCCATCGGACTCTGGATTTCGTTACCGGGCAAATCACCGGCAAGTGCCAATGGAATCAGTGCCAGTGCAGAAGACAATGCCGTCATCAAAATCGGATTCAGACGGTCGAGAGAGCCTTGAATTACACTGTCGTACACATTCAAACCCTCTACCTGTTGCAAATGGTTGTAGTGACTGATTAACAGCATACCGTTACGGGTTGCAATACCGAATAAAGAGATGAAACCAATGATAGCCGGAATGCTGACTTCCCCTGTTGTAATCACCAAGGCAAAGACACCACCGATCAATGCCAGCGGAAGATTCAGCAAGATAACCCCGGATTCTTTCACACTGCGGAACTCATTGTACAGCAACAGGAAGATAACCACGATACTGATAAATGAAGTCAACGCTAATGTCCGGCTGGCAGCCTGCTCGCTTTCAAACTGTCCACCATACTCGATATGATAACCTTCGGGTAATTGTACCGATGTGTCGATACGTTTCTGAATATCATTCACAACACTGCGCAAATCACGATCGGCCACATTGGCGGAAATGACAATTTTACGTTTCACATTCTCGCGGTTGATCGTATTCGGACCCATGGCCGATACCACTTCCGCTACATAGCTCAAAGGAACTTTGCGGCCGTCGTTCGTGTCTACCATCAGGTTACGGATTTTCTCTATTTCATCCCGGGCATCATCCTTCACTTTTACGATCAGGTCAAAACTCTTGCCCTGTTCATACACTTGTGAGATCACTTTTCCAGCCAAAGCTACATTCACATATTCCGAAAATTCCGGCAGGGTAATACCGAACTTAGCCAGCATTTCCCGTTTAGGCTGTATTTTCAGCTGCGGACGTTCAATCTGTTGTTCCACGTTCAGGTCGGCAACACCGGGAATGTCACTGATCGCTCCTTTGATCTGATTACCGAGTGAAAACATTTTATTCAGGTCATCACCGAATAATTTGATAGCAATATTCGCTTTCGTACCCGACAGCATTGCGTCGATACGGTGGCTGATCGGTTGTCCGATTTCTATGTTTGCTCCGGTGATCGTACCTAATTTTTCACGTACATCAGCTACCAGTTCACTGCGCGAGCGATCTTTCAATTCGAACGGAGCTTCTATTTCAGAAACATTGACTCCTAACGCATGTTCATCCAATTCGGCACGTCCCGTTTTCCGGGCTACCGTTTGTATTTCGGGAATCGTCATTAATAACTCTTCGGCACGATGTCCCATTTTGTTGCTTTCTTCCAGCGAAATACCCGGCAGAGAACTGATATTGATAGTGAACGATCCTTCATTGAACGAAGGAAGGAAGCTGCGTCCAAGTGTGAAAAACACTCCGAGGGCAACTACAAAAAGTCCGATTGTACTTCCGAGAGTCACACGTTTATGTGCCAATACCCAAGTCAGTGCTTTTTCATAAATCCCTTTCATCCAGCGGGCAACAGGAGCTTCTTTCAGTTCCTTGTTCGTCTTATTGCTTCCTAATAGATAAGAGCAGAGCACCGGAGTCAGTGTCAGTGCAACTATCGTAGACGCAAACAGGGCCACGATAAAAGCAACACCTAGTGGAACCAACATTCTGCCTTCCATGCCGCTCAAGAAAAATAATGGAACAAAGCTGACTACGATAATCAACGTTGAATTAAGGATAGGCATGCGCACCTCTTTCGACGCATTGAATACCACTTCGAGCGTACTTAGTCTTTCTGCTTCCGCTTTCAGGCGGTTCTCCCGCAGTCGTTTATATACGTTTTCCACATCGACAATGGCGTCGTCTACCAATGAACCGATAGCTATCGCCATACCTCCAAGACTCATGGTGTTGATTGTCAGCCCCATGTAGTGTAAAGTCAGGATCGAAACGAGCAGGGAAAGTGGTAGTGTCACCAATGAGATCAGCGTAGTACGTACATTTGCCAGGAACAGGAAAAGCACGATGACAACGAAAATACCTCCTTCAAAGAGTGATTTCTTCACATTGCCGATGGAGCTTTCGATGAAGCGGCTTTGACGGAATATGTCTGTTGAAACTTTTACGTCCGGCGGCAGATTTTTCTGGAGGTCTTTCAGAGATGCTTCCAGTTTGTCCGTCAGTTCCAGTGTGCTGGTAGCCGGTTGCTTGGTAACAGTCATCAGGACGGCAGATTTGCCGCGTTCTGAAGCAGTACCCAGCTTCGGAGCCTTCGGGCCGATAGTTACGTTTGCAATATCTTCCAGCGTGACAGGGAAGTTATTCACTGTCTTTACTACCGCTTTGCCAAGTTGCTCTGTTTTCGAAGTGGAGAGTACGCCACGTACAATATATTCATTTCCGAATTCATAGAGCACACCTCCATTGGCATTTAGGTTCATATCCTGTGTTACAGCCATCACTTCTCCCATCGAGATGCTGTAATGACGCATCCGTTCGGGATCTAGCTGAATCTGATATTCTTTGATATCTCCTCCGAGCACAGCCACTTGTGCCACTCCTCCGGTAGACAGCAGGCGTGGACGGATGGTCCAGTCCGCAATCGTGCGAAGATCGAGCATGGAAGTGGAGTCGGCAGTCAGACCGACGATGAGCATTTCGCCTAAGATAGAAGACTGTGGTCCAAGAGTCGGTTTGCCGACATTGACCGGCAGTGATTCGCTGACCACCGCTAATTTCTCACTAACAATCTGACGAGCGAGATAAATATCCGTTCCCCAATCAAATTCTACCCAAACAACGGAAAATCCGTTAGTAGAGGAAGAGCGGACACGACGCACACCTGTAGCTCCGTTAACGGCAGTTTCAACAGGAAAAGTAACGAGTTGTTCAACTTCTTCCGCAGCCATACCGTTCGCCTCGGTCATGATGACTACCGTAGGTGCATTTAGGTCGGGGAATACGTCTACTTCCGTATGCATGGCGGTATACGTTCCCGCAATAAGCAGGAGGATGGCCGCACAAACTACAACCAACCGGTTGTGTAGGGAGTAATGTATAATTTTATTAAGCATGATATTTCATTAATTGAGAGTTATAAATAACTTGATAGATGCGCCGCACGAAAATCCGGCTGCGACGCCTGGTCTCTTTAGTGTTCGTGGCTGTGTGCCGGGATTGCATTGCTTGCGCTTGCCAGTCGAACCTGATAAGCACCCTCGGTCACTACACGGTCGCCAGCCTTTACACCAGTCAGGATTTGAACGCTTTTGCCGTTGTCGGCTCCTATCGTTACTTCCTGTTTTTTATAACCCTCTTCGTCCAGTTGCAGATATATGAAGAATATGCCTTGTTCCTCTGTCAGCGCGGTGCGCGGAAGAGAAATCACGTTTTCCATTGCTGAAGAAAGCAGGAATACCTCCACAAATGAGCCGGGAATCACTTCCCCTTTGTTGTCGAACTCAAAAGTGACAGGCACATAAAAAGAATTGTCTCCGGCAGCTTTTCCGAAAGAGAGAAGTTTACCGTTCAATGCTTTCAACTCGTACACCTGATTATTATAAGGAGTCTGGAAATTGGCGGAACTGATGGTGCGGAGATACGGGTAATACTTTTCCGACACTTCGGCACGGAGGAAAAGACGACGGTTTTGCGTCACGCTTACCAGCGGTTGTCCGATTGTCACATAGTCACCTTCTTTCACGAGAATACTTTTCACATATCCGGCAATAGGAGCCGTAATGCTTTGGCCGATAGCCGAATGATTTTTGGAAAGAGCTTCGTAACTAAGACGGGCGTTTTCGTAACTTTGCTCCGCTTGTGCAAAATCCTTGTCGGATACGATCTTGTTTTTCACAAGCTCCTTCATACGTTCATATTCCTTCTTGGATACCTCGTAGGCAATGCGGGCACGTTGCACCGGATCACCATCGGCGATATTCTTTGAAGAAATGGTGACTAGCGGAGTGCCGCTGCCGACGCTCATTCCTTCCGTTACTTTTCCACGGAAAGATACCACGCCGGCTACTGTAGCTACGGCAACCGATTCATCTCCTTGAGCAGCCAGCACCTGTCCGCTGGTTTTAATCACTTGCTGGAAAGGTGCAGGTTCAATAACGCTCACCTTTACACCGGCTGCTTCAGCTTTCGCTTTCGGAAGAATGATTTCATCACTGTGGGCTTCGGCAACTTCGTTGTGTTCATCGGCTGCTTCATAATTGTGTTCTCCGCTACATTCACCTTCATGGGAATGATCGGGTCCTTCTGCCTCGTGATTATGTCCTTCCGCGGCATGATCGTGTTCATCGTGTGTGTGTGTGACGGTACTATTATTACAGGATCCCAGCACAAATAAGCCCAGGATTCCCACGAAAATAAGTTTTTTCATAATGATATTTTCCTACTAAATTTTACTGTTTTTTTTACGCTACAAAGATAAGGTAACGCAGATGCAACTGATTTGCATTTACGCTTTTACGCAAAAACAGAGTAGGGAGGGGCACGAAGAGAAGTGGTACGGTGAGTATCCGTACCATGCAGAGAGTCTCGGTAGACGTAATAGTTTTTAATCCGTTTCTCTTGCGGTCGTAATAGACGTTCGATGATTACATCCGTGAATAAGGTAGCGATGAATACATAATCCGGTCCGCTATCCGTATGGATGGATGGAGTGGGAGAGTGGAAACGAGTCAAACATTCGCTGCTGCAACATGAGTCGTTTCCCGGGTGATGATGATGCGTGGGACATTGCTGTTCTACAGGCAAGTCCTGCTTCATGCAAATCATTCCGTTGGGGTGATGATGATGGGGAATAACCGCTGCCACCAACATAATAATGTTGATAAAAAACAGCAGAGTTACTATCATTCGTTTCTTCCCTTTCATCCTTTCTTTTAGAGAATTTATTTTTTTAGCGATTCTTTTTCTTTTTCCTGCAAACGTTCCAGCAATTCGGTTGCTGACACATAGATAACTTTTCCATCCGGTGTCCCCTGACTAAGGAGTGTGCCGTTACGAGCATTTTTTTCCAGCAACCGCTTTTCTGCTAATTGAAGGCCGCGCCGTAATTTATCGCTCAATTCTTGCATTTCATTATTTGACATAATTCTTGATGCATTTAAAAAGTTCAAGTTCATATATCCGGTCCTCGCCGTTTTGGTAACCTTCGGCTACAATCACTCGAGGAGAAATACTGTTATCGGCTAACAGCCAGTAGTCTACACGCGGCATATATATCTGAAACAGATTATTAATACCTGCCTGATAGCGGCGGTAGATGACGTCCATCGGTACATTATGTCCCCCTTCATTGACCCGTTGTAATACACGGTTGACGGCAAGTTCCGGAGAATTCAGCCAAAAATAAATCAAGCTGATTTTATATCCGGCATTATGGGCTCTTTGAATGAGCCGGGTATATGAACGGGTTGCTAATGTCGTTTCAATAGAGAAACTCACTTTAGAAGCTAATAGTTCATCAATACGTTTCAACATCAGACGACCGGCTTCTATAGCCATACTTTCTGGATTGAAAGGTGATAAGCCTTTGGCAATTTCATCCGCATTGACAAACTCTTTGCATAATAGAATTTCAGGCAGTACAGTGTAGGAAGCCGTAGTTTTACCAGCTCCGTTACATCCACTTATAATGTACAACTGCCTTGTTTCATCCATTCTTTTCTAAATACCTGTTTTAAATGATGTTGCAAATATACAAATACTTTTATTCCGCCTGCAGCCGATACCCTCTTTTTATTATTTATTATTTCTTTTCCAGTTCTTGCAACGAATCCATTTTTTTCTTTTCGAGGAACTCGTAGATGCCGCAAAGATGTTCCGTCACCTTTTGATTACCGAACTCATACACCTTGCTCACCAGTCCGTCGAGGAAATCACGATCGTGTGAAACAACAATCAGCGTGCCGTCAAAATCCAGCAATGCCTGTTTCAGGATATCTTTCGTTTTCATGTCCAGATGATTCGTCGGCTCATCCAGGATCAGGAGGTTGACAGGTTCCAACAGCAATTTAATCATGGCAAGGCGGGTACGCTCCCCACCCGAAAGTACTTTCACCTTCTTCATTGATTCCTCAGGACCACCAAACATGAAGGCACCCAGTAAATCACGAATCTTGTTCCGGATATCCCCCTTGGCTACATCATCAATCGTTTGGAAAAC
>CDYF01023594.1_pt1 | contig 15566 bp, 12 predicted proteins | sample 554801 | NCBI WGS metagenome assembly CDYF01 (sample SAMEA3182078, study PRJEB8094) | gut metagenome | biome: human; feature: gut; material: Stool; isolation source: human stools | place: Canada | collected 2012-11-20 | reverse complement strand
AAGCCCCAGTGGGGCTTTTAAGCGGCAGAGCGGTCTTGCGCCAGCAAGATGGAGGGGCCTCCGCCCCGACAAGTGACCATAAAAGAAAAATACCGCCCACGCAGCGCAGCGATGATTTTGTCGGGTGAAGTAAGCGGCAAAATGAATCGGGTGTGTTGCGGGACGGTAAGCTCTTTCGTGGACTTTTCCTCACGGAAGTGGTGGGTCTCACGGTGATAACCAACCACTTTCTGTGGCTGTGTTCAAAATGAACACGACCACATTTTGTGGGTGGTTTCAAACCAATCCACAAAGACGGTGGGATTTACAAGAAAAATACTACTGTATGTGAAATTCGTCAAGAGGGTTTTGGAAAACCCCTATTCTCACACTCATCCACCCTATCATGTGGGAAACCACGGGCATGATCTTGTGATCATGAGTTCTCCCAAAATGCTGACCCCAAATGAATACGATGTGTTTTTCAGCTTTCTGGAAAACACGGTGATGAAAAACGCATACTGACAGTAAAACCGCTCCGAGCGTTCTGCCCGGAGCGGTTTTGCGTCAGCAGTATTTATGCAGAAGGGTCATAGACGGAGGGAGAAGTCATGCGTCCTTGCACAGCTTGGTCAATTCTTCGATGGCGGCATCCTCGTCCGGGCCATCGGCGGCGATGGTCACGGTCTCGCCGCACTTCACGGCCAGACCCATTACGGCAAAGATCTTCTTCATGTCGGCGACTTTGCCGTTCTTAGTCATGGTGACTTTGCTCTCAAAGCCTTTGGCAGCTTTGCTCAGGATACCGGCGGGACGGGCGTGCAGACCTTCTTTGTCCTGAATGGTGATATCGATGCTCTTCATAAAAATCTCTCCTTTTTGGAATCGTTATTGTAAGTGCTCCAGCACATAGTTCATATCGGAAGTGGTCTTGAGCTGTTCCAGCGCATCCTCGTCTTCAAGGATCTCGCAGACATTGCCCAGCAGGTCAAGATGGTCGTTGCCGACACCGGCAATGCCGAACACGAGGTAGGCTTTTTCATCGCCGAAGTCCACGCCCTGCGGATATTGCAGCAGAACAACGCCGGACTTTTTAACGGTGCCCTTCTTCTGGCTGGTGCCGTGGGGAATGGCTACGCCCATGCCCATGTAGGTGCTCACCAGCTTTTCGCGCTCCACCATGGCATCGGCGTAACTGTCATCCACATAGCCCCGCTTTGCCAGCAGCGCACCGGCGGCACGGATGGCCTCCTCCTTGGTGACGGAGGGCAGACCCAGCTGGATGTCCTCCGCCTGGATCTTCATCACGGAACCGTTGGCTTTGGAAGCCTCGGTCACGGCAGCCGCCAGAGGGGCTACGGCTGCATTGCGCAGGTCGGATACGATCTCCTCATTGGCGGCAGCTTCGGCCTTGGCATCCAGTGCCGGGGTAGTGGAGGTCAGTGCGTTGTACAATGCGTCCAGATGCGGATCTGCAAGGAAGTTATCCAATGTAACAAGCTGTGCCTGCGGGGCGCACTTGGCGGCGCGGTCAGCCAGAACGCGCTGGCAGACCACCACGTCCGCGTCGGCGGGGATGGTATCCACGCTGGAGTTGGTCACGGTCAAGTCGGGGCGCTCCGCCTTAATGCGGTTGTGGAACTTGGTAGCACCCATGGCGCTGGAACCCATACCGGCATCGCAGGCAAAGACGATCTTGCGGATCTGGCCGACATTCACGGCAGTAGGCTCGGGGATCTCGCCCTTGGCCTGTGCCTTCATCTCCTTCATTTCGTTCTGGGCGTCGGTCAGGCTCTTGGTGTGACCGGAGGTCGCTTTCAGAATGACCGAGGACAGGATAAAGGAGACTGCACCGGCGATGACAACGCCCAGCAGAACGGTGAGAATGGAATCCCGGGGAGCCATTGCCATGTAGGCGATGATGGAACCGGGAGAAGCAGGACCGGACAGACCTGCACCGGTCATAGAGTAGAACAGGATGGCACAGAAGTTGCCCACGATGGGGGCGATGATGATCACGGGGTTCATCAGGATGTAGGGGAAGTAGATCTCGTGGATGCCGCCCAGCAGGTGGATGATCACAGCACCGGGAGCGGACTGGCGGGTGGTGTCGTCCTTGCAGAAGAAGCAGTAGGCCAGCAGGACACCAAGACCGGGACCGGGGTTGGCTTCCAGCATATACATGATGGAGCGGCCGGTCTCAGCAGCCTGACTTGCACCGATGGGGCTGAAGATGCCGTGGTTGATGGCGTTGTTCAGGAACAATACCTTGGCAGGCTCAATGAAGATGGACACCAGCGGCAGCAGGCCGTGCGCCACAAGGAAGTCCACACCGGCGGTCAGCACGGTGAGGATGGCGGTCATGAACGGGCCGATGACGTAGTAGCCGAGGATGGCCAGCAGCATACCCAGAATGCCGACGGAGAAGTTGTTGACCAGCATCTCGAAACCGGCGGGGATATGGCCTTCTACCTTCTTATCGAATTGCTTGATGACCCAGCCGGCCAGAGGACCCATGACCATAGCACCCATCAGCATGGTGTAGTCCGAGCCGCAGATGCAGCCCACCACGGCGATGGCGGCGATGACGCGGCCGCGGTCGCCTGCAATCATTTTGCCGCCCTGCCCTGCAATGAGGATGGGCAGCAGGTAGGTCAGCATCGGGGATACCATGCTGGCCAGCTTTTCGTTGGGGAACCAGCCCGCTTCAATGAACAGAGCAGTGAGGAAGCCCCACGCGATGAATGCGCCGATATTCGGCATGACCATGCCGCTGAGGAACTTGCCAAAGCGGGAAACAGCGTTTTTCATTTGTAGCTCTCCTTTTTCACTTGAAAGGCAGGCGGTGCAGCTCCTGTGGCATGGGAGCTGCGGCCTGCGGACGGTTGTTCGGAGGAGCTTTCGTTTCGTTCTGGCACTATTCTAGCCGATACTGCGCCGGATTTCAATGGTGACAAGCGGTGGGGTTGTCACCGGAGGATGGTGACACCAGTGGGCTGATACGGCAACATTTCCAATGGATGCGCGGGTGATTTGTGCATATTTGCTGATGCGCCGGGATACAAGACGGGAACAAGGAAGCTTTTGTCACCGGGCAATGGTGACAAAAAACACACAACTTCTTTTCTGCGTTGGGGGCTGGCAGACGGGGTGGCACTATGCTACAATAGAAGCAATGGGTAACTTTTGGGAAAAGGAGAGAAGCAACATGGGTGCGGTGTATCGTGAGGAACTGTCGGCAAATGCACGGAAGCTGATCGGGCAGCTGCTCAGCCTTCCGCAGGGCTGGGTGACGGCGGCGGCGCTGGCTGAAAGCATCGGGGTCAGCCGCCGCACCGTGCTGCGGGAGCTGCCCGCTGTGGAGCAGTGGATGCAGGCTGCCGGGGCGCATTTTGTGCGGAATCCCGGCAAGGGTCTGCTGCTGGATGAAGCGCCGGAGCGGCGAGACGCACTGCGCACCCAGCTGAACAGCGGCGACAGGAAAGAACTTTCCCGCGCAGAGCGGCGGCAGCAGCTTTTGACAAGGCTGCTCAGCGAGCAGGAGCCCTGCAAAACAGCGGTACTGGCACGGGCGCTTGGCGTTTCGGAAAGCACGCTGTCTGCAGACTTGGATGAACTTGAGACCAAGCTACACCCCTACCGGGTGGAGATGTTCCGCCGCCCCGGCGTGGGGGTCTGGCTGCAGGGGGATGCTTCTTCCTACCGGAGGGTGGTGTCTGCCCTGCTGCGCAGCAGTATGCCGGAAAAGGAACTGGCAGAGGTGCTTTGCGGACGGATGCCGGAAAACGAGATCTTCTCGACCCTGCTGGATACAAAAACGGCCGAAAAGGTCTGGGCGGCTTTGCAGCAGTTTGAACAGGAAGAGCAGCTCCATCTGCCGGATGCAGGCTTTCTGGCGCTGGCGATCCATTGCACCCTGACCATTCAGCAGCTGCGGCAGGGCGGCGACAAGGGCAGCGCCCCCAGAGGGCTGCGCCCGGCGGGCAATCATGCTGCCCGGCTGGTGGCGGCGCTGAACCGCGCCTTCGGGCTGACCCTGCCGTCTGAGGAAGCGCAGTATCTGGAACTGTATCTCTCCGCCTATCTGGGCGCAGAGGACCCTTGGGGCAGCGCACAGGAGATGGAGTTGCGGAATCTGGAAGCCGCCCTTATCCGGGAAATGGAAAAGGCGCTGCACACAGACCTTTCCGGTTACACCTCCCTGCGGGATGACCTGTACTGCCACCTGCGCCCCATGCTGCTGCGGGTGGAGCAGAACATTCGTACCGAAAACCCCCAGCTGGACACCATCCGCACCGACTACCCCGGCCTGTGGAAAGCCACCCGCGCCGCCTGTGATGCGGTGCAGCAGCAATTCGTTCTGCCTGCCATTTCAGACGATGAAGCGGCCTACCTTGCCATGCACTTTGGCGCAGTGCTGGAACAGAATGCCATGTTCCGGCTGCGGCTGCGGGTGGTAGTGGCCTGTCCGCTGGGCATGGGTTCCAGCCGCTTTCTGGCTTCCCGGCTGGGAAACGAGTTTCCCTCTTTGCAGGTAGAGGGGTGCTGCTCGGTGCGGGAGCTGAACACTGCCGACCTGCGTCGGAGAAAAATCGACTTCATTATCTCCACCGTGCCGCTGGAACTGGATTACCCGGCGGTGTGCATCAGCCCTTCCCTGCTGGAGCCAGACCGTGCCGTGCTGAAGGACGCTATCACGCGGTACAGCCAGAACCGCGCAGAACCGGAACCGGCGGTGCAGCCTGTGCAGGATGCACCGCACGCAGGCTCCAAGCTGCAGTATTATGCACGCTTGACCCGGTCCATGACCGGGCTGCTGGAACATCTGACCATCCAGCCCGTCAAGGCTCCCGGCAGCCGCGCTGCCCTCATCCATGCAGCGGCGCAGCTGTTCTGCCCGCAGGAAGCGGACGCCCGGCTGGTGGAGCAGCAGCTTCGCCGCCGTGAAACGCTGGGCGATACCTACATCAAACCCCTGTATGCCCTGCTGCTCCATTGCAGGACAAGTGCGGTAAAGGACTGCCGCTTGGGTTATTTGCAAGCACAGCCGCCGGTCTATGAGCCGGGGCGCATCGTGCTGGGGGCACTGGTGCTGCTGGCCCCGGATGACGGGAACGGCGTCCCGGTGGAGGTCATGCAGAATGTCAGCGGGCAGCTGATCGAAGCGCCCCGGCTGATGGAGGCACTGCGCACCGGCCAGCAGCAGGAAGCGGCAGACCTGCTGGAACAGGGCTTTGACCGTGGCTTTTTTGCGGACTGCAAACCGCCGCACACAAAATGAACTGAAAACGAACTCCCGGCTTTTGCCTTTTTGGGCAGAGCCGGGAGTTTTTTGTTGTTGCAACAAGATACCTATTAGAGAACTTTTGAATCAAAAATCATGTATCCCAGAAAGTTGGCGAAAAGCACCAAAAACACGCAGTGCAATTTGTTGAAACAACAGCTTGACAGGGGCGAGAACTGTTGGTATTATAATGCCAGAGCTTTCGTTTCAACAGTTTCGAGTTTCATAACAACAATCGTGAAGGAGGCTGTTGTTCCCATGATCTACACCGTAACATTGAATCCGGCGCTGGACAAGACCGTTGAGATCCCGAACCTTGCGCTGGACACCGTAAACCGGATCACCAAGATGCGTACCGATCCCGGTGGCAAGGGCATCAACGTCAGCAAGGTGATCGCAAAGCTGGGTGGGACCAGCAAGGCTATCGGCATTCTGGCCGGTAACAGCGGCAAAGCCATTCAGGACGCATTGGACGGTGAAGGGCTTGCCCACAACTTCCGTTTCGTGCCCGGCGAGACCCGCACGAACCTGAAGGTCATCGACCCGGAAAACCACACCAACACCGACATCAACGAGCCGGGCATCGAGGTAGATGCCCCGGAGCTGACCGCCCTGCTGTACGACCTGCTGAAGGAACTGAAACGGGGGGATATCGTGGTGCTGGCAGGCAGCCTGCCGAAGGGTGCCCCCAAGGACACCTACTACACATGGGTGGAATCCTGCAAAAAGGCAGGGGCAAAGGTCTTTCTGGATGCAGACGGCGAGCTGCTGGCAGAGGGGCTGAAGGCTGCTCCCTATCTGGTCAAACCCAACAACGACGAGCTTTCCCGCATGATGGGCCGGGAGCTGAAAACGCTGGATGAACTGGCCGATGCCGGTCAGGCGCTCATCCGCAGGGGCATCGAACATGTGGTGGTGTCCATGGGCGGTCGGGGTGCGCTGTATCTCCGCAAGGACAGCGTGATCTACGCTCCGGCACTGAAGGTCAAAGTGGGCAGCACGGTGGGTGCCGGCGACAGCGTGGTCGCCGCTCTCGCCTACGCCGAAGCGGAAGGGCTTAGCGAAGAAAACACCGTTCGCTTGTCCATCGCCACAGGAGCCGCCAATGTGATGTGCAGCGGCACACAGGCCGCAGAGCGCAGCCAGATCGAAGAACTGCTGCCGCTGGTCACCTTCCAGCATCTGTAAAACTTCTTGAAAACACAACGGTAACTGTTATAATAAAAGGAGAGTTTCATTATGAAAGTCAAAGCTGTTCGTCTGCACGCCGCCAACGATCTGCGTCTGGATACTTTTGAACTGCCGGAGATCAAGGACGATGAGATCTTGGTCAAGGTCGTTTCCGATAGCATCTGCATGTCTACTTACAAGTGCGCCATCCTCGGCACTGCTCACAAGCGTGTGCATCCGGATGTAGCCGAGCACCCCGCCATCATGGGTCACGAGTTCGCCGGTGATATCGTCAAGGTGGGCAAGGCGCATCAGGACAAGTTCAAGCCCGGCATGAAGTTCACCCTGCAGCCCGCCCTGAACTACAAGGGCACCATGTGGAGCCCCGGCTACTCCTACGAGTTCTTCGGCGGCGACGCCACCTACTGCATCATCCCTGCCGAGGTCATGGAACTGGGCTGCCTGCTGGAGTACAAGGGCCGTGCTTACTACGAGGCTTCTCTGGCCGAGCCTATGAGCTGCTCCATCGGTGCTTTCAACGCCGCCTACCACACCAAGATGGGGGTGTACCATCACGATATGGGCATCAAGAAGGGTGGCAAGCTGGCGATTCTGGCCGGTGCAGGCCCCATGGGTCTGGGTGCTCTGACCTACGCACTGCACCGTGATGTGCGCCCCGGCATGGTGGTGGTCACCGATATCAACGAGGATCGTCTGGCCCGTGCGGAGTCCCTCTTCCCCCCGAAGGAGGTCAAGGAGAAGGACGGCATCGACCTGTACTTCGTCAACACCGCCAACATGGCAGACCCCGCTGCCGAGCTGCGGGAGCTGACCGGCGGTACCGGCTTTGATGATGTGTTCTGCTACGCCCCCATCGCGCCGGTGGTGGAGCTGTCCAGTGCTGTGCTGGGTCGTGACGGCTGCCTGAACTTCTTTGCAGGCCCCACCGACAAGCAGTTCAGCGCCAAGATGAACTTCTACGATGTGCACTACAATTCTACCCATGTCATGGGCACCACCGGCGGTAATACCGCCGACATGATCGAGTCGCTGGAACTGACCGCCGCTAAGCGCATCGATCCGGCTGTGATGGTCACCCACATCGGCGGTCTGAACGCCGCTGCCGAGACCACCCTCAACCTGCCCAAGATCCCCGGCGGCAAAAAGCTGATCTACACCCACCTGACCATGCCCCTCATCGCCCTGACCGATCTGCGTGCCAAGGGCGAACAGGACAACGACCCCCGCTATACCGCACTGGCTGACATCGTGGATGCCCACAACGGCCTGTGGTGCCCGGAAGCAGAGGAATATCTGCTGGCAAACTTCAACCCGGAGGACTAAGCAGAACGTGCCATGGGACAGGACAAACGCAGACAGGAGGAATCCCCCATGGAACAACGCCGCAATCAAATCGTGGAGCTGGTGAACCGCAAAGGCAGCATTAGCTTTGCCCAGCTCAAGGAAGCTTTCCCTTCCGTTTCGGAAATGACCCTGCGCACCGACCTGAAAGCACTGGATGAAGCCCGCCGTGTGGTGCGGGTGCATGGCGGTGTCAAGTCGGTGGAGCAGGTGGTAGGTACAGACGACCTGCTGAGCCGCCGTTCCGCCCGCAATGCCGAAGCAAAGCAGATCATTGCCGAAAAAGCCGCTGCTCTGCTGCGCCCCAACACCACCCTGTTTCTGGATTCCGGCAGCACCGCCACAGCAGTGGCCCGGTGCATCCCGGATCAGCCCATGCTCATCTACACCAGCGGCCTGAGCTGCGCCATGGAGCTGGCAAAGCTGGAAAAGCCCCATGTGTCCCTGCCGGGCGGCAGCCTGAACCGGTTCAGCATGAGCGTCTGCGGTGCACAGAGCATCCAGACGATGGAGGGCATCAACTTTGATCTGCTGCTGCTGGGCGTGACCAGTTACAGCCCGGAAACCGGTTTTACCTGCGGCGTGGAGGATGAAGCACGGCTCAAGCAGACCGTGCTCCGCCGCTGTGAGCAGAAAGCCGTGCTGCTGGATTCCTCCAAGATCGGACTGAAAAGCACGTTCCACATCTGCGAGCTGTCCGATATTGATATTGTGATCTCGGACGGAAAGCTGCCCGTAGAATTTTTACAGGCCTGCCGGAACGCAGGCGTAACGGTACTATAAAAGGAGCATTATTATGAAGATCATCCGCGCAAAAGATTATCAGGATATGTCCCGCAAAGCGGCCAACATCATCTCCGCACAGGTCATCATGAAGCCGGACTGTGTACTGGGTCTTGCCACCGGCGGCACCCCGGTGGGCACCTACGCCCAGCTGGTGGAGTGGTACAACAAGGGCGACCTCGATTTCTCGGAGGTCACCACCGTCAATCTGGACGAGTACCGCGGCCTGCCCAAGGAGCATCCCCAGAGCTACTGGTATTTCATGAATGAGAACCTGTTCAGCAAGGTGAATATCGACCCGGCCAAGACCAACCTGCCGGACGGCACCAATCTGGACACCGCCGCCGAGTGTGCCCGTTACAACGGTATCATCCACAAGCTGGGCGGCATCGACCTGCAGCTGCTGGGCATCGGCCCCAATGGTCATATCGGCTTCAATGAGCCGGGCGAAGCCTTTGAGCTGGAGACCCACTGCATCGACCTTGCGCCCACTACCATCGAAGCCAACAAGCGCTTCTTTGACGGCAACGAGAACCTTGTCCCCAAACAGGCATACACCATGGGCATCAAGACCATCATGCAGGCACGCAAGGTGCTGGTGGTAGCCAACGGTAAAGCCAAGGCACAGGCCGTCAAGGACGCCGTGACCGGCCCTGTGACCCCTGCCTGCCCCGGCAGCATCCTGCAGCTGCATCCGGACTGCATCCTTGTGGCAGACGAGGAAGCACTGAGCCTGCTGTAAACTCCCAAAGCCAACTTCTTCATTTACCATAACTTTGCTTAAGATCCAACCAAAGCACAGAAAGAGCCGGACTCGTTGCACGGGTTCGGCTCTTTCTGTCAGAAATAAGATTTATTTTGCTATCTTACGCAAAGAGCAACTCCAAAAGAGCCGTCATGGAGATGGTGGGTTCGCCTGCTGCGGGATTTACGCTGAAAATACGCTGAAAAGAGGTCACCCCGATCGGTGGCCTCTTTTTTGCTGCCGCGAACTGTCCGGCTGCGGCAGCGGATAACAGCAATGTCCATTGCGCTTTGTTTTGCCCGGATGCGCACCCGCAGAAAGCTCTCCCTCGTCAAACTGCCCAAAATACGCCCTTAAAAGTTTACTTGACGCAATTCTCGAATCAATATATAATTGGGTCAGAAACCAATCATAGAAAAGGATGATTTCCAATGGCGCGCAGATACGACAGCAAGGAAGCAAAACGGCGGATCCTGACCGCCTGTGTCCGGCTTTTTCTGGAAAAAGGCTACACGAACACCAAGGTGGCAGAAATTTTAAAGGAAGCAGATGTTTCCGCCGGGTCGTTCCAGAATATTTTCCGCACCAAGGACGGTGTGCTGACCGAGCTGATCGGCATGATGTTCAGCAGGCAGTTCGGCGCGGTAAGGCCGCTGGCGGCAAACGCCCCCTCGCCGGTGTACCTCTACGCGGTGGAGACGGCTTTGCAGCTGGCGGTGACCGAGCTGAGCGAGAATCTGCGGGATATCTATGTGGAAGCGTACACCTTCCCCGCCACGGCGGAGATCATCCACCGCAGCACCACGGCCGAGCTGCAGGCGGCGTTCAGCGCGTATCTGCCCGGGTGCGCCGAGTGCGATTTCTACGAGATGGAGCTGGGCACGGCTGGCATGATGCGCGGCTACATGGCACGGCGGTGCGACCCCTACTTTACGCTGGAGCGCAAAATACGGAGGTTCCTGAGCATGAGCCTGAGTGCGCTGCAGGTCCCCGCGCAGGAGCGCGAGCAGGTCATTGCTTTTGTGGCGGAGATCGATATGCTTGCCGAGGCGCGGAAGGTGGTAGATGCCGTGCTTGCATCGCTGTCCGTGCAGTTTGATCTGAAAGGATAACAAGGTTTGATGACAAGGAGGGAGTAACATGAAAAAATGGCTGATCCGGTGTTTGACGGTGCTGGCAATGGTGTGCCTGATACCGGGGATCGTGTTAAAAGCGGCGGCAGAAACAACCACGGTGCGCTGCAAAAACTGTGGGAGTGTGGAGACACGTGAGATCCTTGGATACAGAAAATATGATTCGAACTCTCATAGGTTTTATGTAGCTGAATGCCAGAACTGCCACAACGATGGCAATGTTTCGTATTTAAAGGTACATTCCGGCGGCACCGAAACTCCCACCTGCACCACAGGCAAAACCTGTGAAAAATGCGGCGCGGAATACGGCGTTCTCGGTCACGACTGGGGCGCGTGGACGCCTAACTACGACGGCACGAACACGCACACCCGCAGATGCACGCGCAGCAACTGCGACGCAAAAGAGACCGCACCCTGCAGCGGCGGCTACGCGGCCTGCGACAGTCTGGGAATGTGCGAAACTTGCGGAGGGAGTTACTACGGCGGTCACGCATGGGGCAAGTGGTCATCCGCCGGCAACGGCACACACATCCGCAGCTGCATGAACTACTGCTCCGAAGTTGATACTGCAAGCTGTTTCGGTGGCACAGCAACCTGCACCGCCAAAGCGGTCTGTGAGGCGTGTGGTGGGGAATACGGCGAAAAAGACCCAAATAACCATGATCTGGTGCAGCACGCAGCAAAAGCCCCCACTTGTACGGAAATCGGCTGGGACACTTACGACCGCTGCATCCGCTGCGGCTATACCACCCGCAAAGAGCTGCCCGCACTGAACCATGATTTGGTGCGTCACGTAGCGCAAGCCCCCACCTGCACAGAAAAGGGCTGGGCTTACGATACCTGCTCCCGCTCCGGCTGCAACTATACCACCCGCAAAGAGCTGCCCGCACTGAATCATGATTTGAAGCAATACGCAGCAAAAGCCCCTACCTGTACGGAAATCGGCTGGGATGCTTACGAAGCCTGCTCTCGCTGCGACTATACTACCCGCAAAGAGCTGCCCGCACTGAACCATGCTCTGGAGCAGCACGAAGCGCAAGCCCCTACCTGTACGGAAATCGGCTGGGATGCTTACGAAGCCTGCTCCCGCTGCGACTATACCACCCGCACAGAGCTGCCCGCACTGAAACATGATTTTGTGTACTACAAAGCAAAAGACCCCACTTGTACGGAACCCGGCTGTGATGCTTACAAAACCTGCTCCCGCTGTAACTATACCACTTATCAAGAAATCCCCGCGCTGAAACATGATCTGAGGCAGCGCGTGATAAAAGCCCCCACCTGTACGCAAATGGGCTGGGCTTACGAAACCTGCTCCCGCTGCGACTATTTTGCCACTCCGTTGCTGCCCGCGCTGAACCATGATTTGAAGCAGCACGCAGCAAAAGCCCCTACCTGTACGGGAATTGGCTGGGATGCTTACGAAACCTGCTCCCGCTGCGACCATACCACCTATGCGGAGCTGCCCGCACTGAATCATGCTCTGGAGCAGCACGCAGCAAAAGCCCCTACCTGTACGGAAAAGGGCTGGAACGCTTACGAAACCTGCTCCCGCTGCAACTATAACACCTATGCGGAGCAGCCCGCACTGAAACATGACTTGGTGCATCATGACGCGCAAGCCCCCACCTGCACGGAAATCGGCTGGGATGCTTACAAAACCTGCTCTCGTTGTGACTATACCACCTATGCGGAGCTGCCCGCGCTGAACCATGCTCTGGTGAATCACGATGCAAAAGCCCCCACCTGTACGGAAATCGGCTGGGATGCCTACGATACCTGCAAAAACTGCGACTATAACACCTATGTGGAGCTGCCCGCACTGAATCATGCTCTGGTGCAGCATGAAGCGCAAGCCCCCACCTGTACGGAACCCGGCTGGGATGCTTACGAAACCTGCTCCCGTTGTGACTATACCACCTATGCGGAGCTGCCCGCACTGAACCATGATTATCAGGCTGTTACCGTAGAGCCTACCTGTGAAACAGACGGCTATACCATCTTTACTTGCTCCCGCTGCAAAGACAGCTACACCGCAGACCCGACCGATAAGCTGGGACACCAGTTCGGTGCATGGTCCCCGAACGGAACCGGCTCTCAGAGCGCCGATTGTCTGCGGCAGGGCTGCGCGCACACTGGCAGCACGGATTGCCGGAAGTTTACTTTCCGCACTGCGGAAGGCGAAACGCTGACCTTCTGCCCCGTGTGCGGGCAGGCAGAAAACGCTGCGCAGCTGGAAAAGATCGAAGCCGCAACGGCGTGGGCTAACAGCGGCAGTCTTTCTGCGGAGGATGTGACCGCACGGACGAACGGGGAATACCTGAGTGTGGCCTTTGAAACCGCAGGCAGCCTGACGCAGCCCACCGGTCGGGTAAGGCTTGCGCTGCCCGCCGGACTGCTGGAAGGCAAAAAGCTTGTGCGCATTGCCCCGGACGGCACACAGGCCGAGATGCCGTTTGAAACAGAGCGTGGAAAGCTCATCTATACGCTGGATTTTGCAAACAGCGAGCTGCCCGTAATGCTCTTCCGGCTGGTACCCCAGACCGCCGCCCTCTGAACGCTTTTACAGCGGCACAAACAATAAAACGCAAAATGCCCGCTCACCGTGGTTTTCCACAGGTGGGCGGGCATTCTTTTGTGCCTTTTGGGGCATAAAAATACCCCCGGAGGATGCAGCGTTTTTTACGCTGTCTACTCGGTGGTCATTTCCATCGTGCTGTCGCTGTTCTGGCCTGTGGTGCAGACCGGCATCAATAACTTCGGCATCTGGATCGCCAACTCTTCCGAGACTTCTCCCATTCTGGCTCCGTTCATCTATGGTACGCTGGAGCGTCTGCTGCTGCCCTTTGGTCTGCATCACATGCTGACCATCCCCATGCAGGACTGGCTGGGGCTGGATAACGCCGCCCGCATCAATAAGCCCTCCACCGTAGGCCAGAACTGGCGCTGGCGGCTTCCATGCCCAGCTGGTAGGGGTTCACGTCCACGGTGGTCAACTGTGGGCCGCCCTGCCCTTTGTTGCGGAGTGCCCCCTTGGCAAACCGGACGGGATTGCGCTATAATAGAGCCGTAACAGTTCCACAAAGGTGTGGTAAGGGAGGTGCGGTCATGATCCGGGTGGCGATCGTAGAGGACGACGCGGAGGTGCAGGGGGTATTGCAGGAGTATGTCCGGCGGTATACCCGGCAGTACGGGACAGAGTTTGAAGTGACGGTCTTTGCGGACGGGGTGGATATTCTGGAGGATTACCGCGCGGTCTACGATATTATTTTTCTGGATGTGGAGATGAAGCATCTGGATGGCATGACCACGGCAGAGCGCATCCGGCAGATGGATGCAGACGTCATCCTGATCTTCATTACCAATATGGCGCAGTACGCCATCCGGGGCTACTCGGTGGGAGCGCTGGACTATGTGCTGAAGCCGGTGCCCTACTTTGCCTTTTCGCAGCAGCTGCTCAAGGCGGTTGCCCGGCTGGAAAAGCGGGCAAAGCACTACCTGACCGTGCCGGTGGAGGGCGGGCTGCGCCGGCTGGACACCGCAAGCATCTATTATCTGGAAAGCGAGGGTCACCGGGTGCACTTTTACACCGACGAGGGCGATTTTTCCGCCCCCGGCGCCCTCAAGGCCTTTGAGGAAAAGCTGGCAGACTGCCCCTTTGCCCGGTGCAACAGCGGCTACCTTGTCAATCTGGCACAGGTGCGGGAGCTGCGGCAGAGCACCGTGCAGGTGGGCCCCTGCGAGCTGCAGGTCAGCCGCCCCAAGCGCAAGGCTTTTCTTGCCGCACTGACCGACTACATCGGAGGTGAAGGCTCATGACCGCGCTGCCGGATATCCCCCGGCTGTACACCGCCCTTGCCGAGTGTCTGGCGGTGCTGCTGTTCACCCCGGCGCTTGCGCCCCGCTTTTCCAAGGCGGTCACCGGGGGCATCACCCTGCTGTGGGCGGCGGTGCTGTCGGCCTTTCTGGAGCTGACGGGCAATGTGCCCGGCGGGCTCTGGATCCCCTGCATGGTAACGGCCATCGGGCTTTCCTACTTATATTTATGGGGTGTGTGGAGCATCACCCTGCTGGAAGCCGGGTATCACTGCGCCCGGGCGTTTATTCTGGCAGAGCTTGCCGCCAGCATGGAGTGGCAGCTGCACTGCGCCCTCTGGCCCGCCCGCGGCCCGTGGGAGCCGCTGTCTTTGCTGGTGCTGGCGCTGGTGTATGGGACGCTGTTCGGCATTATGTGCTATCTGCAGCACCGCCGTCCCCAGCCCGCCGGGCACTTACAGATCGGCGGCAGCGCCGCCCTGACGGCGGTCATGTTGGCGCTGACTGCCTTTGCGGTGAGCAATCTGGGCTTTCTGCCCGGCAGCGAGATCAACATGAGCATTTTTTCCATCCGCACCCTGGTGGATTTTTCCGGCGTGCTGATCTTATCTGTGCAGCACGAGCAGCTGCAGGAGAACGCTTTGCACAGCGAGCTTGCCGCCATGGACGAGGTGTTGCACCGCCAGTACGAGCAGTACAAGCGCAGCAAGGAGGGCATCAACCTCATCAACCGGCGGTACCATGAACTGAAAGTCCAGCTTGCCCGCATCCGGGAGGAGCAGGACCAGACCAAGCAGAACGCCGCCATTGCTGCCATGGAGCAGAACATCCGCCAGTACGAGGCCGAGAACAAGACCGGCAACCCGGTGCTGGATACCCTGCTCACCGCCAAGACCATGGAATGCCAGCAGGAGAATATTACCATCACCAGCGTAGCGGACGGCAGGATGCTGGGCTTTCTCACCATCCGGGAGCTGTGCACCATCGTGGGCGTGGCGCTGGACAACGCCATTGCCGCCGTGCGCGCCGAACCGGACCCCGAAAAGCGGCTCATCAAGGTGGCGGTGTACAGTCAGGGCGGTTTTGCCATGCTGCGGTTCGAGCATTATACAGAAGCCGCCCCGGCACTGGATGCGGACGGTCTGCCGCAGCAGGGGTCGGACCTGAAAAGCGTCCGCACCACCGTCGGGCAGCACGGCGGCAGCATGACGATGCACTGGGAAAACAACTGGTGCACCCTGCGGATCTTATTTCCGCTGCCCAAAAACAAATAATTTTTACGGCAGGTATCCCC
>CDYF01008756.1_pt1 | contig 15694 bp, 9 predicted proteins | sample 554801 | NCBI WGS metagenome assembly CDYF01 (sample SAMEA3182078, study PRJEB8094) | gut metagenome | biome: human; feature: gut; material: Stool; isolation source: human stools | place: Canada | collected 2012-11-20 | reverse complement strand
TTTAGTAAATAAGATGGCAGAAATCAGGATTTAATTTTACTCTTCTTTTTATACACTTACTTAGTCCCTTGTCTAGAGTAATAGTGCGCATTGTTGAGAATGATTTATATGTAGGCTACTTCAGAGTGTTTATTAATGGCTTCCTGATACAATATCTTTATGGATTAAGTATTCCACTTTCAGAATCCGATGTTATCACATTGATAACAATACAAGCGTTAAATAAGCCATCTTTGCAATTTTGTGAATTGATTACTTTAAGGCTGTAGAAGTTCATACTAAATACATTAGAATATCCCAAATTAATGTAATATTAATTGTTCTTTTATGTGATTTTTATATCATTCATTAATGAGTTGTCTCTAATTTTGCTCCTAGTTATTAATTAATAGCAAGAGAGATCGTTTATTAAATCACAAAAAAACGAAAAGTGTATTATGAAAAAACACCTTTTAAAAAACAAATGCGAGAAAGAACGAGTTCGGAGTTTTCCGTGGGTTCAGAAGCTACAGTGCCGCTATCGGATAGTGGCGACACTGGTATGTTTTGTATTCGGGCTCTGTGCCTGTGAGGAGTACAAGTTTCCAGTGACCGATGTGCCGGGGCAGTTTGAATTTATTCCGCCCAGTGATGTAGACAAGTTGGCTGCTGAGGGAGCTGACGGACAAATCAAATTGACATGGAATGTAGCCTTATCAGACTCGTTGAAAGCAATCCATGTGACTAACCAGAACACAGGTCAAGAACAAGTAGTAGGAGGTACTGATACAGAAGTTGTCTTTACCGGATTGACTAACTATGAGAAGTACACATTTATGGTTAAAACGGAGAATAAGAATGGCCAACTTGCTTATGGTGTTACCATTAGCGCCAAACCATGGGTGCATGATAATGTGAGTCCCGGTACGGTAATTGATTTGACTGGCTATAAAATGGGAGACGAAACAGCTTTTGCTGTATGGAAAAGTCCTGAAGATAATGATGTGAAAGAGTTTAGGATTGAATTGGGTACTTCATCCACAACTGTAGATGCAGAAACGACTTCTGCTTCTATTATGGGTGATATAACTCAACCATTGAGAGTGTATGCTATAGACTATTCCGGAAACTTTTCTGCAGCAGCAGAAACATTGGCTAATGCACCTATAGTAACTATTGACGGATATGATGATGGAGCAGACTTTGTAGGATTGAATCCACCGATCAACAGTAATAATATTCCGGATAAAACTACTGAATATATTCGAATTCACAAAGATCCGGTTATTACAGGTATCGACGGTTATGTACTATATTACGATGGAGCTGAAGTGACCAAAACTACCAGTGAAGTGCCGGCTGAAGTGGAAACGTTGGCGATGCCTATGCAACAAGGGAAACGCCTTTGGGTAAACAACGATGCTAAAACAGATGGTTATTGGCTTGTCCCTGTGCAGATTGGAATCATGTCCGGTGGTAAAGAAATCTCCAGATATGATTATTTGACTTACAACAATGTACCTGGTACGTTACAGTTAACGACTGCGGACTTTATCAATAATGAAAACCGCGGCAATGGTGGAGCTATCAAACGTAACAATGATGGGAATCTTTATACCAGTTTACTCGGTAATAACGATGGTCCCGAAGTATGGTGTACATATACTATCAATGTGCTTGAAGATGGCGATTATGATGCATTTATGTTCTATTCTAACGAGGCAAACAAACCTTTCTGGCTTTCGGTAGATGGAGGTGAAAAAGTAGAGGGCAAAACCGGAATAGGAGGAGTAGGTACTGGTAACTGGGACTCTTATGGACCGTCAACCCCTGTCACTCTCTCTCTTACAAAGGGACAACATGAATTACGTGTGGATATCACCCCCGGTGGTTGGAATTGTCAGAAAATTATTTTTAAGAAGAAATAAGCTATGGGAGCACTAACAAATATAAAAAGAAAAATTGGACGATTTGTGGGCATAAGCGCATTACTGCTTATAGCTGGCGTTGTTCATGCACAGCAGACCAAATCAATCCAGGGCTTGGTGTTGGATGAAAGTAATCAGCCATTAATTGGTGCCACAGTCCGAGTAACTACCAGTACGATGAATGGTGGAATCACTGATGTGGATGGATTATTTAAGTTGGATAATGTACGAACGGGAGATACATTAAGAGTATCTTATATAGGTTATCAAGATTATCTGCAGGTAGTTAAAGCAAGCGATAATTTCTTCCGTATTTCCTTGTCTCCGGATGAGACACAACTGGAAGAAGTAGTGGTAGTAGGATATGGACAACAGAAGAAAGCTTCTGTGGTAGGTGCTATTGCAACGGTTTCAGTAAAGGAACTTAAACAAAGTCCGGTGTCCAATGTGTCCAATGCCTTAGCCGGACGATTACCGGGCTTGATTACCGTACAACGTTCCGGTGAACCGGGTGCAGATCAGGCGACCTTATATATTCGCGGTATCAGTACATTCGGTTCTGGGCAAGACCCACTCATTTTGATTGATGGTATTGACCGTGGTAAGGAAGGACTTGCTATGATGGAATCTTCGGAAATTGAAAATATCAGTATCTTGAAAGATGCCTCGGCTACAGCTGTGTATGGTGTACGTGGTGCGAATGGTGTGGTACTTGTTACCACCAGGCGTGGTACGGTGGGTAAACCTGTCATCTCCTTCTCAGTTGACTTTGGTTTGCAATCGCCCTCTTCCATGCCCGAATTGGTAGGTGCGTATGATATGGCCGTGTTGACAAATGAAGCTTTGGTGAACAATGGTCAATCTCCTAAATATTCGCAGGATCAGTTGAATATATATAAGAATGGTGGAGGAAATCCTTTCTTGTATCCTGATGTCAATTGGTATGATGAAGTGCTGAAGAAAAATGCTTATATGCAACAGTATAATGCCAGCATTACAGGCGGATCGGAGAAAATGCAATATTTTGTGGCTGCTAATGTGTTGAGGCAGGAAGGTATATTCCGTCGTGGTGCTTACAATGATAATTATAGTACCAATGTAAGCTATACCAAGTATAACTTCAGAAGTAACCTTGACTTCCAGTTGAATAATGTCATCTCAGCCAAATTGACTTTGGCAGGTGTAATTGGCGACAAGCGTCGTCCATCATCTGGCGTGAATGCCATTTTTGAACGTGCCCGTGTAGCCAGTCCCAATGTGACACCTATTCGTAATCCTGATGGTACATGGGGAGCTCCTCCTACAACTAATCACAATGTGCTTGCCCATTTGGTATCTCATGGATATTCTAAGGAAGCAGAATCGGCTATTACTGCTACATTGGGTGCTTCCGCCGACTTGTCGGAATGGGTAAAGGGATTGAGCGTAAATGTTGACTTCTCTTTCGACTTCGACAATTTATATACATATAATCATAATAAGAATGATGATATGTTTACTTTTGGTCCTAATGTTGAAACCTATCCTCATATGGTAATCGGCAGCCCGTTAGGATTTGGAGGAAATATTAATTCCTACAATACCAGATACGTAATTGAGCCCTCTATCCGCTATAACAATACGTTTGGTAGTGACAAACAGCATGCCGTTTCCGGTTTGATATTGATGAATGCACAAGAGAATACCATACGCGATCAAGAAGTTGCTTATCGCCGTTTAGGAATAGTAGGGCGTGTGACTTATGGTTACAGAGACAAATATTTGGCTGAAGTGAACGCCGGTTACAATGGTTCCGAGAACTTTGCTCCGGGTAACAGATTCGGTTTCTTTCCTTCCGCTTCCGTTGGATGGGTATTTACGGAAGAAGATTGGTTCAAATCAAACAAGGTGCTGGATTACATGAAACTGAGAGCCAGTTATGGTATGGTAGGTAATGATAATATTGGTGGCGAACGCTTCTTCTACGAAAGTCGTTGGGGCGGCGGTGGCGATGCTAAATTCGGTATCAATAAAGGCGGAACAGGAAACGGCGGTGGATTGAAAGAAGTCCGTAACGGAAATCCTGGCTTGACGTGGGAAACCGCTCATAAGTTCAATTTCGGTTTTGACTCCCGTTGGTTTAATAATCGTTTTGAGTGGACCACTGATGTGTTCTATGAAAAAAGAACTAATATCCTTACCAATATAGATATTGTTCCGGCCACCTATGGAGGACCTGCGATTACAGCCAATGCAGGAAAGGTAGAAAATAAAGGTATTGAGCTGGACGGAACATGGCACGAAAGGTTAAATAAAAACTTTGATTATTTTGTAGGTGGTATGTTCTCTTTTGCCCGCAATAAAATACTCGAAAGACCGGAAACTCCGAGAGCTTATCCATACTTGCAGCAGGTAGGATACCGCGTAGGTCAGGCTAGAGGGTTTATCGCTGAAGGATTGTTCCAGTCGGAAGAAGAGATTTTGAGAAGTCCTGCTCAGTTCGGACCTCTTTACCCAGGTAATATTAAGTATGCAGATATCAACGGTGATGGTGTCATCGACGATAATGACCAGCATCCGATAGGATTTACCAATGTTCCTGAAATAATGTACAGTGTGAAAATGGGCTTCAAGTACAAGAACTTCGATTTTAGCTGTCTGTTCCAAGGAGCTGCCAATGTGAATTACGATTTCAGAACCGGTGCTAACATGCCGTTCAATAACGAAAACAGTACACCTATCGTTGAATGGTTAGACCGTTGGACACCGGAGAATCGTGACGCGAGTCTGCCTCGTCTTATCCCTGCGATAGGATCAACAGGTAACGATGGAAACAGAAGCAGTACTTTTTGGTTGAAAAACGGTAACTATATCCGTTTGAAGAATATAGAGATCGGTTATACACTTCCTGATAGTTGGATGAAAGCCATCAGAGGAACTGATGCCCGTTTCTATGTCAATGGAATAAATCTGGTGACTTGGGATAAAGTTCCGGTATATGACCCGGAAAACACAAATGCCAGCTATCCTTTGATGAAAGTGATCAATGTCGGAGTTAAAGTGTCATTCTAAAAAGTGATGAAATGAAAAAGAAAAATTATTTATTGTTAGGGCTTACAATGCTCTTATGTTCATGTCAGGATTATCTGGATAAACCTGCAAGTAATGATATGGATATCGATAAAGCCTTTGCAACAGTGATAGAGGCGAAAAAAGTGATGAATGATATCTACTCTGAAATGTATGGTAACGCCTATAATGTGACTGCTCGCGGAGTGATATATGACTGTGCTGCAGATGATGGAATCGGTGGTTACGCCCCCTTGTGGACGGACAAAGTCCAGTTTGGTATGTGGACGCCGGATGACGGTGGTGGCGATGGTGAGGAAGGCTCCATCCCTACTATCGGTTTCTGGAAAAATACCTATGCGAGAGTTCGTAAGGCTAATTTGTTCTTGGAAAACATAGATAGAGCGCAGGGATCAGAAGAGGATAAAGTTCTGATGAAAGCGCAAGTCAGATTTTTACGCGCATTCTTCTATGAGGAACTTATCAGACGTTTTGGAGGAGTTATTATCTTAGATCATTCTGTGGATCCTAACAACTATACAGAGCTGACCAATCAGCCTCGTAACACGTTTGAAGAGTCAGTGGAATGGGTATGTAACGAATTGGAAACAGCAGCCAGGGATCTTCCTTCGAATGTTGCGGCCACTCCTAATAAGGTGGGTATGGCTACCAGTGCAGCTTGTTATGCTTGTATAGCCCGTTTACGTCTTCAGGCTGCCAGCCCGTTGTTTAATACAGATTCTCCTGTATCATCCGAGTATACTGATATCCAGTGTTATATGAATTATGACAAATCAAGATGGAGAAAAGTTGTTGAGGCTTGTAGAAAGGTTATGGATGATCCCACCTATTCTTTGGAGTCTCCACAGTCTGAACCTGACGATCCGGAGTTGGAACCAGGTACTTGGGAATATTATTATCGCAAATTTGTTGATAGGCAGTTTAAATATACGCCGGAAATCATTTGGCTTTCTCATCCTACTATTGACGGTCGTTGGGAAGGAGTCAATGCAATGTGGAGAAATCGTACGGAAAATGGTTTCCACTGGATGAACGGTAGTTATCAGTTGGCTATGGAATTTGAAATGTATCCCAGCGGATTGATGCCTTCAGATCCGGAAAGTGGTTACGACTTTACTAACGCCAAGCAGGGTGAAGATCGTGATCCTCGTTTCAAGGCTACTCTTGCATTCCCTGGTGCCAAGTATGATAAATATACTTATCAGCCATGGGCTGGCGGTTCGGATTCGAATAATCACGGTTGGGCGGAAGCTGTTCTCACTGGAATTTGTTTACAGAAGTACATCGATCCTATGTTCTCGGATTCAGATCCAAACAATGGCGGTCGTGGTAACTGCCGCAGAAACTTTACCCGTATTTTCGCTTTGAATGAACTATTGTTGAATTTTGCGGAAGCACAGAATGAACTTGATGCTACTCCTTCTCAAGCCGTTTATGATGCAGTCAACCAGATTCGCAACCGCGTAGGTATGCCTGATTTGCCTACTGGACTGACTCAAGATGAGATGCGCAAAAAGATTTGGCATGAGCGTCGTGTAGAGTTGGCTTTTGAAGATTTCCGATTCTTCGACATCCGTCGTTGGAGAATAGCAGAAGAAGTGATGAATGGTAAATACATCCAAGGATATGATGTCCCCAAACCGCAAGACGGAGGTTTTTATAATATTGTGAATGTAAAAAGGCCGTTGATCTTCCAGAAGAAAGATTATCTATTCCCGCTTGGTACATCAGAAATTTTGATGAACCCTGCACTTCAACAAAATCCGAACTGGCCTAAGTTATCAACAGCAGCTAATTAATAAATAGAATGAGAAATATGAAAAAATATATCTATCTGTTTATTATGCTTGTATGCATAATGAGCAGTTGCACAAGACCCGAAGATGGATTAGTGATTCCACCAAGCATAAATGCCAATTTAACCCGCTTCCGAGTGTATCAGAATCAGAATATTTATTTTGATGCGACTATCGATCAGGAAGCTCACACAGTGTCACTTACCATTCCGGAAGGAATTGATAAAACGACTATTCGCCCCGAGATTATTGTGTCGGAAGGAGCGGTAGTAACACCGGCATCGGGCGCAATGCAAGATTTTACCAATCCGGTTGAATATACAGTTGTGTCTCCAAATGGTGAGACAACCAACGTCTATACAGTTACAGTAAATTATTAAAGAGTAAGCAATATGAAAAAATATTTTATAGCACTATTCTTTCTGCCGTTGTTATTGATTGCATGCGAAGAAGAAGGTCCGCTTCCACCGATGCCTCCATACATTTTTTTCAATAATGATGTAAATACGTATGTGATAGATCCGAGTGATTTCTCTCTGACCGATGATCCGGAAGCGAAGGTGGATACCATTGTTGGTAGAATATATGCCCAGCAAAAATTCCGGTCCTTTACCATGGGAGATTCTGTGATGACATCTGATATTTTAGGAGATAGTATCTCTCGGATATTCAAGTTAGCTGTGCCGCTCAAAGGTAAGACGGAGGATTTTGACGTTCCTTTTATGGTAACCGATCAGGCAGGTAATACAGTGTCTACTCCGTTTCACTATTTTATAGCTAAACCTATTGATACTTATACTGTGACTTTGGGTGCGCAATATAATCCTTATTTGGGCTTTTTCTTCTCATTCGAGGACAAAAAAGTGTATACTGTGTCTGAGATGAAAGCAATGAAGAACCCAAAAGGATTCTGTTTCGGCTATAACATAGGTAAAAAAGAGATTCTATTCGTTTCTCCGTCGGACTTGATTCTGCAGAATATTTTGCCCGATTACAAAGCAGACTACATTACCAGTTTTGTAAGTGTGTCAGCTGTAAAGGGAAAACCCATCACTAAAAGTGTGTTTGATAATATGACGAATGATGCATTGATGCGCAATCTCAATATGATTGAATACGCTACTTTTAGTACGGCTACGGTGAATGAAGGCATGGCCTACTTGTTTAAGAATGAAGATAATTCTGTACGAGGTATGATGTTTGTTGAATCATTAACGACAGGGATGGGTGGAGATGTTACATTGACCATTAAAATGATGAGATAAAATGCGACAGAACATAGGTCACTAATAGTTGCCCTGCCATAAGTCCGATTAACACTCGGCTTATGGCTGGGCTCGTTTATATCAACAGAAATCAGATGTGACCGATGAACACTAAAAAGCAGAAGATATGCAAGGAGAGTTCAACTGCCATGTACTATTAAATTTGATATGATGAAAAAACTGATTTTTCCCCTGTTGTTTGTGTTGGGTATAAGTACCCATGTTGATGCGCAGAAACCATATAAAGCATACATGGTTTCCAATACCCATCTTGATACACAGTGGCTGTGGACTGTACAGACAACCATTGACCATTATTTATACCGTACACTCACTCAGAATTTCTGGCTGATCGACCATTATCCCGGTTATATCTTCAATTTCGAAGGAGCGGTTCGTTACCAATGGGCCAAAGAGTATTATCCAACCGAGTATGAACGGCTGAAAAATTATATAAAGGCAGGTCGTTGGAATATTTCAGGGAGCTCATGGGATTCTACTGATCCCAATATACCTTCACCGGAATCATTTTTCCGTAATCTTCTTTACGGACAGGAATTCTTTAAGAAAGAATTTGGTAAAAAATCAAATGATATTTTTCTTCCGGACTGTTTTGGTTTCGGATACACCCTGCCCACGATAGCTGCCCATTCTGGTATCATTGGTTTTTCCACACAGAAGCTCCAGCATCGCAAGTTGCCGTTTTATGGTGACCACAAACTACCGTTCATGTTCGGGTTGTGGGAAGGTATAGACGGGGCGCGCATTATGGCGGTGCCGCATGCCCAAGACTACGTTTCTAGATTTGATGGACAAGAGTTGAGTAACAATGGTAAACTGGTGGATTTAGCTAAAAACGGTCTTAATAATACCGTCTACCATTATTATGGAGCCGGAGACCGTGGAGGTTCGCCTACAATTGCTTCCGTAAGATCGGTTGAAACAGGAATGAAGGGTGAGGGACCGGTGCAGATAATAAGTGCACGTTCGGGGCAGTTGTTTGATGATTATTATCCTTTTGAAAAGCATCCGGAACTGCTTGTTTTCAAAGGGGAATTACTTATGGATGTACATGCGACAGGCTGTTATACATCTCAAGCAGCCATGAAACTTTTCAACCGTCGCAACGAACTGTTGGCCGATGCTGCTGAGAGAGCTTCAGTAGTGGCTGAATGGCTGGGAGGGGCGGCATATCCCGAAGAGCCGTTGCGTGAATCGTAGCAAAGGTTTTTGTGGCATCAATTCCACGATGACCTGACGGGTACAAGTATTCCGGTCGCTTATACTTTCTCATGGAATGATGAACTTATTGCTCAGTCGGAATTTGCAGAAATCACTACAGGTGCGGTCGGTGCGGTAAGTAGGGCACTTGATACGCGGACAAGAGGAATTTCGGTTGTGGTTTATAATCCTGTTGCCCAAAGCCGTTGCGATATAGTTACAGCCACAGTGGATATGGCTTCGCAACCGAAAGACATAGTAGCCGTTGCCCCCAATGGGAAAAAGGTTTTCGGGCAACTTCTTTCATGGCAGAACGGTAAGGCTACCGTACTTTTTCCGGTGGATATGGATCCGGTAAGTTTTTCGGTTTACGACGTGCGTAGCGGAAAAATATCCGGTACTAAGCAGTTGAAAGCTGAAAGTAATATTTTGGAGAATTCGATTTATAAAGTTGTACTGGACAAGAACGGAGACATCGCTTCGATAACTGATAAACGCAACGGACGTGAGTTGGTGGAACCAGGTAAGGCTTTTCGCCTTGCGCTTTTCACCCCTAGCGAGTCACGCACATGGCCGGCATGGGAGCTGTTCAAGAAAACGATTGACCAGACACCGTTGCCGGTAAATGGTAATGTTGAGATTTCCGTGGCGGAAAACGGACCGGTACGTGCTTCACTCAAAGTGAAACGTACTTACGGCACTTCCAACTTCGTACAGTATATAACTCTTACGGAAGGAGGACAAGATGACCGGATAGATATTCGTAACGAGATAGACTGGAACGAAAGGAATACCCTCCTTAAAGCCGAGTTCCCAATGAATGTGTCGAATGAAATAGCTACATACGACCTTGGCATAGGTTATATCGGACGCGGCAGCAATACAGATAACAAGTATGAGGTGGTAGCCCAGCAATGGGCCGACATTACGTCTGCGGATGGCAGTTACGGCATTTCTGTGATGAACGACAGCAAATACGGATGGGATAAACCGGACAACCATACGTTGAGGCTTACTCTCTTGAATACTCCGGCGGTAGGCAAGGATCCCAATATGGCTCATCAGGAACATCTGGACATGGGGCATCATACTTTTAGCTATTCCATATATGGTCATAAGTCCGATATTGCAGAAGCGGGGACTGCATGGAAAGCTGAAGCATTCAATCAGCCCTTACTTTCTTTCACTACTCCGAAACATGCCGGAACGTTGGGACGCAAGTTATCGTTCGTCAAGACCAATATGCCCGGCATAGCGATAAAGGCTGTTAAGAAAGCGGAAGACGGTAAGAGCTACATCGTAAGGGTGAACGAAATTTATGGAAAAGATTTTGAAAATGCAGAAATCATTTTTGCAAGTGCAGTGGAGAGCGCTTGTGAGGTGAACGGTATCGAGGAGTATGTCGGCGAGACAAAATATGAGGGTGACAAAATTGTTTTTAGCGGGACAGCTTTCCAACCACGCACTTTCAGTGTGAGACTTAAGGAAAATGCATGCCTCGAGATTCCAGAAAATCATTCTATAGATATTGAATGTAACGCGACTGCTCTTACAGCGGACGAATTCAGTATGTCGGGGAATTTTGATGGAGAAGGCAATTCTTTTGCTGCCGAACTGATGCCGGATGTAGTAGAAGCCGAGGGGGTAACGTTCCGGATGGAAAACAATCCTGCCGACTATAACTATATCCGTTGCGACGGGCAAACAATACCCCTTCCTGAGAAGCACGGATATACGAAATGTTACCTGCTGGTGACTTCGTCACACGGTGACCGCAAAGCTTCGTTCCAGGTAGATGGGAAAGATTATAGTGTCAATGTACCCTTTTACTCAGGATTTATAGGTCAGTGGGGATGGACGGGTGAAAGTGAAGGCTATATGAAGGATGCTTCGATAGCTTATATCGGAACGCATCGCCACAGTAGCCGGGTGGGGGGTAATGAGTCCTATATTTATACTTATTTGTATAAAATCTGCCTTGATATTGCTCCGGATGCCAAGGCTCTGACTTTGCCGAAGGATGCGGGAGTAGCCCTTTTTGCAGTAACTCTTTCCGATAATTCGAACGATGATACAAAGCCTGCAACAGAGATGCGTGCCTTGCCTCATGAAACTGCAAAAGTGGAATATACGACTGAACCTGTGGCTGCTTCCCGTCGCCGTTGAGAGGACTGAGGGAATGTCGGAATCTGAGATATTTGCAAGCTGCTGGTAACATCTTGTTATGAGCGGCTTGTGTTTTTAATGTACGTTCAATATAATGTCTGCCGTAGATGGTTAGTTCATACAAAAAATGATAATTTCTTTTTGAGTTAATAGGAAATTAATGATTTTATTAATACTCCTCACGTATTATTGTTGCTGTAAATAAAAAACCTTTTATCTTTATAATGTGGTATGAATACAAAAAACATCTTTAAGACATTTTTCTTATGCTTGTCTGTTATTAGTCTGTCTTTTACACTGAACGCTCAAGAATTGAAACCACTCCGTCTGGGTGTAGCGGGAGTATCACACGGACATCTCCATGAAGTGCTGATTCGGCTGGAAAGAGGTGATTTCGAAATTGTAGGAGTGGCAGAACCCGATGAACAGTTAAGAGTCAATAACCCGTTGCGCAAAAAGGTGGATAGTTCTCTTTTCTATGCCGATTTGGAGGAAATGCTGGATAAGACTAAACCGGAGGCGGTTGTCGCTTACGGATCTATCTACGATCATCTGGCTATTGTAGAAGCCTGCGCACCGCGCGGTATACATGTAATGGTGGAAAAGCCTCTGGCAGTCAACATGAATCATGCGAATCGAATGGCTCGGTTGGCACGTGAAAACAATACGCTGCTACTGACAAACTACGAAACGACTTGGTATGATACGAATCATGAAGCCTATCGGTTAATAAAGAATGAAAACGCAATAGGCAAGATAAATCGTATTGAAGTGTACGACGGGCATGAAGGCCCTATTGAAATAGGTTGCGGAAAAGAGTTCACCGACTGGCTGACCGATCCGAAGTTGAATGGAGGTGGAGCCGTAATAGACTTTGGCTGCTATGGCGCAAACTTGGTAACCTGGCTGATGAACGGTGAAAGACCTAAAAGTGTATACGCCATTCTGAAACAACTTAAGCCGGACAAATATCCGAAAGTAGATGACGATGCTACAATTTTAGTCGAGTACCCCTCTGCAACCGTACAAATTATGGGCTCATGGAATTGGCCGAAGGGACGGAAAGATATGCATATTTATGGTAGCGAAGGATATATCTATCAGGATACTCCGGGTTCTATGCGTGTTTATACCCATCGAAAAGAAAAAACGACATTGCCTCCCAAGCTTAAAGAGCCTTATAATGATTCTTTCTATTACCTGAAAGCTGCTGTTAGGAAGGAAATTCAGGTACAGCCTTATGATTTGTCTTCATTGGAAAATAACCTGATCGTTGTAGAAATATTAGAATCTGCAATCAAAAGTGCTAAAAGCGGTAAACCCGTCAGATTTTAAGCCGAATTATGAGACTTTGGGGGTTGCATGATAGATGCTCAATCTGCAAGGTCATATGAAATATTAACTGAATAATAACATTTTAATCATGAAAAAAGTATTCCTTTTCATCCTGCTCTGTGGATGTCTGGCTCTATCGGGCACACTCAAGGCTGCCGAAGGACAGCTAATGGCCGGAACGGCTAAAATAAACATTACTCCCAAACAAAACATCCCCCTACACGACTCTGTGTATGCACGTGCTTTGGTGATGGAGGTAGGCGATATGCGTGTAGCACAGGTGTCTGTCGACTTGGCTAATTTTTATAGCGACCGCGTGGCTGATGTCTGCAAAGAAAAATACGGCATCACGCAGTTGCTGATCTGTGCTTCGCATACTCACGAAGATCCCAACATGGCTGATGCCAGACCTCGTGAAAAGAAACCTGACCACACTCCGTTCTTTGAAGAGTGCATCATTAAGGTAGTGGGCGAAGCAATTGGCAATATGTTCCCCGCACGTATCTCGGCCGGCACGCGTACGTTTCCGCAATTGGGTTTCAATCGCCTCATTATCCGTAAAGACGGTAAGGCTCGCGAATCGTGGATAGGCGATGAACACTATAATGTAGAAAACCCCGAACGGATACCTTTCGGCCCGGTTGACCCCGAAGTAGGCGTAATTAAGGTAGAAGATATGCAAGGTAATGCACGTGCCATCGTTATGAGTTATGCCATGCATGCAGACCTTGGTTGTTTCAGCTATGAAATTTCGGCCGACTATCCCGGATATGCTTGTAGGAAGGTGGAAGAAGCGTTCGGTAACAAAGCTGTCTGCCTCTTTGTAGCAGGTGGCGGTGGTAATGTGGAAGGGCTGATGATTAGCCGGCGACGCTCAGGTCCCAATGATCCTATCAAAACAGACTACAAGCCCATTCAGCGCACAGGAGAATTGCTCGGAATCGAAGTAATTAAACTTGCCAATGCATTACATGCTTCCGGTGATAACACCTCTTTCAAAATGCGTACAGACTCGTTGCAATTCTCTACTCGCGCGGACAAAAACCGTAAGGTAAATGTCCATATCGCTACATTCCTCATTAATGACTTTGCAATAGCCGTTTGCCCGGGTGAAATGTTCGTACAACTTCAATTGGAATGGAAGGCAAAAGCCAGACTGGCCGATGTGACTCCTCTCTTCTTTGGCTATACGTATGTGAAGGGACGCTCACCCGGCTATGTAGCCGATGTACGCTCGGCGGCATTGGGAGGTTTTGGTGCCGAAGGTGGCAACCGTATACAAGTAGGAGGTGGCGAAGCCATCATCAACAAGCATTTAGAGAGTTTGTATATACTCAATGATCAGCGTGCGAGCATACACCTTAAATAAAGTAGGTATAATGAAATAAAGAAAATAGATGATTGGTAAGAATAGATACTCTACAGATTATCTATTCTTACCATATTATGGTATATATAAGAAATGAGAACTACAATATTTGTAATTGAGTTGTGCAGTATCTTATTTTGCTGTACTTCTTTGTTTGCTTCTGAGAAAGATAAAGATAGAACTTTCATACACTTCATTATGAACGGGCAGAGCCTGTCAACGGGACATCAGTCCTATCCGGTTATCTCAACGGAACATTTCAAAGGTAATTATATGCTGGGCAACCAAGTGTGGATAAATTATGGAAATACAGGAGAACTTAAGTTTGAACCATTGGTGGGAACTGTTTCCGAGGCTTTTGCCCATGAGAAACATTTCAAGAGCAGGCGAGCTGGCACTATAGCCGAATGTCCTTTACTGGGTGCCGTCAATCACCTCCGGTTAAAACAACCCAAGATGCCCCGTATTCTAGCCACTTCGGTAGGAGTGAGCGGAGCAAGCGTAGAAGAACTTTCCAAAGAATCGGAGACGCGTACGGCATATAAAGAGTTTGTAACCTCATTGCAATCGGTAGCCCGAATAGCCGCACAAACGGATGCGAAAATTATTTGTCCTGCAATTTTCTGGATGCAAGGCGAGTTCAACTATGATCCGAATCCGGAAAAGGGACTACGCGCTAATGTGCCCAATACAACTGAAAAACGGGAGTATAAGAAGCTGCTTGTGAATATAAAGAATAATATGCAGAAAGACATACAGCGACAGTATGGTCAGACCGATAAACCGGTGTTTATCACTTATCAGACGGGTGCGCAATATATGCGGGATACATTATCAATCTCAATGGCTCAACTGGAAGCGGCCAACGAATATGATGACATTATCTGTGCGGGTCCCATTTACCCGATGACCGACCGAGGCGGACATCTTGACAGTAATGGATATCGCTGGTTTGGTGAGATGCTGGGGAAAGTGTATTATCAATCTCAAGTACAGGGCAAGCCATTCCAGCCGTTGCAACCGACGGTAATTGCGAGAGAAACACTGCCTACCCAAATACGTATCAAGTATCATGTACTGGTTCGTCCGTTGGTATTCGATGTTAATTTGGTACCCAAAATCAAGGATTACGGTTTTGAAATATACTTGCGTGATTACCGTCAGGAAAACAAACAAATCATAAAGCAGGTAGAGATAGACGGTGATGATGTGGTATTGACCTGTGAGCAACCCTTAGTTGGAGATGTCATTGTAGTGTATGCCGGTACCCGTTCATTTATAGAAGACCGCCCGAAGGGGAAAGATGGACTGCAAGGACATGGGAATTTACGTGATAGCGATCCGTACAAGGCTTTCTTTAAATACGAAGATTTGGATGAGGTGCATAAAAACGGTACTTTTATACATCCACGCGATAGCTTTGAGACAAGACTTCGTCCTGACTATGAGCCGAGAGAACGAAAAGGAAAAGTAATTTATGGAAAGAAATATCCGCTATATAATTTTAGTGTAGGCTTTTATTATAAATTGCCTGCAGAGAGTAAGCAAATAAGTGTGTTAGGAAAC
>CDYF01036585.1_pt1 | contig 15695 bp, 4 predicted proteins | sample 554801 | NCBI WGS metagenome assembly CDYF01 (sample SAMEA3182078, study PRJEB8094) | gut metagenome | biome: human; feature: gut; material: Stool; isolation source: human stools | place: Canada | collected 2012-11-20 | reverse complement strand
GGATAGTGCTTTTTGTAGGATAGCACTTCTCGGGTTCGCTATTCGAATCAATGCACTTGTCAATGTTGACGAGGGAAAGAACCAAAGAGACTAGGTGCAAGTCTGAGCCTCGCTTACGCAAGGCTCGTGCACTCCGCTAACGCTCCGCTGGACTTGACAGCCCAGTGAAGCAGAGCGAAACGTCCGAGTGCTTGCGTAAGCAAGACTCAGCCCTATACTCTTAGGTTCTCTCCCAAATCAGTTATTCCTCTTGAGCGACGTGAGGAGCGGGAGCATTGCTAAAGCAATGCTCAGCGTGGCATCCCTCTTTCCTTACTCACACCCCCACCCCGTCGGGGTGTTGGATAAACTCGAATAACCACCGGAACATTGTATATCCTGTTAATGCAGGGACGCTTAACGCTACATGTCCGCATATTAGTACATATATCTCAGGTTAGTGGCGTTTTTTTGAAAGGTAAATGTCAGTGCAGTTGCACAGATACACTCACGAAATTATTAACGCCTTGTCAGTACGCAAAGTGTTTTCGGCGGTGTTGGTGCGAAGAATCCTCAATAGTTGGCTGAGCGAAGCTCAGCAACAGAAGCTCACCTTTGGCAAGGGAGGCAAGGATATGGTGCGGAGCAAGGGATAGTGCGGGATTGGGAGGGTTGGGGTGGGGCGAGGGGTGTGGCAATCCCTCAGTCTTGCGACAGATAAGGTTGAGAGGATATTAAATATACTTGAATCGCTGAGCAAGGCAATTTATGATAAGAAGTAGCCTTGTCGCAATCCAGCTCCCTTTACTCAAGGGAGCCAAGAATGTGGTGCAGGGCGAAGGGATAGTGCTTGGCAAAATATTTCACTTGACCGGTGGCTGTAGGGTGCAGTTTTTTTGTATTATGTGCCGCATTTATGACCGTTCGTGCCGTTATAACAACCGTTCGTGCCAAAAAGTTGAAATCACAAAGCAAATGAGTTATGATATAATTATAAAATTATAAGGGGAGAAGTATGCTCATCTGCGTTTACGATACCGCAAACGAGGCGGAGATACTGAAAGCGAAAATAACACAGATCGCAACGGCGGCATATCGACGAATTGCCTACAGGGTATGTCAGAGGTATGAGAGCTTTGCGAAGGAGTGTAAGACGGCTGACCTTATAATCGTGCTTGCCGACGGAGCGGACGGTATGGATGGCGTTATTGCGGCGAAGAATGCCGACAGGGATACGCCTGTAATATGGCTGTCGGACGATGAGGGATTCGGGGCGCAGTCATACAGGCTTGGCTGTACCTATTTCCACAAGAAGCCGATACCGCTTGAAAAGCTCAAGGAGGCACTGCATAAGTGCAGGTGCATGGCATAAGCACGGGTAAATCTACAGGAGGAAAAACATGAAGAAAAAATTTGTACGGCTCATAAGTGCGGTGCTGTCTGCGGCAATGACGCTGACGGCTGTACCGTTATCGGCATTTGCCGAGGGCGAGGAGCATACGCATGACGGCGAGAGCAATGTCATCACGACACCGCTTGATTTCAGAGAAAAGACGGCGGACGAAAATGGTGTCGGCTGGAGCTGGGATTATGACACAAAGACGCTGACGCTTAACGGAGTGAGCATTCAGGCGACAACAGAAGAGAATATGATGAGCGTCGTAACAGTCCCCGACGGTACGAAAATAGTGCTGAACGGTGAAAACACTATCGTACAGACGAACACCGGCGACAGCGATACATACGTTCTCAGTGCCGTAAATAATAAAGAGGTCAATTGTGACGGCACAATGACGATCAGCGGCGACGGTGTGCTGAATGCAGAGAACCGCTCTACAGACAGTATGGCACGCTCTCTCGGCGGATCAATAATCCTGAACGGCGGTACAGTAAACGCAACAGGTACTGTAAAGACAAATTCGCTTGAAATACATAATGACGGTGTGCTGAACGCAAATGCGACAACTGCATCTTTTGAGGGTGTGGCTGTCAATGTCAGCGGTGGCATTACTGTTGACGGCAACGGCAGTCTTACTGCAGTAGGTTGTGCTAATGAATCTACGTTAAACAGTGCAATATTGCTTACCAGTAATTTCGACAAAATTTCCGTCAGCGAAAACGGCAGTATTACTGTGCCTGAAGGCAATGCAGCAAGAGTCGGAATATACTACAGCGGAAACAACGGCGACGGAATGGATGCCGAAATAAGCGGCGGTAAGGTCACTGCTTACGGTGCTAAGTATGGCATTTACAAAGTAAACCTTATAATGAACGGTACAGGCTCGGTTTACACTACGGGCGGTTCATACGCTATCGGTCAAACTGTACCGACAATAGACGAGAATGAATTTGTAATAAAGGGCTCGACCGAGTTCAAGGCTTCGGAAAGTGCTGTGACAGGCGAGGTCAAGTATAACAGCGGCTATTATGAGATTGGCGGAGCGGACGCTAAGACGGTAGTTATAAAGCCTGATACTTCTCCCCGTATAATACTCGGAAAGCAGACAGGAATATTCAAGACGGAAGAGTATGAAATAATTGAAGGCATGACTGATACCAAGCTCAAGGGTACGGTTTACTTTGATATTACTCTGAAGAATATGAGCGATGAAGAGTTTGCAGACGCAAGAGGCTATTTCGGCGGCGATGAACCCGATTTATCAGCAAGCATAATCAAGACCGATTACGGCTGGGTGTGCATGGTCTGCGATACCGAGTTTTCGGTTACATACGACACTGATAATACTCTTACAATAAAGTGCGGAGATATTGTATCCAATACCGTTCAGGTAAAGTCGAATGCAAACCGTTTCAACAAGGTTACACAGGGTGACAACACAAACAGAACGGTTTTCTATACAAACACTTCGCAGGAAGAGAAGGACAATTACAAGCTTGTAAGCACCTATACGGTTGACAGTGAAAGCATAAGCTATAACTGGTACAGTACGAACAGTGCATACAGTGCAGATGAGCTCGGTGCGGCAGTATCCGGAAGCAACGGCGAATTCAAGCTTGCGGATAATATTCCTGCCGGAAATTATGTTCTGTATTGCGATATAACCTATTCAGACGGTGACAGCACAGAAACTGTTACAGAAAAATTTACATTTACATATAAAGAATGTGCACATGAAAACGGTTATTCCGACGGTAAATGCACAAACTGCGGAGCGTTATGTGATCACAGCGATATTGACATTGGCACGGGTAAGTGTAACAAGTGTGAGCATCAGTTTGTTGCTACAATCAGCACAGACGGCAATGCGCCGACAGGCTATGACACGCTCGCAGACTGCCTTGACAGCATTACTGCCGATACCGGAAACTATGTTAAGATCTATCAGGATATCGGCGATACATCGGCAACTGCAACTTTAGATACTATAGATGTAAAACACAATGTTATGATCGACCTTAACGGTCACAAGCTGAACAATATCAAGCTTGGGGTCAACAAAGACGTCAAGCTTGCATTAACCGGCACAGCGGGCAGTTATGTTACGCAGGTGTATGTTCGCAAAGGCGGATCTTTCGTAATTGACAGCGATGCAAATGTAGAATTTAATACAATTTTTGTTGAGGACAGTGCACAGCTTGCTGTAAGCGATGGTGCAAAAGTAACTACAGAACAGTTGACTGTGATAGCATCCGTGAATGATGACGGAACTACAACGACATCTGTAAAGCTCGCTACGGGAATGAAGTTAGGTGGGCTGACATATCATCGCCAAAACAATTCCGGCGCTCTGAAATTAGGCAATCTTCTTGATGTTACCCGGCAGACACTGCGACGTGAAGATAACGGCAATTATCTTGATCTTTATAAAGAATATGGAAGTATGGGTTATTCCGTTGCGCTTACTGTTGTTGAGCATACTGACGCTGACCACAAATACGGCAGTGGAACAGGCAAGTGCGAGGAGTGCGGAAAGCCCTGCGAGCATGGCGGTGATATAAACACGGACACCGGCATCTGCTCTGTTTGCGGTGCGGTTGTGTCTGTCGCACTCTATACAGACAAGAACGGAAGCTTAAAGTATGTAGATACCGATGAGCTTGACTCTTTACTGAATGAATACAACGGAAGCGGTACGATAAAGCTGTTTAAGGATTATGATAATTCAAAAGCTCAGTATGACTTATACGGAGAACTTACAATTGACTTAAACGGACGCAGATTAAATATCCGGAGTATTACTCCTTGCAAAAACGGAAAGCTTACAATCAAAAACAGCGGCAATCCGGTTATGCTCGGTTGTAATGTATATCCGACAAACGACGCTTCATACGCCGGCGGTACGCTTATAATAGACGGCGATGTAGTTTTAGACACTTCGATCTATGTATATGATTCGAGTACGGTTATATTGAAAGCCGGTGCATATCCAGCCGGACTTTACGCCAGGGACAGCAAGACATTATACGATATGCTCGGAGAGGGTAAGGCTTTCTTCAAGACTGACGGAACTCTTTTCAACGCAAGCGTTAAGGAAATATCAAGCAGTGAAACGCTGACAGTCAAAGACCACAGCCATACCTATGTTGACGGCAAGTGCGGCTGTGGATATGTATGCACTCACAGCGATGTTGACAGCGAAACGGGCAAGTGTACAGAGTGTGAATATCAGTATGCGGCTGTTATCGTAAAGGACGGGGCTGTAGCTTCTGTTTATAAGGAAACTGAGATGGAAGCGGCTTTTGAAGCGGCTGACAGTGACGCAAACACCGGCTGTATATTAAAAGTATACAAGAATTATACAGGCAGCTATACAACGCTCAGCGGTAAGTTCACGCTGTGGATCGCTGAGAAAGCCAATGTAGGTACGTTAACTGTTTCGGGAGATATAACCGTTACGGGATCGGGAAAAAATAATCGTATTTATGGCGATTTCAATGTAGCGGCCGGCGGTAAGCTGACATTTGACGAAAACTGCGGCGCTATGGGAACTGTGTCAGAGGTGCAGGTACATTTGACTGCTATAGTACATTTTCTATAACACTCAATATAAACGATGCAAGCAGTGACGTAATTCTTCACGGCGGAGCTTTCAAAACAATATGCTATAACGGCGGCGGGGACAGAGCAAACGCAGAAATACTGACTTTGTTGGCTGAGAACCGTATGTTTATGAAGTCTCCCAATCCTGAGCCGATAGACGGCTCAAAAACACTGTTGAAAGACGGTTTTGCAACAACTGTTATTGTAATACCACATGAAGGTCACAGTTACGACAGCACAACGGGCAAGTGTACGATTTGCGGTAAGCGGTGCGGTCATACGGATGTTGACAGCAAAACTGGTGTATGCTCTACCTGCAAATATCAGCTTACTGCGGGCATTTCGGGCGTGGGAACAGCGAAGTATTTTGATAATATAGACGACGCTTTTTCTGCGGCATTATCGGAGGTAAACAGCGGTTGTACGCTTACATTGTATAAGCACTGCGAGATCACACAGAACGCAGATATCGGCAATACAACGGTTACTGTCGATGTGAACGGATATTCACTCGGCGGAGAGGCGGATATAAGTGTAAATGACGGTGGTGTGCTGTACCTTAAGGACAGTAGGAAAAGCACCTACAACGGATGCATAGACGCACCTTTTAGTGTAAACGGCGGTACGCTTATAAACGGTACTGCAGACGGCGGCAGTTCAGCTGCAGATGTACTCAATTTAGTCATTAACAGTGCTAAGTGTGTCGAAATATACGGCGGCATATTTGAGAATGTTTATATTGCACACGCAAGCGGTGTAGCTTTATACGGCGGAAGGTACAACACCATCGGCGGTATGGCAGACGACAGCACACCCGTAAACACTCTGCTTGCAAAGGGCTATGCATTTGCGATCTTAAACAGTGTCACACATCTCCCCGAAAGTATAGTTGACGGCAGTGCGAAGACAATCGGCGGAAGACTTACAAATGTCATGGTTGTAGCGCATACTCATACATACAACGAGACAAATACAAAGTGTGCGTGCGGTGCTGTGCTTTATGCAAAGGTGACATCAGCCGACGGTACTACTAACGAATATTTTGACAGCATTGAGGAAGGCTTATTATATGCCGATAAGGCTGAAAACAAGGGCTGTGTTTTCACTCTTGTAACAAGCGGTAAGATTAAGGACTATGTTACACTGTCAAACGGTCAGTTTACGATTACCGCAATGAATAATAATTGTGTCATCAGTGCTTCCGGCGGAAAAATATGTATTGAAGGTGCCGATGTTATTGCCGAAGGTCATATGTTAATCAATTGCTCTATAGATATGATTAGCGGCTCACTTACGCTGCCTGAAGGTTCAGGTACCCGATTTGGTACTATTATTATATCAGGCGGTACTGTAAACATCAGCGAAGGCGTAAATGCCGACAATAATGCGGGTGCTGATAAATTGTTTATAGCCAATGCCACAACCGACGCAAAGGTGACTATAGGCGGAGGTACTTACGGCAATGTCTATCTCGGACAGTTTAAATTAAAGGACGTAATCGCAAGCGGTGTGCGTGTGATAAGCTACGACAATCCGACAGATCCGACTGCTGAGAAAACAGCAAAGGCTTTATTATACAGCGATATAGCCGAAAAAAATAATTTTGACTCCGAAAACAATACTGTAAGCTATTATCTGTTTACCAAGTGCGAGCATAAGAATGAGGACGGCAGTTATGCCTTTAATGACGGCGGTATATGCAAATACTGTAACTCTGAGTTTGCCGCAAGCGTAAGCTATACGGTTGACGGAAGTGCAAAGACAGAGCTGTTCGGTGATATTTATGACGCTTTTGATAAGGCTAATGAGGCAGGTACTGCTACTATAACGCTGTGCAGGGATATTGCAGACAGTGAAATTGCACATGAAATAAATGTTACGGGCAATGTAACGCTTGCACTGAACGGCAAAACATTGGGTGCTACGGATAAAGCAAAAAAAATATATATTTGTGGCAGCACGCTTACCGTGAATGGAAACGGTAAAGTATGGAGCGCAATTGAAGCTAAGCCGGACTCGAAATTAACCATTACAAACGGCGAATACTACGATGTGTATGCCCTTTCAGACAGTGAAGTGGTAATCCTGGATGGTATAATAGACTGCTTATCCGTTTATGGTACGGGTAAAGCAGAGGTCAGCGGCGGTAAATTCAAGTATTTGTTTATGTACAACGGCAAGGCAATCGAATCTGTACTGGCAGACGGTTATGCGTATAAAAATGCTGACGGCACTTGGCTTTCGATTGATGAGCGTGAAAAAGATAGCTATTTGGGCGGTTCTAAAGGAGCGTTATCCGTAGAAGGAGCGCCGATAAAGAGCGCAAGTATTGCGTGGGCAGACGAAGGAACGCCTGTTATATACCGTAACGGAGCGAAAAAATTGAAAGTCAATGTTACATGCGATGTGGCGGACACTTCAAAGCGGATAACCTATTCGGACTATGTAAACGGCAATAATCGCAGTAAAGATTCTAAGCTTTCTGTTAACTGGTATATGGTATTCGGTTATAAAATCGGTGAGATTGTAGCGGAAGACGGTGAGGTTGAATATTACACTGTACTGAAGTGTGACGGATACGAATATAAGTCGAATGTGCTTAAGTTTACACTTGCGACCTGCTCGCACCCTGAGGATAGCTTTAATAACGAAACCGACGGTTTGGTATTCTGCGGTATATGTGATTTATTGATAGAAGCCGAGGTAGTAGATGCTGACGGCAAGTCGTTAGGCTATGCGGGTCTTAATAGAGCCATAAAGCTGGCGCAGGAGAACGAAGGCAGCACTGTAAAGCTGATTTCGGAAAGAGTACCTGCGTCCATTACCGTGACGGGCGGTAAGTTTACTGTTGACTTTAACGGTAAAGAGGCATATTATCAGTTCACTGTCAACGGCGGTGACGTGACTTTCACTTCTTCGGCAGTACAGGACGTGAGCAATCAAAATCTGCCAAGCGGAATCACAGTTAACGGAACTGACGCTGAGGTTACAATTGACGGTAAAATCAAGCTGGGAAGTGTAACAATATCAAGCGGTGCGCTTGCAGTAAACAGTGCCGAGAGTTATATTAAAGAACTGTCAATAAATGGCGGAAAGACTGTTGTAAACGGTGCAAATATTGATGCACTGAAAGCTAACGGCGGAAACACGGTCATCAATTATGTTACAGCCGATTCTTTAAGCGTGAATATCAACGGGTCCGGTAGCATCTCTATCGTAACCGGCGAGTTCGGCAGCACCACTTGCAAAACAGACAGCGGTTATACTTTAGGTATGGCAATTGCGAGTGGAAGCGTAGTTTTCGGCAATAATATAAATGGCTTTACTATTTACACATACGAAGCTATTCAGACCATGACCAAAACCGATAGAATTTTTGTTGATAAGTGCGTCCATAAGGGTGAAAAAGGCAGTTATGTGCTTGACGGAAATCCCTGTCCTTACTGCAATGAGGAAATCGTTGCAACTGTAAGCTATACGGCAAACGGAAGCAAAAATACGGATCTGTTCAGCGATATTTATGACGCTTTTGACAAGGCTAATGAGATAGGTACGGCTACTGTAACGCTGCAGAAGAACATCACGGACGATATTACAGATACGATAGCTGTTACAGGCAATGTTACGCTTGAACTTAACGGTAAAAGGCTCTCACAACCCGGTACTGATGTATGGTATTCCATAGAAGTAACGAGCGGTAAGCTGACCGTTAACGGCAGTGGCTTAATAAAACGTGTTGCCGTTCGCAACGGCAGCAATGCGGAAATCAACGGTGGTACTTTCTCTGACTTCATAATTAAAGACGGCGGTAACGCTGTAATTAAAGGCGGTCAATTCTACAGCTTACAGGTTTCAGGCGAAGGCAGAAACGTAGGACAGCTTCTTGCGGACGGCTATGCCTATAGGAGTATTATCGATTCCGGCATCTGGTCTACTATTGCAGAGCGTGAAAAGCAGGATATAACTAATGTAGAAGTAAAGGAAGCGCCGATAAAGAGCGCAACGGCGACAGTAGATAAGACTGTACTGTACCGCAACGGCGGAGGTGCACGGCAGATCTTATTTAACTTCAATGTTAATACAAGCGACGGATACACGATAAGCGATGCCAATAAGGTCACAGTCGGTTTATATGTAGGCGATACCTTAATAAGAGAGCTCGACTTCGTCGGAAATTCATATACGTTTGCAAATGCAGATGAAATTTCCGATACTGACGGCACTGTAAAGGCACATCTTGTTATCAAGTTAAACGGATACGAATATGTGACCGATGATGTCGAATTTGAAATAGCGACCTGTACGCATCCGTATGACGCATTAACGACAGACGAGTATGATTACTATCGTTGTTCGTTATGTGATGCCAGCATAAATGCGATACTTGTTAAAACAAACGGCGACAAGGCATGCTATACCGACAATGTGCCCGAAGCATTTGAAGCGGCACAGCTTGAGGAGAACAACGGCTGTACATTAGAATTATACAGAGGTGTGAACAGAGACTGTGAGATCACACAGGGCAGCTTTACCGTTTTATTCAAGAAAACGGGAAGTGCATCTGCTGTGATCAAAGTAAGCGGCGGAAATGTCAAGATCACGGGAGATGACGGCTGTACATTATCGAAGTATCCGGGAAGCTCGGTGGGATATCTCATAGCTGTAACGGGCGGCACGGTAACGTTTGATGACATAACTATCAATGATGACAGTATCAGCGTAAGCGGCGGCAAGACTGTTATAAACGGCGGTACTTATAATAAGCTGAGCGTCAGCGGAGGTACGGTCACTATAAACAGCGGTACATTCAGCAGCATAGATGTAAGCGCAGAGGGCAAGGCACTGAAAGATCTGCTCGGCGAGAACAAGGCGTTTGCGACAAGCGACGGAAAGCTGTTTGACGCAAGCAAGGTTTCGGAAAGCGATAATTCACTTACGGTAATCGACCACAGCAAGCATGAGTATGACGAAACAGGAAGGTGCGGCTGCGGTTATCAGTGTGCACACAGTGAGATCAATGCGGAAGGTGTATGCAACGAGTGCAATGCAAAGATGTATGTTGCAGTCACTGTAAAGAGTGAGACCGGAACAACGGTAAAATACTTTACAAAACTTACGGAAGCGTTTGAGTTTGCGGCAAAGAACGAAAACAAGGGCTGTACGCTGAAAATGCTCAGAGATTTCTTCGATAGAAATACTGACATTAACGTAAACGGCGGAGAACTTACTGTCGATATGAACGGCTTTGGTGTCTATTTCAATAGCTTTAACGGATCCGGAACCCAAATCACTATACGCAGTGACAGTAAGTGTACTTTTGGGGTTGAAAATGGATTTAGCATGGACGGCGGCACTGTTACTTTCTCGGGAGAGGTCAGCGTAGTTTGCCAGAATGTGAAATTAAATGCCACATACTTCTCCTCCTATGTTGAAACGCTGAAAATTGACACGCTGATTTTAGAAGACGGTGTTCTGCTTAAACAGCTGGCAAGTATCACGAATGCTAATATCGCTAATATAGACTGCTCAAGTGAAATTTATCTTTATCAAATTTTAGCAAGCGGCAGCCGTGTCGATTCTCAGCTGTACAGCGATCTGAAAGCAAACGCTTCGTCAAACTTCGATAACGTAAGAATAATAAGATGCGACCACCCGGACGGTGTGGGCAGAGATAACCGTTGCATATACTGCAATTCATTGATCGCTGCAAGCGTAAGCTATACCGAGAACGGAGCGGAAAAGACAGAATATTTTGTTAAGGAAGATCTGGGAAAGGCGTTTGCCAAGGCAAACAGCGTTGCAAGTGCAACAATAACAATGCTGATGTCTTCCGCTTATGATACAGACTACCTCCCTGTTACAGGTGATGTTACACTTATTGCAAATGGCGATAACGCCATCTTGTATAATACAGTAAAGGTCGCCGATGGCGGTAAGCTGACACTTAGAGGCAACGCCAATATTTTCGCTGTAATTGCCGAGCCGGGCTCCAGGTTGACTGCCGAAGAAGCCACAAGAATCGCATATCTCACCGTAAACGGCGGAGATGTTAAGCTCAGCGGCGGACAATATGATAACATTACGGTAAAAGATGGCAAGATAACAGATATTCTCGGCAACGGCTATGCGTATAAGAAAACAGAGGGCGGTGCATGGCTGACGCTTAAAGAACGTGAGGTGTCGGAAGCAAGCGGTGTTACCGTTGCTAAGGCACCGATAGTACAAGCAACGCTTAGCACAGAAATAAACAAGCTGTATCGCAACAGCAACGCAAACCCCACGCTGAAGTTCAACCTGTCTCTTGCTAACGGCTCGAACCTGAACGACTCGTATGTAAGTAAGAGATACGGTATAAACTCCTATGTAAGCGGAGATATAATTTATAGCAGCTTAAGCGCACTTGTAAAGGACGCTAAATTGTCGGCAGACGAAATAATTGATAAGGCGGGCAACAGCGTTGCTGCCAAGATATACTTCGTAGTTATTACCGATGACGGCTATGAAATAAAGTCGAACACTGTAAGCATAGACCTTGTTGACTGTGATCATTCTCAGGTGGTCGATCCTACAGCGGACAAGGAAACCGCAGGCAACATTACCGAGCCGACATATTGCGAGATATGCGAGAGCAAGTTCAATGCAAAGATAACAAAGGGCGACGATGTCAGGTATTATAACAATCTTGACGAGGCTGCGAAAGACGCTCAGAAGAGCGAAAACGAGGGCTGTACCTTATATCCGCTTTATAACAAGAACGGATACGGCGGTCAGTTAGTCATAACCGAAGGTAACTTCACGCTCAAGTACGCAGTTCGTACAGCGTTCTCACGTCCGATCATCATAAACGGCAAGGCAAAGCTGACGGTTACGGGACGTTGTGCGGTGACAGCGTTTGAGAATCAAGACGCATTCATAGTGCAGGGCGGTGATGTCACATTTGACGGGCTTGCTACAGGCAGCAATGTGACCATAAACGGCGGAAATGTTACAATGACTGCCAACAATATAAATTGCCTTACTATAAACGGCGGTAATGTATCCATTTCGTCAGGTGGGTTTGCCGAAATCGTAACTACGGTCAGTGATAAGGTGATAGCCGATTATATCGATCCCGGCTTCTGGGTACAGGACAGAGGAACAAAAGAGTGGATAGATATATACAGTCTTAATAAGGCAACGGCATCATCGACAAACGGACTTACGGTACGGGTGTGCCCGATGCAGATAATCAAGCCGATTGATACTGTATATTACACCAACGGTTATTATCCCGACGGTATACCGTCACTTCAAATAAGTGCAGTGCCGTGGTATTCAGGCGAGGTCGACGCAAAAGTTGCTTATCAGTGGATCGGCATTGATGAAAACGGCAACGAAACAGAGATAGAGGGCGCTACAGACAGAAAGCTGTCGCTCGAAAATCTCACAACGGGCAGGTACTACTGCCGTCTTACCTACAGCAATGCTGCAACGGCGGGAGTTTCGATGAAGTCGGACGTTGTAACGGCTACGATAACCGAATGCAAACATTCCGGAGGAGAGGCTACCTGCACCGAAAAGGCAAAGTGTGAAATATGCGGTGCGGAGTATGGCGAACCTCTCGGTCACGACTATGTTGTAATCAAAGTAGTTGAGCCTGACTATCGCAACGAAGGCTACAGCGTATTTGAATGCACAAGATGTAAGGATTCATATATCGGAAACCGTGTTCCCGTAAAGCCTATTCCCGATGTGGAAGAAATAGCGGTTGAAAAGACAACATACAATGAAGTCGATATAAGCTGGAAGAATATAAGCGGCGTTGACGGATATTATGTCGAATGCTATGTCGGCAATCAGTGGAAGCAGATTAACTGCAGTGCTGACGGCGACAGAGTAGCGGCAAAGCTGAGCGGTCTTTCTGCAGGCCTTAAATATAAGGTAAGGATAGCGGCTTATGCAGGAAGATTCACCGCCAAATTCAGATGTTTCTATGTTGATACTGTTCCTTCTCCCGTATGGAATATAAATACGGTGAAGGCTACCGATGAAACGGTAAGAATAAGCTGGAGCAGAAACGCCAGAGCGGACGGCTACAAGGTAGAGTGGTACATTAATAATCAGTGGTCTGCAAAGACTGTTACCGGCAACAATAATATATCGGCGGTTATAGACGGACTTTGTGCAGGAACACGATATAAAGTAAGGGTAAGCGCATATAAGGGTGACCTTTACAGTCCGTATACATATGGCTATATCGATACGCTCCCGTCAAAAGTTACTGGTATTACGCAGACAGTCACATCTTCTTCGTTTACGCTTAAATGGGATAAGAACGAAAGTGCGGACGGTTATACCGTTCAGTACTATGCAGACGGTAAGTGGAATGAAAAGACGCTGACCGGCAATAAAAAAACTACCGTTACAATAGGCTCGCTTAAGGGCTACAAAACCTACAAGGTCAGAATAAAGGCTTATAAGGGTGAGCTTGAGAGTGCATTCGACGATATTTATATCACTACCGCTCCGACAAAGGTCAGCGGTCTTAAGGTAAAGAGCGCAGTTGACTCAAAGGCAGTAGTTATATGGAATGCGGATGCGAACGCTGACGGATATAACGTAGAATATTATATCGGCGGTAAGTGGGTCAAAAAGACCATAACCGATAATAAGACAGCAAAGGCTGTGCTTGGCGGACTTACACCTTACATCACATATAAAGTAAGGGTAAGAGCGTATAAGGACAATCTGTACGGCGATTACAGCTATACTACGGTTACTGCAGTGCTTTCACCGGTAACCAATATCAAGGTTGTATCGGCAAAAAGAAACTCGATAACCGTTAAGTGGGGTAAAAACGCCAGTGCAGACGGATATAAGGTTGAAATTTACAAAGGCGGCAAGTGGGTCAAAAAGACGTTAAAGGGCAGTACGAATGCTACTGTCACTATTGGCGGACTCAGGGCCGGAAGCGTGTATAAGGTAAGGATTGCGTCTTATAAGGGTGCAAATACAAGCACTTATACTTATGCAAATGTGAAGACAGCCAAATAAGCTGACAGTAAAAAAAGAGAACACCGGGCGACCGGTGTTCTTTTTTGTGTATCAGATGCGTTTTTACTATAAGAACAAACTGAGCCGTAAGCAAGGGTGCTTACGGCTCGATTTGCATATTTATAACGTTAATATCCGCCGTTAACGTAACCTTAGCCGAGCTGAAACAGCCGGAACGGCGAATTTGGTGCGGCTCACAGCCGCCGCTTACTTGAAGTATCTGTTCAGCAGACCCTCGAAAGCCTTACCGTGTCTTGCTTCGTCCTTAGCCATCTCGTGAACTGTGTCGTGGATAGCGTCAAGATTTAACTGCTTTGCTCTCTTTGCGAGGTCAAGCTTGCCCTGTGTAGCGCCGTGCTCTGCGGCAACTCTCTTTTCAAGGTTTTCCTTAGTCGATGCACTTACAACATCGCCTAAAAGCTCTGCGAACTTTGCAGCGTGTTCAGCCTCTTCCCAAGCTGCCTTTTCGTAGTAAAGGCCTACCTCGGGGTAACCTTCTCTGTGAGCGGCTCTTGCCATAGCGAGATACATACCTACCTCTGTGCATTCGCCCTCAAAGTTTGCCTTTAAGCCTGCGATGATCTCTTCATCCTCAACTGCCTTTGCAATGCCTACCTTGTGCTCGTCTGCAAATACAAGCTTTTCGCTTTCCTTAAGTTCTATGAACTTGCTGCCGGGAACCTTGCACTGGGGGCAGAACTCGGGAGGTGTATCTCCCTCATGAACGTAACCGCATACCGGACATACCCACTTTTTCATAGTAAATTACCTATCCTTTCATAGTGATAAAATCATTATTTTCTTATTGTTTTTAGCGAAATCAGTAACGTTTACTGATTTGTTGGTTTTATTATAACCGATACTTCGGCGTTTGTCAAGAGGTTTTTGAAAATTTTTTTGTAAAAATTAGGTTAGTTAGGACTTACTAAAAAGGGCGAGGTTTTGGAAGGGTTGGTGAGGGGCGAGTTGTGATTGTGAACGCTTAGAAGTTTTAGGGATAGAAGTTCTATCAACTTCAATCCCCACCGTCTTGACGGCAGACCGACTTAGTAATTATAAAAGTCGGATATATCGCATAAAAACGCTGTAAAATTAGGCTTGTGCCTTGCCGTCAAGCCACCTCCCCTTTTTCGAGGGGAGGCAAGGGTGATAACGATTTGCTACATTTTGCGAAACCGGCAAAGTGTTTATAAGCCAAGTTTGGTGTTTGCAGTTTATATGCGGTTGTGATGAATTGTAGGAATATTCGTAGGGGAGTGTCTGTGTGTGCTTTTTGGTTTCGCATCCGTGCGAAACTTTGGGCACACACTTAAGGCATCCTTGCCTTGCTTGCCCCTCCCGAAACATCATTGCAATTATCAAAAATCAAGTTAATATATAAAAATGAAAATTTGATTGCAATCCGCTATTGATGATTGATAGATTAAAAACGCTGAGAAAATCAATAACTACGGTGCAACGGGAGGGGCAAGCCTGTATAGTGTGATAACATAGTTTACAGAATGTGCAAGGACATAGTTTACATATTTATGATAAAATAGAGGCATAAAATTCGAAAGGAGTCAAAGTTTATGCCTTGGGAAGAGAAAGTAATAGTAACTATGAGAGAAGAATTTGTAAAAAGAGTGTTGTCACACGAAAAAAGCAAAGCCGAATTGTGCCGGGAATATGGAATAAGCCG
>CDYF01001878.1_pt1 | contig 15861 bp, 18 predicted proteins | sample 554801 | NCBI WGS metagenome assembly CDYF01 (sample SAMEA3182078, study PRJEB8094) | gut metagenome | biome: human; feature: gut; material: Stool; isolation source: human stools | place: Canada | collected 2012-11-20 | reverse complement strand
GGCGGGCTGTCGCCCGCCAACGAGGATAACGAAGTCAGCGGTCGTCCGGGCCCGGGAAAACCATGTGGGCCCTTGTCAACTGACGCTATGTTTTCTTCAGTATAAACTGCTTTTTTCTCCTTGTCAACCTCAGACGCGGACGATGAAATCGGCCTTCCGGGCCTTGGCCGGCGCGGGCTCCGCCGCGGCGTAGCCGAGGATGCAGTGGCCGACGCCCGCGTAGCGCGCGTCCACGCCCCATTTCTGCATGAGCGCCTTGCCCTCCGGCAGCTCAAATTCCTGCCGCGCCCGGTGGATCCAGCAGCTGCCGACGCCGAGACTGTGCGCCGCGGCCAGCATGTTGCCGATGACCAGACTGCCGTCCTCCACCCACGTGCCCACGCTCGTGTCCGCGAAGACGACGCAGACGGTCGGCGCGCCGTAGAACGGGTGCAGGTCCGGATTGCCGAGGATCTGCGCGTTCAGCTTCTCGAGCTGCGCAATGTCCGCCGGGTCCTGCAGCACGACGATCTTCCCCGCCTGCTTCCCCATGCCGCAGGCGGCATAGCTCCCGGCCTGCAGGATCTGCTCCAGCTTCTCCTCTTCCACCTGCTCCGCCCGGTATTTCTTCACGCTCCTGCGCGTCAGCAAACAACGGATCACATCATTCATAGTAAAAACACTCCTTTGGTTTTATTTTTGCATCTTTCCCCCACACCGGGCGGAGCAGAGCCCCGCCCCTACGATCTGCCCCGCAAGAAGGGAAAAAACATCTGGTTTTCCACAGCACCTTCTATTGACGGCAGTCGTTCTAAGGCAACTAGTATCAAACTTGACACCCCCGTATCAGGCGGCGCGTACCAAGACGCTCGTAAGGTGACTATCGTGCGGAACGCCAGACGAAAACATCGGTTCCAGCCTGAAATCAGATGCAGAAAGCACCAAACTGTAACCAAGCGCCCTTTTCTCCCCTATCTTTTCCCGCGCAAGGGAAAAGATAGGACCGCCGGAGGCGCGTCAGAAACGACCACGACGGAACGAATCCTTGCAAGCAAGGCTTCTTATCCTCTGTGCTCGTTTCTTCCTTTCCAAACCGCAAACTGAATTTGCGGTTTGGGTTTTTCTATGCAAATCTGCAGCAACCTCTCAGTCAGCCTTCGGCTGACAGTTCCCCTTCCAGGGGAGTCTTGGGTCATGTGTACCCGTACATCCCGCGGACGGAGACTTCGCCGGAGGCGATGACGCCGGCGGTGCCGTCTGGGTAGGTCACGCGCAGCGCCGCTTCGCCGTCGATGCCGTCGGCGTGGGCGAACTGCACCTCGTCGCCGCGCACGAGCTTCACATCCTGCCCGATCGTGACGCAGTGCGCCGAAAACTCCGCCAGCCACGCGTCCTTCTGCGTGAACAGCGCCTGTTCCATCTCATACAGCGACCGTACCAGCTCCGCAGCCAGCCGGCTGCGGTCCGGCTTTTTCCCGGTCGCGGTCTCCAGATCGGCCGACATCGCCGCGACCTCGGGCGGCAGCTCCGCGTGCGCGCAGTTGATGCCGATGCCGACGACCGCGTAGTCGACCTCGCGCGACTCTGCCTCGATGCCGATCTCGGTCAGAATGCCGCAGAGCTTCTTCTTGCCCAGCACAAGGTCGTTCGTCCACTTGATCCCGGGATAGACGCCGCTGACGCGCTCGATCGCCCGCGCCGCCGCCACGGCGACCATCGCCGTCAGGTGCATCAGCGCCTCCGGCTGGGCGTGCGGCCGCAGGATGAGGCTGAAATACAGCCCGCCCGGCGGCGAAACGAACGTCCGCCCGCGCCGCCCGCGGCCTGCGGTCTGCATCCCGGTCAGCACGGCCGTGCCGTCCGGCGCGCCCTCGGCGGCCAGCCGCTTGCAGGCGTTGTTGGTCGAATCCACGCGCTCGACCGCCGTCACGAGCGGCTGCCACGGATGCCCGGCCAGATACCCGCGCACCTGCGCCGTATCGAGCCGGTCCGGCCGCGCGGTCAGGGTATAGCCGCGGCGCGGCGCGGCCTCGATGGTGTAGCCCTCCTGGCGCAGCTGGTCGATGGCCTTCCAGACGGCGGCCCGCGTTACGCCCAGCTGCCGGCAGATATGCTCGCCCGAGACCGGCTCGCCGGCCGTGAGCAGCAGAGATAAGACTTCTTCTTTTGTCATCTTGTTCAATTCTTCCTTGATTTTTTGTTTGACCTGTTGTATTGTAAACCTGCAATTAAAAATAGGTTTACAAAAGGAGAACCCAATCATGCAGCACAGAAAGACATTGATGCTCGTCCTGACCGCCCTGTTTGCCGCCCTGACCGCGGTCGGCGCCTTTTTCAAGATCCCGTTTGCCCTCGCGGCCATTTCCCTGCAGTTTTTGTTCACGGCCATGGCCGGGATTTTGCTTGGCGCGGGCTACGGCGCGCTCTCGCAGCTGGTGTACGTGCTCATCGGCCTTGTCGGCGTGCCGATCTTCGCGCTGGGCGGCGGCTTTTCCTATGTGCTGCAGCCGACGTTCGGCTTCCTGCTCGGCCTGATCCCGTCCGCGTTCGTCATCGGCAAGCTTGCAAAGCGGCCGCTGACGTTCTGGCGCACGGCGCTCGCGATGCTGGCGGGTCTGGCTGTCCTCTACGCCGTCGGCGTGCCGTATCTGGCGCTGATCGCCAACGCGTATCTCGGCAAGGGACTGACGTTCTGGCAGGTGCTCAAAAACGGCATGCTCATCTACCTGCCGGGAGATCTGCTGAAGATCGCCTTCGGCAGCTTCCTCTGCGTGGCGATCACGCGCCGTCTGCCGCAGCTGTTCGCCGCGCCGCAGGCGGAATAAGGGCGGCCGTTCCACCCTTATGAAACCACACTTTTTTCTGCTTGTCAACTGCCCGGGAGGGGCGGCGGACTGCCCTTCTTGACAAAACCATCCAAACAGGCGTCTTCGGTTTCGTGCATTTTTCCGAATTGCGCTTGACACGAAAGCTGCAAAACAGTACAATGTAGGGTAGGATTTGTATGGCTGTAACAGGACTTGGGGAAGCCTGTTGCGCTTTATGATTCAGATCGCCGGGGCTCCCGGCGTACCCAATACTGAAAACAGGAGGTGTCATTCGCAGTTTATGGAATTCAATACGCTATGCCTCATCCTGAGCATCGCGGCAGTCGTGCTTTGCGCAGTCTTCTTCGCGGCCGGTATCCTGTACCGCAAAAAGGTCGCTGAAAAGCAGATCGGAAGCGCAGAAGAGGAAGCCAAGCGCATCATCAACGAAGCCATCAAAGGCGGCGAGAACAAGAAGCGCGAAATGCTGCTCGAGGCCAAGGAAGAGATCCATAAATCACGCAGCGAATACGAACGCGAGGTCAAGGAGCGCCGCGCAGAGGTCTCCAAGCAGGAGCGCCGTCTGCAGCAGAAGGAAGAAGCCCTTGACAAGAAGATCGATCTTCATGAGAAGAAAGAGGACGAGCTGGCCAAGAGGATCGCGGCCATCGACAAGAAGCAGGAAGAGGTCGAGTCTCTCAAGCGCAGCCAGATGGAGGTCCTGGAGAAGATCTCCGGCCTGACGCAGGAAGAGGCCAAGGCCTACATCCTCAAGGGCGTCGAGGAAAATGTCCGCCACGAGACCGCGATGAAGATCAAGGAGATCGAGGCGCAGATGAAGGAGGAGGCCGACCAGACCGCCCGCGAGATCATCGCCACCGCCATCCAGCGCTGCGCGGCAGACCATGCCGCCGAGACCACCGTCTCCGTCGTTCCGCTGCCCAACGATGAAATGAAGGGCCGCATCATCGGCCGCGAGGGCCGCAACATCCGCACGCTTGAGACCATCACCGGCGTCGACCTCATCATCGACGACACGCCGGAGGCCATTACCGTCTCCTCGTTCGACCCGGTCCGCCGCGAGGTCGCGCGGCTGGCGCTCGAAAAGCTCATCGCCGACGGCCGCATCCATCCCACCCGCATCGAAGACATGGTCGAAAAGGCCCGTCGCGAGGTCGACCACACCATCAAGGTCGAGGGCGAACGCGCCACGTTTGAGACCGGCGTCCACAACCTGCACCCCGAGCTCATCAAGCTCCTGGGCCGCCAGAAATACCGCACGTCCTATGGTCAGAACGTTCTGAACCACTCCATCGAGGTCGCGCATATCGCGGGCCTGATGGCATCCGAGCTCGGCGTCGACGTGACGCTTGCCAAGCGCGCAGGCCTGCTGCACGACCTCGGCAAATCCGTCGACCATGAGATGGAGGGCAGCCACGTCCAGCTGGGCGTCGAGCTTGCCAAGAAGTACAAGGAAAATCCCGTCGTCATCAACGCCATCGAGGCGCACCATGGCGACGTCGAGCCGCAGACCGTCATTGCCTGCCTCGTGCAGGCGGCCGACGCCATCTCCGCTGCACGCCCCGGTGCACGCCGTGAGAACGTCGAGAACTATATCCGCCGGCTCGAAAAGCTCGAAGAGCTGACCAATTCCTTCCCCGGCGTCGAAAAAGCCTACGCCATCCAGGCCGGCCGCGAGGTCCGCGTCATGGTCAAGCCCGAGGAAGTCACCGAGGACAACATGATCCTGCTCGCCCACGATCTTGCCAAGAAGATCGAGTCCGAACTCGAATACCCCGGCCAGATCAAGGTCAACGTCATCCGCGAGACCAAAGCGGTCGAGTACGCAAAATAAGCTGCAAAAACTCCCGTGCCATCCGGCACGGGAGTTTTTTCTTTTATCGCGCGGCCTTTTCCATCAGCTTGCGGTAGACCGGCAGCATCGCGGGCTCGGAGATGGCGGCCAGCACCTCCGCCGTGTCCAGCCAGCGCACGGCGCTGTTTTCATCGGGCTTGCAGCGGATGGGGGCCTGGTCATCGGCCTCGAGCAGATACGTCGCGTTCAGGTGTAGGTGCGCGCAGACGAATTTCCCGCGCTTCACATGCGGCGGCACGTGCAAAATTTCCAGCGAAAAGATGTCCCGGGAAACGGGCACGGCCCGGATCCCGGATTCTTCGCTTGCCTCACGCAGCGCGACGGCGAGCAGATCCTCCTCCCCGTCGGCGTGTCCGCCGAGCCAGGCCCAGGACTGGTAGAGATTGTGATAGGCCATCAGAACCTTCGTCCGGTCCGGATTCACGATCCAGCATGAGGCTGTGAAGTGCGCCGTGGCGTTGTCCCGCGTCAGCAGCACCGGGAAGGTGTCGATGTCCTGCAGCATTTGCAGCCGGTCGGCGGTCTCCTGCTCGTTATAGGGGCAGAACGCTTCGATCTGCGCGCGCAGGCGCGGGCAGTCAGTCATGCTCGTAGGCCATGACCTTGTCGATGCGCCGCTGATGGCGCTCGGCATGGGAAAATTCCGTATCCAGCCACACGTCAACGATCTCCAGCGCCAGCATCTCGCCCGTCACGGCTGCGCCGAGGGCCATCATGTTGGTATCGTTGTGCTCGCGGGTGAGGCGGGCGGACATGGGGTTATCGAGCAGCGCGCAGCGGATGCCCTTGACCTTGTTGGCCGTGATGGACACGCCGATGCCCGTCGTGCAGCAGACGATGCCGCGGTCGCATTCGCCGCTGGCGACAGCCTGCGCGGCTGGGCCCGCGAAGTCGGGGTAGTCGCAGCTGTCCTTGGTGTAGCAGCCGAAATCCTTGTAGGCAAGCCCACGCTTGTCCAGATGCGCCATGATAGCCTTCTTGAGGTCCAGTGCGCCGTGGTCACATGCAAGTGCGATCATAATTGTTTCCTCCTGCGGTTTTGATTTTATTGTCATTATACCGCAGCGGCCGTGAATTGCAAGAAAAACTACTGCACCCGGTATCCGCGCTCGAGCAGCGACAGGATGTACACCCAGAACACGCCGTCCGGCGCGCGGAAATATTCGCTCTGCGGGATCTCATGGAAGGAGATGACGGCGTTCCGCTCGTCGAGCCACGCCTGATGCTCCTGCTCATAAAATTCGTCCATAGCTGCCTCTCTCTCTTTAGTAATTGGAAACGTAGATGCCGGACACGGACCCGTCATGATCGAACTTGATGTTGGCAGAATCCGCACCGGACTTGATGATCAGGGTGTAATAGCTGGGGTGGTAGATCGAGCTGTTCCAGTCCAGCACTGCCCGGTCGCCGCTGACCAGATCCTCTCCGTAGAGAAGCTGGGAATAAAGTTCTTCCGGCTGCCAGTCTGCCGTCGGGATCGTATCCAGTACGCTCTGCAGCCCGTCGCCGAGCTTGATGCCGCGCAGGAAACTCTGCGTTGCCAGCTCTGTGGTGATGACGGAATAGGAATCCAGCCGCAGAACGCCCGAGCTGTCCGCGGAGAAATAATAGCTCACGCCGTCGACGGTGAAGTTATCCCCCGGCGTCTGCCCGCGATACACGCGGCTGCCGCGGTATGCCTGCGCCAGCTGCAGTGTCGTCTCGTAATCAAGACCGAGATACACGCCGTTCGGCAGCGTCAGCTCGCAGGGCTGGATGGGCATGGAGCTGTCGGTCCCGACCGTTTCGGGGGCGGCAGGATTCTCACCGGAGAGGGTCACGTTTGAGTAAGAGTTGGAGTGCCCGATGCGCAGCTCCGGCACAAAGATATCCAGAGACCACGTCGAAAACCGCCGTCCGTGCGCCGGATCCTGCGACAGGCAGCCGACGCGCAGGAAGCCGCCACCCACGTCATAGTGCATGAACCAGTAGGTTCTGTCGGCTCCCAGATCCAGCAGATGCTCCGTTCCGTCCGCCATCTCGCAGGACAGGGACGTCTTCGTGTGCAGGTGGCAGCTCTCGTCGCCGTACGGGCAGTCAGTCGCCTCCGTGCGCACATAGAGCGTGTAGCCGCCCGCCTGCGCCAGCATCGTGCGCTTCTGCGCCGTGCCGTCGGCGTTCAGCGGGTAGAAGCTCATCGCCATCTTCCGCAGCAGCGGCTCTTCGAAGCAGGACTGCAGGTAGGAATTATAGCCGGAAGCGTCCGTCTGGTTTTCGCCCTGATCCCAGCGGATGCGCACCTCAAAGCAGCCGCCCTCCGCGCCGTAGAGATAGACCGCCGACTCGGGGCCCAGCCCATAGACGGTGCAGCGCGTCATCGTCAGCCCGCTATAGCCGCCCGCGTCATAGCTCGCGATCTGCGAGGACACGGGCACGGACGGGTAATAGACGACCTCGAACGACGCGCCGGTCTTTTCGCTGTACCACAGCCGGCTGCCCAGATTCCGCAGCCAGCCCTCCGCGGGGATGTACGCGCCCCAATCGCCGCCGCCGGATTCCGTGGCGGCCGTGAAGACCGCCGGTACTGTGACGGACTCACCATAGCCGTCCGTGCCGGTGAAGAAATCTTCATTGAGTGCTTTTTGAATGCTCTGGTGGGCAAAGTCGAGGAAGAAATCGTGCAGATAGGCCGGAAGCTCGTCCAGCGACTCGTAGCTGCCGAGCGCCGTGCCGTCGGTGTCGTGCTGGACAGAGAGAATCTGATACCGGTCCTTGCCGTACAGGCAGACGGCCAGATACCGGCTGCCGTCCAGCAGATACGCCCGCCCGTCGATCATCGACATCCCACGCTCGGTGGACAGCAGGACCGTATCCGGGTCGATGCCCTCCGGCGAGACGGCGATCTGGAAGCTCCACAGCTGCAGCGTCCCGCCCGGCGCAAGATCGGGCAGCTCCGCGAGCTGCGTAAGATCCACTGCCTGCGCGTCATGAATGGTATCCGTCACCGTCTCGGAGCCGCTTTCGGTCTGGACTTCATATTCGACCTGCTGCGAGGAGGTCGCCTGTGCGAGCCACACGTCGGCAAAGGCCCGCATGGACGGGTAATCCGCGTCCAGAAGATCGGATGTAGCTGCCGGCGTGACGTCCACGGTCTCCGCCGGAGCGGCTTCCGTCTGCTCCTCGCGCTTCGGGTCAGTCAGGAAGCACACGGCTACGGCGGCAGACACGATCACCGCCGCCAGCACGAGCCAGAACGCGGGCTTTTTGTAGTTCAGGACGGATTTAATGCGAGATTTGACCCCCGTCTCGCCGAAGGCGAGCGGGCAGGCCGTGATGAGCTTCCGCGGTACGCTGCACGCCAGCAGCGCGCGGGAATAGGCCGCCTTGCACCCTTCACCCAGCTCCCGCACGACCTTTTCGTCGCATGCGGCCTCAATGTCGCGGCAGAACAGGATGTACGCCAGCCAGCAGACCGGATTGAACCAGTACGCGGTCAGGATCAGATACCCCAGCGGCTTCCACAGCTGGTCGCCGCGCCGCAGATGCGCGCGCTCATGCGCAAGCACCATCGCCTGCGCGTCCGGTTCCAGCCCGTAGGGCAGATAAATGCGCGGGCGGAGCACGCCGAGGATGAACGGCGAGGAGACGAACTCCGACTGGTACACCTTCCCCTCCAGCCGCACCGCCGTGCGCACGCGCAGCCGCAGCCGCAGGGCGGAGACGGCCGCGTAGAGCAGCAGCGCCGCGATCCCGGCCAGCCAGACGCACGCAGCGAGGAACGTCCAGATCTGCAGCGGGTTCGCGCTCTGCGCGGGGCTGGGCGTGAACGCCGCGGCCAGCGGGGGATTGACGATCGCGTCGACCGCCGGGATGCCGCTCGTGATGGCGGGCTGCGCGGAGACGATGATCTCCGGCTGCACCGGCTCGGCGCTCGGGATGAGACTCAGCACGCTCTCAATCGACACCGGGCACACCAGCCGCACCGCCGCCAGCGCCCACAGCGCGCACAGCAGCCACCGCGGCGCCTTTTTGAACACCAGCCGCACGAGCACGACCGCCAGGATCAGAATGCCCGCGGCCAGACTGCGGTTCAGAAACCCGAGAAAGATGTCGGTCATTTCTGTGCCTCCTCAAATCCGTCGATCATGGCGCGCAGCTGATCGACTTCGGACTGCGACAGCTTCGTCTTGCGCGCGAAGGCCGCGACGAACGCGGGCAAAGACCCCTCGAACGTCTTTTCGACCAGCGCGTCGAGCTCCGCCGCCTGCGCCTCGTCCTTGGATACGAGGGACGAGACCAGCCCGCCCTCGTTCTTCACCACGCCGCGCTCCGACAAACGGTGAATGACCGTGTACGTCGTCGTCCGGCTCCAGCCGAGCTTTTCCTTGCATATCTTCGCCAGCTCCGCGCTGGATGCCGGCTCGCGCTCCCATAAAATCAGGCAGAAACGGTATTCGCTCTCAAAGATCTTCGGTGTGGCCATGGGCAGTCCTCCTGTCTAATGCGTTAGACCTTCCTTGATGCTTTGAGTCTAACGCATTAGACGAAAATTGTCAAGAGGAAAAAGGCAAGATCTTCCGCCGCGGCGCTTATCCCAGCGCGCCGACCCAGATGAAGTCCCGGTCGCGTTCCGGTGTGGGAATGTCGGTCTGAACGATCGTGAGTTCCGCGGCCAGCGCCTCGCAGGTCTCCCACTTTCCCCACAGGACTACCACGCACAGCTTGTCCGGGTCATAGAGGAACAGGTACTGCTGCTTTTCATCGGTCTGCCCGTTTTCATCCGGCTTGGGCCGCTCGATCGTGTTCTCCATCCATGCGGCGTACAGACCGTTGATCGTGCCCTCCTTGACGAGCGTGGTATCGCGCCCCCACAGCAGCAGATCGACGCCCGCAACGTCGTTGGCCGACAGACACTCCACGCTGCAGTCGTCGTTGCTCACCTTGTCATGATAGTTGATGCATGTGACAAGCTCCTTTGCCTGCTGCTTTTCCTCGTCGGAAAGCGAAGACAGGAAGTGCTGGCCCTCATACTGGTCGGCATAGGAAAGCGACTCGTACAGCGTGCTGGTCAGCCCGGCATCAACACCGTTCACCTGCTGCGGGTGCTGCGAAATGCCGCAGAAAAAGCCCTCTGTTTTCCCGTCCGTGTCAAAGGTGACGGCACCGTCCTGCGTAAAATCGATATCCTGCCGGATGGTGGTGCCGTCTACATCGCGGAAGACGCTTTTCAGCGTATAGGGCTGCTCCGCCGGTTCGACGGAGGCATAATGTACGATCGCTGCCGCGCCGCACAGTACCGCCACGGCGGCCGCCGCGATCAGCACGAGGCGGAGCGGGCGCTTTTTGCGCGCATTCGGCAGCTTCGCCATGGTTTTTTCGAGAATGCGGGCTGTGTCGGCGTCGCGGCGCAGCTCGACGGTATCGTCTTCATAGTCCTCAAACAGACTCTGCACAGAGATCTTCAATCTGGATCGCTCCTTTCTGTAATTCGGCCTTCAGCGCCTGCCGTCCGCGGGCGAGCCGGCTGCGGACCGTATTGGCGTTCATATGTTTTTCCTGCGCGATCTGCTCGGCAGTCTGGTTATAGTAGTACCGGCGCAGAAACAGCTCCCGGTCCTCTTCGGAAAGTCCGGCCAGCGCCCGGCGCAGCAGGTCGCTGCGCTCCTGCGCCTCCAGGAGCTTCTGCGCGTCGCGCTCGTCGACGAGAAGATAGTCCTCGTCCGGCACGAGCTGCAGCCGCTGCTTGCGGAGGAAGCTGATCGCCTGGTTGCGCGCGACACGGCCGAGCCAGCCGCGCAGATGCTCCGTCTGCAGCGTCCTGCCCGCCTGCCAGAGCGCGACGAACACGTCGGAGGCCAGCTCCTCGATATCCTCCCCGGCGGCAAAGCTGCCGAGCTGGTTGCCGATCACGGCGGCAACGTAGCCGCTGTAGCGGCGGATGGCGGCCTCCAGCGCGGCGCTGTCCTGCCGTTTGAGTCCCCGTAGGATCTTCTGATCGTCCGTATGAAACCCTCCTTACATCTTGCGTGTTTTGAGACGTCTCACCTATATAGTCGCAGAAAACAGGAAAGTGTTGCAAGAAAAATTTTTGCGCGCGAAAAAGGCCGGGAGTGGATCTTCACTCCCGGCCTCTGCCGGAAAAAACAGCCTGCCCGGTGAAATGGTGCCGCCGGGGCGTCGGCTGCAAAGAAACCGGGCGGTGATTCAGACTCCGCCCGGATCAGCGGGACGCGGAACCTGGGTCCTGCCTGCCTTCTGCCGCTCCGGCGAAGCGCGGCGGCTGATCTGCGCGCACCTGCGTATGGATCATCCGGCGGCAGATCCTGCAAAAGCACTGCCAACGATCTCTCTGGGCCTAGTATGTGCAGCGCGCGGGAAAATACACAAGGCGGGATTTGACTTTGCAGGCGCAAAACGGTAAGATAAGAAAAACGAAAAAGGAAGCGAAACACCCATGGAAGACTTCAAAAATTTACAGGAAACGCAGCTTTCGTCCCAGCCGATCTTTGACGGCGACGTGCTGCACATCTTCAAGGATACCATCCGCCTGCCGAACGGCAAGCAGGCCACGCGCGAATATACCGTCCACCACGGCGCGGTTTGCATCCTCCCGCTGCTGGAAAACGGCGACGTGCTGCTCGAGCACCAGTTCCGCTATCCCATGGGCGAGGTCATCACCGAGATCCCGGCCGGCAAGCTCGACTACATCGGCGAGGATCCCGCCTCCGCCGCCCTGCGCGAGCTGCGCGAAGAGACCGGCGCGGTCGCGGGCGAGCTGATCCCCCTTGGCAGGTTCTACCCCACCTGCGCGTATTCGACCGAGGTCATCCATATGTATCTGGCCCGGCAGCTCACCTTCGGCGAGCGGGAGCTGGACGAGGATGAATTCCTCAATGTTTTCCGCCTGCCGCTGCGCGAGCTGGTGGACCGCGTCCTGCGCGGCGAGATCCCCGACGCCAAGACGCAGGCCGCCGCGCTCCGCGTCTGGTGCATGCTGCAGGAAGGGAAGCTCTCGTGAAGCGGGCGCAGCTCTACGTCTCGTCCATCGGCGAAGACTGCTGCGAAAGCGCGCGGGACTTCGGTGTCGGGATCGAGCTTGCCCAGTTCTGCACCGCCGCGCGGCTCGATGGCGCGCCGCCGGAGCCGTGGGAGTGCCCGCTGGACCGGTGTCTGGCCGCGGCGGACCGCTTCGTGCTCCACGGCCCGTTCAACGAGCTGACGCCCGCCGCCATCGACCCCATGGTCCTGCGCGTGACCGAGACGCGCTACCGGCAGGCCATCGGAAAGGCGCAGGAGCTGCAGACGCCCAAGCTGGTGCTGCACGCGGGCTTTCTGCCGCTGGTATATGATTCAGAATGGTTTGTGGAGCGGTCGGTCATCTTCTGGCGGCGGCTCATCCGGGAGGTCCCGGAGGGGCTGACCGTGTGCCTCGAAAACGTGCTCGAGCCGGAGGCGGCGCTGCTGACGCAGATCGTCCGGGGTGTGGACGATCTGCGGCTTCGCATCTGCCTCGATCTTGGCCACGCGAACACGTTCGCGTCCAAGGAGCCGCCGGAGGCGTGGCTGCGCGCGTGCGCGCCGTTCCTTTCCCACGTACACCTGCATAACAACGAGGGCGGCCGCGACCTGCACGCGGCGCTCATGGACGGTAAGATGGACTGCGCCGCGCTGCTGCGCCTGCTTGCGCAGCTCGCGCCGGAGGCGACCTGTACGCTCGAACTCATGCAGGACCGCCCGAGCCTTCGCTGGCTCGAAGAACAGGAACTATTGGAGTGATCGTATGACAGAGAATGAACAGCGGCTGCAGCGCCTGCTTTCCGGGATCAGCCCCCTGTACGAAGCGCCCATGCGCGAGGCAAAAGCCCGGCAGGACGCGCTGGCCAAGCCGCCCGGCAGCCTGGGGCTGCTTGAAGAGATCTCCATCCGCCTCGCGGGCATCACGGGGACCGTCAAAAACGAAGCCTCCCCCACCCGCATCTATGTGCTGGCCGCCGACAACGGTGTGGTCAGCGAGGGCGTCTCGTCCGCGCCGCAGTCGGTCACGCGCGCGCAGGCCATCAACTTAACGCGCGGCCTGACCGGCGCGTCGTGCCTGGCGAAGCACTTTCACGACGGATTGACGGTCGTCGACATGGGCATCGCCCTGCCCTATACCTGCCCGGAGATCCTGGACCGGAGTCTCGGCAAGGGCACCGCCAACATTGCGGCCGGCCCCGCCATGCCGCGGCCGGCCGCGGTGCAGGGCATCCTGACCGGCATGGAGCTGGCCGCGCAGGCCAGACAGGACGGCATCCGCCTGCTCGGCGTCGGCGAGATGGGCATCGGCAACACGACGACCTCGTCCGCCGTCCTCTGCGCGCTCAGCGGAGAACCCGTCGAGGCCGTGACCGGCCGCGGCGGCGGACTGACCGACGCGGCATTCTGCAGAAAAAAACAGGTGATCGAACAGGCGCTGGCCGTCAACCGGCCGGACGCGGACGATCCGATCGACGTTCTGTGCAAGGTCGGCGGCTTCGACCTGTGCGCGATGACGGGCGTCTTCCTTGGCGCAGCGCATGCGCGGCTGCCCGTCGTGGTCGACGGGTTCATCTCGATCGTCGCGGCCCTGTGCGCCGCGCGGCTGTGCGAAAACGCCCGGGGCTTCTTCTTTGGCTCGCACGTGTCCTATGAGCGCGGCTACAAGGTTGCGGAGCAGCTGCTCGGCCTGCAGCCCTGCCTGCAGCTTGGCATGCGCCTCGGCGAGGGCAGCGGCTGCCCGCTGGCCTTCCGCGTGATCGAGGCGGCCTGCGCCGTCATTAGCACCATGGCCACCTTCCCGGAGGCCGCCATCGACGATACCTACCTGACTGAGATCCGAGAAAAGGACAGTTTTACCGTATGAATTACTTTCTTTCCGGCGGCGCGAAAAACGGAAAATCCTCGCTGGCACAGCGGATCGTCTGCGCCCAGCCCGGTCCGCATTATTATCTTGCCACCATGATCCCGCATGACGACGAGGATCTGCTTCGCATCCGGCGGCACATCGACGACCGCGCAGGGCTCGGCTTTGCCACCGTCGAGTGCGGCACGGACATCCTTTCCGCGCTGGGCCGGATGGACCCCGGCGGCGCGGTGCTGCTCGACAGCGTGACGGCGCTGCTCTCGAACGAAATGTTCCGCGCGGACGGGACGCTGGACGCGGACGCGCCCGAACGGCTGGAGCACGAGCTGCTCGCGTTCTCCCGCCAAATGCGCTGCTGCGTGTTTGTCAGCGACTATATCTACGCCGACGGCGGGCAGTATGACGCGTGGACAGAAGCTTACCGCCGCGGCCTTGCCCGGCTCGACCGGGCGCTCGCCGCGGCGTGCGAAAATGCCGCGGAGTTGTGCTGCGCGCAGACGTACTGGTACAAAGGAGGGTTTGACCGGTGAAAGAAAAACTCCGCAAGCCGCTGACGGCCTTGATGATGGCCTGGGGCACCTATCTTGCCATCCCCTGCCCCTATAAGGTGTGGGACGACGCGCTGCGCCCGTGGCAGATCGTGTGTCTGCCGCCCGTGGGGCTGGTGGTCGGCGGGATCTGGGCGCTGTGCGCGGGGATCTTTGCAAAGCTCGGCTTTACCGGCTTTCTCGCGGCCGCGATCCTCGCGGCGGTCCCCTTCCTCGTGACGGGCTTTTTCCATCTGGACGGATTCCTGGACTGCTGCGACGCGATCTTGTCACGGCGTGATCTAGCCACCCGGCAGAAGATCCTGAAGGATTCCCGCGTGGGCGCGTTCGCGGTCGTGAGTGCGGTCTTGCTGTTTTTGCTGTCGTTCGCGGCGCTGGCGGACTGCTCGTTTTCGCTGATCTGGCGGGCACTGCTGCTCATCCCGGTCGTGACGCGCTGCATGGCGGGCGTCGCGGTGGAGACCTTCGCGCCCATGCAGACCAGCCAGTACGCCGGCTCGTTTGCGGCCGGGAAGACGAAGACGCAGCGCCGGATCCTGCTCGGGATGTATATCGCCGTGATGTTCGTCGTGTTTTTATGGCTGTTTTCAAAGCCCAGCTGCGCGCTGGCGGTCGCCTGGGCGGGGCTGACGACGATCCTCGCCTGCCGTCTGGCCAGACGGAACCTCGGCGGCATGTCCGGCGATATCGCGGGCTTTTCCATCACGCTGGGCGAGCTTTCCGGGCTTCTGATCCTGGCGATCTTCTGAGAGGTAACGATATGATCCTGATCATCGGCGGCGCGTATCAGGGAAAGACTGCATACGCAAAACAGACCTACGGTCTGCAGGACGCGGATATTTTCACCTGCGAGGGCCTTGCGCTGGACCCCGCGGCGCGGTGCGTCCGGCATCTCGAGCGCTTTGCCCTCGCCTGCGTGCAGGCGGGGAAGGAGCCGGCGGACGAGCTGCGGGCGCTCGATCTTTCGGATAAGATCCTCCTCTGCGAGGATATCTCCTGCGGCGTCGTGCCCATCGACCCGGAGCAGCGCGCGTGGCGCGAGGCCGTCGGCCGCATGAACGCCATGCTCGCCGCGCGGGCGGAGCGGGTCACGCGGATCTTCTGCGGCCTGCCCATGGAGCTGAAGGGATGAGGCGCCTCACGCTCATCCGCCACGGGCTGACCGAGGGAAACGTGCGGCGGTGGTACTACGGCGCGCTGGACCTGCCCCTGTGCGAGGCCGGGGCCGACGCGCTCCGCGAAGCTGCGGCGGCCGGGCTCTATCCGCCCATCGGGCAGGCGAAGATCCTCACGAGCGGCCTTCTGCGGACGGAGCAGACGCTGCGGCTCCTCTACGGCGACGTGCCGCACGAGGTATGGCCGGAGCTGCGCGAGATCAGCTTCGGCATTTTCGAGGGCAAGTCCTATGACGAGCTGAACGGCCGGGCGGATTACGCGGCCTGGCTGGCGGGCGACTGGTTCGGCAACGTGCCGCCGGGCGGCGAGTCCTTTGCGCAGGCGCAGGCGCGGATCCTCGCGGGGCTGGCGCGGATGCAGGCGCAGGGGGAGGATATTCTTGCCGTTGTGCACGGCGGGACGGTTTTGACGATCATGCAGGCGCTGTTTCCGGAGGAAGAGAAAAACGGCTACGAATGGCAGCCCCGCCCCGGCGGCGGCTACCGCCTCGACCTCGAAGCCCACACCTGGACCCCCATCGGCATCCAACCCTGAAGGCTCCCCTTCCAGGGGCCGATTCCCCCTATCAGGGGGAAATGTCCCGCAGGGACAAAAGGGGTAGGGATGCTGGCTCGG
>CDYF01013806.1_pt1 | contig 17808 bp, 15 predicted proteins | sample 554801 | NCBI WGS metagenome assembly CDYF01 (sample SAMEA3182078, study PRJEB8094) | gut metagenome | biome: human; feature: gut; material: Stool; isolation source: human stools | place: Canada | collected 2012-11-20 | reverse complement strand
GATAAATTGTTGACCATATTTTTCTGGCACGGTGATTGACCATATTCTCGGATGCGTTTTGGATCGGGATTAATCTGCCAATTTGGCAGACGGCACTCGGTTGTTTTAAATTGGACATTATGATTACAGATAATAATAAGGACATTTTCTTCCCGGCAGGTACCGCGGAAGTGAACATAATCCCTGTCATGCAGGGGGAGGATCAGATGAAGGTTGACGCAGGCGATCTGCCTGACACATTGCCTGTTCTGGCGTTGAGGAACGCGGTGATCTTCCCGGGTATGGTCTATCCTGTCACGATAGGCCGCCGGAAATCCATCACCCTGATCAAGGATGCGGAGAAGCGCGACTCCTTCATCGGAGCCGTGCCGCAGGTGGATGTCACGGTGGAGGAGCCGGAGGAAAGGGATCTCTATGAATATGGCACCGTCTGCCGCATCATGAAGGTTCTTGAGATGCCGGACGGCACGATCACTGCCATCCTCCAGGGCATCAAGCGCCTGCGTCTTGACGGTGTCATCTCCTACGAGCCTTACATCACGGCGAGGGTGAAGTACATCGAGGACATTGTCCCTGAGAATGACAACAGCACGAAGATGATAGCGGAGTCGCTCAAGGAGAAAGCCTCCGTCATCATCAAGTCCTCGTCCTTCGCTCCGAAGGAGGCCGTGGGGGCCTTGAAATCCATCGACAACTATGCGTTCCTTGTCAACTTCATCGCGACGACGGTGGAGGTCGAGAACTTCTTTGAGAAGGTGCAGCTTCTTGGCGTTGATGATGTTACCGTGAGGGCGATGAAGCTCTTGCAGGTTCTGGACACGCAGATCCAGCTGCTTAAGATCAAGCAGGAGATCAACCAGAAGGTGAAGAGCGACATCGACCAGCAGCAGAGGGAATACTACCTCAACAACCAGCTACGTACCATCCAGGAGGAACTTGGAATGGACGAGGAGGAGGAATTCGAGAGGCTCCGCGCGAAGGCGAAGACCAAGAAGTGGCCGGAGGCCGTTGGCAAGCAGTTCGAGAAGGAGCTGGCCAAGCTGGAGAAGTACAATCCGTCCTCGCCGGACTACAGCATCCAGTACAACTACATAGAGTTCATGCTTGACCTGCCTTGGGGCGAGATGTCGAAGGACAACCTTGACCTCAAGCATGCGCAGAAGGTTCTCGACAGCGACCACTACGGCCTTGACACAGTGAAGGAAAGGATCATCGAGTACCTTGCCGTCCTCAAGCTGAAGGGCAACATGAAGTCTCCGATTCTCTGCCTCTACGGCCCTCCGGGAGTCGGCAAGACCAGCCTCGGAAAGTCGGTCGCCAAGGCTCTCGGCAGGAAATATGTCAGGATAGCCCTCGGCGGCATGCACGACGAGGCGGAGCTCCGTGGCCATAGGAAAACCTACATCGGCGCTCTCCCTGGACGTATTCTGAACGGCATCAACAAGGCCGGGACATCCAATCCCGTCATCGTCCTTGACGAGATCGACAAGGTGGGCAACGACTACAAGGGCGACCCTTCGTCTGCTCTTCTGGAAGTACTTGACCCGGAGCAGAATGTGGCGTTCCATGACAACTATCTGGACATTGACTACGACCTGTCGAACGTCCTGTTCATCACCACGGCCAACAACATCTCCACGATCCAGTCGGCGCTTCTTGACAGGATGGAGCTGATCAACGTCACCGGCTACCTTGCCGAGGAGAAGATGGAGATCGCCAAGCGTTATCTGGTGCCTAAGCAGCTGGAGGAGCATGGGATAGGCAAGAAGGAACTCCGCATCGACAAGGCGGCGCTGGAGAGGATCATCGATGAGTATACCCGCGAGTCCGGAGTCCGCGGCCTTGAGAAGCAGATCGCCAAGATAGCGCGTGTGACTGCCAAGAAGATCGCCCTGGGCGAGAACTATCCGTCTGTCATCAAGAAGGAGCATCTTAAGGAATATCTCGGACTGCCGACCAATTTCCATGACCTGCAGAAGGGCAACGAGGCTCCGGGAGTGGTCACGGGACTGGCCTGGACCCAGATGGGCGGCGAGATACTGTTCGTGGAGAGTTCTGTCAGCGGAGGCAAGGGTGTCATGACGATGACCGGCAACCTCGGCGATGTGATGAAGGAGTCCGCCACGATCGCCTACCAGTACATCAAGGCCCATCCTCAGCTTGCCAAAATGACATACGAGGACTTCGGGACAAAGGACATCCACGTCCATGTGCCGGAGGGAGCCGTACCGAAGGACGGCCCGTCAGCAGGTATCACAATGGTCAGCTCAATGGTCTCCGCCCTTCGCGGCGAGTCCGTGAGGCCGGGAGTCGCCATGACCGGCGAGATGACGCTCAGAGGCCGTGTGCTTCCTGTCGGCGGCATCAAGGAGAAGATCCTCGCGGCGAAGAGGGCCGGAGTCACCGAGATCGTGATCTCGGAGGACAACCGCAAGGATGTCGAGGACATCAAGCCGGTCTACGTGGAAGGCCTTTCGTTCCACTACGTCAAGAACATTGACGACGTGATAGCGTACATATTCAAAGATTAATTTCTATCTTAGCGGTGCCATCAGGCTTGACATCTTATGGACGTAAGGATAGAACAAAGTTGGAAGACAGCGCTGCAAGGTGAGTTCGGGAAACCCTACTTTGCCGCGCTTTCGCGTTATCTCCATGAAGAGAAGGCGCAGGGGAAGGTCATATTCCCTCCCGGCCCCGAGATATTCAAGGCCTTCGAGCTGACTCCGGTGGATCAGGTCAAGGTCGTGATCCTTGGTCAGGATCCCTACCACGGCTACGGACAGGCGATGGGGCTTAGTTTCTCGGTGCCCGACAATGTGCCGGCCCCGCCGTCGCTCAAGAACATATTCAAAGAGATAGAGAGCGATCTTGGAGTCAGCATGAGCGGCCGTCCGAACCTGGAGAGCTGGGCGCGCCAGGGAGTCCTGCTCCTGAACTCGATCCTCACCGTGCGCTCCGGCGAGGCTGCTTCGCACAGCGGCATCGGCTGGCAGCAGTTCACGGATGCGGTGATCCGCTACATTTCGGAGAATTGCAATGGTGTGGTCTTCCTCCTGTGGGGCAACTACGCCAGAAGCAAGAGGGAGCTGATCGACACCTCACGGCACCATGTGCTGGAGGCCGCGCACCCGTCTCCGCTTGCCCGGGGAGCCTTTTTCGGCTGCCGGCATTTCTCTAAGACTAACGAGATCCTTGTCAGCGAGGGCAAGGCTCCGATCGACTGGCGGCTGTGACGGACTGCCGACGGCGGTCACGGTTTGGGAAGCGGCGGGATTGGCCGCGGATTTGACAAGTTTGTTAACGACTACTTATTTTAGTGCAAATGAATCGCATAGCATTGTTTCCTGGGTCTTTTGATCCATTTACGGCAGGCCATCTGAACATCCTCACAAGGGCCTTGACCATCTTCGACGAGGTTATCGTGGCCGTGGGAATCAATCAGGACAAGCGTGGCTTCTTTTCGATGGAGCAGCGCGAGGACATCATCCGTCAGGCGACCCGTGGAATGGAAGGGGTCCGGATCATTCACTATGAGGGACTTACCATCGACATCTGCCGTGAGCTCGGAGTCCGCCACATTGTCAGGGGAGTCAGGAATATGACAGACTTCGACAACGAGCAGGCGATCGCTGACGCGAACCGTCATCTGGCTCCGGAGGTGGACACCATCATCATCCCTACCGCCCAAGGCTATTCGCACATCTCCTCATCCGCCGTCCGTGACGTTGTACGCCACCACGGCGATCTGTCGCAGTTCATCCCTAAGGGAGTCTCGTTGCCGGAGGTAAGATGAGAGGGGTCGCGGGAATATTCATTGGCCTCGTCCTGTGGCTTTTGCCGTCCTTCGGCTGCCTGGGACAGATCGACTCCACGCGCCTGAGGGAGTTGGACGGGCGGCTGGAGGAATATTTCCGCACCCTTGAGCCAGAGAGGATCGAGGTGAAGAACCGGGAGTGTGACCTGCTGATCGGTTCGGCTTCGGATTCGCTTCTCCGCCGTCACATCGCCCTGAAGATCTACGACCACTATCTGATGTCCCCGGTAATGGGCGACGAGGCCGTGGCCATCCACTTGACGGACACCTGGTTCGCTCCAGGCCTGATCGACATGGGAGGGGACGACGTGCTTCTGGAGGCCAAGATCTTCGCCGACTTCAACCGTCAGTCGCTTCTGGGGATGAAGGCACCTCCCGCAACGCTGGAAACTCCTGATGGAGAGGTCGTTGAGATAGGCGGGTCGTCAAGCCGCTACCGTGTGCTTTTCTTCTACGACACGGATTGCGCCAAGTGCAGGCTGGAGACGGTCATGCTGCGTTCCAAACTCAATTCGAAGAACTGGCCGATAGATGTCTATGCCGTCTACACCGGTGTGTCGGCGGAGAGTTGGAAGGAATGGCGCGAGACCAGATTCACTGTCAGGGCCAGTCAGACGAGGGTCATCCATCTTTGGGATCCCGAGGTCAAGTCCGACTACCAGATGAAATACGGTGTACTGCAGACTCCCCGGATGTTCCTTGTGGACCGTTCCGGCACCATAATAGGCAGGGGAATGGACACCGCCGCCCTGGACCGGCTTCTAGGCATAGTCCTCTCCCGCGAGGATTATGAATATGGCGGCTCCGCCTCCGCCGCCCTGATGGACAAGCTCTTCATGTCGTATGAGGATTCCGCCCGGTCGGCGCACTTTTCGGAGCGCCCTTCTGCGGATCGCATCCTCTCCATCGCCAAAACTCTGGAAGACCGCACCTTAGCCCAAGGCGACACTATATTCTTCAAGCATCTGGAAGGCGACCTTCTCTACTGGCTGACCTCCCGCCGCGACGAAATCTGCAAGGAAGGCACCATCCCGTTCATCAATGAATATGTCCTCTCGCGTCCCGGGATCTGGAACACCCCCGAGGACACGCTCAAAGTCGTAGGCCTTGCACGTATGATGAAAGACCTCCTCTCGCGTACTCCTGTCGGCTCCGCGCTCCCGAAGGCAAAGACCCTGGCGCGCATGGCAGATTCCGCCGTAACTTCCTCTTCGGCTTTCCCGGCCAAGGACTGGAACCATGTTCTCCGCAAAGGGGGCTACATAGTCTTCCACACCGAAGGCTGTCCCGTCTGCAAGTCCGAACTTTCCGCCGCCGATTCCCTTGGCCTGAGGATCGTGGATGTGAACATCGATGAGATCATGGCCTCTAATCCCCCTCTGGCCAAGGTACTTCTGGACACCTTCGACCTCTCCTCGATGCCCCTGATCATAGAAGTCTCCCGCCACGGCACAGTCCGCCGCCGCTATCTCTCCTTCCTGCCCCGGTAGACCTCCCGGGAAGGCGCATGGCAGCACGTCCCGTGCTATTCTGTTTCCTGCCATTCCCACCAACCGCGGCGACCGATCATTCATGTGCCACCGGCACACTCCTTCTTCAAAAAGACATCTATTCTCGAAAATACTGCCGAATCTTTACCGGCTTATTTCTTAACGCTTACAAAAATTCTTATATTCGTGAAAAATTATAGAAGCGATGAAGATTGTGTTTCTGGATGCCGGGACGATGGGTACCTCATCGTTGGCTCCGATTGAGAGTCAAGGTGAGCTTGTGGCGTGGCCTAACTCCACTCCGGAGGAGTCCGTTGCCAGGGTCTCTGATTGTGATGTTTTGATTGTCAATAAGATAAAAGTGAATGACCGGCTGCTGGACGCCGCACCAAGGCTTCGTCTGGTGTGTGAGGCTGGTACCGGCATCAACAATATTGATGTAGATGCCTGCGAAAGACGCGGTGTGCTGGTCAGGAATGTCGCTGGCTATTCCACCGACTCTGTTGTTCAGGAAACATTCATGCATATTCTTAACCTTCTGGGTAACGGGGCCTATTTCGACGAGGTCGTAAAGTCCGGAGCGTATTCCCGCAGCGGGTTGTTCACTGATTATTCAAGGCCTTTCATCGAGATGGCAGGCAAGACGCTGGGCGTTATCGGTCTTGGAGCCATCGGCTCGAAGGTCGCAAGGATAGGCACAGCCTTCGGAATGAACGTCGTCTATTATTCCACTTCCGGCACGAGCCACAGCACGGAATATCCTTCCGTGCCTTTGGAGCGCTTGATGCGCGAGTCGGATGTGATCTCGGTACACGCTCCTTACAACGAGCGTACCGCCGGTCTTGTGGGGGAGAAGGAACTCCGTATGATGAAGCCGAAGGCAATCATCGTGAATATGGGTCGTGGAGGCATTGTCGTGGAGGATGCACTCGCCAAGGTGATTGACGAGGGTGTGATAGGCGGGGCCGGCCTGGATGTCTATTCCGTGGAGCCGATACCGGCGGATCATCCGCTGCTTCACACCAGGCATCCGGAACGCCTCAGCCTGACTCCGCACGTGGCCTGGGCCAGCATCGAGGCCCGCGAGCGGCTCATCCAGTCCATAGCGGACAATATCGCCAAAGGTTTTTAACATTTTTATCGCAGAATATCCCGGCGCTGGTCCGGATAAGAAAACCCCGGGGCTTTATTCAGCCTCGGGGTTTCATATTCATGTCTCACCTCGATGGATTGAGGTGTTGTAAGCCATTAGAAGAACTCCTCTGTGTTCTTGTCGAGGTTGTCGGCGTGATCCTCGGAGTTGGCGTTGAAGTCATTCTTCTGGCCGAAGTTCCTGTGGCCGCCGTTTCTGCGAGCACCGCCTTGCGGGCATCATCGGGCGCGTCATTGATATAATCGAAGTAAGCACATTCGGGCAGGAAGAAACCACATTTCTCCACGGCGATGTCCTTATATTCACGCTCCATCCGGGTGCCTTTGTGGCTGTTGTATTCATCATCTATCTCGGCCTTATGCTGCTTGAAGAGCACGTCGGCATAGCGGAGGAAGATTAGACCGAGGATTGGTTGACCATATTTGTTGGCAGCCAAGTGTGCTCCGGCACGGAGAATGTCGGCGGAATGCCAAAGGTTATCTTTCAGATTCTTAAGTTCTGTGTCAGTCTTTTGTCCGAATGTTGGTTCAGACTATAAAGATACACAAATTTCTTCTTATAGATCAAAATATTCCGGACCATGGATTGATCCGGAAACTTTATTGGCAATTGTTTATCATTTATAGGAGGCGTATTCCACCTTTTGATCGCCTAAATGAGGAATATTCATGGATGATCCGGCTACAGCATGGACTTCAATGTCGAGATCAGATTGCCGTGAAAGAGGAAGTCTTCGCGGAATTCGTAGGTGCCGTCCTTGTGGACAAGGACGTAGGCGGGGATGCCGTAGATCTTGAATTTATTGTGGGCGATTTCATCCCACTGCTCTTTGCTCAGGCGGTAATGCACGCCCTTGATGTCCTGGATCCTTTTCTGATACTCGGCGTACGGAGATGTCGTGTTGGCGATGTAGAGCCAGACAATCTCGTCGCTGTTCAGTTCTTTGGACTTGTAAGGCTCGATGGCGTTCATTGCCATCGCGCACGGGCCGCACCATGTGTTCCAGAAGTCCACGAGGACGATCTTCCCTTTGTATGGGGCGATGATTTCGTCAAACAGCTTGTCTCCCGGGCTCTCAGGAGTGTCCTTGAATCCGAATTTGTGGCTGTCGATCTTTCTGGCTTCCGCCAATTCGGAATACATGCTTTCCAGAATCGCTGCGGCCAAAGGATGGCAATTTGATGTGATTCCTTTTAGTTCCTCTTCCGTCATGCTTCCCGCCTTGATTCTTGGAATATACACCAGGTCGGCATCCTTAAGGTCGTAGAGTAGTTTCCCGCGGTCTCCAAGCACGGACTCCCAGTCTGAGTCTGAGTCATTCACGCCGTAGATGAGATATTCCGCATTGCCTCCTTCAAGCAGCCTTGGATCAGTCATGTCGAACAAAGAGTCGATTTCAGACAACAGAGCAGGAGGAAGATTGGTGAACTTGAACGGAATATCCCCGTCCTTGACCTTGTGGACAGTTCTGTAGTTTCTTTTTCTGAGATAGTAAGCATTCCCGAAAGCCATTACTGTCTCGTTCTTGATTTGGTACTCGTAATACTCTTTGACACTCAATGGAATATCTTTGGACTCCAGGTCGCTCATGATTTTGCGATATTTTTCCTTGATTTTCCTGACATATTCCTCATCGCTCGCTTTGTAGTCCGTCAGGTCGCTGTACCAGACGTCCATGCTTGGCGGATTGCGCAGTCTCTCGTTGTTCGCGTAGTTGTTGAACGCAGCATAATAGCCGTCGGCGTGGATTTTTGACACCGTCTGCAGTTTGTGATTCGGGAAATGTGTGTTCCTGACTCTCACGGCATCGCTGAAAGGGTTCACATAGACATTGACGGTCTCTCCAGGAGTGAGCAGCAGAAGAGTCTCCACTTTAGTTGTGAAGGTGAACGCGCTCGAAGGTCCGCAGATGTCGAATGTGAATGTGGCGGTGTGGGTCAGGGTGTCAATTTCCTGTTCCATGTCCAAACGTTGCTGCAACAATCGATTCACGACCAGATTCACACTTTTGACAAGTCTCTCGCTTCCGGCGGGATAATGAAACACTACGGTCGTCTTTCCTGCTGTGAACTGTGGGTCGGGAAGTGGAGTGTTTCTGTCAGGGAAAGTCTTTAGCTCATCGGGCAACTCCTTGAACTGTCTAACGGTTTGCCTGCCTGTCAGATCTATTCCGAATAGTTTGAATCCATCTTTTGCTTCGGATTCAATGAAATCGATTGACTTTGTCCCCTTTGGTACCGGCGGAAACACAAGCGCGAATGAGTCCCTTCCATTCTCCGGCATGAAGTGCTTCTTCCCGGGAGTGAGGCAGCCGGAATAACCTTTCATCCGCAGTTTTCCCCCGTCCTTGGCAACGATGTAGGATGATGTGTCGATCCTGATCCAATATTTAGGACGAAACTTCGCGCTGAAATGAATTGTAGTGGAAGAGTCCGTCAACACTATGCGTCTTACGTCCAGGGTTCGCCCAGGACTGTATAGGTCAACGACAGGGTAGTCCAGTACAGTCGTGTCATTGGTTTTCGCATCGGTGGCGACACTTCTCCTGCCCGCGCCGCAGGACGCGAGTACAATGGCCAGAATGATGGTGGTGGCAATCACCACAAAGGAACGGTTATGATTCATGAATATTTATGTTGTTTCTTGGCAAGATTGTCTTGGACTATAAATATACGAGTTCTTCCTTGATAATGAAAGATGATGGTGACTAAAATTGTCTTTTTAGTCACCATCATCATATTCAGCTGTCACCTCAAGAGACTGAGGTGGGATATTCATTAAAAGAACTCCTCTGTGTTCTTGTCGAGGTTGTCGGAGTGGTCTTCGGTGTTGGCGTTGAAGTCGTTCTTCGGGCCGAAGTTCCTGTGGCCGCCGTTTCTACGGTCGTCACCGCCCCTGCGGTCAAATCCGCGGCGTTCGTCTCCGCCTCTGCGGTCGAAGCCACCGTTCCTGCGGTCACCGTTGCGACGGTCGTCTCCGCCATTCCTGCGGTCAAAGCCGTTCCTGCGGTCTCCGCCACGGTCATTGCCACCGTTGCGTGGACGGCGCTCCGGCTCCACATAGCCTTCCGGCTTAGGGGTGAGGGCGCGCATGGAGAGTCTCATCTTGCCGGTCTTAGGATCTATCTCCAGGAGCTTCACGTCGACCTCCTGACCGACGGTGAGGACATCCTCTACATTATCGGTCTTGTTCCAAGCGATCTCTGACACGTGGAGAAGACCTTCCTTGCCAGGAAGGATCTCGACGAACGCGCCGAACTCAAGGATGGAGACAACCTTTCCGTGGTAGGTCTGTCCGACCTCCGGAACAGCGCAGATGCTCTGGATCCAGTCGTAGGCCTTCTGCATGGCCTCCGCGTCGTTCGTGGCGATGTCAACGACACCCTTGCCGTCAACCTCGTCGATGGAGATGACCGCACCGGTCTCTGCCTGGATCTTCTGGATGGTCTCGCCACCCTTTCCGATGACGGCTCCGATGAATTCCTTGTCGATCTCGAAGGACTTGATTCTCGGAACGAACGGCTTGTAGTCCTCACGAGGTTTGTCAAGGCACTTCATCATCTCGCCCATGATGTGCATTCTGCCCTCATGAGCCTGCTGGAGAGCCTTTGCAAGAACCTCGTAGGAAAGACCGTCAACCTTGATGTCCATCTGTGTGGCGGTGATGCCGTCCTTGGTGCCGGCTACCTTGAAGTCCATGTCGCCGAGGTGATCCTCGTCGCCGAGAATGTCGGTAAGGATGGCGTAGCGGCCATTAGGGTTCTTCTCATCGGTGATAAGTCCCATAGCCACACCGGCAACCGGCTTGCTGATCTGAACACCGGCGTCCATAAGAGCGAGACAGCCACCGCAGATCGAAGCCTGTGATGAAGATCCGTTTGACTCAAGAATATCAGAGACAACGCGTACAGCGTAAGGGAACTCCGGAGCCTTAGGCATAACGGCCTTGAGAGCTCTGAATGCCAGGTTTCCGTGACCTACCTCACGACGGCCAACACCTCTCTGGGCCTTGGCCTCTCCGGTGGCGAACGGAGGGAAGTTATAGTGGAGGACGAACTGCTGGGTCTCCTGTACGAGAACCTCGTCCATCTCCTTCATGTCCATCTTTGTTCCGAGGGTGACGGAGGCGAGAGCCTGGGTCTCTCCACGGGTGAATATGGCTGAGCCGTGAGCGCAAGGCAGACAGTCAACCTCGCACCAGATAGGACGTACCTGTGTGGTCTGACGACCGTCCACACGAAGGCCCTCGTCGAGGACAAGATTCCTCAGAGCCTCTCTCTGTTCGTGACCGAAATATCTGTTGATCATCATCTTCTTGGCATCCTGCTCCTCTTCGGTCAGACCAAGAGACTCGACGCACTCCTTCTTGATGGCCTCGAAGCCGTCCTCCCTCTCGTGCTTAGGTCTTGCGGACTTGGCGAGAGCGTAGCACTTGTCGTAGGCGAAGTCGTGGATCTTCTTCCTGAGATCCTCGTCATCCTCGTCATGAGGGTAGTCCCTCTTGACATCCTTGCCAAGTTCCTTGTTCAGTTCCTTCTGGATGCGGCAGTGCTTCTTGATCTCCTCGTGGGCAAACTTGATGGACTCAAGCATGACCTCCTCGGGAACCTCCTTCATCTCTCCTTCAACCATCATGATGTTCTCCTCGGTGGCGGCTACCATCAGCTCAAGGTCAGCCTTCTCAGTCTCGCTGAAAGTAGGGTTGATCTTGAACTCGCCGTCGATCCTTGCCACGCGTACCTCGGAGATAGGACCGAGGAAAGGAAGGTCGCTGGTAGCCAGGGCGGCGGAAGCTGCGAGACCAGCGAGGGCGTCAGGCTGGATGTCCTTCTCGGCGGAGACCAGCCAGATGTTGACGAACACGGCGAGGTGGAAATCCTCAGGGAACAATGGTCTGAGGGCTCTGTCCACAAGACGTGAGATTAGGATCTCATAGTCTGAGGCCTTGCCCTCTCTTTTCATGAATCCGCCAGGGAAACGCCCCGCGGCGTAGAATTTTTCCTTGTAGTCCACCTGGAGTGGAAGGAAGTCTGTGTCTTCTGCTGCTTCTTTAGCGCATGTTACAGTGGCCAGGAGCATCGTGCCTCCCATCTTGACCACCGCTGAACCGTCTGCCTGCTTGGCAACTTTGCCGGTTTCGATCTCGATTACCCGACCGTCGGATAATTCAATCTTCTTTGTGATGATGTTCATTTTACTGTTTTTACCGCGTGTCCTCAACAAAATATATCTGAAAACTTCAGCGTCTTTCTAAATCGTGGAATATCTTCGATTCCATTTAATAAAAAAGGGACGGCTGCGTCATAAAGCGCGGCCAATCCCTTTTCTGTTCCTATCGTAAAGTTATCGACGGAGACCGAGCTCCTTGACGATGTTTCTGTATCTCTCGATGTCAACCTTCTGGAGGTAGTCCAGAAGCTGACGCCTCTTACCAACGAGACGGAGAAGGGAACGACGGGTGACAACATCCTTCTTGTTCTTCTTCACATGCTCGGTGAGGTGATTGATACGGTAGGAAAATAAAGCAACTTGACTCTCTGGTGAGCCGGTGTCTGTATTAGACTTCCCGTACTTAGCGAAAATCTCTTGCTTCTTGTCGGCTTGTAAATACTCTGCCATTTCGCAAAAAATTTTGTTGATGATTAATAAACGTTTTCTTCCCCGCACCCTGCGGAAAAGCGTGCAAAGATACTCATAATTTTCAGAGAATCAAAATATTTTCTGAATATTCATTTGGGATCACAGAACATTTATGTCGATTTTGTAGATGCCGTCGTTCATGTAGCCGTACTGGAATGATGGCAGGCAATAGACAGCGTACAGCTGAAAATGCTTGTCGTCGAGTTTGAGGTTCTGGCTGTCGTATTTGGAAAAATCACGTCCCCATTTGTAGTCACTCGGGAAGTATGCGTAGGCCATGTGCTTGGCGTTGAAGAGCATCCCTGTCGGGAACTCCTTGAAAGTGATGTGATTGCCCGTACAATGGAATTCGACATAGTCCGGGGTGCTGCCCATCCATCCGCTGGCGGCATATTCCTCGGCGATCAGGCCTTCGCGGTACGGATCCATGACCCGGTAGATCTCCTCTCCCTGCGCCTTGTAGATTTCTGTCGTATAGGCTCTCTCGAAGATGCACTCGTCGAAGTAGGTGCAGTCGCCATATTTCTCGAACACAAGTTTCTTGGAGACCGTCACGGTGACCGTGCTTCGTCCGGAAGGGGACACGCCGTCTATGATGTCAAGTCTCATCCTGTATTTTTCGGAAGTCTTCAGTTTGCCGGTGTCTCCGAATCTTAGGCGTACAAGGGCGCTGCATGAGCTGGGGGAGAATGTCACCTTTGACGACACCAGAGAGAACACGCCGTCAGGGTCGGTGTCTTCCCAAACGGGATCAGGAGCGTCCTGTTGTTGAGCTCGTCGCTGAAAGTGACATTGACGTTGAACGGGGTCCCGTCAAGAATCATGGCCGGGGCTGCTATGCTGATTGTCCCATCGTCATTCCCGGAGTTGAGGGTGTAGCTGACCTTGTAGTCCTCTACGGCATTGTCATCTATTTTGACCGTGATGTCATTGCCGCGTACATCATTCAGCGTGAAATCAATGGTTACCGTCTCGCCTGAACTGATGGCGACGGACTTGCCGTCGCTGATGGCAGGAAATTGAGGATCCAGTTCCTCGTAGGACTTTTCGCAGGATGCGAAGCAAGCGGCGATAGCGGTTGCCGCGATGCATTTGAAAATCTGTCTCATTTGTCTTAGTTGTTTTATATACGATTTCTCGTCGGGGCTTGCAAGAAAGCAAATGATTTTCAAAAATCCAAATTCTTTATTCTAGTAGTACTTGATTATAAACGTTTTATACGGAAATTGCATGGCCTGTGAACTTTAATGATTATCACCGAACCCCTACTTATTCATTACTGAACGATTACTTTGGAACATGAAATACTATTGAATAGAAACGTATTCTGATAAAATGATATTTTTTAGACTTCCTGATTAGAAATTTGCGTTATCGGAGGAATTCATGGGGCGGTGGAGTTGATTTCTGGCAGGAAAGGCTTATCTTTGCGGCGGAAACGGGATTCGTGCTTGTTGAATCCCGGTCCGGGTTGTAAAATTTATGAATATGATCAAGTCAATGACCGGTTACGGCAAGGCTGAGGCCGTCCTGGAGACAGGGAAACTCACCATCGAGATCAAGACGCTGAACGGCAAGAACTCCGACGCGAACATCAAGTCGTCACTCCTTCCAAAGGACAAGGAACTGCTTGTGCGCAGGAAACTCACGGATTCGCTCGTGCGCGGCACGATTGACTTCTATGTCAATTGGGAGCCGAAGGCCGGTGGTGTGGCCAAGCAGATCAACAAGGAACTTCTTCGGGAATATTACGACCAGCTGATGGACTTCAGCGCCTCGCTTCCTGTTTTTGACTCTCTGTCTTTCAATCCTAACGAGATGCTTGCCTCCATCCTCCGTTTCCCTGACGTGATGGACAACTCCCGGCAGGACATCATCACCGAGGAGAACTGGCCGGTAGTGGAAAAGGCTATTGATGAGGCTCTTGCCGCTGTCAATGACTATCGTGCGAAGGAGGGGGAGGCTCTCTATAAGGATGTCACCTCAAGGGTGCGGAACATCCTTGACCTTGAGAATCAGGTGGAGGGCTTCGAGAAGGAGAGGATCGATGCCGTGAGGGAGAAACTGATGAAGAATCTTGAGGCTCTTCAGCAGAAGGTTGATCCGTCCCGCTTTGAGCAGGAGATGATCTTCTACCTTGAGAAACTGGACATCAACGAGGAGAAAGTCCGTCTTCGCCAGCACTGCAAGTACTTCATGGACACCATTGACGGTGAGGAATATCCTGGCCGCAAGCTTGGCTTCATCATCCAGGAGATGGGCCGTGAGATCAACACGACCGGTTCCAAGGCCAACCATTCGGGCATGCAGAAGGTCGTGGTCCGCATGAAGGATGAGCTGGAGAAGATCCGTGAGCAGTCTATGAACATCCTCTGATGGGATAATCATAGCGCGCGTGTCGCGCTCCCCACGGAGCCTTTCTCGTTACAGAATGTCGGGGTACTGGCGGGCGAAAGTGGCGAACGCTCCGTAGAGGGCGGCTTCCTTGATGTTGGCGACTGGTGAAAGGTGTTTCAAGGAGGCCACACCTGCAAGCCCCCGCCTTATGGTGTCTTCCATGAATATGTAGGAGCGGGAAATCTGGTCTCCGACCAGTGTATTTGTCTGCGGAATAGACATCAGCTTTGGCCTGTTCCTGAACTTCGCCCTTCTTCAGGCCGTGGCTGCTCCAAGGGTGATGGGCGGGGTGCTGATGGCCTCGATCGGCCTTCTGGAGTCGGTACTCGGTTTCACCCCTGACCAGTGCGCCCTGATGATGGCCATCTACCTTGCGCTTGACGGCTACGGCCCTGCCTGCAACGTCAGTGGTGACGCGGCGATAGCACTCGTTATTGACAGATTATTCGGAGGAAAGAAAAATGGATAAGATATTAAAACTCATTCTGTCTTGTGCCTTTGTCATCGGGCTTTCTGTCCACGGACCGATAGCCGACGCGCAGAGAAGCACGGCATTCGATGCGAGATTCAAGATCGCCGAGGGCGCGGATCTCCGCATTTTGGACGACAACATCTGGGACTACAGCAAGGACACGATTCCTCCGAAATGGAAGGCGATCGGAGAGGATCCGCGTGATTTCAAAAGAGCACCCCTGTTCGCGAGATTGATTAAGGACTATCTTCCGGATGTTTTCGCTTTTCAGGAGTATTCTGACCACATGCACAAAGAATTCTATCATCTTGTGCGGAATAATGGCTATGTCATTGCTTGGGAATCGAAAAGGGATTGGAACAACACGCCGATCTTCTACAACAGCAAGACCCTTGAGCTCCTGTACGTGAACTACAATCTCTACACTCCCAAGCAGTGGTGCAACCACGGCTCTAAATCATTCACTTCCGCCGTGATGAAAAGGAAAGCTGATGGAAAGACTTTTGCATTGATAGGCACACATCTCTGGTGGAAAAGTGACAAGGCCAAACCTGGCAGCACGATGGCGAGAGCGTCTCAGGTGCGTCTCGTGATGGCGGAGACCGAAATCATCAGAGCGAAGTTCGGTGACATTCCGGTGTTCGTGGTCGGTGACATGAACTGCGAGGAGGACACTGTCCCCATCCAGCAGTTTATCCAGGGCGGTTATGTGCCTTGCTACAAAGCCGCCACATTATACGGCGACACGCACAATGGCCATCATATCTGCGGACCCTCGGACGGATATTCCGTTGACAGCCGCAGACGCGGGCAAGACCGTACCTCAGGAGCGATTGATCACTGTCTGATCTACGATCCGAGCGGCAAGACCGAAGTCAAGGTGTTCGACTGCATAATGGAGAGCTATACTGTCGGGATCACAGACCATTACCCGAATCTGATTGATGTGAGGCTGTAGCGCTGTGGGGAAGGAAGATCATTAGTTATATAATAATTAGCCTTTACAGGATAGATCTCCGTTAGCAAATATATGGGTCTTGCTCACGAGACTGGGCTGTAAGGCGCTTTGGTGCGTGGAAGACCGGGTCTTGCTCACGAGACTGGGCTGTAAGGCACTTTGGTGCGCGGAAGACCGGGTTTTGCTCACGAGACTGGGCTCTAAGGCGCTTTGGTGCGTGGAAAGCCGGGTTTTGCTCACGAGACTGGGCAAATGAGAGGCTTATTCGGTGTCTTGGGCGGAAGTTGGTGATAGCTCGGGTGGAATTATGGATTCGGGGCCGGTTTTACGGGCTCCGGGTTTTATTTTGGCCTGGGACTTCTTGGGGGAGAGGCCGAGTTTCTCCAGCTTTTGGATCTTCTTGACGACACTCTGGTTGGACTCGGTCAGTTTCTTGGTCGAGGTCTCGTAGGCAGTCTGGGCCTTGCCGAGCATGGTTCCGATCGCCACATAGCTCTCCATCCAACCGCTGAGCTGGCTCATCAGTTCCTCAGCTGTCTTGTAAACCTCGGCGATGTTCTTCTCCTGGTTCGCCTGCTTCCATGCCATCTGGATCATATTCAGAACTATCACGAGAGTCATCTGGCTCACGATCAACACATTGTTGTCCTTGGCCACCTGCCAGAGCATCGGATCCTCCTCCAGCATAAGCCTGAACGCCCCCTCGACCGGGATGAACATCAGATTGTAGTTCACTTTCCGCCTCCCTTCCGGAATATACGAGGCGTAGTCCTTGGTCTTAAGCTCGTCCACATGCTTGCGGACGCTCTCGACATGGGCCTTGGCGAACCTTACTCGATCCTCCACCTTCTCCGCGTTGATATATTCCTTGTAAGAGTTCAGACTGACCTTTGAATCGATGATGACGGTCGTGTCGTCCGGGTAAAGCACCATCACGTCCGGGATCATCGTCCTGCCGCCCTCGCTCTTGATCTCATGCCCAGCCTCGTCCGTCATCACGCTCTGGGTGAAGAAGTGCACGCCTTCCACCAGCCCGGCGTTCTTCAGCACGTCGGTCAGCAGCATCTCGCCGAAGTCCCCCTGCACCTTTGAATATCCCGTAAGCGCGTTCGCCAGGTTCCTGGCCTCGTCTCCCACCGCCTGCGACCGCTCCATCACATTGTGAATATGCTCTTTCAGCTGCGCGCTTTGCTCCACGGCCTCCTTTCTGGACTCCTGCACGGCCTTGCCGAACTCGGCGAACTTCTCCTGTATCGGTTTCAGAAGATCTGAGATCGACTCCGCGCTCTGCCTCTTGAACTCGGAACTGTTGTCCGCCGACAGGGCCTTGAACGCATCCTTCATATTCTCAAGTTCTTTTGCATGCTGCTCCTTCTGCATATTCAAAGCCCTTTCCTGCGCCTCCTTCTGCTCCGCCATCGCCTTTTCCTGGATTTCCCTTTGGGCGGCCATAGCTTTCTCTTGAGCTTGCCTTTGCGTTTCAAGCGCTTTCTCCTGCTCCTCCCTGAGCCGGCTTTCATATTAATCCCTGGCCTTGAGTGTGCTTTCCAGCGCCGCCTTCTCTCCGGTCAGTTCCATCAGCCGCCTCCGGAGATCGTCCTCCGCGTCCTCATATTCCTTGGCAATCCTTTGCCTTTCCGCCGCATTCCTCTGAATGACGACAAGCAGCGCCACCACGGCAGCCACCGCCATCGCCGAGATCAAAACTAATATCACCGTAAGATTCATAAACTAAATGTATTTGCGAAGCCAATCTCTTAAAATCAAGTCATTGATCTGCTTCAGTTGGTCGTTTCCGACATAATGCTGTCATAATGTAAAACAACATTATGTAAAATTACATAATGTAATATTACGTAAAATTCCAGTAAAATTCAACGAG
>CDYF01033257.1_pt1 | contig 18404 bp, 8 predicted proteins | sample 554801 | NCBI WGS metagenome assembly CDYF01 (sample SAMEA3182078, study PRJEB8094) | gut metagenome | biome: human; feature: gut; material: Stool; isolation source: human stools | place: Canada | collected 2012-11-20 | reverse complement strand
GTTGTAATCAACATATTATTTAATTTCTAAAAACAAAAGATTTGAAAAAGCTTAGTAAACTCAGATTAAAAGAAGTAGCCAACTCTTGGTGCGCATTTTAGAGAAGTGCCGATTGGTTTGTAACCATAACTGCTAAAGATGATGGAACAGATCCCTATCCAAAACCGGAACCGGATGACTATCTCAAATACGTTTAATATACAAGAATGAAAGATATGAAAAAACTGATATTCTTATTTACGATTTTGCCATTTATCGGCAATGCTCAAAATTATCAAATTGATTTGTCCAAAGCTAATCAGCAGAAGATTCCATCACCAACCATTTGGAGCAATGTAAAAGAAACAATATTGCAAATACCCGATACGCTGAAACTACAAGGCGAAGTCGTATCAATGACTAAAGACGGAGAAAGAATCATTGTATCCGATGCGTTTTACAAAATATTAATTTTCGACAAAAACGGCAAGTTTATGTACCAACTTACAACCCCCGTATCCGAATACAAAGACAAACAAGAAAGCAAATCCCAAAATCGCTTTCTGGACACAGAGCAAAATTTGTTCTTTAAAGACGCTTTCAGCCATTGGATAGGTATCGACCTAAAGACGGGCAAAATCATGAAAAGGATACAAAAACCGACAAAATACAAAAACAAAATCTCCGATTTCAGACAGATTAAGAACGGAAATTATATAAGCTATGTGAACAATCAATCCGGCATGGAAAAATCATTATTCATCATCTTCGATGAAAAGGGACAAATTAAGTATACAGAGCCTAACAAGAGTGTTTATGTAAAAGCATTACAGGATAAACCTTATAATATGGGAGACTATTACAGCTATCTCTCAAACGATTATTGCCACGAGCCGCATGGCGGAATGACTGTATATCAAATAAAAGAAGACCGATTGTTACCACATATCACCTTCAGGTTAGGTACGCACACCCCTATTGACATGAATAAAGAAATGGATTTGTTCAATAAAACTAATAATAACCAATGGATTATCAGCAGAGTGTACGAAAGTAATCGCCATATTTATTTCAGTTATACTGCTGAACAAAAATACTATTGGGGATACTATGACAAAATGAATAAAAAAACATACATAGGTATTGGTATTCCGCAAAAAGCATATGAAAGAGGTGTACAGTTCCCACTTTTTTATAATGGGATTAAAGCACTCACCTATCAAAAGCAAGGGAACAGCATAAAGGTACGTATAGGAGAACTCTTATAAAGATATAAGTCCACATTAAAAAGTATGCTTCTACACTTTTTAATGTGGACTCATATTATCCTCTTATCTTCTTATTTGTTCAACAACTGTTTTATCGCATCATTAATATCCGCTTTCTTTTTATCTGAACGCATAGAGAACAATGCATCCAACTCATGAGTGGGCAATTGTCCGGATGGCATGAAATTCTCCGAAGCCACATACTTCTTAATGGAAGCCATTAGTTGGAACATAGCCAATGTCTGTTTCCCTTTCTCCCAGTCGACACAAAGCACAAATAACCGGCCCTTACCGACTCTTGCCTCAAAAGCGATGCCAAGCTTATGATTCGTTTCATAAGAATCGATACTTTGAATCAACGGAGTGATTTGCGATAATTGGTTCAGCTCCATAGCAGTTGCATTATTCAAGATATCCCACCATTGCCAATCGGCATAGTCTTCTGTTGGAAAATCGTTAAAAGCCGGATGGGAAGCGTCAATCCATGTACCCACTATCATCGGATTCCAATTGAACATGATCGGATTCCAGAAATGACTGGCAAAACGTGCCTTACGTCCCTTGCAAACTTTAGGAACTAACAGTATATTCTTACCTTCGTCCAGCATTCTCTTCGTCTGTTCATTCCAACTATCCACATATACAAATCCTTCATCGGATACCGCTTTCTGTTCCGGATATACCCAGATACCCCATTCATTCTTTATGCCATCCAATTCCGCTTTCAACGTCAGTTGTTTCGAAGTGTCTATACCGGCCAACTCCACAGAGATACGCCCTAACGAATCAACCGTGGCAGGTTCAACACGTTTAACAGGCAATTGTCCTTTGCGGAAAATATTCCCCTTGCTGTCAACCAACATCCAGTTCATTTTTCCTTTCTTTATTTCCCTATCTCCATAGTGATAAATTTCCATCAGGACATCAAACTGCTCTCCTGTATGAAAAGTCCGTTTGGGCAATCGGGCAAGCAATACGGTAGGCGCACACGACTCCCGGAATTTTTCCGGCGTCACCAATCCTTTTGTTTCCCAAAATGCATCAAGTATCCCGACAAACGCACTTCCCTGTCCGGGGAAATCTGCCAGCCCCAATAACTGGAAGCCACCGGAGTTGCGGGTACGCAACAAGGATTCATTCACTTCTTTATATTGTAGTACCGTATGTTTTCCTGTCGAACGGAAGAAATCGTCCGCCTGATGCAACATTCCATTTTTGGCCAGTCGTTCACGAAACACCTCAAAGTTACGTGGCTCAAGTACGCCTGTATATTTCTTCATCTCCTCAAAATTCGGAAACATACAGCGCTGTCCCGTTTCGTGGGCAATGACCGGAACATCAATATCCGATTCTTTATAACGATCCCAGTCGGTAGAAGGCTTACCTTCGTACACAGTGATCCACCCTTTCGATGTCACATGTGATACATAATACTGATCGGAAGCGGTATGCGTACGTGCGGTAGATGCCGAATAGAGACGGCGGTCATCATACATACGGCCTTTCTTTATCAAATCCTCCAACACTGCAAAGTCACCCTCATTCTCATTACCATTACAGAACATAATGAAAGAGGGATGATTGCCGTATGCATCCAGAATGGCAAACATCTCTTTCTCGAAAAATTTTCGACGTTCCGGATATTTCCCTACATCTTTTATCCACATAGGTAGCTCCGCCTGAAGATACATTCCCAGCTCATCACCTGCCACAAATGCAGCCTCCGGCGGACACCAGGAATGGAACCTCACATGATTCATTCCATAATCCTTAATCGTAGTGAAGATGCGCTTCCAGTCGGCCACATTGGTTGACGGGTAACCAGTCAACGGGAATACCGCACAATCTAATACGCCACGCAAATGAATGTCACGACCATTCAGGCGGATGTGATGTTTACCCTGCTCTACATTCCGCATACCGAAAGTAACCGTCCGGCGGTCTTGTTTTCCGTCTACGGACAGAATGGCTTCCAGTTCATAAAGATTCGGAGCAAATTCATCCCACAAACGGATATGCTGCCCCATCGGGAGAGTAAGTTCCACCCCCTGACCGGCAGATAAACTATCCACTGTCACAGACCGGGAAGCAACCACTTTGCCGCCTTTTTCGCGTATCTGCAAATCAAGCTTTCCTTGCTGTGTGCCTTTCAGGGTGGAGAGTTGCAACTGTACCCGTGCCTGCTTTTCCTCTACATCGGGGTAAACATTCGCTTTGCGGATATGCGCTTTCTCTTTCGCAATTAAGGCGATAGTGCCCACAACTCCATTCCAGTTCGTCTGCGTATATTCCGAAGTCCCATGATTCCATTGATCCATCGGATATTTCAGGCGATTGTCTACGCATAGAGTAACCGTATGCACTCCGGGAGACATGAACTTTGTGACCTCAAAAAGGTTGGGAGTGCCCAAGCGTTCATCCATTCCCGCCGGTTTACCATCTACGTAAACGGTCGTTTCCCAATGACACCTCTCCAAATGCAGAAAAATATCCTTTCCTGTCCAAGACAAGGGGACGACCAGCTCACGCTGATACCATGCCGCACCCTGATACTCGAACTTACGACTCAAGCGATCCACATACCGGGCATTGTTTTTAATTCCTTTTCCTCCCAAATCTGTGGTTCCCGGAAGCACAATCGTTTCTACCAGTCGGTCCAGATAGAGTTCGGAACCGGGGGTCTTCCCAAATCCCATCGGATCCAACTGAAAACGCCACATGCCGGACAGGTCTATCCTGTCCGGTTCTTGCGCACAAAGAATGGCTACTGTCAAAATGAATATTATTCCAGTACAAACTTTTTTCATAAGTTCATATGTGTGTGTTAAGTTAAGGTTAAACGTTTATTTCCAGATTTTCATTATGAATCCACCACCGGGAGCCATGTGAATATCCATCTTCTTATTTGCAGGAATACGAACGACACGACGCTTATAGTCCTTACCTACGCGATCTGCATTGATGCCGTCCTCGAAGATTTCAGCCTGATATTCGCCCTCTCCCAAGAAAGAAAGATCCAGTTCCATATCGCGGGCATCCCAGTTGGTCAATGCCCCTACATACCAGACATTATCCTTTTGGCGGGCCATCGCCAGATATTTACCGACTTCTCCACACAAGGCTTTTGTTTCTTCCCAGACAGTAGGGATAGCAGCTATGAACTTCGTACATTCTTCTTCTTTCAGATAATTGGTAGGTGCATCGCACAACATATTCAACGGAGAATCAAAAATGATATATCCTGCCAACTGCCGACAACGTGTGCCCTGACTCATCGGTTCCGAATAGACAGCTTTGAAATTCTCCTTATTCACATTGTTCATCGCACCCTGTGTATAATCCAGCGGACCAGCTACCATGCGGATGAACGGCATCGTCACATCATACGTCACCTGGTCCGTACCCGGTTTCGCCCACTTCATCTCTTCCAGTCCATGAACTCCCTCGAAGTTGATAGCATTGGGGTAGGTACGCTGCAATCCTGTCGGTTTGGATGTTCCGTGAAGGTCGATAAGCAACTTATATCTGGCCCCCGTTTCTGCGCAACGACGGTTAAAGTCGACCATATACTGGTCATCACGATCCATGAAGTCAATCTTAAACCCTTTGATTCCCATAGCGGCATAATGTTTGCAAACACGTTCCATGTCCAAATCGAAAGCACGGTAGCCTGCCCATAGAATTAATTCCACATTTTTACTGCCGGCATAACGTATCAGCTCTTTCATATCTATTTCAGGCACTATCTGAAGCAAATCCGCCGGTCCGGCAACTGCCCAACCCTCGTCCAGTATGACATACTCAATACCGAATTTGGAAGCGAAATCAATATAATATTTATAAGTTTCGGTATTCACACCGGCACGGAAATCTACTCCATAAAGGTTCCAATCATTCCACCAGTCCCAAGCCACCTTACCGGGTTTTATCCACGAATAGTCAGCTTCTGCGGCAGGGGTGGCCAGTTTGTACACCATATCGCTACACAACAACTCCGTATCTTTTTCGGAAACCACCATTACACGCCATGGAAATGCCGTCTTACCATCCACCTTGGCAATGTACGGTTCACGCGTCTTCACCACGCTTTTCAAACCTCTCACCTCCACCGATATGTCTTTGGGATAAGCAGCGAATTCTCCATAGAATCCTTTATTATCGGAAGCTACTTTCAAAAACATTCCCGGATAGTTCAGTAGATCAGCTTCGGTGATACAGACTTTCTTGCCACCCTTTCCATCCGAAAGCACAGGTAGGAAAGCCAGACGGGATTTGTCCCATTCTGAAAGCGCCACGTGCTGATAAGTGTTCTGGAAAGAGCTGTGATATTGATTCTCCGCACCGTCTATCTGGCGTCCTTTGGGAGTGGCGGCAAAAACTTTCGGATTATCCGGCAAGTTGAATACCGCCTGTTCGTTCTCTACCAGGAACGGCTTTTTCAGTTTAGAGATGAAACGGTAAGCCGCACCGTCTTCATACGCTCTGAACACGAGGCTGTAATCACCTTTAAAGTCCAAAGTCAATTCATTGTAATGATCCTGAATCGATTTCTTCTTGTAGACAGGCGGATAAATCGTCTGGTTTTCCGTGCGATAACTCTTTTTTCTCAAACGGGGTTCTTTTCCAAAAACAGTCCCGTCGGTGAGGGTCATCGAGATAGGAGAAGTTTCGATCATGACATCTCCCTCGTGAACGACGGAGTAAGTGATCGTATTTCCCAACGTTACATTGACCTGAAGTTTGCCCGATGGGTCTTTCAATTCAAACTCTTTTTGGGCATTTGCCCATAACGGAACGATTACCAGCAGGATAGCCGTCCATTTCTTAGATAATAAATTCATGTATCCAGATTTATATTTTACAGTTCAATGTAGTTCCGGTTTTTATTTTTTTATTGAGAATAGTCGTTCCAGCTTTCTTTACCACTACCCGGATGGTCTGTGGCGTCACACGTTCCAACTCAATGTCGAAATCGGAAGCAAATGCTTTGATATGGCGAAGTGTCATCCGATCCCACTCCTGTGGTAGTCTGGGTGTTATAGAGAACGAATGTAATCCTGTAGGACGAATACCGAACATACCCTCCGTGACGATACGTCCGTACAAAGCACTTTCAGTGGAAAGATGGCGTTGTCCGCCTTCCGGCCAAGCCTCAACGGCATAAGGTACATGGGCACCCAGCAAACGGGTGGCAGAATAATGCTTCATAAATTTCATCGCTTTTTCCACTTCGCCCGCCATGAATACACCACGAAGAGCATACAAAGTGGAACGATCCCAGAACGTATTACTTCCGGCTTGCGTCAACAATCCGTTGTCCGTCCATAAACGGGGAGAGAAAAGCGCATCAATCGTCCCCTCGGCACGTTTATTGATTCCTACTGTCAGCGGAATACAAATCCATGCACGCAATATGTCATTGCCTTCATAATAGGCATAGGTATCAAAACCCTCCACTTTGGCAGCAAAATAGCTGTCTATGTTCTTTTCCAACTGCGCTGCCTGTTTGCGGTATTCTTTGGCTATGCTATTTCCTTTTCCCAAGTCTTCTGCAAGATAAGCTGCAGAAAGAAGAGCGTCATAATATAAAGATGAAGTACACAAATTTGCCTTTCCTGCCGGAAAACGATGCTCCAACTCATCGGCATCAGAAGCTACTACTCCACCCTCGTTTATCTTCCGACGGCTGAACTCCAGACACCACTCGATCAACGGCCACAGTTGCTTTGCTTCTTCTTTATTGCCGCTTGCCAATGCATAACGAGCAGCACCATAAGCAATCATCGCAGCATCTCCACGGTCACCGGCACCGTTCCAGTAGCCATCACCTTCTGCAATAATAGAACTGGGGATCGGTTTCCATTCGTCATTCATATAACGAGCAAAATGTTTGAATGAGTTCACCGCGGATGCATTACCGTACTGATAGCCGACAAATGGGAAATAAGGATTGATATACTCTGCCTGGTCATTCGCCCAAATAGCAGCGTAGAAACGTTCTCCACCTGGACCATGCATCGGGCCTCCCTTAGTCTCGTAAATACTCTCGCAAGCACGAATCTTTGAGAAAGCGAACATTGCGTTAATTATCGGATCGGGAGTTTCCAATACAAGGTTATCTGCCCATTCGGTCACAGAAGTCATTCGTTTCGCCAGTTCCTTTTTGAAATCGGGAGCAGACGGAGCCTTTTCAAAAGACTTATAACCAGAGACGGAAGCCGAATAAGCAAAAGTCTCACCCGGAGCCAGTTTTACAGTTCCCGCCCCGAATGTATTCAGATAAATTTGATAGGAGCCATCTACTCCTTTATCCTTATCCGTGGTCAGCAGATTGTTAGCACTTGCCACTTCGAGATAAACATCTTTCTTGCCTGTATTGGTAAATTCATAGATCTCATGTAGGGCAGGCTGGTCCACCGACGGGAAATAGATGCGTTTCAACGATAATGAATTATCTTTTCCCAATCCGATTTCACTGTTCACCTCCAATGTGCCGTTCAGCGTGATGGTATTTACCCGCTCCTCGATATTTTTACCATTAACAATAACTGCATCCAGTGGATTCCAGTCAAACCGACGCATCAAGCTGCCATGTGTATTGTTGGGGATAGTACGCAGCATCGGCCACACCATGCTCTTGTTCAGTTCAAAAGCACCTTCTTTATTCACACCATATCTTAGTACGACAGATACACGCTTGCCGGACATCTCAACATGGTCATGATGAACATCTCCTTTCTTCACTTGCCACGTAATACTATTACCACCATCGTCTACTTTCCAGTATTGCTGCGCACCGACCACTCCTACACACAACAAAGCTACCGCCAGTAATATCAGTTTTTTCATGCTATTTATTTTTCTTCTGATTCACACAACTTATTTTCTCACAATAGTCATTGCAAAGCCACCACCGGAAGCCATGCGGATTTTCTTTTTCGAAGCGGAAGTGACCTTAAAAGTCTCTTTCCTATAATCTTCGGCCTGCTTATTGGCATTGGCTCCATCACAGAATAAAACAACTTCATAAGTGCCACCATCCAAGAAATCGAAAGTCAGCGTTATCTCACGCTCGCTCCAGTCGGTCATTCCACCTACATACCAATTGTCGCCTACCCTACGTGCGGTCACAATAGATTCACCTAACTTTCCTTGCAGAATACGTGTTTCTTCTATATTCTTATTCGGTATATCCACAATAAAATCCGTACATTCCTGTTCTCTTTTATAAATAGTCGGATTGTCAGCGAGCATCGTCAGAGGAGAGTCGTGTACCACATAAGCCGCCAACTGATGACAACGGGTTCCCTGACTCATCGGATTGTAGTAGATGTCTTTGAAATCTTTCTTTGCAGCATTGCGCATAGCACCCGGAGTATAATCAACCGGACCTGCCATCATTCGTATATAAGGCATTATCACGTCATACTCCATCATATCTTTCTCTACCTTGCTCCATTTCATTTCCTCCATACCGAACACAGCCTCAAAGTTAATGATATTCGGGTAAGTACGATTCATTCCGGTTGGTTTATAGAATCCGTGCAGGTCTAAAGTCAGTTTATACTTGGCGGTCATTTCCGCAATACGGTATGCCATTTCGACGGCAGTCTGGTCATCTCTATCCAAGAAATCTATCTTGAATCCGCTGATACCCATCTCCGAGTACTTCTTGCAGGCTTCTTCCAGTTGATCGTCCAGCACATTGAATACAGTCCACAGAATCAGATCCACGCCTTTGCTTTTGCCATAACGGATCAGCTCCTGCAAATCCAATTCAGGAATGACTGTCAACATATCACCTTTACCTGGATGATACCAACCTTCGTCCAGCACAACAAACTCAATGTGATTGTCCGCCGCAAAATCAATATAATATTTATAGGTTTCCATATTAATGCCGGCTTCGAAGTCAACATTATAGATTCCCCAGTCGTTCCACCAATCCCAAGCCACCTTTCCGGTCTTTATCCAAGAGCAGTCACCGATACGATTGGGAGAAGCCAGCGCATACACCAGATTATTGACAGGCATTTCGGTATCCTGTTCCGTCACTGCCCAGATGCGCCACGGATAATCACGCCTGCCCTCTGTTTTAGCTATATAATCCGCACGGCTCATGACACGTGCCATCGCACGCGGAGGAAAGCTCTTCATCTCTACGGGATACTTGGCAAACGTTCCTTGCAAAGCACAACTTTTTCCGTCACCTTTGATGAACATACCTGGATAATTCTCCAAATCGGATTCCAGAAACGTCATCTTCAAGCCCTCACCGCAATCTACAGTAATCGGAAGAAAAGCGATACTTTCCGTATTGACACCTTTCACCGTCGATTTCGTATAGAGATTCTGGAAAGCCATCGTATATTGGTCTTTCCCCGGCTTCACAGTAGAATAAGCCATATAAGTTTCATAATCTTGGGGGAAATTCAGTTGCACCCGCTCATCCTTTATCACCAGAGGAGACTTCAAGGAGGTATAGAAACGGTAAGCAACTCCTTCGTCATACGCACGGAAAACAACACCATAGTTTCCTTTCAACTTCAGGTTCAGCTCATTATAAGTCACTGTGAAAGACTGGGAACGATAATGCGGAGACAGTATGTCTTCTTTGATCATAGACCGCCTGTTCACCCGACTCACCTTTGCATTCTCGCCCAATGTTTGGTCTTCAAGTTCCAAGCCTATCGGACTTTTATCAAGCAACAACTGTCCATTATGCTTCAAAGCATAAGACAACTGTCCCTCGACATTGATTACCACTTCCAGACTTCCGTCCGGCGATTTTAAAACCAAAGGGCGGTCTACCGCCCAAGCGGATGACAGACAACAAATACAGCCCAATAGTACAAATGTAGAATATAGTTTTAGGTATTTCATATCAATTTCTATTGCGGAAAATTATTCATACAGGAATTGTGCCGTTGCCTTGCAATCCTTGTCGGCGGAAAGAGTAGCCCAATGCGCACTAAACCCTTTGGGGAATACATACGTGATTTCCTCACCTGCCTTCAATACAAATTCCTTATAATTCACTTTCTCTTCCAGATAATGAGAGATGGACAGCCAAAGCGTAACTTTCACATCACGATCAGCTTTCAACGTCAACGTTTTCTTGTCATAACCGGTCATCAGATAGGGGTCACTCATGGTTCCTGCTTTCACAGAAGTATTCATCCACGGACCTCCATGACCCACCGGTTTCCCCAGTTTCCATAAATCATCGATACCTCCAAACCATAATCCGGCTGTTTTTTGCGGATTCATATAGACCGACTTCGATGGAACGGCAGCTTTCCTGACACCCGACAAAGTCAACAATCCATTCCATGTGTTATAATCGTCAATATAATAATTATGTGAAGAAACAGGACGCATCATCTTAAACAATGGCTCTTTCCCGACATGAATCAACGGCAGTTCATAGAATGTTCCGTGAATATTAGCCAACTCGCGCTCGGATTCCACTTCACGTATACAACGGGAATTTTTCATCGTATCGAAAGCCGGATTGCCTTTGGGTAAGCGCAAATCACCTTCGGAAGTGTGCAAAATAACAGAAGCCTCATCCACGCTCCACAACTCTTTCATCATTTCCTTGTCCACTACCTTGGCATTGAACTGCGCCTGTTTGAAATAATGAACCTTGGTCTCCAAAGCACGGGAGGCTTGCGGCTCTACGATGCCCGGCACAAAATCGAACGTGAATTTGCGGAATTCAAACTCTCCTTTATCCAGCGTCTTGCCATCTTTCAAGACAGAAGTATAACAAGACATGTTGTAGTTGCAACGATTACTATACAATTTGGCCGTAAGAATCTCGTCATCCGTATCCACTTTGGCAAGTCCGGTAAATAGTTTCGAGAACTTCTCGTTCGAGACAAACTGCTCCGTAGTGTAATGCAAAACGAAGCTGGCTTTCCCATCTGTCAAAGCTTTCAACCGTATCCATTCACCTTTCACATCTTTCGGAAAGATGAAATTCTGATATTCTTCTCCTTTCAACCGGAAAGTCTTATAGTCTGTCCATTGGTTGTTTCCTTTTGCATCTATCTGAACAACAAAAGAAAGAGGAGATTCGGAATGATTAATGATATGCGCCATGCGTCCGTCGAATCCTGCAAACAGATAAGGTTCGCTTACTTTCATTGACGACACAGCATCGTCCAGCCAGATAGCTCCATAACCGGTAGCGGGTCCCCAATTCAGGAAGTCTTTTTTCTTTCCGAACCATAAATTAGACTGTGGCTGACCGGTCAGGATATTTCCCTGAATGCTCGATTCGTCCGTAGCCAGCACAATCTGTCCGTTCCAGGAACAGAAATCGGGGATATAACGCAAATGGGAAGCAATGGGACGAATACCGGCAGAGTTTTCTTTTGAGAAAGTAGCCGGGAAATCAAAGAACATCCCATGCATATCCATCATCAGTTCATTCTTACCGATTTCACGAATGCGGGGCCATTCGGTAAACCAACCGTGAGACGGGTCATTATTATAAGCCGCTTTGGGAAGCAGATATGTACTCCACTGTCCGTTCTCCATTACTTTCAATCGGATGGAGCGTTTGTCCCATCCCATTGACCATAGTGGAGACTGTTCATCAGCAACAGCCTGAACGCCGTTGCGTGTAGTGACATCCGTAAACTGTCTGCGTTCAACCACTGTAAACTTCTGGCCATCATATTCTGCCAACACACCATATTTTTCAGGACCTTTCTGACCCTCCACAGGCACCTGCCAGTCTTTCGGGTTTTCACCGGCTTCGCCATTGTTGGCAAGAACAAGCTTTCCCTGCGATGTATACCCGCCTTTACCATGCCAGCCCGGTAATGGATTATGATACAATTTCTTGACTTCCAGCGTATGTACATCCGCCTCATAAAGCATACCCTCCATATCATAGTAATATACTTTATTCACCGGGTCGGTCAAATGACGGGCAATCGCTGTAATACGTCCCGGCATACGTTTGATAGGAATCGTCCGTATCTTCCCTCCGGCATCTATCAGATAATGTCCGATCAGCAATTGATTGGATTCTGCATGAATCATACGGGCAGCGGGAGTTCCTCCCACGCTGCCTTCATAAATCTCCATGTTTTTATTCTTATCGATGCTATACAACTTATGTTCACTTCCATTCGGTTCGTGAGCTGCGTAATTCACCATATACAGTTTACCCTGCCAGGGAACAATCGCACCGATTCCACATTCATTGCCAAATCCGTATTTACCGTTTATACGGGCGTGGGCATAAGTAGTCAGATGGGGATATACTCCACTGATACAACGCTCTCCGGATGTTGAAACAATATTCACACTATCCTTGTCCGATTTAAAAGGCACTTGTTGACTACCGGTACAAACGGCCATCAGTATGATTCCCGTCAGGCTATAACAACCTGTTAAAATACGATTCATAGTTACTAAATATTAGATATTAGATAGTTTCCATAATTACATTTCCGGAACGTAAGGAAAGGTATCCGAGTCTTCCGTCAGCAATAAAATAGAAAAAGCACTTGACCAGCCAAAATGCATAGCAGTCATCCCCTCTCCGGTAGCCGAATTCCAGTTTTCACGAATCGGATAACCCGGATCGGCAAGCCCTTTCAGTCGGTCGGGCAATAAACGGGTGTACTTGTCTGCATCTTCCGTAAAGCCATAGTTCTTGAATCCGCGAATACCGAAGTAAGTATAGTTCATCCATGTTTGTCCACGGAAATAGCCCTTATCAGGCTGATACAACGGATGCTTATGATTCAAACTGGAGAAAGGGAAATAGGTACCGAACAATTCCGGATCCAGCATATTCTTTTTCACAGCAGCAGCTTGTTCGGGTGTTGCTACCCCCATAAACAAAGGAATCCAGCCGGAAATATCGATCACTTTTACCAACTCTCCGGAACCAAGCTTACGATCATAGAAGAAACCGGTCTCTTTATCAAAGAATCTCTCCTGAATCATTTTCTTCAGTTTCTTTCCTTCTGCTCTCAATGTAGCGGCCTGTTCCTTGTCGCCTATCTCTTCCAGCATATAAGCCAGATAGAATTTCTCGGCACACAAATAACTGTTCAGTTCAATGGATTCCTGGTCGAAAGAGTAAGCACCTTCGGCATTTTTCAGCATTTTCACACCGTGGAATTTCACAGCTACGTCCATACCACTTTCCCATTGTCCCATATAAACTTGAGGTTTTATTCCTCCGTATTCGCACAAACCATTCTGGTCATGATCTCTGTAAGTATATCTCCACTTATGATATTTCAACAGTTTAGGCAACATGTCTTTGATAAATGCTTTGTCCTTTGTACGCTGGTAAACCATGTAAGTAGCCCAACCGGCAATAGGCGGCTTCGAACAAACCGTATTGTTATCTTTCTGATACAAAGAAACCAAATCGATAATCATCCCCTCGGGAGTCATGAAATCAAACATAGTGTACATCTGGTCTTTGGCTAGCTGCGGGTTGAATACAGACAAAGCCGCTGCGTGTTCCCAGCTATCCCACGCCCAAAAAGCATTGAAGTGTCCGGCAGCCGGTTGCACTCCGGCATGTTTCAAGTCACCGGCAGCACTTCTCCAGTTGGTGTGCAGTGTCATCAAAGCCTTTACAGCCCATTTTCTGTTGCGGTCACTTTGCAGATAAGAAGTCGGACGATCCAGTATGCTACCCAGATAGCCCTCCCAACGTTTCTGATTCTCGTTGAAATATTTTTTTGCAGCTTTCACTTTCAATGTCTGATGAATGGCAATAGCTTCTTCTTGTGAAGTTGCCGGGCAATAGGTAGTGAAAGTATAGAATACGTATGACTTGCCGGCACGCAGTTTCTTGCCGTCAATCACTGTCTCGTATGCTTTCTCGCCTTTCGGAGTCAACGAACTGTTTGCGGGGAACGATATCACAAAATGATGTTTATTGCCCGCAACTCCTACGGATAAAGATTGTTCGGACAAGAACTTGCATTGAGCATCCTTGTAAGTCGCATTTCCACTCAACAACGCACCGATTGTTCTCTCTGTCGTACCCTGATTAGTAATGGTATATTCAATCATCGTACTTCTGTCGGATACGGCAATCTCCCGAAGTTGTACGAGAAAATCACCGGCTTTCAGTTGCTGACGCAGCATACCGGGCAAGTATTCATGAGTTGCATTGCCAGTAAAAGGAATCTTTTTCAGTTCCTGACCGACTTTTTCCACCAATGTCAGTTTTTCAAAACAATCCGACAACCATTGCAAACCAAGGGGACGCTCTCCCATAAAGGCCGGTCCTCTGAATCCGCCAATCAGTGACTGATCGGAGGGGTTATTAAATCCGTAACCATGCCAATCACCCAAATCGGAAAAGAAATATCCTCCAGGAGATACTTTATACCCTACTTCAATGTTCAGCAGGTTTACAAACTGCTCTTGCTTGAAGTCTCCTTTCCCGAAACTTTGAGAAAGAGAAAAAGCCAACATGGCTACTATTAAAACAATTTTTCGTTTCATCATCATTTTGTTTTTTCTTATTTTACTTCTTGAAGTTCCAAAGCTAAACTGGAATATTCACTTTTTAATAGATTTTTCAAAGAAATGCCTTCTTCCATCAGTATTTTTCCGCTAATCACCTTACCGTGCAGCAAACAAGGCTTATCCTCTTTCACCGCGGTTAAATCCATCAGACGGTATTTCTTAGTGGCATCCAGCCCATTCATACGCACATTCGGAATTAAGGCATTCAGAAGATGGGATATTTTATATACATAGAAAACAGCCCTGTCTTTTTCAGGAGTAACATACATTAAAGAGGAAACTCCTTTATGATCATACGGAGATACCAACCTGTACAAATCGCCAAACTGCACAACCGGACGAATGTCCTTATAAGCGGTAATGGCACGTTTGGCAAATTCCTGATCTTCTTTATTCATATCTTTCGGCTGGATTTCCATTCCCAAACGACCGGACATAGCCACGTCAAAGCGGAACTTTAAAGGAATATAGCGTCCCGTCTGATGATTCTTATCTGCACTGACATGAGAAGCCATTGCTATGGCAGGATAGAAACCCGATGCCCCCCATTGAAGATAGATGCGCTGCAAAGCATCCGTATTATCACTGGTCCAGAACTCATCAAAATAAGGCAGCATTCCATAATTCACACGACCTCCTCCCCCGGCACAGGCTTGCATTACTAATTTAGGATACTTGGCCCGAATACGTTCCAATACTTTGTTCAATCCTCTGTGATATTCAATATAGAGGTGAGATTGTTTATTCTTTGGCAAATAAGAAGAACCATAGTCCATCAGGCTACTGTTATCATCCCATTTCATATAAGCTATTTCCGGGTATGCAGTCATCAGGTTATCTACGACACCAAACACAAAATCCTGAACTTCCGGATTCGTCAAATCCAATACCACTTGTGTCTTGCCACGTCCCGTAGAAAGCGGACGATTCTTAACTCTCATCACCCAATCAGGATGCTTTTCGAATAACTCACTTTTTGTATTAGTCATCTCCGGTTCAATCCAAAGACCAAACTTGATACCATGTTTCTTTGCCGATTTCAACAGCCCCTCGATACCTTGCGGGAGCTTTTCCTTGCAAACTTCCCAATCGCCCAGACTACTGGTTGCATTATTGCGCGGATACTTGTTGCCGAACCAACCGTCATCCATCACAAACAGTTCGCCTCCCATTGCAGAGAAAGATTCCATCATCTGGTCCATTCCCTCCTGATTTACCTTGAAGTAGACTCCCTCCCAGCTGTTCAGCAAAATATCATGGGGAACATCACCTTGATTCAGCTTATACTGTCGTGCCCAACGGTGAAAAGCCCGACTCACTCCTCCCTTGCCATTCGTACTGTAAGTCATGGCAAATTCGGGAGTAACAAATACCTCTTCAGATTCCAGTATATAATGTGATGTCTCTTCATTAATACCTGCCGACAAATTGAATTTAGTATTATGCACATCCATCTTTATCAGATAAGTACCGGTCCAAGCCAATGTACCTCCCAATACATGTCCATTTTCCTCTTGAGGTTTGCCGTCCATTGTCAACATGAACGAGGGATTATCCGTTTCGGTATTCGCCATGCCATCCTTATTGGATATTACTTTCTGTCCATTTGTCAGTTTCTCTTCATCTTGCATTTGTTCGGCTCCCCAGAAACCATGAAAATGCGTCATCCAGTTATCTCCACGTGCAACAGGCACGAAAGCCGAAGCGAATCGATATAACGTAACAGGTTTTTTACCGTGGTTTTCCACTTCTACCCAAGTAGAAATGATATCAGTACCTTTATATGCCTTATAAAATTGCTTCAGGACAAAAGGATAAACCTGATCTTTCATTCGGATTTCCGTGATTTCCGCCTCATCCGAAGCATACTGTTTAACCTGCTCTACGACCAAGTCCAATGACATATTCCCATCAGAATGTGTCACTGCCATTGCTCTTTCTCCCGGAGTATTCAGCCCGAATACGGGATAACTTTCTACCCCGAAAGCCAGTCCGCTGTCATAGATTCCCTGTATATCCTCCCCGGAAATGCGGCATCCATAATATTGAAATTTTGATTTTTCACCGGGTGACGCAGTGATTAATAAAGAGGAGTTAGGAGTCGAGATCAAGTAATCCTTCGCATATAAATTACAGGAAAAGACTCCTAACGCCAGCATCAAGAGAGTTTTTGTTTTCATGATATTCGTGTTTGGACAATTATTTATTTTTTAGCTCTCAATACCGAAGCGTGCAAGGAAGTACCTTCCAAACGAATCTGATAAGGCCATTGTGCTTCCTTTCCTTTTTCTTGCTTCAGTGTATTCCAAGTTTTCATATAATCCCAATGTTCCGTAGGAGCACCAGTGACCACCAGCCAAAGGAATTGTGTCTCTTCGGGAATTTTGAAACGAACCGTTCCGTTGATACCGTTCCTGCCCTCGTGGCTGTCGCCATAAACACATTTCCCGTTCTTGCCAACGGCTACGAATCCGTATCTCCATCCTGCCTTATCCGTATTTACCGAACGGAAGTCCTTGCTACCGGCAATTCCTTCAAAATCGAGACTGATTGTTTTTCCACTTTCAGGCACGTTCAGGCGGATAGCGTTGTATCCGTAATTCTGCGGACAACGGGTTTGAGCAATCCGATACCATTCTTCACCCACAGCATCTAATTTACAACGATGCTGATTGGCATAACTGCTACATACTGTCTTTATTCTTGGAATATCCCAAGTGATAAAGCGAGTTGCCGCTTCGTATATTTCATCATTAAATTGTTGTTGATTGATATCTGTCAGTCGTTTGTAAGCCGAAATCGGATCTTCTTTACCTTCTGCTTCACGCCATATCCGGGCAATTATATCCAAGCCATGCTTATTCGACCAATATTCCATAAATTGTGGTGCGTGATACATATTCACTTCATTCATCAGCGAATAGTGTGTCTGGTCCATGTAAGCGTCTAAATGAAACTGTTCAATCGTAGTCCAGTCTGAATATACCTGCCACAACATCCATTGCGACGTATATTCTACTAACGGACAACCGCTGAAACTACGGGCACCGTCGGCCCCTACCATATATTGAAAAGAATGTCCCATCTCATGCGCCAACGGACAGTAAGGATACGACTGAATACGGCACGGACGTACCCACATCATACCGACCCCCTCGTCTCCCCAACCATAAGCGGTCGTTTCATCATCATTGTACATCCAGATAATCATCTTATAACGGGAGGAATACGACTTCTTCTTGTCTACAAACTTCAATTTATCTACATAATAACGATAGAAGCGTTCTCCCTCCCTTAAGATTTCTTCCGGATAGAAACGTCTGCTTTTATCCGAATAGGTCGTTGGGTCCTTGCCGAAAGACTTTGCCCACAACAAGACCAGGTTCTCCGACTCGGCCATATAATCATAACTAAATTGACCGTCAGGTTGATTGAATTTATTCTCTTTCAGAGATTTCGCCGGAATCAATATTTCTTTTCGGGCGGTAACTTCGACATCATCAGCCATGCAGAATGATATATCAGCCGATTCACATTGTTCTTGTCCGGCAATTACTGTGGCTTGAGTCTCCACATAATTGGTACTCCCGAGAGTACAAAAAATAATAGATAAAAATTTTATATTCATGTCAC